>OLOP01000062.1_pt1 | contig 77817 bp, 107 predicted proteins | sample 1672381 | NCBI WGS metagenome assembly OLOP01 (sample SAMEA3136678, study PRJEB25190) | human gut metagenome | biome: human gut; feature: human-associated habitat; material: faeces | place: Austria | collected 2013 | reverse complement strand
TAAAAAAAATGTATAAAAAATTTCTTCTTTACACATTTTTATTCTATAAACTTTTAAAATATTCATCAACAGTATTCAAAAGTTCTTTGCTATTTTCTATAGTATTTATTTTTCCTCTAAATTCACTTGAATTTTTTAAATTTTTGGTATACCAAGCAATATGTTTTCTAAGTTCCTTTGTTGCTACAATATCACCTTTTTCTTGTACTTCTAAATTAATATGTTTTTTTATGACCTCAAGTTTTTCATTTAAACTTGGCTCTGGCAATAACATTCCCGTTTTTAAATAATGTATTATTTGTTTAAATATCCATGGTTTTCCTAAAGCTCCCCTTCCTATCATTATTCCATCTACCCCTGTATATTCAAACATTTTTTTAGCACTTTTTTCGTCTACTATATTTCCATTTCCTATTACAGGTATATTTACACTTTCTTTTACTTTTTTTATTATATCTAAATCAACTTCGCCACTAAAAAATTCAGTTCTTGTACGTCCATGAACAGTAATTGCAGATATTCCATTTTTCTCGGCAATTTGTGCAACCTTAGTTGCAACAATATGTTCTTTATCCCATCCTTTTCTTATTTTTAATGTAACAGGCACTTTAGCATTTTTTACTACAGCTTTTATTAATTTTTCTGCCTTTTCTAAGTCTAATAAAAGTTTGCTTCCATCTCCATTTTTTACAACTTTTGGTGCAGGACATCCCATATTTATATCTATAATATCTGCAATATTGTTTAAGTAATTTGCACTAAATTCAAATGTTTCTTCATCACTACCAAAAATTTGAAAACTAATTGGTCTTTTTTCATTATTGGTATTTAATAGCTTTTTAGTTTTTTCATCTGAATAAAATAATGCTCTACTACTTACCATTTCTGTACAAACAAGTCCAGCTCCATATTCTTTACAAATTACTCTAAAAGGCAGGTCTGTTATACCTGCCATTGGAGCCAATATTATATTATTTTCTAATTCTACATTTCCTATTTTTAGTTTTTTTAAATACATATTTTTTCCTTTATTTTACAAATATTGTTTTTTGTCTTTTTCCGCTTATATTTAATAATAGTCCTATACAAATAAAGCTTGTTATCATAGAGCTTCCTCCATAACTTACAAATAGCAATGGAACTCCTGTTATTGGAAGCAATCCCATTACCATACCAATATTTTCTACCATATGGAATAAAAATATTCCTGCAATTCCTGCTGCAATTAATGAACCTGTATTGTCTTTAGCAGTTTTGGCTATATATAAAGCTTTAGTTACAAGTATTACATACATTATAACAATTGCACCAGATACCATAAATCCCATTTCTTCACTTATTACAGAAAAAATAAAATCTGTTGTTTTAGGATATAAAAATCCAAGTTGTGTTTGGTTTCCTTTTAATACACCCATTCCAACCAATCCACCTGCACCAATTGCAAGTTTTGACTGAATTATATTATAACCAGATCCTCTTGGATCAGATTCTGGATTTAAAAACACATCTATTCTTTGTTTTGCATGGTCTGGAAGCACATAATTGTATAAAACAGGAATAGCTACTGCGATTATAATAATGGTTGATATTATATACTTTTTATCAATTCCTGCTGTAAATAGCATCATTATTGTGGCTACTATAAATGCTGCAGCAGTACCATAATCTGGTTCTTTTATTATTAACAATATTGGAACTGCAACTGTAAGCAATATTACAAATAATTTAGTTATTTTATTTATATTTTCCCTTTTTTGTGCCTGAATTTTTGTTATTACATATGTCATAAATAATATAACAAACACTTTGGCAAATTCACTTGGCTGTAATGAAAAAAATCCAATATCAAACCAACTCGTTGCTCCATTAACTGGCTTTGTAAAAAGTACCGCTACTAATAAAATTAAAAATACTATATAAAAAATCGGCGATGCCTTTACAATTGCTTCATAATCTATTACAGTAAAAATTACCATAACAAACAAGCTTATTCCAATCCATATAATTTGTTTATAAAATGCATCATGTTCAGTTTCTTGCGTTGCAGAAAATAACGCAATTAATCCTATAGAACATAAAATGATGGCAATTATTAATACCCACCATTCCATATTTTTTAATTCTCTTTTTCTCATTTTATTATTTTCCCTTTATTCTATTTTTCTGTTGTTTCTTCTTTTGTTTCTTTATCGTTTGTTGTATTTTCTTTTTTTACTTCTTCTTGTAGATTTTCTTTATTTTCTACCTCATTTTTTTCATTACTTTCTTTTTTTAGTTCTTCTTGCTTTTTTTGTTCATTTTTTTCTTCTTTTTTTACATCTTTATTTTCTTCATTTGTTTTTTCGTTTTCATTCTTTTCTTTTTTTGCATCAACTTTTCTTGCCTCATTTTTTATATTAACTATTGGAATATTTGCATATAATGCAGGGGCTCCATTAGTTCCGTCTTCATTTTCTTTATTCGTTAATCTAACATCTATTGCACTTTCGTCTACTTCTATGTATTTTTTTATTACTTCTATTATTTCTTGTTTCATAAGTTCAAGAAAATCTGCTGATACATTAGCTCTATCTTGCATTAAAACTAAATGTAATCTTTCTTTTGCTGCGCTTTTTGAATTTGCAGGTTTTTCTTCACTCTTTTTTGCCTTTTTAAAAAACTTTATTATGTTCTCAAACATTTATTTTTACCCCTCCAAATTTTAATTCGTACTAATTTTTTCTAAATAATCTTTTTAATTTTGCAAAAAAACCTTTTTCTCTTCCTGGAATTGTTACTTCTATTTTTTCCCCTAAAACTCTTTTTGCTATTTCTATGTAAGCTTTTCCTGATGGTGCTTTTCTATTTTGTATTACTGGTTCACCTTTATTTGTTTGTGTAATTATGTATTCATCATCTGGAACAACTCCTATTAAATCTATTGACAATAAGTCTACTATATCGTCAACATCCATCATTTCACCTTTTTTTACCATGTTTGGTCTTATTCGGTTTATTACTAATTCTGGATTCTTAATTTCTGATGATTCTAATAATCCAATTATTCTGTCTGCATCTCTTATTGCTGATATCTCTGCTGTTGTTACTACTATTGCTCGATTTGCTCCTGCTATTGCGTTCTTAAATCCTTGTTCTATTCCTGCTGGACAATCTATTAGTATATAATCAAATTCTTTTCTTAATGTATCTGTTAATTCTTTCATTTGTTCTTCATTTACTGCGCTTTTATCTCTAGTTTGGGCTGCTGGTAGTAGGTATAATTCTTTAAATCTTTTGTCTTTTATTAAGGCTTGTCTTAATTTGCATTTACCTTCAACAACATCTACAATGTCATATACAATTCTGTTTTCAAGTCCCATAACTACATCTAAGTTTCTAAGTCCAATGTCTGTATCTATTAATACTACTTTTTTTCCTTCTAAAGCTAAGCTTGAACCTAAATTTGCAGTTGTGGTTGTTTTTCCTACTCCACCTTTACCTGATGTTATTACTATTACTTCTCCCATAACTTTCCTCCTTAGGATTTTAAAAACATACTTTTAACACCATTATAATATAACGAAATGCCCAAAAAGTCAATGAATTTTACATAAAAAGCTCAAAAAATGGTATATAATACCATTTTTTTATTACATACCTGTTACAGGCAATTTTTTAACTTTATTTTCATTTATAACATTTGATGTATTTGTTGTTTTTTCTTTTTGTATTTCTAAATTATTTACTATGTTTGTTTCTTTTTCGTTATTAGAAACTATAAGTTCACTTTTATTGTTTTCAACATTCATTTCTTGTTTATTGTTTTCTATAATAACTTTATCTTCTTTTGAATTATTTACGGTTATTTTAAATTTTTCATTTAATTCAAGTTCAAATTCTATTTCTTTGTCATATTTTACATACCCAGATAATGTTCCGTGTTTCTATTAAATAATATTTTCCAGGCATCAAATCTTCTAGTTTTACTATACCTTCTTTATTAGTTTTTAGATTAGCATGTATAATATTTTTATTTGAATCTAATAAATTAAATGTAACACCTTCTAATGGTTTTTTTGTTTCTTTTTCTTGTTTATATATTGTGACTTCTGTTTCATTTTTAGTATAATTTTCGTTTATATTTCCTATTCCATCTTCATATTTTAAAGTAGTTATTGCATAATCTTGAAGACCTGAATTTGGAGCTTTTCCATAAAGCACAGGTTTAGAATTAATTTGTGCTTTTACATTTATTTTAAATTCTCCATTATTTTTTAAATTTTTTATTGGTATTAAAACTTTAAACTTTTCACCCTTATTAAATACTTTTTTATTATTATTTTTTTCATCTGTTATTTTTATTCCTTCTGGTAGAGATTGCTTATTTATACTTTCTAAGCTAACTTCATAATCTTTATAGCTTGCATTTGCTTTAATTTCATATGTTTTTGATACATAGTTTTTATCTATACTATCTTGTTTAAATAGTCCTTCTTTTGCTTGTATTGTGATGTTACTTCCTACTTTTACTTCTGTTGAATTGTTTGCATTTGTAACTATTTGTTTAAGTGCTTTTAGTGTTCTTATTCCTGCCTCTCCTATTGCTGTATAATCATTTGGATTGTTTCCATGTATGTATGAATATATTGCATGTTTTGTAGCTGTAAATGCCTCTTCTTTATTTGCACACCCTAGTTCACCAATTGTCTTATATGGATAGCCATTTACTACAAGTCTCCATAACTTAACATCTGTAATTAAATTATTTGTAGATACTGTATAATTTCCATTTTCTCCAACTCCCGGTAGATTAGCATTTAAACAATATGCTGGGTACTTGTTTTGACCATCATTATATGAAACATATGTTGTAATTACAGTATTTCCTTTATATTTTAAAAGTGAACCACAACTCCCTAAATTTTCTAAATTCGCACTTGTACCAAGTTCTGCTGCATATACGCTGTTTGCTAAACTTAGTGTGTTTAATATTAAAATCATTACTATTGTACCTAATACTTTTAGTACATTTTTTATCTTTTTAAATTTTTTCATTTTTTCCTTCCTTTCATTTCTTTTCAATTCCTTGAACACATCTTCTATATTCAGGTTCATTTTCTACACATGTTATTAGTGTTATTTTATTTTCATTGGTATTTTCTAAATAACTCCAATCGGTGTCTTTTATTATTTTTAGTGTTTTTACAATGTATGTCCTTTGGATGTTTTTATATTTGTATATAATTTCATCCCCCTCTTTTAGTTTTTTTAAATTTTGAAAATAATTTACTTTATACCCTCTATTATGTGCTGCAAGCCCAATATTACCTTTGTCATTTTTTGTTTCTTCAAAATGTCCTACATATTCGTCCATTATTTCTTTATTTGTTCCTTCTGCAATTTGTGCTTTTAAATTAATTTTTGGTATTTCTATACTCCAATTATTGTTATTTTTTGTAATGTTTTTTTGTGTTTTATTATCATTTGTGCCTTGTTTTGAATTATTATTTTCTATTTTGCTTTTGTTACTTTGTTTATTTTCTTCTGTTCCTTTACTAATACTATTTTGCTTATTTTCTACTATATTTTCTTGGAATTGATTAGATATAAAATTATTAGAATCAACTTTTGGCATAAAAAATAGCCAATTATTTAAGATAAAAAATATTACTATAGAAATAATAAAACTTACAGTATTTACATATCTTTTGGTGAACCTAATCATACATATAGCTTTCACCTGCCTTTTAATATTAAATTAATTTTGAATAATTTTAAGATTTAATTTTTTTGAAAAAAATTTAAGATTTAATTTTTTGAAAAAAACTAAAAACTCAATTTTTTTCAAAAAAACTTTTGGTAAAATAGAAAGTAAAACTATAATAGCGTATTTTTTTATTTTTGTAAAGCACTTTTCATCGACAAAATATGACAAAAGTGTATTTAAATCAAGTAATATCAACACTTTCAAGATTAAAATTTTATATATTATCTAATATATCTTTATAATTACAAACTGGAATTGCCCCCTGTTTTATAAGCTCATTTGTTCCTACTGAATTTGCTGAATTTATGTTTCCTGGAACTGCAAATACATCTTTTCCTTGTTCTAGTGCAAAATCAACTGTAATTAATGTTCCACTTTTAGCTCTTGCCTCAATAACTAAAACAGCTTTACTTAATCCACTTATTATTCTATTTCGTGCTGGGAAATTATTTTTTTCTGGCTTTGTTCCAAGTGGATATTGTGTAATTATTGCGCCATTTTGCTTAATAATCTCATTTACTAATTGTTCATTTTCTTTTGGATAAATATTATCAAGTCCACTTCCCATAACTGCAATTGTTTTGCCTTTTGCTGCCAAACATCCAATATGAGAATAACTATCTATTCCTCTTGCAAGTCCACTTACAATGTTAAAACCTGCTTTACTTAAATTGTATGAAAAATAATATGCAGTTTTCTTCCCATACTGGCTACATTTTCTGCAACCTATTAACGAAATATTTTGCATTTTTAACAACTGTAAATTTCCTTTAATATAAAGACAAATTGGTGGAGCATAAATTTCCTTTAACATTTGTGGATAATCATCATCAAACACAGAAATAACATTTATATTATTTTGCTTCATATATTTTAATGCATTATCTACATTGTTTCTAACTTTTTTGTCTATCATGTTATTTGCAATTGTTTCACTAATTCCACTTGTTTCCATCAATTTGTCTTTTGACAATTTATATATATTTTCTAAAGTTTTATATTTTTGAATTAATTTTATTAATTTTTTTATTCCTAAATTTTTTATGTATGATAACCATACTATGTACCTTTTTTCTTCTAAATTCGTTTGTATTCTCCTTTCTTACTTGGCTGCTTTTATTACATTATTCATTAACATTGTTATTGTCATAGGACCAACACCACCTGGAACTGGTGTTATATAGCTTGCTTTTGGGCTTACATTTTCGAAGTCAACATCTCCTGTTAGCTTACCATCTTCTCCTCTATTTATTCCAACATCAATTATAACTACGCCATCTTTTACCATATCTTTAGTAACAAATTTTGCTTTTCCAATTGCGCTTATTAAGATATCTGCATTTTTAGTTATTTGTTTTATATTTTTTGTGTGTGAATGGCATACTGTAACTGTTGCATTTTTGTCTAAACAGCATTGAATTAAAGGTTTTCCAACAATATTACTTCTTCCAAGTATTACAACATTTTTACCATCTAAATCTATATTATACTCTTCAAACATTTTTATAACACCATAAGGTGTACAAGAGATGAACGTATCTTGTCCAATTGATAACTTTCCAACATTTATTGGGTTAAATCCATCTACATCTTTTTTATATGATATTGCCTGAAAAGCCTCATTTATGTCTAAATTTTTTGGTATTGGACTTTGTAATAAAATACCATGTACATCTTTTTTATTGTTTAAACTTTCTATTAAATTTATAAGTTTTTCTTGTGTTATATTAGAATTTAGAATATATTCTTCATATTCTATTCCCACCTCATTACAGGCCTTACTTTTATTTCTTACATATACTTTTGATGCTGGGTCATCCCCAACCATTATTACAGCAAGTTTTGGAAGTATTCCTTCTTTTTTTAGTTTACTACATTCTTCTTTTAACTGTTCTCTTATTTTTTTTGCTAATGCTTTTCCATCTATAATTACAGCCATTTTTATTCCTCTTTCTTTAATTATCTATTATTTTATATTCAATATTTTCCATATCTGGGAACATTTCTTTAACTCTTTTTAAAGTTAACATTGTCATTCTTGGTTGTGGATTTCTATGGTGGTCTGACAATAGTTTTTGTGTATAACAATTTGGTGCAGTTTTAAATAATAAATATCTGTTTTTTACAAATGTGTAATATATTTGATATCCATTATTTAAATCCTCCCACATCATTTCAAATGTATATTCTTGCATGTTTCTTCTCCTTAATTATTTAATCATCTCTTTAAAATCTGTTTCTGATATTATATTTATTCCTAAACTTTGAGCTTTAGTTAACTTACTTCCTGCATCTTCTCCTGCTAATACATAATCTGTTTTTTTAGATACTGAACTAGATGTTTTACCACCTAATTTTTCTATAATGTCTTCTGCCTCTTTTCTTGTAAATAGTTCTAAACTTCCTGTCAATACAAATGTTTTTCCTTCAAATCTTTTGTCATCTGATTCTTCTTCTAAACAGTTCATGTTAACTCCAGCATTTTTTAATTTTTCAATTAAATCTTTTGTTTGTTCTTGCATAAAGAATTCTATTATGCTATTTGCCATAACCTCGCCTATATCATTAATTTGGCTTAATTGTTCAAAATTTGCATTTTGCAAATTTTCCATTGTTTTGTATTTTCTAGCAAGAACCTTTGATGCCTTTCCCCCAACATGTCTTATTCCAAGTGCTGTAATTAATCTATATAAATCATTTTCTTTACTTTTATTTATACTATCAATTAAATTTTGAGCAAACTTTTTCCCGTTCTTTTTTAAAGATGCTATATCTTCAAAATTCAATTCATAAATATCTGCTATATTATTTATTAGATTTTTATCAAGCAATTGTTGTATAATATTTTCTCCGCAAACCATCTATATTCATTGCTTCTCTTGAAACAAAATGAACCAAATTTCTAAACAATTTTGCTGGGCATTCTATACCAGTACATCTTATAGCTGCCTCTCCTTCTTCTCTTATAGCCTCTGCTCCACATACAGGACAAACTTTTGGCATTTCAAACTCTACTTCATTTCCTGTTCTTTTTTCTTGGACCACTTTTACTATTTCTGGAATAACATCTCCTGCTTTTTGTATTATAACAGTATCTCCTATTTTTAGTCCCTTTTCTTTAATAAAATCTTCATTATGAAGTGTTGTTTTAGATATTGTAGAACCTGCAACCTTTACTGGTTCTAATATTGCCATTGGTGTTATAACCCCTGTTCTTCCAACTTGGCATACTATGTCTTTTAATTTTGTTTGTTTTTGTTCTGGTGGGTATTTATAAGCAATAGCCCATCTTGGTGTTTTTGCTGTCGTTCCTAATATTTCTCTAAATTTTAAATTATCAACCTTAATTACTGCTCCATCAATTCCAAATGTAAGTTCTTCTCTCATTTGTCCAATTTTTTCTATTGCTCTTTTTATTTGTTTTATATCTTTACATGGAATTCTTACAGGATTTACATTAAATCCTAATTTATTTAAATATTCTAATTCTTCAAAATGTGAATTAAACTCTTTTTTATCAATTTTTTGTACATTAAATATATATATATCAAGTGGTCTAGAAGCTGTTATTTTACTATCTAATTGACGAAGTGAACCTGCTGCTGCATTTCTTGCATTTGCAAACAATTCTTCTTCGTTTTCTTCTCTTTCTTGATTCATTTGTTCAAAATCTTGTTTTGATATAAATACTTCCCCACGTACTGTTATATCTATATTTTCTTTTAATTTTTTAGGAATTGTTTTTACTGTTTTTAGGTTATTTGTAACATCTTCTCCAACTAGTCCATTTCCTCTTGTTGCACCTCTTACAAACTCTCCATTTTTATATTCTAATGCTGCAGATAAACCATCGATTTTGGTTTCTACAACATAACTTACTTCTTCTATTCCGTTTTCTTTTGCCTTTTGTTCTATTTTTTGAACAAAATCATCTATTTCTTCGAAACTAAATATATCTTGCAAGCTTTGAAGTGGCACTTCATGTGTTACTTTTTCAAACCCTTCTTTTACATGTCCTCCAACTTTTTGTGTTAAAGAATCTGTAGAAACAAATTCTGGGTAATCTTTTTCTAAATTTCTTAACTCTACCATTAACATATCATATTCAAAGTCTGATATTTCTGGTTTGTCATCATCATAGTATTTTTTAGCGTGATATTCTACTGTTTTTCTTAAATATTCTATTCTTTCTTTTGCTTGCTTTTTATTCATTTTTATGCTCCTTAATGTAATTTTTTATTAAAAATTTTTATTGTAATGTTTTTTTCTATTATATACAATTTTACAAAAAAATAAAAGGAATTAACTAAAATTCCTTTTATTTTTTATTTTATTGATCTGCTTTTGCAAATATTATTAATCTTGCACTACTATCATCTGTACATGTTGATAATGTAATTTCAGGATTTCCATTTGTATCTCTTTGGTAGAATGATGTATCTTCTGGTGTTGTTTCAAATTTATTGTATATTGTATAAGATACCTTTTTGCCGGTATAATCTGTCACATAAATTTTATCACCATTATTTAATTTTTTATTGTTTGAGAAAAATACTCCATTTCTGTAGTTATGTCCTATTATTACAGTATTTCCTGGTTGATTTAGTCCAGCTCCATAAAGAATTACTACAGATGTTTCTAGTGATTTTTTATTAAATTCTTCTAACACTGGATATTTAAAGTTGATTTTTGGAATTTCCATTGTTCCATTTACAACATAACCTTTGTATGTTTTTTTAGTTCTCTTGCTACTTCCAGTTGTATTTGATTCTTCTATTTCATCTAATGGATTACTTCCATCATTATCACTATTTTGTGTTTCGTCATCTGGAGTTTGGTCATCTCCTTGGTAACTATCAACAAATTCTGCTGTTTCGTTTGTTATTGAATTTTTTTGAAATACTTCTATTCCCCAAAATACTAGTAGTCCAATTATTGCTATAATTACTATTACTAAAACTATTGTTAAAAGTTTATTATATTTACTTTCAAACATGGTTTTTACCTCCTACATTTTCTTTTGCTAACTATTTTTATTATACCATATTTTTTTATATAATGATATAGTTTTATACAATTTTGTCGCCAAATTTTTCGCCAGCAAGTATATGAAAATGTAAGTGCATAACCTCTTGTCCTGCATCTTTTCCACAATTTACAATAACTCTATAGCCACTTTGTTTAAATCCTTTTTCTTGGGCTATTTTATTTATTACACCATATATTTTTCCAACAATTTCTTCATCTTCTTTTTCCATATGTGCTAATGACTCAATATGTTTTTTTGGTATAACTAATATATGTATTTTGGCTGCTGGATTTATATCATAAAACGCTAATATTTCATCATCTTCATAAACTTTATTTGATGGTATTTCACCTTTTATTATTTTACAAAATAAACAATCTTCCATTTTCCCCTCCAATTATTTTTCAATAACAGCTTTTATACGTCTTATTCCTGCTGAACTTGCTTCTTCTTTCTTTATTTTAAATTTTCCAATTTCACTTGTATTTGAAACATGAGGTCCTCCACATAATTCTTTAGATACATCTCCTATTGAGTATACTGTAACTATTTCTGGATATTTTTCTATAAACATGCATTCTGCTCCAGATTTTACTGCATCTTCTTTTTTCATTTCTTCACATGTTACCGGAATTGCTTCTTCAATCCATTTGTTAACTAAGTCTTCTGTTTGTTTCTTTTCTTCGTCTGTCATTTTATGGTCACAGTTAAAGTCAAATCTCATTCTTTCTGTTGTAATATTTGAACCTCTTTGATGTGTATCTGGTCCTAATACTACTTTTAGTGCTGCATTTAATAGGTGTGTTGCTGTATGATATTTTGTTTCTATTTCGCTATCTCCGGCAAGTCCACCTTTAAATTTTTGTGCTGAACCTAGTCTTGATTTTTCTTGATGTGCTTTAAATAGTTCATTAAATTCTTGCATGTCAACCTTCATTCCATTTTCTTTTGCAAGCTCACTTGTTACCTCTGGTGGGAAACCATATGTATCATATAGCTTAAATACAACTGCTCCTTCAATTTTTTCTTTGTTTTCTTGTTTTGCTTTATTAATTGCTTTTTGGAATTCTTTTTCCCCATGTGATAAAGTTTTTACAAATTTGTCTTTTTCTTCTATTATTGTGTTTTTGATAATTTCTTTGTTAATTTCTAATTCTTTGTACATTTGCTTTAAGTTTTCCACATAAATGTCTATAAGTGTTGAAATCTCGCCTAAATCTATTTGTAATTTATTCATATGTCTTACCATTCTACGAATAAGTCTTCTTAATACATAGCCTCTATCTACATTGCTTGGTCTTCCACCATCAGATATTATCATCATACTTGAACGCAAATGTTCTGCTATTATTCTTCTGCTTTCTATATTATCAACCTTTTGTAGTTCTAGAAGTTTGTCCATTACTGGTTTAAATAGTTCTGTATCAAATGGTGTTTCTTTTCCTTGTAGTAACATTGCCATTCTTTCAAGTCCAAGTCCTGTGTCTACATTCTTTTGGGCTAATTTTGTATAGTTTCCATTTTTGTCTTTAAAATATTCCATAAATACATTATTCCATATTTCAACATATTTACCACAGTCGCAACTTGGCTGGCAGTTATCTGAACATGCTGGTTTTCCTGTATCGTAAAACATTTCTGTATCTGGTCCACATGGCCCTTCTTCTCCTGCAATCCACCAGTTGTCATCTTTTCCATAATAATAAATATGGCCATCTAATATTCCGGCTTTTTTCCAGCAATTAGCTGCCACTTCATCTCTTGGGCAATCTTCATCACCTGCAAAAACCGTTACTGATAATTTTTCTACTGGTATTTGTAACTCTTTTGTTAAAAAATCAAAACTCATTTGAATTGATTCTTCTTTAAAATAGTCACCAAGTGACCAGTTTCCTAGCATTTCAAAGTATGTTAGATGTCTGTTGTCTCCAACTTCTTCTATGTCGTTTGTTCTTACACATTTTTGATAGTCTGTAAGACGTGTTCCTTCTGGGTGTTTTTCTCCTAGTAAATATGGTACTAATGGTTGCATTCCTGCTGTTGTGAATAATACTGATGGGTCATTCTCTGGTATTAACGGTGCTGATGGTATTATTTTGTGTCCTTTTGATTCAAAAAATTTTAGGTATTTGTTTCTTATTTCTATTGCTTTCATAATTTCTAACTTCCTTCCTCACTTCTTTAAATTTATATTGTTTTTCAAGTAATCCAAATTCCTTTTTTATTTCTATTTTTGTTTTTCTTATTTTACTATAATATAACACAAAAAGCAAGAATATTTCTTGCTTTTTCATATATACCTAAGTTATTAAGTAAATTTAATCAAACCAAATTTTATAAATATATATATCGCAGTCGCAATTATTAAGTCCTACATAAAAATCAGCCCCATTAGCATCACTAATATCTATATCTACAACTTGTCTTTCTAAAGTGTATGGCACTTTTGAGTCAGTATAATCAGTAAAATATTTTGTTTTAAATATACCAGTTTGACCTGAGTCTGCAAATCTCGTAATTTTGCTAATATCAATACCCTTTGAAAATGTTATATCACTTATATTATATGTTCCGTTTACTCCATATGGAACCTTTAAATCAACATGGCAAGTAGTATAGCCTTTATTTTCTATAATTTCATTAAATACTAGCCTTTTATTTCCATAATATGGCGCATACATTTTTTCTGCATCCATAGTCCAGTAATAAGAACTTGCTTGTTCAACTTTAGTAATATTTGAATATTTAGGGTTTACACCAATAAAATCACTGGTTCCATCATTTGTGCTATTGTATAAAATAAATGGTTCAATTTTATTATTTTCATCATTATTTTGCTCTATTTCTATTGTCTTATTTTCCTTATCAAACGTTATATTATAGCCATCTTTTTTTACTAAATATTTTGTCCCATTATCCTTAACATTTTCTTTTCCATATTTATTTTGCAGTAAACTCTCGAAATTTACATTATCTAAATAATCTACTTTACTTTCAGCAACTATCAATTGTGCTTCTTCCTTTAGCTGCGATTCTTTGGTTTGTGTCTTAGCTTCTTGTGCTTTGGTTAAAATTCCATTATCACCTGTTAGTGTTGCAATTGTTACTCCGTGCTAATATTAAAAGTACAATTATGGTTATGACTAAAGCTATTAATGTTACAGCTTTAGATTCTCCAAATTTATTCTTATTTATCATTAATTTTTGTTTTTTCATTCATTTACTCCTATTCTATGTTTTATACATAATTTATTGTGTATCACTTTTATTATAAATTTTCCCCCCTTCTTTTTCAAGCATATATCTAATTTTAATATAAATATAATATATTTGTAATAGAAATGTAATATTATAAATTGTTTGATAAACATTTACTAGTAGATTATAAATTACACGATATTTTATGTATCTTCTACCTACGCATTTGTTTTTTGATAAAATAATTAAAACAATAATTTTAGGAGGAAAAATTGAAATTTAAAAGACTTAGAGATTTAAGAGAAGATAGTGATATGCTTCAAAAAGATGTGGCTAATTTACTTGGTATTTCACAACAATATTATTCAGAATATGAAAGTGGAAAACGCACAATACCAACCCAGCATCTTATTACCTTAGCCAAATATTATAAAACTACCATAGATTATATAATTCGGATTATCAAATAAAAAAACAAGTTAAAATTTATTTTTTAATAAAAGTTAACTTGTTTTTTTATTTATATTTCCATTTGACTTCCTAAAAATGTTGCTGCAGATTGTGCAACCTTTTTTTCTACATCTGTCATTTTCACATTTGCATCTTTAGACATTAAAATAACAGAACCAATAGTATCACCATTTGAAATAATTGGGTATACAACTTGTGAATTATATTGTCTTTGTCCATTATCATTTTTTGTAATTGGCATTGACATGTCCTTATTATCTTTACTTGTATAAACCTCTTTGTCTTCCATTAATTGTTCAAGCTCTTGGCTAACATCTTGTTCTAAAAATTCCTTTTTAGAACCACCAGAAACAGCAATTATTGTATCTTTATCTGTAATACATGCAATATGTCCTGTTGTTTTTGACAAAGTTTCTGCATAACCTATTGCAAATTCTGAAAGTTCACCTATTGGTGAATATTTTTTTAATATTACTTGCCCTTCTCTATCTGTAAAAATTTCTAATGGGTCTCCGTTATTAACAACATTGGAACAATTTTGTCCCTTCTTCACTTGTGTGAAGAATTTTCTGTCATTATGGTTTTTATTTTTTTGTATTGCTGTTATATTTTTTCTTGAAAATCCTAATTGGTTTCCCAAGTCTAACATATTCTCTATATTAGATTTTAATTTTATGATTATTTTGTCTTCATATACATATATACAATCTATTATAGTTTCTAAATCTTTTTTATCTAATTTTTCTTTATTCAAAATATCATCAAAGATCTTCAAAGCATCTTTTTTTGCCTTTATTATATTTTGTTTCTTTGCTTTATTTTTTTCTTCATTTTCTATTTGAGTATTTAACATAGTAATCTTATTATTTAATTCATTTTCCATAGTTGCATACATTTCTTCAATATATTCTCTATTTTCTGTATTTTTCATTATATCACGAATTTTTTGTTGCATTGTAACTTTTAACTCATTTTTTGCTTTATTTAACTCTTGTTTTAATGTTTCAGTCATATCCCTGTTATTTTTGTTACTTATGGTTTTTCTTCTATTTTTTTCAAGTTCATTATTTAAATAATCTATTATATTACTTGCATTATTCTTTATCATCATAATATATTCTTTTACTAAATTATCTAATACAGATACTAATATATGATGGCTCGTACATACTGCTTTTCCATGATTATGATATCCCCCACAATAATATGCTGGTTTGCGTTTTCCATTGCTTATAGAAAACATAGGTGCTCCACAGTCTCCACATCTCATCAATCCAGTATAGTCATTTGCATATTTCTTCTTTCCTCTATAATGAGTTTTTTCATTTGTCCTTGATTTATGAGTTTCTTGTGCTTTATCAAATAATTCAGGAGTTAAAATCGGTTCATGAAAATCTTGAAAAACATAATTTTCTTCTTCCGGTAGTTTTTTATCAATTCCATTTATACCTTTTCTAGTATATTTATTAGTTCTTAAAGTTCCTATATAAAAATCATTTTCTAAAATATGGCTAACTGAAACTGTATTCCATTCTTCTCCAACTTCACCATCATATGTTTTTCCTTGTTCTTCCATAAGTTGCTTCAATCTTGCTTTTGGTGTAGGAACTTTATCTTCAGTTAATTTTTTTGCAATCTTCTTGTAGCCACTACCGTTTACATACATTTCATATATATCCCTTACTACTTCTGCTGCACTTTCATCTACTTTATATTCTCTATTTTGATAATCCATCATTACATAACCATATGGTACATTAGTTATCCATGTTCCGTTTTTTGATTTATTTTCAACTGTACTTCTTATCTTCCTACTAATATCTTTAACATATAGTTCATTATACCATGTCTTTATGCCAACTATATCATTATTATTGTTTTGTGAAGTGTCTAAATCATCATTTATTGCTATCACAGTTACATCTAGTTGTTCCATTTCTTCTATAAATAATAATGTTTTTGCATTATGTCTTCCTATTCTTGATAAATCTTTTGCTATAACTATATCAATATCCCCATCTAATACTTGTTGTTTCATTCTAGTAAAATCAGGTCTATCAAATTTATAACCACTATAGTTATCATCCTCAAATTCTATAATTTCATAATTTCTAAAATGTTCTTCTGCATAATCTCTTATAATATTTTTTTGATTTATAATACTTTCATATCTTTCTTTGTCTTCATCGTAACTTACTCTAGCATAACTTGCTATTTTAAGTTTGCTAACACACATTAATTCTTCCCTCCTCAAAAGTGCGTTCTCAATGAATACACTTTTATTATACAATACTTGGTATTATTATTCCACTCATTTTTAGTTATTTTTTTATTTTATATATAAAAAACATATAAGTATTACCTTATATGTTAGTATGCATTATTTATTATTAAATTTAGTAAATCTTTTTTTATATCATTCGTACCTGACTGGTACATACATATTTTATATTTTAGTTTTTTATATTTTTCTATTTCTTGTTCTATATTATGTGGCATATTTTGTTGTGGATTTTCTTTACTATTAAACCATAATGCAACTATTTTTGAATCATTGTTAATATCAATTTTCAAAATTTCAATCCTCCTTTATTCGCCTTGATATGATTATAACTAAAAGTAGAAATTACCAATTTTTTCTATTTATAATAATTTTGAACTATTTTTTTCTTTTTATACATTTTAATTAATCGTCCATTTTATTCTTTTGGGTATATCTATTCCTGTGACAATTCCTTTTTTTAATTCATAGCACTTATTTTGTTTATTATATTTATAAGCAGATACATTCCAATCTCTATATGCTCTATTGCTTATATTTTTTGCACCTCTTGATAATTCCTTACTTGCTTGATTATGCATCTGTTTTAAAATTTCATAGTCATTATGTAAGTTATTATTTTTTCTTTTATTCCTTATGTACTCTTTTGTTCTTTCATTATGTTTATTCTTGTTTTCTAATTTTCTATTGTCTTTTTCTTGTTGATATCTTGAATCTTTAGTTACTACTCTTGAAACCTTGTATTTTGAAATTTTTAATTTTTCTGCAATTTCTGTCTGTTTCATCTTATTTTCAAAATACATTTTTAAAATATTTTCATTCATAGTAACCTCCTGCAACTTTTTGCTAACAATTTTTAAATATGAAGAAACTAATAGAGTTCATATTTAAAACTCTATTTAATTTCTAAATCATTCATTGCTTTTTTAAAATTTTGTTCACTTAATTTTTTTACAGTCTTATATCTTTTATTTCTTTCTAATACTTCTATAATCTCTCTAGTAAAAATTCCTAAACTGAAAGAGATTACAGAGAAAATTAAATATTTTAACATTTTATTTTTTCTCCTTTTTCTCTTTCATAATTATATTTGCTAATCTTTTCACTTCTGTATTTCCAAATTTTTCATAAAACATTTTTACTTCTTCTTTTATTGATTTTGCTGTAATTTCTGTATTACTATTTTTTAATGTATGAAATGCTAATTGTGCATAAGCAGTAATAAGTTCTATTTCATATTTAGAATTGTTTTTACTTATTTCTTCTTTTGGTTTGCTTATGTTTTTTATCTCTTTAGAATTCTTTACCTCAGTAACTTGATTCATTTCTTTTTTTTCTTCCATTTTATTACCTCCTTCTAATATAAGGAGTTATAATTTTTATATACGATGTTGCATATTTTATAATTTTTTTCTATTTTTTATTAAAGTTTTATAAATCATATATTTTATTTCCTGCATCAAATCTTCATCAAGTCCATCTCTCAATACGCTCATTTTAGTAATTAAGGGATTATAATCCTCTAAAATTTTTAATATTTCTCTATCATTTAAATCAAAATTATTAAACATTGTTTTTTCCTCCTAGTAGATTTTTTATAATTTTTTCTTGTGCTTTATTTTTAATTCTCCATATTGTTGTTCTTTCTACATTCATTTCATTAGCAATTTGATTTATCCCTTTTTCTTCCTTATATAAAGCAAAAAGCACCATCTTTTCTTTTACAGATAATGCCTTTGTTACATTATATAATTTTTCATCACAAAAAAGTCTCTCAAATTCAAGAGCAGACTTCAGTTCGTCAACACATTTATTAAGAACAGCATCAAATAAACTGTTACATTCTATATCTTCAAATGTATCCCAATTAACATCATTGCTATTTAAATATTCATAATTGTCCTTTATATATTTTCTTCTAACATTTAAAATTAATTTTTTTAGATATGATTTTTCTTCCTTTGATAATTCCTCTTGTAAATAATTTTTTCTTTCCATTTATTATCTCTCCAATTTTTAAAAATTGGACAAATATCTAAAAGAGAAAGAAAACTAATATTAATCTACTTTTTCTTATCCTTTATAATTTGAATTTACATATTTTTATCACTCCTAACAAATAGTCTTTAATTTTACTTAAATATTTCACTTGTACCTTACTATCTTTTCTAATGTACTATTTTTCTAACTCTTAAAGACTATTTGTCCTATTGGGGATTATACTTATTAATATTGAACTATTGTAAAAAAGGCGAATAATGGCTAATAAACGGCGAACAATGGTTAATTTTTTTTAATATTCACTTATATTTTTAGTTTTATTTGTAATATTTTTCCATTTTTGTATTGTGTTTACATAATTTTAGTGATATAATATTATTGATTTATAAAATTGTTAGGAGAAGTTATCATGGTAAAGATTCTTGCAGTCATTAAAAATATTGAGCAAAATTCTCAACTTTGCCAATACCTTACACAAGATAACAATATTGATTTAAAAATTACTAGTGATGAAGTTTCTGCTTTGAAACAATATTACGATTTAAAACCTGACATTTTTATACTAGACACCAGTTTTAAAAATATTAAATATATACATATAATAGACACACTCTCATTTGATGATAATGAAAAATTCAAATGTAATATCATATTGCTTTATAGCTCTATTACTGAATTATTAGCACTTACTAATTTGTCTAAAATATATAAAATATTTTTAACAACTACTGATTATAAGGAAATTTTAAAAACAATATATGAAATGTCTAATTTTACTTTAGAGCGAAAAATCGATAGGTTATTTTTAAAAGTACATATTCCATTAGAAAGTAATCCTTCAAATCGTGTCAGGAAAACATTGATTAAATGTTATAATTCGCCTAATTTACTTGGAAATTTAAATACTTTATTTAACATGGTAGGCAAAGAATTTGGAACAACAGGCGAAGGTATTCGTTCTTCTTTTAGAACAGCATTAAAGCCTTTAAATGAATTAAAAGATAAAGAGAATTCACCATTTGCAATTTATAAATTCTTTCCCAAAGGCGAAGAAATTACACCAAAATCTTTTTTAGATATTAGCATATATTATTTAAAAAACACAAAAAAATAACAGATAAGTTTTTTCAATTTACTAAAACTTATCTGTTATTTTTATTTATTATTTTTACAATCATTATATTGGTTAATAATATCAACTATATTATTACTTATATTATCTGATCCTGTTATTAATGAATTCAACTTTTTACCTATAATATCATACATCTCATCTATTTCATTTTCCTGTATTTTATTATCTATTATCATATTAAATACAGGTATATTGCTTTCTAATTTTTCTTTTGAAGATTTTACAATATCTAATCCATTCATATTGTCCATAGCATATTTTGTAAATATCATCTCTGGTTTTAAATCTACAATTTTTTGATATGTTTCTGTTCCATCTTTTGCTGTACCAACCACATCAACAAAATCAAGTTTTTTTATTGCATCAACAATTCTATTTGTTATATTTATATCATTATGAGCAATTAATGTTCTAATTTTTTTATTTACTAACATTCCATCAAAATCAATTATTTTTTCTTTTAGAGCATTTCCAAAATAATGATCTATTCCATTTTGAGTTTGTATAATATCTGCATTCGGAACAATTACTATACTTTTTTCAAATTCACTTTGTTTCTTATATTCTACAGTTTTTATATTCTCAAATTTTCTTAATCTCTTAATACCATTTTCTAGTTCTTTCTCTTCAATTTCAAATAATTTTTCATTTTTTTCCGCTCTTTCTCTAATAGGCATAAATTTTAAAAATTTCCATTTTTCTATTTGATAATTATTTAAAAATTCTCCTAATTCATCTAATTTACCAACATTAAGTTTGCTAACAACCGTGTTTATTCTTACTTTTATATTTTTATTTTTAGTTTTTTCTAAAAGATTTTTTATAATATCTAAATGATTATTTTCTTTACCTAATGCTAAATTGATATCATTTTCAATTGAATCAATAGATAAATTGATTTCATCAAGTGTATTCAAAATATCTTCTACATATTCATTATTGTTCTTTGATAAATAAATTCCATTTGTTACTAATTTATTATATAATCCTCTTTCTTTTGATTTTCTCATTAATTCATTTACTCTCGGATATAATACCGCTTCTCCTCCAGTCCAAGTAATATGGTTTATTCCACTTGCAATTAAATGTTCTAATACTTCTTCATTTTCTTCAAAAGATAAACTTGGTATATTGTTAAATCCAAAACAATATTTACATCCTTGATTACATTTAGTTGTTATTTTCCAACAAACTTTTTTCTTAATCATCTACATCCTCTTTTCATATATAAAATCTCTTTTAACATATTTATATTATATATGAAAAGCACTTAGAAAACTATTCCTAATATTTTAACATCCCTTAAAAATCATTTAAAGCAAAAAACATCCTATTTCTAGGACATTTTTTACCTTATATATTTTTTAAATATTCATCTATAAATTTTTTATCTACTTTTGTCAATTCACCTTTTAAATAAATTAAATTTAGTTTTAGACTAGGTAATTTTATTGGCATTTCTACCTCGTATAACTCTTTATTATTTAATTCATTTTTTACGGCTTCTTTTATAACATATGCTATTCCCATATTTTTCTTAACTGCCTCAACTCTTACTTCAGTTGCATCACACATCATATCAGCATTAATATTTACATTATATTCTTTTAAAATTTCTTTTAATTTTTTAGTAGACTTTGTATTTTCAAGATTTAAAATACAATTTAATTTTTCAATTTCTTTTATATCCGCAATTTTTAATGGTGCTTTTGAAACAAAAATATTATTTATTTCTAATAATTCTTCTATTTCAATATTAGTGTTTTCTATTTCTGTATCAATTATTGCAAAATCAATCTCATGATTTTGTAATAAACTCATCATTTTATTTATATCAACTTCACATATTATTTTCACATCAAGTTTTGGATAATCCTTTTTTACTTTTTCTATTTTTTCCATCAAAAAATAACTTGTAAAGTGTGATGGACATCCTATTTTTAAGTAGCCACTTGATATATTGTTTTTATCTTTTGCATATTTTTCTGCAAAATCAAATCCTGAAATTGATTTGTTAACTATTTCATATAAATCTTTACCGCTTTCGGTTAAAGTTACTCCTTTATTTTCTCTGTTAAATAATTTCAGTTTTAATTGTTCCTCTAAATTTGCTATTTGCGTACTAACATTAGGAACTGATAAATTTAATTTTTCTGCTGCTTCAGAATAGCTCTTGGACTGTGCAACTTTGCAAAAAATTTTATACAAATTCAAGTTTATATTTGACATATAATCACTCTCCTATAAAACCTTTTTTAATTCTACTTCGGCTTTTTTTACAAAATAATCATTAGTATCTACTGGAAGATTTAATCTCTCCAACTCTTGTTTTATTTTATCTATTGTATCAAATTTTTCACATTCTTCTATTTCTATTAGCTTATCACCATTTACAACATCTTTAACATCAATTTCCAATCCATCCTTTTTGAAAATAGTGTCTATTTCTTTAATATTCATTATTTCAAAATAATTAATAGCTTTTAAAAAATTTGAACCTTCCTCTTTATTTGAAATTGAACATTCTACCTTGCCTTGTTTTATTATTTGTCCCTGCTCATCTATTTCTTTTTTCTTATATGTTAATTTAGTTATTTTGTATTTTTCCATATATCCTGTAACATCTCTTAAGATTATAGCATTTTTTAGTATTTCTCTTTCAGTTAATTTTTTTATATCTATTGTATTTGGTATATAGTAAGTGTCATCTAATAGATAGTGCTCCACACATTGAAAACCTATACTCTTTAATATTTGACATATTTCTTTTATATCACAATTTAACTTAACTGTTATTTCATTATTCAAAATATTATATCTCCTTTACAATATCACTATTTAATTATAACATATTATGTAAATTTTGTAAATAATTTTCATTTTTTTCCTAATTTTGAACACAAAAAAAGACTAGTTTTTTATTACTAATCTTAACTTTTATTCATTTAAAAAATCATCTAATGGTTTGTTGTATAAAATGCTAAATTTTATCAATAATTTTAAAGAACAAGTCTTTATTTTATCGTTATTAGATTCAATTCTTCTCAAATAATCATGTGACATATCCAAAATTTCGGCTACCTCCATTAAAGACATTCCACTTTCTTTTCTAAATTTTTTTATATTTTTATATATAATCGGCATATAGTCTTTATTTAATAATGCACTTAAATTTTTATTACTATTCATAGTTACACCTCTAACAGCATTATTTTTTCATAAAATACTTAAAAAATATGTAACTTATTTGTCCCATTTTCTGTTTTTTATGATATAATATAGATAGTAATAAAAAATAGCGATTTATGACAAGTTTTGTCGATTATATTGAATATTTGTAAAAAAGTATTATTATATACTTATTGGATTTTACTTTTTTCTATGAATATCGACTCTTGGCTCTAATGTGTTTGCTTTAGGATTAGAAACAAACAACAAATATGGCTCTATTTTTAATGCTTTAGCTATATTTTCTATTGTAGGAATTGATGGACTATATTTTCCTTGTTCAATATCTGATATATAATGTGTACTCAAACCTGACTTTTCTCCTAGTGTCTCTTGGGAATAGTCTTGCATAAATCTATAATATTTTACATTTTTACGAAATATATCTATTAAAGACATTATATATCACCACACTTTCATACCATTCTTTTTAGTATGGTATAATTTTGTCGTAATATACGCAATGAAGTATATAGCCAAAATATTTTAAAAATATATGAAAATGCCTAAAATTAAAATATTTTTTATTAAAATTTTTTATTAGAAAGGATAGAAAACATGACTTATTTTTTACTTTTTATATGTTGCATATTTTTAATAGCAACTATCATATTAACAAGAACCATTATTATTAAAGATAAAAATTTGAACCAATATAAATATGATATTGAAAATCAAATATCTTTTCTTAATCAAGAAATCTCAAGATTAAAAAAACAATCTGAAATAATAGAGAAAAAGGAATTTAAAGAATTAATGGACACACCATTAATAATTTATAAACAAAAAAGAGAATATAATGGAAAATTTAAAGGTAAAAGGGCATTAATTGGCAATTATGATAGTTTTTCTTCAGATCAAACTCGAAAGATGTTAATGCTATTTGGGATTTCTGTTGATATTGTTACTACTAGTATTGAACTATATGATAGAATTAAAAATGGATATAAATATGATATTATCTTCACTAATAATATTTATCAAAAAGGCTATACTGGTCCAGAATTATTACACAAATTAAAAGATATTAACGGTTTTAATACACCTGTTATTATTCATACCATATCACATAATGCAAGAGAACACTTTGTAAATACTATTGGTTTTGATGATTATTTAGAAAAACCTATAAAATATGAAGAACTTGAAAGAGTCTTAAACAAATTTTTAAATAATTAAGAAAAGAGCCAATTGGCTCTTTAATTTAATATATATAAATTAATACTCAAATATCAAATTTTCTATATCCTTGATATTTTGTTTCTCATCAATTGTTATTTTAAAAACTTCTGGTGCTTCAATCTTTTTATTAATAACTACTTTATCTTTGAATTTTAAGCACTTTCTTTTTTCGTTATCAATATTCACTAGTTCACACCATTTCATAAGTAAAAACATTATGGATGCACCATGTGAAAAAATAGCAATTTTTTTGCCTTTATTTTCTCCTATTACCTTCATAAAGGTTTTGTACATTCTTTCTGTAACTTCTTTTCTACTTTCCCCTTCGATATTTTTTATATTTTCATCATAATATTGTTTCAAAGTTATATTTTCTGCATATTGTGGATTTCCATACTTTCGTTCATTCAAATTCCTGTCAACATGAATTTTCTTATCCAACCTTTCAGCAAAGTATTTTGCTGTTTGAATTGTTCTTACATAACTACTTGAATATATAACATCTATTTTATCAAATTCTCTTTGTTTACTTAATAATTTTGCCTTTTTTTCTCCTTCTGCACTTAATATTCTCTTTTCCCTAGTTATTTGATAATCTTCATCAGCATAATATCTATCCATATATTGCATACCTAATTTTTCAGAGTGTCTAATTAAATAAACTATTGTGTTCATATCAAAACCTCGATTCTATATCTAAAAAAAAATCAATCTCTAAAATAAATATCTCTTGTATAAACCTTGTCCATTACATCCTCTAATTCTTCTTCTATTCTATTGGCAATTATAATAGAACTATTTTCCTTAAATGCTTTTATATCTCTTACTATTTTACAATTTTTATAATTTTCATTTTCATATTGTGGTTCATAGATTATTATGTTTTTGTTCTTTTCTATAAGCATATCTATTATATCAAATATAGCACTTGCTCTAAAATTGTCCGAATTCTTTTTCATTGATAGTTTATATATACCAATATTTTTAGGTTCTTTGCTTAATATTTCTTCTACAATATGTTGTTTTCTTGTAGCATTGCTATTTACAATCGCAGTAATAAGATTTTCAGGTACATCTATGTAATTAGCCTTTAGTTGCTTGGTATCTTTAGGCAAACAATATCCACCATATCCAAAAGATGGGTTATTATAAAAATCTCCTATCCTTTGATCCATACATACACCCTCTATTAAATTTTTTGTATTCAATCCTTTTATTTCTGCATATGTATCTAATTCATTAAAATATGCAATTCTTAATGCCAAATATGTATTAGAAAATAATTTTACTGCTTCCGCTTCTGTTGATTTCATAAATTTTATTGTCACATCTTTTTTTAATGAAGATTCTTTCAATAAATCTGCAAACTTTTTTGCTTGTTCGTTTTTATCTCCTAAAATAATTCTAGATGGGTATAAATTATCATATAGTGCTTTTCCTTCTCTTAAGAATTCTGGTGAAAATATAATATTATTCATATTATACTTTGTTTTCATTCTTTCTGTAAATCCTACTGGAACAGTAGATTTAATTATTATTGTTGTTTGTATTTTCATATTTTTTATTTTTTCTATGGTTTCTTCTACTAGTGAAGTATCAAAAAAATTACTTTTTTCATCATAATTTGTCGGCATACAAATTATGATAAAATCTGCCTTATAAAAAGCATCTTTATAATCTAATGTTGCTCTTAAATTTAATTTCTTCGTTCTTAAATATTTTTTTATATATTTATCTTCAATAGGACTTATTTTACTATTTATTTTATCTACTTTATCCTTTATAATATCTAATGCTACAACTTCATTATATTGACTTAATAATGTAGCCAAAGATAATCCAACATATCCTACTCCTGCTATTGCAATTTTCATACTATTCACCTCTATTGCATATAATAATTTTTATACCATTTAGCGAATTTTTTTAATCCTTCTCTTAATGATGTACTTGGTTTAAAATTCATATCATCTTCCATTTGCTTTGTATCTGCATAAGTTATAGGCACATCTCCGGGTTGCATTGCCACTAATTCCTTATGAATTTCAAAATCATAATTTTTTGGTAAAACTTCTGCCTCAATTAATTCTTCTTGTAATATATTAATAAAATCCAATAAATTTTCAGGTTGCCCTTTCCCAATATTATATACTTTGTATGGAGGTATCGGTAATCCGTCTTCTCCGTTCTTTTTAATTGGAATCTTATTTATTACCCTTATTATTCCTTCTACTATATCATCTATGTATGTAAAGTCTCGTTCACATTTTCCATAATTATATATTTGAATTTTTTCACCATTTAATTTAATAGTTTATTTGTGAATTTAAAATATGCCATATCAGGTCTACCTGCTGGTCCATATACTGTAAAAAATCTCAAGCCTGTTGTTGGAATATTATATAATTTGGAATAACTATATGCTAAAAGTTCATTAGATTTTTTGGTTGCTGCATATAATGATACAGGCATATCTGTTTTATCATCTGTAGAATACGGTATTTTTTTATTCACTCCATAAACAGATGAACTTGATGCATATACTAAATGTTCTATTTCATATTTTCTGCAACATTCTAATATATTATAAAATCCTATAATATTTGATTGTATATATGCATCAGGATTAGTTATACTATATCTAACTCCTGCTTGTGCTGCCAAATTCACAACAATATCAGGCTTATATTTTTCAAATATCTGTCCTATTTTTTCTTTATTCGATATATCACATTTAATAAATTCAAATTCATCAAATTTTTGTAATTCTGATAGTCTATATTCTTTTAATTTTACATCATAATAATCATTTAAATTATCAATACCTATTATATGTATCTTTTCGTTTTGCAAATTTAATATTCTTTTTGCAAGATTTGCCCCAATAAATCCTGCAACTCCAGTAATTAAATACACTTTTATTTTATCGTTCACATTCTTCACTTTCCTTTATCTCCACTCTCTCATCTATTCTTGCCAATATTTGATTTAATACTTGTTTTCTATTTTTAGATGTATCTATATATTCTATCCCATATTTAGGGCATTCTTTCTTTAATAATTGATTTTTCTCATTCCATTTATCAGCATTTGTTGATAAATTTTCATCTGATATTCCATATGTCCAATCTTTTTCTGTATCATGTTCTCTACATAATTGCATAATTCCTTGTTTATCAAGATTTCCATGACCTAAACAAACACAAATTAAGTTTCCCATGTCAAGTAGTTCTTTTGCATATTTAGGTTCTAGTTGTCCACTTTCAAGAATAGTTCCATAATTTTTGGTATCTTGCTTTATGGAAGATTTATAAATTTCTAATATAATCCTTTGAAATTTATCACTATGTACTAATTCTTTTCTTGCCTTTATGTTTTTAGTATAATATTCCTCTCTACCTGTTCCTCTTATTATTCCCCATATAATTGAATCTGCATGAATTATATTATACTGATTAAATTCATCTTTAATCATGTTTCCTAATGTTGTTTTTCCTGCTCTTGCTACTCCTATTATTAAAACATTTTTCATATTAAATAAATTCCTCCAATTTTATAAATATAAATTCATTTCATTTGAAAAGTCTTTTATTTCATCTTTATATTTTTGTGATATTACATCTGAATTAAAGTATTTATATATATCTAATAAACACTCATACATATTATCATCAAAATCAATATTTTCACTATGTATTACTTTATTGTTTTGAATAATAGAAACATTTCCATCTTTTAATTTGTTCAAATCTTTATCATAAAACAAAAATTCTCCTTTAACAACAATGTTATTTTCACATATGACAATTACTTCTCTAATTTTGGTATTCGTTGCAAAATCACTCTCATGAATTATATAAACATCATTTTTCTTTGTAAAAATTTTACTATACCCATGTTTTTCTAGTATTCTATTTCCTCTTTCCATGGCTTTTTCTTCTTCAAGTAGCACTTGAGTATCTTTAGGATTATCTAGCAGAAACTGTGAAATATATACTTGATGTGGTATATCATGTTCTATATTTCTTGTGACCTTTTTATACATTCCCCTACCATTGAAACTTTCTTCTGTCCTGTTTTTAGAAAAGTTTGTATAAATAATAACTGGTTTTAATTCTTTTTGAACTATATATTCTTTTATTTTCATAACAATTTTTGAATACTCATAATTATGTACCATTGCGATATTTAAATCATTATTTTCTTCAAAAAAATCTTTATTTACAATAAATGGTTTTTCAACTAATATATCTCTAATATTTAATTGTTTACATTCCATTACAATATCTAAAAATACACTTTTAGGAGTACATATATCAACAATAATATTGTTAACATCTAGTTTTTCTTCTTTTATTGTGCTTTCTATACTAGAATATACTTTTGAATCTTTTATATTTTCATTTTTTATTTTACCATCAATATCTACAAAATAAACTCTTCCTATTTTTTCAAACTTTTTATATGAATAATAATGCAAAAAACCTGCTTTCCCTGTTCCTACAATAATTATATCTTTCATTTTTTACTCCTTTTTTAACTCTAATAATTTTTTTGATATTTCATCTGCTTTTTTATATAAATCTCTACAAATATTAGTCCTATAAAAAGCAAACTCCAAATATTCATCTTTATTTTCTATATTTTTAAAATATTCACTATATCCAAATGTACTTCTTGCTAATTGTATCAAATATACATATGGTAAATATTTCAAATCATATTCATTTAATTCAGTAAATTCTGCTACTTTTTTTGTATATTCAACTAAATTTTCAATATTTATTTTGCCTTCTTTAGCCTCTTTATCTATATAACTATAAGATCTAGCAATTTCCCAAACAATTGGTAATTTTTTTGTTTTAATAAAATCTAGTATAACTCTTATATTATCCTCATTGTTATAAATAAACTGTAAAACACTATAATCACCATGTGATACTTTATGAGTTATATTTTTTATATCTTCTGCATTTATATTCTTACTTAATTTAGCCAATAATTCTTTTTTAAAAATAATATCCATTTTTATTTTTTCTGAAATTTTTGAATTATCCAATTTAGATAATATTTCATCATACTTTTTATTTGCCTTTTCAAATTCTTTATTTGAATACCAGTCTAGTATGCTAATATTATCATCTATATTATAATTTTTAAATCCTTCTATAATTAACCCTAAATATCGTGCTGATTCCAATATTTGTTCATAATTTCCTTTGTTTTTTTCAAATACTTGTCCTTCTACAAATTTTTGAACCACTATCACTTTTCCTTTATGCATAAAATATAATTCATTGTTATTGTTTTTCAAATATATTGGCAATGGAACTTGTGAATTTTTTCTTAAATATTCTATTGCATTTATTTCTTTTAAGACATTTTCTTTTGAATATTTTGACTGAAATTCTTTTACTATAAATTTTTCATTATTTGATATAATTTTAAATATATTTGCTGTTCCTTTATTTATTTTTTCTATTTTTTCAACCTTTATTCCATACTTTTGGTTCAGTTCTGTTTGTAATTCTTTTTTAGAAAAAGTTGTTTTTTCAATCATTTCTATATCTCCTCTAATTTTTTTATTATTTCTCTTTTGTCTCCTCTGACTTCAAAATTAAATATTTTACTTTCATCAATTTTACTCAAAAAACTTTTCACAAAAGTATTTGTATTATATAGTTCTACATTATCTGTAAATAAAGGCATCATATAGCTCCAATAACAAAAAGGTGCTATGTTTTTTACTATATAGTATTTGTTATTATTAATATCTATTTGTGTTTTTCCTTCATCGCATAAGCCTACTATTCTAATTATTTTATTAATTTTTATTTCTTTTTTATATTGTTTTGTTTCCAAAGTCTTTATTTTCCCATTTTCTATATCAAAACTTGAACCTAATTCTTGATACAAATCATTTTCTTTAAACTTTAGCCATGTTTGATCTGTTGAATTGATTTCATATCCATTATTTACAAACTCTTTTGCAAATGTTGATTTTCCTTGTCCAAATTCTCCAATAATTAATATTCCATTGTTTTCTTTGCTAACTACCAATGAATGTACAAACATATTACTTTTGTCATTTATTATATATGCAATTACATTATTAATAATAGGATATATATCTGTTTTTACTATTCTATTTTTTAATATTTTATAATCACCATTTATATTTATTTCAACTGATGTTTCATTAAATCTCAAATAATTATTAATTTCTTTATTGGTAACAATCTCAAATTGACTGAATCTTTTAAAAATATATTCATCATATTCATTACAATAGTTTATTACTTCTAAATATTCATCTTTTATTTTATAAATCATATTTTATTACCTCTATAAAATTTTTCTTATGCTCTAATATTTTTTCTATAATATCATCTTGGACATGGTATACATTAACAAATGATTTCAGGTCTTTTTTACTATTTATTTTCAATAATTCTTCCAAAATTTTTCTTCTTTCTTCTATAGTATGTCCATTTAATTCATGACCACCTATAAACATCAAATTTTTCCTATTAATATCTAATGGATTAATTAAATATTTTTCTTCTCTTGGAACACCTAATAAAATAATTTTAGATAGATTAGGTGCTGTTTCAACTATACTCTTAATAACTTCACTACATCCTGTTGCTTCTATGTATGTATCATAATCAAAATCATAGTTATCGACAAATTTTATATTTGAGTCATATTCTTTATTTAATCTATTAATTGCTTCTGTCTGATATCTTTCAATTTTATTTGTTATTATTGATATATTTTTATAATTATTTTCTAATAAATACAACATTGCTGTAAAACCTATATTCCCTAGTCCTATTATTAAAATATTATCTTTTATTATATTTAATATAGGTTTTATTGTTATTGCTCCCATTAATTCGAATCTTGATACTGCTATATTTTCAATAGAATATTGGGCTGAAATTTCAAACGAATCTTTATATGTATCAATATATTTGTCAAAATGTTTGGCTAATACCAATAGTCTTTTATTATTTTCTATTTTTGTTATTCCTATATAACCTTTGCTACCTGCTTTTTCAGTTCCTCTTGAAACCACCGTGTACTCAATATCTCTTTGGGTTTGGCTTAATATTTTATTAATTTTTATATATTCCTCTTTAATATGATAACCTATTTCATCAATGCTGTGAGCATCACTTCCTACTGTATATCTTGTTCCATATTTTTTAAATAAATTCAACATATATTCTAATTGTTGTATATTCCATCTAGAACGGTCACTTGTATTAATATCAAACATTAAATTTTTTTCAGTTGCTAATTTTACTATTTCTTCAATTTTTTCTTTATATTGTTCATACTCTTTTCTTAACTTTAAATGCCCTATAATGTTAATTGGATAAGTTTTTATCATATCTATATTTGCTTGTAGATAATCTATGTAATTTGCTTTTTCCATTCCATGTACTGAACCTATAACATAATCGAAAGGATAACTTCTTAATATTTCAATTTCCTTTTCTTTGAATTCTTCATCATACGAAAAATCACTTTCTATACCTGCATTAATTTCTATATCAGGATTATTTTCTTTTATAATTTTCATGTTTTCAAAAAATTTATCAATAACTTGGGGTTCATTTAAAACAGGAGTATGTTTTGGAGACATTCTATTTCCATGATCTAAAAATAAAACTCTATTTAATTTCATCTCCTTACATTTCTCTACATACTTTTGCATAATTGATATATCTGTTACACCTTTTTTTAAATGCATATGCATATCTTCCATAATTTTTCCTACTTTCTCTTGAAATAAAGATTATAATATTCTTCAAGAATATTTGATTCATCAATCCACTTATCTACTATATCTAATTCTACTTGATTTCTTAAATCATCTTTTCCATTTATTATTTTATCTGTAACCACCAATTGACTCGCTTTAAATATATCATTTGATCTATTTGGAATAGCTTCAGAATCAAATAGATTTACTGACCTACCATTTCCTAATACCGTTATCTTTTTACCATTAATTTCATATTGTGTACCATATTTAGGAATTGCCTTATATTTACATCCTTCTTTCTCATATTCTTTAAATATATTAAGGTCTGCTGTTGCTCCTGATGTAATAAATGTTCCATCTTCTAATTGTTCTATAACTTCTTTACTAATACTATTGTATCCACTTGCTCCCACAATAAGGAATGGTTTATCGTATTTTACTGCTTCTTCTAATGTTCTAAATGTTGTAAATCCTTTTTCTGCTGCCTCTATACATTTCATTACATCTGGTTCGATTACTATAACTCTTGCACCATATTGACTGTATCTATCTGCTAAAACTTCTCCCAAATCACCATATCCTAATTGTATTACAGTTCTTCCAACTAATTTTTCACCTGCTAATAATTCAATGCTTCGTGTAAAAATTGTATTTGCTATCTCCTTATATGTAATAAACCTTTTTAATTTTGATTTTGCAACATTTAATACTGGATAAGGTAATTCATTTTCCTTTAATTCGCCTATTCTTTTTAATCCAGTTACAGTTAATTCAACAAATGCCTCGACATTTTCATAATTGTGCAATGTTAATATTCTTGATACTATCGCTCCATCATCTAAAATAACAATTTTTTTATCTTTTCTTTTGTCAATAAATTCTCTTATTAACCTTTTTCCATCTTCTATAAGAATATCATTTGCAACAGCTGTATTATCCAAGACATCAACTTGATATCCTAATTTTTTAAATGTTGCCGTAATTTCTTGTCTATGTTTTGTACTATCTCCTTTATCTATTGCAAGTACATCTTCTGGTTTTACTCCCATTCTTACCATTGAAGTTAACAATCCAACATTTTCTTCTAAGAAATGATCTCTCCATATAATTGCTACTCCTTCGAGATTTTTCTTTCTTTCTTCTGAATATTTTTTTAAAATTGGCATTGTTTCTTCTATTGCTTCTATTTCTCTATCTGTATATGCAGTACAAATATCTTCTATTTTATTTGTTAATTCTTTATCATTTCCATCATAATTAATAATTGTTTGGTTTTCAACAAAATATGGAACAGAAAAGCTTCTAACTCCAATATCTTTTTCTTCATATTTAATGATTTCATTTTCTATTTTTATCTTATTTTCTTTCTCATTTATTTCAATACTTTTATTCAAATTTTTTTCTAAATCCTTTACAAAATTATCAGCTATATCATAATAAACTCTTTCCATTTTATATCTCCTCATATTATTAAATTTTTATTTTTAATTTTTCTAAAATACTATAAAATAAATTTATAGATTTCAAAAATAATTCCTGTTTAGTCTCTCCACTCTCATTCATAGGTAAATGTGTTTCAATTGAAATAACACCATCAAAGTTGTCTCTTTTTATAATTTCCATAAATTTTTTAATTCCTATATCACCTTGTCCTAAATGAGCATATTTATTGGTCTTATTATCAAAATCTCTCAAATGTATATAAGTTATTCTATTTTTTGATTTTTCATATTCTTCAAACACATTATATCCCTCAAGAAAAGCATTTGATAAATCAAATATTATATTTATGTTTTTTTCTTCTTGCATTAGATTAAAACAATCAACAGGACTTTCAGCATAAGTTTTTCTTTCATTTTCCATTAGCAATTTTATATTTCTTTTTTCAGCTTTTTCACATAATCTATTTAAATTTTCTTTTATTTCATTTTCATCAATATTTCTACCTAAATTAGAAAATATTCTTATATACTCACTCTCAAATATGTCACAAATGTCTAAATAAATATCAAATAATTCCATTTTTCTTTCATATGGTATCGGTTTCTTTCCAACTGGACTATCTAATGTTATAACTTTTATATTTTCTCTATCCAAAGTTTTCTTAAAATTTATTAATTCCTCTTTTGAAAATTCCCACAAATACTTATCATCAATTTTTCTTAATTCAATATTTGAAATATTTGCTTTTTTTAAACTATCTATTTGTTCTTCAATAGATGTTCCTATTTCATCTGCAACTACTGCCAATCTCATATTTTATTCCTCCTCTAATATTTTTAAAATTTCTTCAGCTTTAGTATTTACACCATATTTTATTTTTTTTATTTTCACCTCTTTCATTATTTTTTCATTTAATCTACTTTTGCAATCTAAAATTACTTTTTCATTTGTTTTTCTTTTTCTTATCCAAGGCTTTCGTAAAGATTCTGTGTCATTTGGTGTAAAATTAGTTATTTCTAACAATTTTTCTTTTTCAACTTCTGACATTTCTAAAACTTCTAATTTCACGGTATTTATATCAAATCTTGGATATATTATATAATCAAGTTTTGTTCTTGCTTTCATTTCTGTATAATCAAAAACTTTTGCAACATCAGTTAATGGAGTATTACAATCAATATTATTTTCAGCTTCTTCATAATTAATTTTTTTTCTTTTTTCTAGTATTTTATTATCTATAAAATACTGATTTAATCTATTATTATTTTTTACCGTTCCCATCGCATAAGTAACAGCTTGTGGGAAATAGTCCATTTGTAAATTTTCATTTACAAACACTCTATCATTTGAAAGAAATCCTTTTATTTCATTCAATTCTAATAATTTAACTGCTAAAGTTGTTTTTCCACTTCCACTTGTTCCCAATATCATAATTCCTTTATTATGTACTTCTAGTGCAGTACCATGCATAAAGAAATATCCTTTATCTTCTTTCTCTCTTAAATATAATTCCCTTATTATTCTAACAATCCAATTTGCTGAAGTTTCTGTGTTTTCCTTTACTATTATTTTATAATGTTCATTATCAATTTTATTTCCTATATACTCTTGTGTATCAACCAAATAATAATATTCATCATTAATTTTCACCTCTTTATGTTTTTGGTTTTTAAAACTATTATAAAAAATACCTATACTATCATTTATCAAATTCAGCATTTCAGAAAATTTTTTTGAATCCACTATATATTCAATTGTTATTGTTTTTTCTGTATTTTTTTCAAAAGGTATTATTGATTCTTTAATTTTTTTTATAACCATTTCATAATTTCTTTCTTCTACATTAATCTTGAAATTAATATCAGGTAAATTACATTCTATATTTTTCATATTTCAATTTCATCTCCATCATAAACATCTTTAATTCTGTCCTTTTCTATACATTTAGATAGTATTGTCATTTTATAATGATGCTCTTTTTCAGTTCCATCTCTAGATAATCCACCTAATTTAACATTAGGTTTCATTATTTTACCATGGAAGTCAGAACCACCACTTATAAGCATATTTTCTCTTTTGGCTAACTTTAAATATCTCTTTATATCACTTAATGTATGTTTAGAATTAAATATTTCTATTCCATCTATTCCTGCATTCTTAAACATATTATATACATCATCTATATTTACTCCATATGTTTTTTCTAGCGAAATTGGATGTGCCAAAATAGCATATCCTCCTGCTGAATGTATTATCTTAATTGCTTGGTCTAAAGGAGCAGTTGCAGGTGTCTTTAAATCCATATGTTTAAAATAATGTTCAAATGCATATTGAGTATTTGGAATAATTCCCTCTTTAGTCAATAATCTCGCTATTGTAGTTTGTCCAACAAAATTTTTTGCTGTTAAAAGTTTTTCTGTATCATCTTTTGATATAATAATCCCAAATTTTTCTTTCAACTGTTGTATTATTTCTAAATTTCTTAAATTTTTTCTCAATTTCATATTCTGAAGTAACTGTATCAATTCCGTATTATTGGCATCAATGTTATAACCTAATATGTGCATTTTATAACCATCTTTTTCACAAGATAGCTCAACACCGGGAATATACACTAATCCTCTTTTATCCACTTTTTCCATTGCCTTTATACTTTCTATATTATCATGGTCTGTAATTGAAAATATGTCTATTCCACATTCTCTTACTTTTGTTACAATTTCTTCTACTGAATAGTCACCATCTGAAAATTTTGAATGTATATGTAAATCATATTTTTTCATTTATACTCCTCTTTCTAAAAAAAGATACAAATAAAAACTTTAAATCTTGTTTATTTGTATCCTCTGTCATTCACTTTATTACACTTTGGTATAATTATTAACTTCTTTTTGTAATCTTGTACTTATTTCTTTTGAATTGTTATATAAATATCTACACAAATTAGTTCTAAACAATGCAAATTCTAGTAATCCCTTTTTTTCATAATCATCATTATATTGTTTATAACCAAATGGACTACTTACAATTTGAATTAAATATAATTGTGCTGCATATTTTAAGTCATACTCATTTAATTGCACATATTTTGCAAATTCTTTAACATATTCCACTAATGTATCTATATTTAACTCTCCATTTTTGGCTTCTTCATCAATATAACTATATGATCTCATTACTTCCCAAATTATTGGTAGTTTTTTTGCCGTTTCAAAATCAATTACGGTTGTTTCTATATTGTCATTATAAATCAATTGTTGTACACTATAGTCTCCATGGCTATTCATTATTGTCATCTTTCTAATTATTTCAAAGTCAAAATTATTTAACAAATCTTTTGACATATTTATTTTATCTTGAAGATCTTTTTCAAATTTTTCTCTATATGGGTTATCTAGATTTAATTTATTTATTAAATCTTCCATTTTTATTATTCCATTTTCTAAACTTTCTTTTGAAAACCATTTTTCTATTATTCCATCTTCCTCTAAGCCTTCGTAGTCCTTCAATTCTTTTGTCATTTTTCCTAATATTTTTGCACTCTCAATTGTCTTTTGATAATCACCTGTATTATTTTCCATTGTATATCCATCTATACACTCTTGTAAAATTATTATTCTATTTTCAAACTTAATATAAAAACTATTTTGTTTTGATTTTATATAAACAGGAACATTTATTCCTCTTTCTTTTAAAAAGTTAATTATATTGGTTTCTTTTATTACTGATTCTTCTGTTCTTCCTTCGCTAAATTCCTTTAAAATATATGCTTTGTCATTGGATTTGATTTTGAATATATTTGCTGTGCCTCTATTTATTTTTTCAATTTCCATTATCTCTATGCCATAATTTTTATTTATCAAATCCTTTATAATCTGCTCATTTAAATTAGATTTTTGAATCCCCATTATCTTTCTTCCTCCAATTCTTTTTCTTTTAACATTTTTATAACAAAATCACCTGATGGTGCTACTTCTCCTTTATTATATAAACCAACATATTCATCTAGCGAAACCCATTTGGAATCAATTACTTCTCCATCATTATAATAAATATCTTTTTTGGATATATCTCTTTTAAATTTCCATACATCTCTAAAATAATTTTTTTTCTGTATTGTCCCTAAAAATTTTCCTTCCTCTTGTATAAATTCAATTCCAATTTCTTCTTTTATTTCCCTTATTATAGCATCTATGGAACTTTCTCCTGTTTTTGCAGAACCTCCTGTGCATTCCCATAATCCAGGATATAACTTTTTGTTTTTATTCCTTCTAGTTATTAAAATTTGTTTATTAGAATTTTCAATAATTCCAGTAACAACAATGTGATATTCTCCAATTTTTAGTCGTTCAGCACTATCTCTTTGTATTATCTTATTTGTTCTATTTCTAAATTTATCATAAACATCCCAATATTCACTCATTAACATTCTCCGTTCTTTATTTTTTCTAATTCTTCTTCTGCTTTTTTTACAAAATAATTAGAATGATCAAATGGAATGTTAGTATTATTTATCTCTTTCTTTAATTTCTCTATTGTCCTATATTCCTCGTTAGTTTCTGCCTCAATTAAGATATTATTTTCAGAAAGTATTTTTACTATAATTTTAAAGTCTCCTTTGTAATATGAGAAATGTTTTTCTTTTATAGTCATAATTTCCTTATATCCAATGCAATCAAATATATTTTCTGCATCTTGAATATTTAACACTTCACAATTTACGGCATCCTGCTGCAAAATTTCTCCTTTTTCATTAATTTCCTTATGTTTAAAAGTAATTTTCATTTTATGCTTTTCACTTGAAATTCCTTGAAATTCCCTTAATAGAATTGCTTTGCTTAAAATCTCTCTTGTTGTAACTTTAAATATATCTATATCTTTAGGTATCATAAAAATATCTTTTGCATAATATTCATTGTTTAAGATAAATTTATCATTATTTAATATCTTCTTTAATTCATCTTCCGAACATTGTACTCTTACTGTAATTTCATTTTCTTCTTTAAATCCCATAATTACATTCCTTTTCTTTTTTCTTAATTATAACATAAAAGAACATTTTTTACCACATTTTTACATTCTTGTTAAAAATTTCTTTTTATAATTTCTATTAACTTTTCTAGTTCATAACTATTGTTACTAGGAATTTCTATTATAGTTTTATTTTCTAATAAACTTTTTTTATTGCATTCAACATATTCATTTAATGCTTTTCGTGTTATAAAGAACATTTCTTGTCCTTGGCTATTTTTTATCACGAATAGTGGTGGTGTACTTATATCCGTTCTTCTTACTTCTTGTTTTCTTAACTCTTCTGCAACTGCTTTAAGAAATTTGTAGTCTTCAATTTGTATTTGAGTGTTTTCTTTTATTTTTAAATATGATTCAATTTCTATTAATGTCTTTTCATTAAGTTCCTTATTTGCATTAGTAGTATTTTCTTCAATTTCATTAAGTTTCTCTAATATTTCTTTTTCACCTTTTAAAATTTCTAAACTATTTTCTCCTCTTATTTTTTTTGCCTTATTAATAATTTGTTCAATGCTCATTTTCTTTTCCTCACAATTCTTCATTTATCTTTATGTTTATAATACATATTTAAAAATGAATTTCAAAATTTTATTATCTGATTTTGATATTTTATCTTCATATTTTTTCTTTAAATCCTCACTTATATATGCACTTAATACCAATATTATCATAAGAATAAAGAATATTAATGTTTCTCTATAAATTTCTTCATTTGTCATAGTATTCCAATGTTCCAATAATTGAAAAGCTATCATCTTCATGCCACCTCTTTCTATAAGATTCTTTTAAATAATTTAAGTTTCAACCCAATATACATATTTTTATTAAATATGTATATTTTTTCATACTATGTCAAAAATATTTTTGGTTAACTTGACCACATTATACCATAAAATTTGTAATAAAATCAATATAATTGTAATATTTAGGAGATTTTGTTGTGAGAAAGTATGAAGGAAAATCAAATGTTTCAGGAGAATTCATTGAAAGAATTCTTCGTGAAAAAAATATGACTAAAGAAGATTTATGTAGGAAACTACAATTAAATGGTATTAATATTGATAGATGGCATTTATATAAAATTATAAATGGCAAGGTAATTTTAAAAGATTTTGAATTAATCGTTATACTTGACATTTTAGATGTAGACTTTAATAACTTGAAAAATCTTATAAAAAAATAAGAGAGAAATTGATATATATTATTATTTCTTTCTTATTTTTTTATTCTTTGGTCAAATCTGATTTTTTATTCCTTACTCACGATTTTTCTCTTTAGCCAATTCAATCCATTTTTCTATAAACATACACAATTCTTCTTCTGTTTTTAATCCAATAGCAGGAAGAATTTTTTGAGCATCTGGAACTATATTAGGTTCTTTCTTTAGTTCTATAAACTGTTTTAATCGAAATTTACTAATTCCTGTCTTTATTTCTAATTCTTCCAAAGATATATTATTCTCTTTCATTATTTTTTCTATTTCTTTTCCTATTCCTGTTACTTTCTCTCTCATTTTTCTCCTTTCAATTTTTCAAAAAATGTCTGTTTCATTCTGTATTCTCATTTTTTTCTTTTAACTCCTCTATTGCATATCTAGTCGCTGCAACTACAAAAGCCGAAAATGTTGATTCTTTACCACATATAGCTTCTTCAACCTCCTTTATTAAATCATTAGGAAATCTTATTGAGCGTTGCGTTGTCGATGGCAATATCGGAATTTTAAATTTTGCCATTTATTTAATCTCCTTATTGAAATAATTTACTATTTCCATAGTTACTTATTTCTTTTTTTGTTTTCAATAGACTGTACTCTATTATTTTACATCAAAATTCAATGTAAAATCAATATATATTCAAAAAATAATAATTTTTATTAGGAGATTTTATGAAATTTAATAAATATAATAATAATTTATATAATATAATTGGTAAAAAGCTAAAAGAAATAAGAGAAATAAAAAACATATCTCAAGAGCAATTAAGTAATAAATTATCTTTGTTAGGAATTACTCTATACCAAAGTGATATTTTTAAAATTGAACATAATGAAAGAACAGTAAGAGATTTTGAACTATGGGGAATTTGCACAGTTTTGAATATAAAATCTGAAGATTTATATGATCCGAGCAATACATAAAGGCTAAAAATCAATAGTTGGGATGGAAAATTTTTAAAGTTTTCCATCCCAACTATTAATTTTTAGCAAAATTATAATTCTTCAATTTCTATTCCTTCTACATCTTTACAGTTGATTCTATTTGAATTTTCATCAATTAAATACTAACCATTTCTATCAATTTCAATTCTAACTGTTTTCCATTCATTTTCCAGTTTTATTTTAAAACATTCTCCACAATGTAAATTATTATACCTTTGTGTTTCTTCGTTATATACAAGTAACATATAAATATCTCCTTTAATTTTTTATTATTAATTTTTTTATATATATTCAATAATTTCTTCTATATTTTTTTTATATTTTGGTAATAAATTACAACTAAAATCACTAGCTTTAAAACCAGTAGAATCGTCAGTTTTATATCCTAAAAAAATCAAACTTACAGGAATAATATTACCATCTAAATTAAATTCCTTTTCCAATTCATCATTAAGATTAAAATCCATATTATATAAATTATCAATTCCTAAATATGTTGCTTCCAAAATCATATGAATTGACACCAACATACAATCATGCCTATATGATGCATAATGATTTTGTTTATAACATTGTTCTATATTTCCACAAACCATTAAAACTGTTGGGGCATGGCAATTTGTTAATTTTTGAATCTTACTCAATGTTTTTTCAGACTCTATAACATATATTTTTTGTGGTTGTAAACTTTTTGCTGTTGGTGATAACATTCCTGCTTCTAATATTCTATTCAAATCATCTTTGCTTATTTTTTGATCTTTAAATTCTATTTTTTCATTCATTTTTTGTCTCCTAAAATGTAAAATTTATAATAACATAATAACATAAAGCAAGGGATTTTTCAACCAAGAATTACAAAACAATTATAAAGTATTTACTATTTTTTCTTTTTGAGCATAAATTTCAAATACATGTCAATTTTTATTTTTTGAGTAGCACTATATTTTTCCCGCAAAATATAATTTTTTTAATGACAAACTACTAAATTGTAATTTGTCTTTTTTATTTTCTTTAATATTTTCTTTACAATACTCTTTTATTCTATTTATTTTATTTTCACTCAAATTTGTACTCCCTTTAATATAATGTAATTTTATATTTTGTTTGTAATTATAATATGTTACATATATTTTTGATTTATATGATTTTAATTTATTTTAAGCCTATAATATAGTTGTTTATTTTTTCAGATTGTTCCTGAATATCTGCAATGTATTTATCAAATATATCTGTTCTTATATTACATTTAGACTTTTTTTCTAAAATTTTTCTTAATAGTTCAAATGAGTCTATGATATGATGCCTAAATTCATAACTATCTTCTATTCTATTAAACTCTAATGATTCTATAATCGCAAAAGATTTATCAAATGCATCTAATATTTCGTTCAAGAGTTCTTGGCTTATTTGAGAGTTGTTACTTTTGTAGTAAATGCTTAAATACATTCTATATTTTGAATATACTTCATCAAAGTTTAGACTAATATTTTCTTTGTCTAAAATAACTTTGGCAATATGAATGTAAAATGCTTTTATAAAAACATAAGTTAATGTTTTATCAATGTTTTGGTTTTCATTAAATTCCTCTAATATGTTATAAATACTATCTTCACTTAGGTCAAATAGCTCACTTGCAAAATCATTTGTTAAAATATTCTTCATTTCTATCTCTCCCTTATAACTAACCATTCTCATAACTTAAATTATGAGTACCTAATTTTCCCATTCTCCTGAACTTTCTTTTTAGCAAAGTAAAATATTTTCTAAAATTAATTTTATTTATAATATATCCTAATACACATCCAAATATAATTAATAAAATTCTCAATTCTATTGCAGTACTTGTATCAAATAAAGCCGAAGCAGAACTAATTGCATTTACAGTAATAAATATTACTTGATACTTATAATCATTTATAAACGTATAAATATAATTTAAAATTATTGTAACAATCACATCATATTTTTCTGGTACCAATGCTTGGAATAATATAGCAAAAACAATTGAACCAATTATTGTTGAAATTATTCTACTTATAAATCTTTTTTGAGTATTAGAAAAATCAATTTGTGTTAAAGACATAACAGACATTGAAATCCACATAGTCTTTTTAACACCAAACAATGTACCAATCAACATCGCAATACTTACACCAATAGCCATCTTTAAAGCTATAATAAACCTATCTGATGTTATACTCATACTCTTAAATGCTTGCTTAATTGTATCATGCTCCTTATTTGAATTTTTATTTTTAAAATAATATACTAATGACACTATTACTCCACCTATAAGCAAACTTAACATTCTAGTTACAAAATCATGACCCTCTGCGGGATTTGACTGATTAAAAATGTAACATAAAAGAAATGGCATATACGCCTTATATTCTGGTTTTGCTGATGGAATGTACATAATTAAGAATATTGTAATAAAGTTTACAATCAAACCTATTACTGGATTTATTTGAGCCAACTTATTTGAAAATCCTATTTGTAAAAACATCAAAACAATAACAAATGGTGCTTGTTTTATATTAATTCCTATATCCATATACCAATACATCATAGTTCCAATTAATACACATACCCATGTCAAAGAATTATTTGTACCAAATATTTGTGAAAATACGCCTACAAATAATGTAATAAAAACCAACTTTAATAAATTAGAAAATATACTTTTACGTGTTATTTTTTGCATAAAATACCTTCTTTCTCACAAAAATTATGGCTAATATTTACAAAAAAAATTAGCACTCTGTAAAAACGACTGCTAATATTTTATACCTATTTTTAGCAGTTGTCAATTCAAAGTGCTAAATATTCACATAAATTTCACATTTAACTTTTCTATTTTCCTATTCACCATTAACATATCTTTCCATATTATTGATTAATCAAATTTATCCCTTTGATTGTTGGATACAGTAACTTTATAAAATCTGTTGCATCTTGTTTTGAGCCAACAACACTCCCATAATGAACTGGTATAGCAAATTTAGGTTTTATAATATTTATTAATTGTGCTGCCTCTTTAAAATCCATTGTATATGTCCCACCAACTGGAACAAATGCAACATCACATTTTACTTTTTTATTTTCTTCAGTAATATCAGTATCTCCTGCTATATAATACCTAACACCCTTTATTTCTATAATATAGCCTAGCCAATTATTTTCTTTTGGGTGAAAAGGCTTATTTGTATTATATGCTGGAACTGCCTCAACTTTTATTCCATCAATAATTTCTGTATCTCCTGAATCAAGCGTAAAAATGTTTTCTTGATTTATTCCTTTTTCAAGTAATTTAGGTAATAAATCATCAGGAATAACAAAAATAGAATTAAATTTTCTTACTTTATCTATATCATCTTCAGAATAATGGTCATAATGGTCATGTGTTATAAAAATTATATCTGCATCATTATAATTTTTATCTATATGATATGGATCTATATAAATAATTTTTTCTTTATTTATTTTTATACAACTATGGTATAAAACCTCTATATTATCAAGAATATTTATCATTTCTACTACCTTCATTTTTAGATATTATAATATAAATAAATATACAAAACAAATTATTCTTCTTTTATAGCTATTATCAATTCATTTGGTTGTACCATCATATTTGCATTTTTATATGTAAATCTTGCATGAGAAAAATAAACTTTATAATTTTTATTTTCTAATTTAGTACGTGTCAAAGATAAAAATTTATCAGTATCTTGTTCAGATAAATTATTTTTTACTCTTATTGAGTTTGATAATTCTATTCTTTTAAAATTTGCTTCTTTTAATTTTCCCAGTTGTTTCTCTGTCTTTTCTAAATTTTCTGATATTGGATAAACTGGTGTAAGAACGCAATTACCTTCTAAAGCCAATTTTCTGCTACTATCATCATTTCTTTTTGAAATTTTAAACTTCCACATATTGTTATTACTTTCATTTTTTATATCTTCCCTACAACTTACTATTTTTTTGCTTTGTTTACACCATATATTATATCATGAAAAAAGCAAATCATTTTAACGGCTTTCTCAACAAATTATAATTTTCTATTTATCTAATTTTATTATATCGTTTACATCATTGGAGCAAATAATCTTAAAATAGCTTGCCATAGTCCTTTAAATAAACCATTTTTTGCTTCTTTTTCATCTACTTTATGTGATTCTTTAAAGGAATCCTCAAAATCTTTTTTGATATCTTTTATTACATTTGTATCCTTCATATAAATACCACATTCAAAATGTAAATATAAACTTCTATAATCTAAGTTTATTGTTCCTACAGTTGCTATTTCATCATCGGATAAAAATACTTTGCTATGTACAAAACCATTCGTATAAGTATAAATTTTTACTCCACCTTTAATTAATGTATAAAAATAAGAAGAGGTTAAATCATATACAATTTTTTTATCGGGTATTCCAGGAACAACAATTCTGACATCTACTCCTCTTCTTGCAGCTAAGATTAAACTATTTATCATATCTGTATCAATAATTAAATAAGGTGTATAAATATAAACATACTTTTTCGCTTGATTGATAATATTTAGATAAATATCTTCGCCGGTTATAACATCATCTAATGGACTTTCCCCATAAGGTACAACGAAACCATTTTCCTTATACTTTTCAGTAAAATTATATTTGTATTTATTATAATCATTATCTTCTTTTTTAAATGAATTCCACATTTCTAGAAACATAACAGTAAAATTCCAAACAGCTTCACCTTTTATCCTAATTCCATTATCTTTCCATACTCCTAATTTACTATTTATATTTATATATTCATCTGAAATATTAATTCCACCAGAAAAAGCAGTATGTCCATCAATTATCATCATTTTTCTATGATCTCTATTATTCATAATAATACCTGCAAATGGCGATAATTTATTAAATTGCATACATTTTATTCCATATTTTCCCAGTAACTTTGGATAATTACTAGGTAGCATAGCAAAAGAACCCATATCATCATATAATACTCTTACATCTAGTCCTGAATTTGCTTTTTCTTTTAATATATCTAAAATTTCTTGCCACATAGTACCATTATTAATAATGAAATATTCTATAAAAATAAATTTTTTGGCTTTTTTTAGTTCTTCTAACATAACAGGATAAACGTCATCACCAAGAGAATAATAGTTTATCTCATTGTTTTTCGTTACAGGAAATCCTGCAAATTCACTTATATATTTTAATTGTCCTAAATTTTTAGTATCGATTTCTTTTTTTATAAATTCATCTTGTATTAAGTATTTTTGACCATTTTCTATATTTTCATTAATATTCTTTAAAACTTTACTTCTTTTCATATTATTACTAAGTATGATATATAGAAGTGTTCCAATTAATGGAAAAAGCATAATCAGTAATATCCATATTAAATCGCTACTTAATCTTTTACTATACTTGATAATCATTAAAACAATTATAATACTAAGTAAACCATAAACTACTTGAATAATACTTATAAATTCTCCAAATTTTAAATATATAAATAATGTTAATAGAATTTGTATTAATAAACCTATTGCTACAACAATTCCTCTTTTTACTGCCATCCACATATTTTTTCTCCTCATGCTAATTCATTTTTATATGTAATACTTTTATCTTCTTTATAAATAAACATTAATTTTGAGTTCTTATCTGTTCTTCCTTTATCAAAGGATAACGAATAAGTACATTACTATCTAGATTTTCTTTGTGCATATCAACTGCTGTTATTTGATGATTATCATATGTTGTATAATAATAAATTCCCTTATTTACATTACAGCAAGATGTATAAATTGTTATTTCAAATTTATCATCACCTAAATCACAGCATCCTCTTTGTTGATCAACGCTACCTAAAATGTGAAAAAATTGACTAACACTTGATTTTTCATCTTCTTTAGAAAAAGAATTTAATTTAGTATACGCTACTCTTATGAATCTTGATTGCGATGATAAATCACCTGGTAGACCTATTGCTCCCATTCCTCTACTATATAAACTTAGATCTAATTCTTTACTAAATTTATTCTCTGGAGATTTAGGTGATAAATACATATAATTATTTAAGGCAAACATTTGCTTATCAAAAGATGGATTATTAGTTAATACCCCTACTGGATTATCATATATTTTTATTCCATCAATAACAGACTCTACAGTTATTGATTGTGTGCTATCGGAAATAATCCAATGTAAGCTAGCTAATGGTAATTTATCACTAAATGGAGTATTTAACACATTCATTTTTTCAATCAAATTTCTAGCTTCATTTACATTTGAACATTGGCTTAAAATCCATGGTATCAGTTCAAATTGAGCAACATTATCTTTTCCTTCCTGTTTTTCTTTATAATGAGCATTTCCAACAAAATTTAAACCTGCTATTGCTAACCCTTTTTCGTTTATTGCATCGTAATATAATGGATAATCTTCAGTAACAAATGCCATTCCAATTATCGCATAATGACTCTTAATGTCATCTACTTCTCTAAATTTAAATTCAAAGTTTCTTGGTGTTATTGTTACTTCGTCTCCATATGAAAATTCATAATCCAATGTTCTTCCAAAATAAAAATCTTTCGTTTTATAAGTTGCTGCTGTACACATATTCTTTCCCTTCTTTCTAATACTATTTCTTATCTTTTATATAACTCTCTTTCAAATTACTAATTCTTGTTAGGATTATATAATAAAAGGTAGATAATTTCAACTGGTTATCTACCCTACTTATTGTAATTTGTATCATTACTTATCTTTGTCTTTTTTTGCGAAAATTAAACTAAATGATATTCCAAAAGATACACCTAAACATATACCAATTCCTATTCCTGCCATACTATCCAATATATTTACAAAAACAAGACTCCAAATTATTGCCATTGCTATTCCTATTATTAGTCCTATTATTATATTTTTATTTTTCATAAGTTATCCTCCCTTCAAATTACTATTTTTCCAACTAATTACTAAATTGTAATTTTTTGTTTATACCCATATAATCATTATTAGTAATATAATACCAATACCTAGAAAACCATATCCCATAATTCTGCTCATTCTTCTAAATGATTTTTCAGTTTTAGGAGTCGGATGAAAAAGTTTCTTTCCCGTTTCATAACTCATTTTAGGCATATAGTTTCCAATAATAGTGAATAATATTCCTAATATCAAACATACACTTTTTCCAACATAAACATCACTACCTAATGGAACTTCTATCATAATAATATATACTAATACTGTAACAATTGGAATAAACCATTCCATTATTTTTACAATTTTAGGTTTTTCGCTATTTTTCAATTTATTCACTTTTGATGTAAATATTAGACATATTGCTTGAATAATAGCCATAATAATTGGTATTCCAAATAATGCAAAATTCTTTGGTGCATAATTATCTGGTACATCATTTACCGTAAAATGAATTGGCATTTGTTCTGGTAATCTATTATAAAAAGCAATACCTAATACCATTGGTAATAAACATATAATTACACTTAAAATTAATGTTTTTTTATTTTTCTTTTCCATTCTTATTTCCTCCCAACTTATAAATCCAAACTAAAACATCTTCAAATACAGAACTATTCAACTCATAAAATATAAAGTTCTTTTGCTTTGTTTCAGTTATTAAATTTGCTTTTTTTAAATTTGATAAATGATATGATACGGTTGCTCCTGTTAAATTAAAACTGTTTGATATTTCTCCTGCTGTTTTTCGACCATCTTTTAATAGTTCTAATATCTCTCTCCTTACAGGATCACTAATCGCTTTTAATGTTTCAGACATTCCCAAATTAATCACCTCACTTATGGTATTTCGATATATATCTAAATAGATTATAATATTTTTCAATTTGAATGTCAATATCTATTTAGATTTTTTTCTAAATAGATAAATAAAATATAGATTAGTTATATTTCAAACTAATCTATATAATAACTTACTATTTGTTGTTAACTTTATAATAAACTACTAAATTTTTGATTATATTTATTTATATCTTTCGTGCTTTGGCTCATAATAAAATCAGTTACTTTCATTTTCAAAATTTCTACTTCTTTACTAGTATAATTTTTATCTTCTATATTAATTCCTGCCTCATTAAATAATTGTATATCTTTATTTGAATATTTCATTTTCTAATCCTCTTTCTTCTTATTTCATTAAAATTATACCTTTTATTGTTGGATATAATAGTTTTATAAAATCAGTTGCATCTTGCTTTGTTCCAACAATACTTCCATAATGAATTGGAACAGCAATTTTAGGTTTTATAATATTAACTAATTGTGCTGCCTCACTAAAATTCATTGTATATGTACCACCAACTGGCACAAATGCAACATCGCATTTTACCTTTTTATTTTCTCTAGTAATATCTGTATCTCCAGAAATATAGTATCTAACACCATCTATTTCAATAATATATCCTAACCAATTCTTTTCTTTTGGATGAAATGGCTTGTCTATATTATAAGAATGAATTGCTTCAATTTTTATGCCATCAATTATTTCAATATCTTCAGGGGCAAGTGTAATAATATTTTCATCGTTTATTCCTTTTTTTATTAATTTTTTCAATAAATTTTCTGGTACAATAAATATACTATTAGCTTTTTTTACTTTATCTATATCTTCTTCAGAATAATGATCATAATGGTCATGTGTTATAAAAATCATATCTGCATCATTATAATTTTTATCTATTTTAAATGGATCTACATAAATTATCTTTTCTTTATCCATTCTTATACTACTATGGTATAAAACTTTTATATTGTCTAGCATTGCAACCTCCCTTATTTTTTACTTAAATATTATAACATAAAAAACTTTTTTGTGTTACTTATTTTATACTTTTTCTAACAAAAAATAATGCTTCAATTCTTATTAAAATTAAAAGCATTATCTTAAATATTATGTAATAACCTTTTTATTAGCATTTTATTCATCATATAACAATTTTATTTTTTCACCATATATACATTATGATATAGTTCATCACATACTTTATCGCATTCCAAATATAAATTTATGCAGTCTTTAATTCTTACTGGTGTATCTGTACTTTCTAATAATTTTTTAAAGTTTTCTATTGAAAATAGCTCCTCTATTTTTTCTTCTTCAATTTCTGAATAATCTTTTATATTATAGAATTTAGCAAATATCTCCCAAAGTTCATCATGATAATAGTCACCTAATTTTAATAAATCATATTTATATTTACTATTCATTGCATAATACATATCTAGTTTTGTTTTTATTTTTCTCCAAATAAATGAATTATTCAAGAAATCAAGAATTTCACTATTTATCTTTGCTTCCATTGGATTTTCATAAGAAGCACTAAAGTCTGTTTTATTATTTATATATTTCTCAAAATATTCATTTTCTTTTTTCAATACTTCTAAATATTTATCTATTACTGGACTATATTTATACTTTAAATCAACACTATGCAATGTTACATATTTATCAATATCATTTATAATATTATCAAATTTTTCTTTGTTGTACTCTGCTCTATATATTCTATTTGGATGATAAACTAATAAGTCAGTAAATTCTTCTTTATGTATTCTATCAATCATATCTTCAAATTCTTTTCTTTTTCCTTCAACAGAGCCAACATCTTCAAACAAAACATAATCTTTTATATCAAGAATATTTTTACAATATTCTATCAATGTATTTCTCATTTTTTCTAATTGTGTTTTATTCTCAACACTAATTCTATTATAAATTGCACATTTTCTTTCCATGTTTTCCTCCTAACTGTATTCTAACATATTTGGTTTGAATTTACAAACATTTATTTATTCTTTATAATACTAATTATATTATATGGATGTTAACTCTGTTAAAACTCCTTGTCAACTTATTTCTAAAAATTTCATAAAAATCTGAAACCCTGAAATCCTTGAATGAGTAAATGATGTATTATCCCCTTATATTCAAAAAAATAATACATCACAAACGAAACCCCTCATCCCATCATTTCGTTTATGATAATCTAGTATGTAAATAATAATATTTACCACAAATGCTGTTATATAAAATAACCTTGTCCATCCTTGCCCAAACTTTTTACACTTGTGTATCCACTTACAAGTTTTGCCTCCTGAAACTCTTTAGTTATTGTGAGTATATGTTACAAAATCTCACTTACGCATTTCTTACAAATAGATTCTTTGTAATCATACGAATGGACTTTATAGCATCGCCTCCATCAGAGCTATCACTTTATTATTTTATAACGAGTTTATGGCATCTCTCGTTCTCTTATTCTTTTTTACAAATGAAAAACTCTAGCCAATTTATAAGCTAGAGTCTTTTTTTACTATTCAAATTCCTCTTCTTCGAATTTTTTTAGTGCTTCATTATCCTTTTGTTTTACAATCTTCATTAATTCCTTTTCTAATTCTTGAAAATTTTTATAAGTTACAAATACATTTATATTATCTATATATTTTTCAGTAAAACCTGTTTCTATAATACTTTTTTTCAAAAAATTCGTCAAAATTTCTTTATCTGTATCTTTTAGATTTTTAGTTTGAACATAGTTATTAATTAAATTTCTTGTACTTATATAAGAATCTTCTATTACTCTTTTTCCCATATAACCAACAAATTCTGCTAATTCTATTCCTTGATAAGTTGGACTATCCATTATTTGATTATATATAATATTTTTTTCATTATCATAATAAAATGGACAATAATCAGTATAAAAAACCATATCTACATTAAATTCATCATCAATCACTACATCTGCTACTCTTTCATCTTGATATAATAATTGTAATATTTCATTTTTATATTTTTCTAATTTTATTTCTTTAGTATTGTAATCTGCCAAATTCACTATTGTATTAAATTCAGAACAGCTCTTTATTCCATCTTCTACTATTTTATTTTCATAGTACCTTAACATTTCATATTTATTCATTTCTATTGAAAATTTTTCTTCCATAATCAAATCACCTTTCTTAAATGGATTTCTTTATTCCATTTCTTCTTCATCTTCTTTTTGCTTTTCTATTTTATATATCTTCTCCTGTGACTCAAAATCTTTAACAAAATAATTTACAAATTTTTGCATATATTTCAAACTTTCTTTTAGCCTTCGATTTTCTTTATCAACTCCCCATTTACATACTTCTGTTAAGTTATAGTTTCTTGTATTAATTCCTAATTTTTTTGCTACAGCAAAAATAGTTGCTATAACCTCTGTCTGACTTTGACTTGCATATTTATCAATATCAAAATATGGAATATTTGAATTTCTTGTATTATGACTTATATCACTAACAATTGATTCAATATTAGCCATTTGACTATTAGTATCATAATATAAACTTCTTCTAGCACACATTCCTTTTAAGATCGTATCTATGTATTCTTTTTTATATTCCTTCTTTTTTATTATAGCATCTGTTTGTGATATATCGTAAACTTCTACTACCTTAAATTTAACATCATTATTTATCTTTATTCTTTTTATTATTTCAAGTGGTTTCTCATTATCTTTAACTTTATATTTATATTTTTGATATTCTTCTTTAGTTGCTATAAATGATACATTATCCCTTTGTGATTTCAATAATAGAATATTATTGTAACTTGTATTATACATTGTTGCTAATGTTTTTAAAAAATTACGCATTTTACTTGGATTTTCAAATGTTTCTTGTGCCATTTCATTTGTACTATTTATTAATTCTTGTGCTCTATCATCTATATTAATCACCTGCTTTCTTTTTCAAATTTTTTTTAATTTTTATATTATAACTCATCGTAGAATAAATCTTTTTATATCCTGAATTTCCTTTTCTTATTTTTTTTACTACTACTTCTTTCAACTTTTCCCCTTCTATGTTTCTGCCTCTTCCTCTTTATCTACTGCATTTTTTTCATTTTCTTCAGTATTTTCAAATATTTTATTAATATATTTTTCTATTGTTTGAGATACTTTTTGCATAATTTCACTACTCTCATATTGTTTTGCAATCTTATGAATTCTAGCCAAATCCTGTACATGTGTTGTTTTTACTTTATCTTCTTTTTCTTGTACATGAACCTTTGTATTTTCAACATATAATTGTCTTCTCTGTTCTATATAATTATCTTTTTCTTTAATTGTATCTGCATATAATTTATTTTGAATATCGATTTTCCCCTGAATACTATCTTTTTCATTTCTTAACTCTGTAATTTTTGCATTTAGTAAATCTACTCGTTTTAAATCATTTTTTGATGCAAATGTTATATAAATTATTTTTTCTAATCTATTCATTTTATCTGTTTTGGCTAATATTGTTCTTTTTTCTTCTTCTAATTTTTCTATGTTTTGTTGTTTATCAAATTTACTATTTTCCATTTCTTTTTTTCTTGATTCTAATCCTGATAAATCATAATTTATTTTTTCAATTTTGGCATCTAATTCTTCCATTTGTTCTAATTTTACATTTTTCATCTTATCAATCCTTTCTTTTTTCAAAAAGGAGAGTTCTCTTTGAACTCTCCCAAATATATTCTAACATCCTGTTCTTGGTAATTTTACTTCTATTTTTTTTTCATATACTTTTGTAGTGTGATCATCCTCATCAAATACATAATATGTTTTGTGATATCCTTCTACTTTTGTTTTGTTTGTAAATGTATCATCTGCTTTTACTGAAGCTTTAACTTTTACAAATAATTGTGGTTTTTCTACTGAAGAAAATCCTACATCTACTTTTCCAAATTCTGCTTTAAATTCTGTTACATACTCATCCGCTTCTAATTCTAAATTTGAAAAATCAATATAGTTATTTGTTTGTGTATTCAAATTATCTCTTAATAATCTATAATCATTTTTATTCGTTTTATAATATACGGCATAATTTAAATCTTGATTATATGTTCCAGTTACAAGTTTTGTAGCAGTTACATAGTCTGTTGGTAAATAATCATACCAAGTAAAATCTTTTAATGGCACATTACCTGTATTTTTTATTGTAAAATCATATTTAATCTCTTGATTTGCTGTTGTCTGAATAATTCCATCTTTTTCAACATCTATATCTGGATTATCAGGTTTATTGGTAATGTTTAATTCAACAATTTCACCATGTTTAACTATCTCTGCTGAATATTCATTTTCGTTTAATTGATACCATTCTCCTGATTCCCCTTCCAATTCTTTTATATATTTTTTGCCTTTTTCTAATTTACTTGTAATTGCAATTCCATCTTCTCCTGTTGTAATTTTCTCTATAAAGTTTTTGTTTTCATCATATACTCCAAAAGATACATTTGGAATTGGTGTTCCTTTTTTATCTCCATTTATTTTGTTGTCTTCTTCTGATGCTTTTATTACTTTAATTTGTCCATATATTTTTTGATTTTCAAATGTATAATTAACAATCTCATTTTCTTTTAATGTGATTTTCTTCATTTCTGTATCTAATACATATTTTTCATTTGTTTTTGTTTCTCTTATATATAATTCAGGGTAATCTCTTACTGCATATCTTTTTGTATAACATTCTCCATTTTTATCAGTTTTTAATTTTTCTAAAACATTCCCATCTTTGTCTAAAACTTCAAGTTCAACATCTTTTAATTTTACTTCATGATTTTCCTTGTCAACTTTTATAATTTTTATTTGTGATTTTTTTAATTCATTTTCTACTGTTGTATTAGTAGTTTCATTCCAATTTATTTTTATTTCAATTGGATTTTCATTAAGGTTATACCATTTTCCTGTTTTTTCTTCAATTAATGACCATTCTCCTGTTCTTAAACCTTTAATATGAATTTCACCGTTTGCATCAGTTGTATAATGTCCTGTTATTTTTTGAAATTCGTGTGAATATAATGCAAATTCAACTCCACCCAAAGTTATTTTTTTATTGTCAGCATCTACTTTATATACACTTAAATCCCCTCTTTTGTGTTCATTTCCAATTGTTAATTCTTTATATGTATCATAATCTAAAAGAATTTCATTTTCTTTGTCATCCAAAATGTATTCAGATTTTGTTGCTATTTCTGTAGCAATTACTTTTCCTTGTCTTAATTTGCTCAATTCAATACAACCTTGAGAATCGGTTTTATAGTTTCCAATATTTTGTCCATCACTATATCTAAAATTAAATTCTACTCCTGCTATTGATTTTTTTGTTTCATTATCTATTTTTATAACTTTTATTTTTGATTTATAAGCATCTACTGATAATGTTGTTTCTCCACCTGCTGTATAATATGCATCATAAGTTAATGCATAATTTTGCCAATTAGGATTTGGGCTTTGTCCAAAAAATACTGGGTAACTTTTTACTTTACCATTTAATGATATTTTTCCATCAAAATTATCTAAAATTTTATCTTTAGGAACTACAACTTTAAAATGTTCATTACCACTAAATGTAGTTTTTGCATTACCACTTAAATCTGCTATATAACTTCCTTCTGGAAAATTGCTTATTGATGTAACTGTGTAATTAGATACATTTACATTGCTTGTAACACTATATTCTTGTGAATAATATGAATTTCCATCTGCCTTAAAATTTCCTATTTTATTTGCATTTAATACACTATTTACTGTAGGTGTTTCTGTTCCATATCTTGCTTGATTTACAATATTTTTTATTGCATTAAATATTTTTGTTCCTCTTGCATCTCCACCACGATAAAAACTGTCTACATCTCTATTATATATAACTGAATATACTGCTTGTTTTGTCGCTACAAATGCATCTTGGTCATTTTCTACTCCAAGTTCTGATGCACTTTTATATGGAAATCCATTTACTATTGCTCTCCATACATGAACATCTGATAAAATTTCTGTTACATTTACACTATAATTTTGTTCTTCTCCAACACCATGTTTGTCAACATTCAAACAATATGCATAATGTAATACTCCATTATTTCTATATCCAACCATTGTTGTAATAACATAACTCCATGTTCCTGATGTAGTTTTAAATTGTAAATGTCGACCACAATCTCCAAGATTTTCTACATATGCTGAATCAACTTCAAAAGCATTTGCAATACCTGACATTGAATTTACTAATATTAAAATCAATAATATTATACTAACTAATTTTTTTAATTTCATTTTTACCTCCATCAAAAAAACACCCTATAAGGTGTTTTATTATTATTTTTTATTTTATTTCATTTTCTATAACTATTTTATTTTCTCTTTCAAGTGCATTTTGTATTATTTCATCTCTATGTATATGTCTATATATTTGAATATAAGCTACTAAAAGGACAAAAATTATGATACATACTAAATAAAATTTTGCTGAAAAATTCAATTCCCATTTTGGTTTTATTTCAACTTTGTAAACATTATCTTTTTTCATATTATCACATCCTCTTCTTTTGTATATTGTAACTCATTTTCATTTTTATTTCAAGTTTTTATTTCAAGTCGTTTTCCACAATTTCTGTTGCTTGAACACATAACCTTTGCACCTTTTTATTTGCAATACAAGTTATTAAAGTCAATTTATTTTGGTCTGTTTCTTTTAACAAACTCCAGTCTGTCTCAAGTATTGTTTGTATATTATCAACTTTATATTTTCTAGTAAAAAAGTTTGTTTTATATATAATTATATCACCTTTTTCTAATTCATTTATTCTTGCAAAATACGAATTCTTATTTCCTCTATTATGACCTGCAAGTCCAACATTTCCGTCATAAGTTGATGTATTTTCTATATGACCTATATAATCCTTTAGTATTTCATTACTGCTCCCCTCTTTTACTTCTGCATTTAATCCGTATTTTTTCAATAGTAATTATCCCTAGTATTCCTTCCTTAAATGTAGTAGAATCACCAACTTGATTAAATGTAGCATTTTCAAATTTAGAATCTGTTACAATATCATTGGGATTAACTAGATTTTTGTCATATACATTACAGTAATAAATAAAACTACTAATTATTATAATTAATAAAATACAACTACTTATTATAAATATTTTCTTTTTCATTACATCCTCCTATTGTGCAATTTTATTATTCTTTTTTCTCTTCCAAAGAATTATTCCACTTATTACTACAACACCAGCTCCTGTTGTTGCAACTATTATTGGAGTATAATTTGGTTTTTCTTCTTGTTCTTCTTGTGGTATTCCTTTATATTTAATATTAAATGTTATTGATTCTGTTTCTTCTTTTTCTAATGTTCCCACATATGTTACAGTTGCTAAATAACTTTTTATTATTTTTTTCTCTTTTATTCCTTCATATTGCATCTCTCCATTATATGCTATCGGAATATCTTGTCCTTCAACTTTTTCTACTTGTGAAATACTCCAAATTGGATTTACTAAATAATAAGTTGTTCCATTTTCTTCAATAGTTTTTGGAATATTATTTAGTTCATTACTAGGCACATTCTCATATTTTTTACTTAATGATACTTTATATTGTTCTGTATAACTATCATTTATTTTTATATCTAATGAATTATTTTGTAACTCTAAAACTCCTGACATATTATCTTTTGTCATTTCAATTTTATTTTCAAACATATTTAATACATCATATTTATTATTGGTATATACTATTTTTTGTTTTGTCTGTTTTTCTTCTTTATATATCATTTTCTTATTTTCTTGTTTTGATATATCTTGTAACTCATATTTAACATTATCAATAGTAAGATTCTTTTGAATATTTTTTTCGTATTCTTCAACATTCTCTATTGATATTGTTTTATTTATTTCATAGTCTTTTAATTCATTATTTGATGCAAAACAACTAGATGAAAATAATGTTAATATTAACATACTTAATCCTAAAACTTTTAACTTATTCAAATTCGTCTTCCTCCTCTTCTTTTAATTCTTTATTTAATTTGATAATCATTTCCTTTACAAATTCAAATTCTTTCATCAATTCAGGTATTTTCGATTTTTTTCTAAATTCTATATCTCCAGTTTCTTCTCCAAACCTACAAAAAATATAGCCATCTTTTACTTTACCTAAACTTTTTTCAAGAGCCTGAATTTCTTCATATTCTTTATAATATTTTATATAGTCCCATTTCATAAATACACAATCTATATTATTTTCGTTATAATCATATTTATAGAGTTCTTCCCAAAAATAATTATCTGGTATTTTAATTTGTTCCTTCTCTATTTTCTTAAAGTCTTTTTTTGTAACTGCAATCATTACTTCACTATAATATCCCATACATTTCCTTTCCTATTTCAAACCAAATATTTGAAATACAGCATTTCTTAATGATTCATTAAAAATAATAGTAAGTCCTAATGATGTTAATCCAAATATAATAGCTGTACCTAAAAGTTCTAGCAGTTTATTTAATGCTTGAATCAAAAGTGTAAAAAAATAAACACTTGAGTTAACTTGTGTTTTTTCTATACTTTCATTATTTGATTTTCGTTCTTTATTCTGTACTCTTAATTTTGTAATATTTTCTCTAAACTTACTACTTTTTTTTGCTTTTATAATTTCAATTTTTTTGAATTTTTTACTATCTTTTTTTGATAGTCCATCTGATATTAATGATTTTTTTAATTCAATTTTAATTTCTTCTAATTCAATTGAATTTATAATATTGTGAATTCCTTTTTCATACAAACTAGTTAAAATTTCATTTTGATCATCATATCCACTTGCTAAAATTATTATCCTTATATTTGGATATACTTCATAAAAATAACTTATACTATTTATAATATTTTCTTCTGTTCCTTTCAAACTTTTTAAATCAATAATAATATACTTTATTAACTTAAAATTTACTTTTGTCTCTTTTATATATTGTAAAAAATCTATTTCTCCTATTTGACTTAATATTGTAATATTTAATTCTTTACAAACATCTTCTATTAAATCTTTTGTAGGATTACTTGCAATGTAACTTAACATTTTACTCCCCCCTAATCAAGTACCCTCTCTTCATACGGTACATTATATGTTACATTGTTAGATTCCAAGTATTCAGTATTATTGGTAATATTTTCAGTATTTTTTCCTAATTTCCAAAATACATTATTTAATACTACAATTATCAGTAAAATAACAAATATGGTCAAATAACAAAACATTTCTTTTTTATCTCTATTCATTATTCTGCCTCCAGTTCTTCTTCATTCTCTATTTTTGCTTGTTGATAATATTTCTTGTAAAATTTATCATATTGTAATGTTTTTCCTTCTTCTTCTCCTAATTCTTGTAATGTCATTTTTTCAAAGATATCATTATCAAAAACTTTTACTTTTCTTGGGGTAATATTTGTAGTTTGTAATTTAATAAGCCTCTCAATAATTTCCTCTCTAAAACTTTGATTTACTCTATTTAAAAAATATCCATAGGTAGATACAAATGGTTCTTCTATATAACAATTAGGTACATACATTTTTATATCAACAGCATATCCACAGCGTTTTGCTTCTAAAACAATAAAGTCAGCAACATCACTTTTTCTAATCTCATAATTGTCACCATTTGAAGTTTCAACAAATAAAAAACCCTCTTTTTTGGCTATTTCAGACATTTCTTCTCTTGTATATAATTCATATAAATCATAATATTTTTTTCTTTGCATTTTTACCTCTCTTTCTCACCAAATAAATATGGTGCAGGATCAATCGTATCCTTATTAGTTCCACTACTTTTTCTAACCTCAAAATGTAAATGATCTCCTGTAGAATTTCCAGTAGAGCCTTGTGTTCCAATTATTTGCCCAGTTACAACCTGCTGACCTTTTATAACTTGCAATGAATTATCTCTCATATGACCATAAAATGTGTAGAATATATTTCTCTGTTCATCCATATGTTTTATTTCAACACAATTTCCATATCCATTTTGCCATCCCGAGTGTGTAACTTCTCCATTATCAACAGCCATAACTTTACTACCAAGGCTTCCACATAAATCTATTCCTGTATGGTTTGAATGTACTACACCATGTGATTCTCTATACCCAAATTTGCTTGTTACTTGAATAAAATTTTCAATTGGCATTGCAAACTTACCATTATATACAATTTCTCCCATTTCTGTTTTATTTTCTATATTGTTGTTGTCAGTATTATTAGTTGTTTTAGAATTCGAATTAGTTATTTGAAAATATGAACCCATTATTAGTATAAATATTGTTATTCCAATTATCAGATAAATTTTTTTACTCATACTTATCACTCTTTGCAAATTTTGAATCTATCATTTCAAGTTCATATTCAAATAATTTAAAAATCATATATAATTTTCTTGTTCCACACATAAATAAACACTCTCCGACTTTTGCATTTAATATCATTTTTTCCTCTTGTTCTGTCAGATTAAATATATTAACTATATCTTTTAGATCTTTTCCATCACATTTAAAAAATAACTTATTTGTAGAATTTGCCAATAAACTCTGCCCATATAATCTAATTTTTTCATTTAGATAGTCTTCTATACTTTGTGAAATTACACAGATTGAAGAATTATGTTTTCTTGCCATTTTGCTGATGTATCTTACATATTCTAATGTTTGTGGAATATTAGGATCTATTAATATATGACACTCATCTGCTACTAACATTGTCCTCTCATTAACATCTTTACTTAAAATATCCCAAGCATAAGATAAAATATTATAATACTGTGCTCTTTTATATTGAATTTGAAATTTTTGCATTGTTGATGTATTAAATGTTGTTATTCTTGTATCTATTTCAATGTTTGTATAGCCATTCCATATACTAGATGCTTGTCCTATACAAATTGGTCTAATTAGTGCTAATAATTTTTCATATATTGCATCTTGATTCTTCTTATTTTCATTATCAATAAAAAAATACAAATCTTCTAAAATTGGAAAATCTGTATTTTTTAATTTTGAAATATCTGTTTCTTTGGTAATATTAAATTTAGCATATAACTGTTCAAATATTAAATCTAACTTTGAAAATTCAATTTCTGTTAATGATGGATATAGTATTTGAAAAAATGTTTCTAAAAATTGAAAATGTAATGATAATGCATTTTTTCCTATTTCATCATCCCTATTTACTCTTACTTGTAATGGATTTAAAACACCACCACTATCTATGCCATCACACTCTATTACTTTACCATTTAATTTTTTACATAAGTAATTATATTCATTTTCTACATCAATTATTAAAATTTTAGTTGTAGGAACTTCGTTTAATATCATATGCTTTACAGCCATACTTTTTCCGAGAACCTGAACTTCCAACTACAAACATATTACTATTTCCCCTCATTATATCTTGTTGCCATAAGTTAAAAATAATAATTCCTCCATTTTGATTTATTCCCCAGTAATACCCATTTTTGTCGATAAAAGTTTCAGTATTAAAAAGAAATCCACCTGTAAAAGAACTTGTTAATATATTTCTTTTAAATTTCTTGCTTAATTCAGTTTGAATTGTAAAAAAAGGTGCTACTGCCTTAAATCCATCAACTTGGAAATAATTTGTAAGATTTCTAATTTTTAATTTCTGATGTTGTACTTCGTTTTCAACTTCTTTACATTTATGTTTTAATTCTTCTTGTTCATCTGCTGAAACTAAAATATATATTGTCAAATATGATACCACCTCATTGTTTTGTATCATTCTATTTATAATCTCACTTGCTTCATGTATTTCTTTTTCTCTAATTTGTCTACTTGATTCATTTTTTGATATTTGTAATAAACCTGAAGCATCTCTTATTCGTGCATCTAACGAATCAATTAATTCTGCATTATCAGTAGGTTCAATATTTATAGAAAAAATTGCTCCAACATTTCTAACTAAATTTCCTAACCACTTTAATTCTATATTTGATGGGTAATGAACAATTGTATATACTTTGCAGTATCTACTTCCAAAATATATTTTATTTCTCTCAAATGTTAAACCTCCAGTTGGTGTAATTAAGTCTATTAGATTATAATCCGCTTCTTGTTTTTTCATTTTTCTTCACCTGCCTTTGTTTCTAATGCTTCTTCTATTCTTCTTTTTGCTATTTCATAATACTGATAATTTATTTCAAAACCAATAAAATTTCTATTTTGATTTATTGCTCCAACAAGAGTTGTACCACTTCCTGCAAAACAATCTAATATCAAATCTCCTTCATTGCTTGAATTTATTATATGATTTTCTATAAAAGGTAATGGTTTTATTGTTGGGTGTTTCCATTTTTTCTTATCAACCTGATTCACTCCTGAAATATAATATTTTCTTTTAGTGTGATAATTACCATATAGCCTTACGCCTTTTTCTCTTGCAAATACTACATACTCTGTGTCTGGCAAATAGTTGTTATTTGTTAATGGACTTGGGTTCATTTTATGCCAAGTTAATATTTCATAATTGCAGTCTTTATTCATAAAATATTCTAATAACTCTTTTACTTGCCTTTTTGAACAATAAATATATATATTTATCTTTTTCATCTTCTGTACCAATAAATCTAATACTTTTAAATCAAAACCGTCCTTCAAATCTAATAATTCATTTGCATAACTATTAAAACTTGATGGATGTTTTAATTTACTTAAATTCAATTTATATGGTGGATCTATTATAACCAAATCAATACTTTTGTCATCTAATAATTTTATTCCTTCCATACAATCCATATTGTAAACTTTATTTATTTCTAACACTTTTTCTCCTTATTTTTATGATGCTATCATCATAATCAACACTCTCCTTTCGAGCAAATTCTGGAATTGTAAAACTTTTTATTAATAATATGATTTCTGTTTTTTCTAATATTTCTGATTCCAAATCACATTGCTTTAATCTATTTTTCCAGTTTATTGTTCTTTTTTCTAATTTTGTTTCAGCATCATCTGATGCATTTTCCCATATACAAAGATAAAACTCATTTTCAATAATATTTTTATTTGCAACCATTTCATGTGTTGCTATAATTCTTTTTTCGACAATTCTTATACTTGCCTCATCTTTTAGTTTTTTCTTTAATTCTTCTTGTTCTTTTATAAAATCGGCAATGTCCACTTTTCTAGGAATTATGAAAATAGTATATGGTTGTTGTTCATTACTAAACTCAACACTTGAACTATTCATTTTTTGTATAAGTTCTTCCTCTGAAAATAATTCCGTATTTATTGGATATACCCTTATAAAAGAAATTATCTGTTTATCTAATGTATATAAATATTTATCTTCAATCTTTTTAATATTCAAAAATTCATTTAATGATTTATTCTCTTTTATTGAAATTCCCTCTTTCATACTTATACCCTTTTTGCATAAGTTCGTATTTTACAATATTTTTTATATTATCCATTAAAGAAAAACCACTTCTATTTTTAGTAACAAATACAACTGAAACTGCTGTACTTCCTATAACAAAAAATGTTGCTAATAAAGTGGTTCTTGTTATTTTATATATGCAATATGCAATTATACTTGATATTACTAAAACAATAATACTTTTAATTAGTTCAGTCATACCATATCCTTCAAAAAATTCAGTTTGTAATTTTATTTGTGATGGTATTTTTATAGTTTTTTTCATCTACTACCTCCTCCACCTGCTCCTCCGACCAAATGAATTATTTTCTTTATGATTTATATAATCTTGATATGTAAAATTCGCAGGAAAAATAAATCCATCTGAATCTCTATAATATGCTATATCTGCATAATATCCTTTCCAAAATCCTTGACAATCATTGAATAGCCTTAAATAACTTACATTTTCAATTACTTTTGCTGAAGAATATAATCCAAATGCCTCATGCAATTCTTCATTATCAGTTAATGATGCTATTGTTTTGTTAGAGTCCGTTATAACATACCTTTTGCCATCTATATTTACAACTTCTCTATTTTGGCAATCTTTATCTTCTATTTTAGCAAATGTAATATCACTTGTCCCTTCATCTGCAATTCCAACTGGTGTTCCAAAATAACTTTTTGGAATCTCTAAAAGACTTAATGACAATGTTATTAATATACTTGCAATAACTGTATTTTTTGCTAATTTGATATATTTCATTTTATTATCAGGTTCTACACTCATTTTTATTAACAAAATAATAAATGTTACACTTCCAATAGCAATACCAATATTTCTAAAAACTCTTATTATTTCTTGTAAAGTTTCGATTTTTATCTCCTCCTTCTTAATCTAGGTGTCAATGCTCTTAAATTTCTCATTGTATTACCTGCTGAATTTATAATACTTCCATTTGGTCTTACTAAATATTTTGATAATATCATTGGTGTATTTACTGATATCATTGCTATTGCAATAGCATAAATAAGATGTCCATTTATTGTTACTAAAATTGATAAATTCATTAATGCTAATTGTACTACCAATGTAAATGCCGTCATTAAAAAAGCTCTAACATATTCAGGAAATACTCCTCCATCTGAATTTAGTAATCCGAATACTTGCAAATGGTATTCCCATTCTCATTAATAACATCTCTATTCCCTTCATTATAAATTGACAAATTAAAACCAACCAAGTTATTAATAATACCAAACACGCTACTGCTGTAAATATCCCTCCTGCAATATTTCCACTTAATGCTTCTGATAAACTTACTGATTTAACAGGCATTGCTCCTAAAATACTATTTAGAAAACTGCTTGTAATTCCGACAAATATATCATAAATTTCTTTACAACAAATCATTATTATTACTGCTTTTAGCATTCCAACAATTAAGTGAATTGGGTTCTTTTCTGCATCGCCATCGTTCTGTAAAAAATATATCTTTATTAATTTTGCAATAAATACAATTACTAAAATAAAACAAGCATAATTAAATACCACTTGATATATTCCATTAAAATCAATTTTATTGCCACCTTGTACTTGTATATTATTTAATTCTCTTTCTATAAAAAACACTAAATTCACCATGCTTTTAAATAGCGAATTTAGTGTTGCTTCTGAACCATCAATAAATTTTTGAATTAATTCTACAAGCATATCTGCCATTTTTTATCACCTCATTTCAAAGAAAATCTAATATTTTCTTTATCTGTAGAATCCAAGAATCACATCTATAAGTGCTAAACCACAAGTAATTAAAACCATTGATATTAAGGTTGTTTTAATATTTTGCATATTTCTTCTTCTTTCTCCCTCATCATTTGTTTTCAAACAATAAACATAGTAAATGAAATAGCCTCCACAAATTGTTATTCCTATTCCTGTTAGCCATTTAATTACTGCATTAACCAAATTTTGTGTTCCTGTTACTAATTTAGTTTCTTCAAAACTTGCTGCATGAACTATTTGTTGCATTGCAAATAATAAAACAACAAATAAAATTATTTTTAAACAAATCTTTAATGCTGTTTTCACTTTTTCTTGTTTTTTATTCATCGTTATCCTTTCTCTTCCTACTTACTCTCCAGTTTTCACGAAGTTCCCTCAATTCTTGTCTTTCATCAAAATCTTCTTCATCCATATTTTTTATCTGATCCCAAATATTCCATATTTTGACTTTTTGAATTTCTCTTATTGGTCGTTCCATTTCTCTTTTAATTCTTAATTTTTTATTTTCTTCTTTAGTTCCCATACCATTTAATTTATTAAAATGCATTTTTGATATATCAGGGACATATAATATAGCCGAATATTCACCTGCAATCATTACTAAAATAATTGGACTTTGTATTCTTAATACTTCATCTGCCGTTAACATTTTTCTAGAAATCAAACTCATACTGCTACTACTATTATCATATTTAATATTGGTGTTACTACTTTCACCATAACTTTGTGCAGAATATACTCCGTAATTTATCTGATATTTTAGTTGCTGTTTCAACACTATTGGATTTTAGATATATTAGAGTTGCATTGTCTAAAATATTCTGTGCTCCTTCTTTTCCATATTTTTCTTCTAGCTGTCCAAAACTTTGAATCGCAATTGTAAATCTACAATTTCTTCCGTCTTGAAACTGTTAGCATTGACTGAAATGTATCAATTTTTGTAAAGTTTGCAAATTCATCAAGTATAAAATTCATTCTTATTGGAAGTTCTCCACCTGAATTTCTACTACTATCAACTATTGCTGTGTATAATTGTTGTACTAATAAACTACCGTAATTTATGATATGTTAATTTATCATCACTTAATAAAATATATATTACAGTTTTTTTTGTTGCAAAATCTCTTAGGTCAAAATCCGATTTTTGTATTGTATCTGCAACATACTCACTTACAAACATTTGTAATGTAGAAAGTGCCGCTGCGACAAAACTTCCTCTAGTTTTGCTTGGAGCTGTTCCTGCTACTGCAAAAAATTTTTTAATAGGATCTTCTGCTGATTTATTTTTCATATACTTATCAATTAGCATTTCTCCATCATCTGCTGTCTTAAACATTTCTGCCACAAAATAATAAGCATTTGTCAAAGTTTGATATTCTCTTCTGCCTTTATTCTCAAGTACAACAGCCATAATTGCTGTCTTTATCACACTTTGTTCTCCATTAACCCAAATTGGTTCTGTCTTGTCATTTTTTTCAACTAATATATTTACAATATCATTTACAAGACTCTCTGCAAGTGGAATATTGTCTTCTTCTACCGCATTTATAACTAAATCCAAAAAATTATAATGATTACTTTTTAAAAAGTTTATGAAGTCTAATGCAATAACATTGTAACCTAGTTCTTTTAATTTTGGTGCAGTATATAAATATAATTCACCTTTTACATCACTAATCAACATATTTTCTGATGCTAGTCCAAGCATTGTGATGCTTGGAATTAAAATTGATCTTGACTTTCCTGAACCTGAACTTCCTATTAGAATAGTATGTAAATTATCTCCAATGTAATGTATTTTTTCTATATTTCCATTTCTCTCAAAATTAGTTATTATACCACCTGAATCAAAACAACTTTCTTTATATTCCTTATTTCTATCAATTATATTGTAACTAAATATTTTGTCATAATCTTTCTTTTGTAGCCACCAAGCAGTACCATATTGTCCATCACCTGCTGGGACTGGCACTTCTATTTTATCCGTTAATTTTATTGTTTTGCTATGATATATATTTTTAGTTTTATTTGTAAATAATAATAAAAATGTTATTACTATGGTTTCTAATATTATAAATATCAATAGTATTCTTTTATCTGTGAACAATGTTTTTATTATCTCCTGTAAATTTAAATTTAACATACTTTCAAAATCTTTACTTAATATAAAATGTAAATTTACAGATGTATAAGCACATATCCCTATACTAAATATTATTGCTATTATAAGTAAAATCTTTCTATTTATATTTTTCTCCTTTTTTGGAACTCCACATTCCTCCTTTTCATGAAAATTAAAAAAACATCTACTTTATAATAAATGTTCTTTGTTATTTTTCCCAGTTAAAACTAGATGAATTCATTTTATTAATTGCAATATCTTTTTTGGCTTGTTTAGATAATTGTTTTTTATATTTTATTTCAAAATTTTTCACATATTTTTCCTCTTGTCTTGCTGAAAAATAAACACAATTAAATATTCTCCATATCAAACTTTCAGTTTCATTATAGTACATTGTTTTATCATCTTCTATTTTTTGATTTAATAAGGCTCTCTCAAAATTCAAAATTTGATTTCCTATTATCTTTTTTATTTCTTCTTCAGCTTTTTCTTTTTCCAATTTTTGTGCTTTTTCAATTTTATTTTCATCACTATACTTAAAAGTAATAATTTTCTGTTTTGCCAATATATATTCATTAATTTGCTTTTGTGTATCTAATGACATTTCAATAATTTTTTGTGATAAATCATCTACTTTTTTTATAACTTTAGGATACTTCTTTAAATATTGATATTTTATACTTCCACTTGTTTCTTTTAATAATTTTCTTAATTCTAATAAATCTAATGCAATGTTTCTTATATTTCTATATTTAAGTCTTTGTGGAATAATCTTCTTATTTTGATAATCTTTTTCATATCTCATCATATCTTTTAAAAACTTACTATCACTACTTACCTTTTTCAAATTTTGTAATATTATATTTTCTTGTATTATCTTCTTTTTAGCAATATCCTTTTCCTTATATAATTGTAACAAATCATCTCTAAAAATGCTATTAGTAAATTCATCTTTCATTTTATTTATTACATTATATTTTATAAAATAATTCATTTTTTCTTTTTGCTTACTCCACATCATTACTTGTAAATGTGGATGTCCACTTTCTAAATGAACAGCACCTGCATATTGTAAATCTTCATATTTTATATTCATTTTTTTAGCAAAACTTATTAACTTACTTTCAAAAAGTTCTTTCCATTTTTCTTTTGAATCATATCCCAATCTTATTGCATCATATTCATCTAATGATATCGTACATCTGAATATTGGCGTTTTGTTATATGCTAAATTAGTTATATATGAATTTACTGGTTCTATATCTTTCATTTTTTCTATATCAGGAAAATCTGCTATCTTTCCAAATAATCCATGTTCTATATTTTTATTTTTTATAGCATATTCACTATATGCCAAATAATTTGTATAATTTTTATGTTTAAAAAATGTAGTTCTTTTATTTGGATTAAATGTTTCAAATAAGAAAATTATATTATTCATTTCTATATAATTCTCCTATTGTATAAAAATCATATAAATCCTGTTTGTTCATTTTTTCTGTGTCTCGTGATATATAATAATTTGCTTTTTTACGAGCATTATTTAACATATTTATGAACTCCTTATGCATATCATCTCCTAGTAATTTATACATTACTTCTCCCTGCAAATATGTGTTTATTACTGATGTTCTTAAATATTTTGCATTTATTTTTCTTTGACTTGCTATAAATGGTTTTAACTTTTCATCTAACATTTGATCTAATGCTTTTACTATAAAATCCAAACTTTCTTTATACATTTCAACATTTAGTTCTTTTTCAATCCCCGCCCTTGCTATTTCAGAAAGACTATTATACGAACTTTTTTCTACCATCTTTTTTAGAATTTCTTTTTTACTTTTTGAAATTCTTATAGTTAATTTTTCTAATTTTTCACTTGATTTTTTATTTTCCAAATTTCCTCCTTGCTCCCACTTTCTTAATCAAAATTGCCCTCAAGCAATTTTGCAGGATCAGGGCGACCTGCTGTCACCCCAAAACTGCCTAAAAGCGTGGCTTTTAGCTGGGTGCTTAAAAAAATATAGGTAGTCATTTAGACATCCTCAAATTTTCTTGATTTTTATCAATATTCTTCATCTTCTAATATTTCTTCTCCTGTATCTTCTACATAATCAGTCAGAATGCATAATGCTTCTTCATAACTTTTTGCTTCTGTAGTTATCTTATTACACATTTCTTTTGCATCTTCTTCTTGTCCATTTCTTTTTAATGCTCTAGATGCAATTCCCATTAAATTATAAATATTTCCGTTCTCTCCTACTAGTTTACACTTTGGTTTTTCTACTATGTAATCATCTATTGAATATCCCATTTTATCTCCAAACATAGTATCAATTTTTCTTTCATCTTCTAGATTTGTTCCTTGATACAAATCATATTTAGTATTATTTACTTTTACTTTTTGTTTCATTTTTTCCAAAGTAGATGGTATTTCATCTTTATCAAATAATTCAAAATAATATCCTGACTTTACTGCAACTCTATTATTCAAATTCTTCATCCTCCTCTTCTTCTATTTCTTCAGCAATTTCAACATATTCACTTATAACATTAAATGCCTCATCATAACTATAAGTTGTTGTTGCTCTTTCAATCATTTCTCTTGATTCATCAATCAAATTATTTTCTTTTAATGTTTTTGAAACCTCACAAATGATATCGTACATTACTCCTCTTTCGTTATAAATATTGCACTTTGGCTTTATTTTTGCTTTGTTTATTTCTTGACTTTTTTCTTTATTTTTCATATTTTCAGAAATTTTTAAAAATTTCAATGCAATTGGTTTAAATCTTCCATATTGAAAATCATTTCTCATCTCATACATCATTAAATGTATAATTTCACTTATTTGATTTGAATCCAATGCTTTATTTTCAACTTTTTCAATTTCTTTTCGTTCTTCTTGTGTTCCCAAACTCAAGTTTAATGGTGAATCACTCACATATCCTAATCCCATTATACTATGAGCTAATGCCTCTCTATATTCTGTGTCCAAATTTGCATCATAAGTTGCTTCTCTTATATCACTTAATCTTACATTCATTATAATCACCTATTCCTTATTCAAATTCTTCTTCATTATCTTTTTCAATAAAGTTAGTTAAATCTTTTTCTTGTTGTAAATAACCATATTGAGTATGCGTCATATTTTTCTCTCTAGCATATTCTTTGCCCAATCTTTTCATATCAGAATATTCCATTAAATCTTCTACATCAATTTCTCCTTCATATACTAACCTTCTTCCAAGTTCTTGCTCATCATATGCTTCTGTTAAATTAAAACAATTAATATTTTGTGCATATTTTATAATTTCTTTTATATTACTTATTTCATCTTCTTTTACTTCTAATATTGCAAGAATTTTATCTTTTTCATATTTATCAAACTTTCTCACCATATTAAAAAAATTCTTTATATCTGGAAACGGCGATGTATATCCCAATTTACTTGCTTTACAAATTATATTATTAACATAGCTTGAAATATTAACAGCAAAATCCTCATCATCCCTATCCATAAATACACATTCCTTTATATGTGTATCTTGTATTGTATAATTTTCATAATCTAAATCCAAATATTCAAAATCTTTTTTTAATTCTTCACTGGTTCTAGGAATTATTATTTTTATTTCTTTATATATTTCTGACTCTTCATACTGTTTCTTATTTACCATATCAATTCTAGCAATCAGCATTTTTACCATCTCCCAACTTCTTATTATTCAAATTCTTCTTCCTCAACTTCCTGATATGCTTTTTCTGTTCCTTTTGCTACATATAAATTCGTTCCTTCCTTGTCAAAAACATATACGCCTAACTTATTATTCAAGATATCTTCTTTATATTCTTTTTTATATTTCTCTGCATATTTTTTTGCCTCAATAAATTTATATGTTCCTGCTAATAATCCACCATTACTATTCATTACAAAATATTTTACATTTGGATATGTTTGTGAAATTTGATTCTGAGAGAGTTTGATTTTTTCTTTATATCTTTGTTCTTCTATCATTTCTTGTAATAGTTCTATTTTTTCTTTACTTTCTTCCCATTCTCTCATATATCCTTTTTTGGCTTCATTTAATGATAAATCTTTTGAATAGCATATCCAATTATGTACTGCCATTTCATACATTTCTTCTAATAATTCTATTTTATTCAAACTCTTCACTCTCCTCTTGTTCTTTTATTTTTTCGTCAATTTCTTTTACTATAATATTAGTTGCTCTTATACAATTCAAATTAAATTCTCTCTGCCATGCTTTTTCATATCTAGACCAATGGAATCCATTAGATTTTAATATTTTTCTTGTTTTTTCATCTGGGATATTATCAAATAAAAATTGAATCCTGTTTATTTCCTTATTATGAATAACTTTTCCATTTTCTAAATTAATTTCTTTAAAATCTATATTCTCTAATTTTTCAAGCCTTTCTATTCTTTTTTTAGTTTCCCTTATAGTTGCTCCTATATTAGTAAGTTCCCATGTACTATGTTCTCTTGCTTTTATACTTGCTCTTTCATTTTCTAATCTTTCCAATTTTTCTTTTAGTTTATTAATTGCTTGTGGATCATCACTATAAATAACTTTACTATTTTCTGCCGTAATTGCCCTTTCTTTATAGAACTTACTTTTGTTATCTTCTTCTATAGATCTTCTGATATCATCTTGTGCTCTTTTTATCAATTTTCTATGTTTTTTTTCAGAATGATGTCCAACTAAAATTGGCTGTCCCGGTGCAATCTGTAGTATTCTATTAGCATTTGAATTGCTATATCTGCTCGATCTCTCTTGTGCCTTCATAGAAAGTTCTTTATATCTTTCTATCCTTTGTTTTCTTCTTTCTTCGTAGTCGCTTCTTCCTCCCATCTTTTATCACTTTCCTTTCCTATAATTAAGCAACAATGTAGTAACAATGTAAAAAAAGAACTTAACATTGCTACACCTATTAATATTAAAATATACACTTTAATTCCTCCTTTTTTATAAAAAAAGAGCTTATATAAAGTTTGTGTTGTATCTTAACTCTTACACTTACTTTATACAAGTCTTATTCAAATTCTTCTATATTTTCTTCCTGATATTCCTTTACACCACTTGGGTCAAATTCTTTTAATTTCTCCATGTCAAATACAACCAAATCATACTTTCCCATGTTGTATTTGACTGTCCTTTTCACTTTTTTTATAATCCCTTCATCTATTAATTTCTGCTCAAGACCTGAATCTTTAGTATTGGATTCAATAAATCCTTCATTCTTATTAACAGACAATCCACTTAAATTAATAGTTACCATTCCATATGCTTCTTTTCTTGTATATGCATATATTCCTAATCTATCATTGTTTCTGTATTGATAAACATCCATAAATAACTTTTTTCCTTTAAAATTTAATGTTCTTACATTTGGTTTCATTTTTTCCTCTCTTCCTTTTTTATATTTGAATAATATTTTCCCAAGTAAACTCATCCCTACCAAAGTGACCATAATTTGTGGTTTTAGAAAATATTGGTTCTTTTAACTTCAAATAATCTATTATTCCTTGTGGTGTTAAATCAAATTTTGACTTTATTAGTTTTATTATCAACCATTCAGGTGCTCTATTTGTATTAAAACAATTTATATAAATTGAAATAGGTTCTTTTACTCCTATAGCATATGAAAGTTGAATTTCACATCTTCTTGCAAGTCCATTTGCAACTACATTTTTTGCAATATGTCTTAACATATAAGATGCTGACCTGTCCACTTTTGTTCCATCTTTACCTGAAAAAGCACCTCCCCCATGATGTGCTAATCCTCCATAAGTATCTACCATGATTTTTCTTCCAGTTAATCCTGTGTCAGCAACAGCTCCTCCCAAAACAAATCTTCCTGTTGGATTAATATAGAATTTTGTCTCAACATCAATCATATCTTCTTTTACTATTGGTAATATTACTTTTTTGAATATATCCTTTTGTAGTATTTCAATATCCACATTTTCTGAATGTTGTGTGGATATTAATATTGTATCAATTCTAAATGGTTCATCGTTAACATATTCAACTGTTACTTGAACTTTTCCATCTGATTTAAGATAAGGAATTTCTCCACTTTTTCTAACTTCTGATAATTGCTTTGCAAGTTTATTTGCAATACTTATTGGATATGGCATATAATCTTCCGATTCATCTGTAGCATATCCAAACATAATACCTTGATCTCCTGCTCCTCCATAGTCAACTCCCATTGCTATATCATTACTTTGTTTTGTAATATTTATTTCTACATCACAATTTCTATAATCCATATTTATTTTTGAATCTGTATAACCTACTTCTTTTAGTTTTTCTCTTACTATTTTTTCAATGTCAATTATTGAATTTGATGTTATTTGCCCTGCAACAACAACTTTATCTTTTGAAATAAAAGTTTCAACTGCTACTCTTGAATTTTTATCTTGTTCTAAACAAGCATCTAAAATAGAGTCAGATATAAAATCACATACTTTATCTGGATGTCCTTCGGTTACTGACTCACTTGTTAAATAATAATGTTTATATTTTTTCATTTTTAAAAAATCTCTCCTTTCAATTCGCCACACAATCGATTTTGTGCCTTTTTTATTTTTAATTAGTAAAATTATATATTACATAAATATCAATTTTTTGCATCATAAATAGAAGGATAGCTTTTTTATAAAACTATCCTTCTATTTATTTATGTATTCATTGAATTTTCACACCATATAATTTTTTATATATTCTGCAAAGCCAGTATTTGTAGGCTTTCTGTAAGTATTCTTAATTGTTCCAATGTTGTTTCAAGTGGGTCGCCTTCTTTTATTCTAAGAGTTTTTCTTATTTCCTTTGGAATTACTACTCTTCCTAAATCATCTATTCTTCTAACAACACCTGTTGCTTTCATATATAATTTCCTCCTCTAATTTACAATTGTTTTATTTATAATCTTATTATGACAATTTAGGAAAAAATTATACATGTTATTTTATTTTTTATTTTTCTTCATTTTCAGTAACTTCTGTTACCTTGTATTTGTCAAGTATATAGCCTAATTCTTTTGCTAAATCGCTTAGCATTACAATTTTTATTGTTTGTTCTTTGCCTTTTAAATAGTCATCAATTATTTGTTTTAATTGGCTTATGTTTTTCATTTCTGCTTCAATTTCTTTTGGATATTTATTTGCTCTAATTATTAATTTTTCTTTAATTCTAACAATATCTTCATTACTACTGCATGATATTCTTTGGAATAATTGGTAAGGATCATAATATTTAAAAATAGGTATTTTCATACATTCTTTATCAAATTTCTCATAAAATATTTCCATTTTCATTGGTATGCATTTAAATATTTTGTCTGCTTTTTCTTTATAATATTTATCTAATAATTGACTATTTAATTTATTAAAATGGCTTAGAATTTCTTCCATATCTTCTGCAACTTCTTCTATTGCTATTTTTCCAAGCTCTTCTTCTACATTTTTGCAATATTCTGAATGTAAAGAAGATTTATTCATTCCATCAAAAAATATTGATTTTAAATGTTTTAAATCATAATTAATTAATTGTCTTCTTGAAAAATAACTAAAATATGCAAATATTTTTACCATGTCCATTAATGGAATTGTTCCTTCTTTTACATCTTTTAGTATATCTTCTATTACATCATTAAACTGTTCATCTGGAATTTTCCAATATTCCTCAGTAAGTAACCTTCTATATGCAGGAAGATTTTCGGTATCTACAGTGTTTCTTATTGCATCCATATTTTCTTTAAATAACTTCATGTCAAATATTCTTGTTCTAACATAATATTCTATAAATTTAAAGAATCTATATTCTGATTTAAAATTGTAATAATAGTTATTGTCAAATTCTTTTATATAAAATTGTCTGTTGTCCATCAAAACCCTTGAAGATACTAATATTGACTTGTACTCTTCATTGTCTTTTATATTTATAAATTTGTCTTTGGTTATTCTTCCTGATTTTATTTCAAATGATACAGCAATAGTAAAAATAAGCATTGTCTGCATTACTCTATGGCTTGTGTTTTGATATGATTTGTTTATCATTTCAAATATTTTTTCAAAATCGTTTAAAGCGTGTTTTAAAATTCTTAAATTTCTTGTTCCGCTTCTATTAAATGTTGTTATTATAAGTCTTGTGTTTTCTCTTAAAAATCTTATTAAATCTGGATTGTCTTCATATCTCATAAGAATTCCATTTATAATATAGTCAAATTTTGGTGCATATTCAAAAGTCTCACCTATTAATTTTTCTTTTATTCTTTCATAATCATTTGCCTTGTCAAAAACATGCTCTATTTTATCTTGTATTTTTTCTACCATTGGCATGTCTTTTTTATTTAATTCATTTTGTTTGTCTAAAAGATATGTTGCAATAAATGTTTTCATTTCTATGTTATTGCTTTTAAATTTTGTAGATAATTCTTTTTCATTACATATAATTATTGTTTTTATATGATCATGTTCAACAAAATTATTAATATAACCTAAAATGTCTATAACATCTACATTTGCTCTTTCTAAGTCATCAAAACATAAAACTTTATCATCTGTTGCAAAAAAATCAGCATAGTTCATTTTGTCGCCATTTTTGGTTACACCAAATAAATTGGCCATGTCAATTCCTGTTTTTGCATATTCAGGAATTGAAGTTTGTCCATGTGTGTCCATAAATTTTCTTAGATTTTTGTCCATTAGTTGTGTAGTTTCTATAAATATTTTTTTGCTTATTTCTTCTAAGTTGGAGATTCCATATAATGACATATATATTGTTGTATATCTTTTGCCATTTAATTGCATACTTTCTATCTTTTTCTTTATTTTGTTATTCCAGAAATGAGTTTTTCCGTGCTCCCCATTCTCCATTTAGCATAACGGCATAGTCTGTATAGTCTGACCTTACATAATCTAAAATACTTTCTACTAAATCTTCCATCTTTCTCCCCCTTAATCTTTTGCAATTGTTAATACTCCAATTTTGTTTAAACTTGTTTTAATTAGCATTTTACAACATTCGTTAACTGTACTTCCTGTTGTATATATATCATCAACTAATAAAATCTTTTTGTTTTTTATTTTTTCTTCGTTTTTTATACTATAAACGCCTTTTATATTTTCTATTCTATCTTCTTTGTTTAATTTGCTTTGTTCTATTATGTTTTTGTGTTTATATAAGCAATTGTTTTCTAGGTCTATTTTTAAATTTTGTGCTATATATTTAGCTATTAAAAGGCTTTGATTATAGCCTCTTTCTTTAAACCTTTTTTTGCTTATTGGAACTGGCATTATTATATCATAACTTTTTACTTTTTCACAAAATTCTTTGTTTTTTATTAAAAAATTTGAAATTGTTCTATATAAATAAGCCTTATCATTAAATTTGTAATTTAATATTATTTTTCTTATTATTCCATCATATTTAAAAAAATACAAATGTTCATGAAAATAATTTTCTAAAGAATCATTTTCATATATCTCAAATTTTGATTGTCTTTCTAATAATATTTCACACTTTTTACATAATGAGTTTCCACTTAGTTTTCCACAAATTCCACAAACTTGTGGAAAAAGTACATCCAATAATGTTTTTATAATAATTTTACACCTCAGTATTTCTTAGTTTATATTCTAATCCCGTGTTTCTTTTTTTACTGTCTACATTTTGTATCATAAAATTTACTACTTGCTTTCTTCCTATAATTATTAATAATTTTTTTGCCCTCGTAATTCCAGTATATAATAAATTTCTTGTAAGAAGCATTGGTGATGCTTGTGGTATTACCATTATTACAACATCAAACTCGCTTCCGTTGTGCTTTATGTATTGTTATGCTGTAACTATGTTCTATCTGCTCTAATTCTGAAAATTCATATAAGCAAATTTTTTCATCGTCAAATTTTACTTCCACTGATTTTTCTATATCACTTACATTTATTATTGTTCCTGTTTCTCCATTAAACACTCCGCTTCCTTGTTCTTGTTTTATAGAATCTTTTTCCCAGTATATATCATAATTGTTTTTTATTTGCATTACTCTATCTCCAACTCTAAATGTTGCTCCATTACTTACTTTCTCTTTTTTACTTCCATTATTAGGATTTAGAGCTTGTTGCAATGCCTTATTTAACTCTTTTGTTCCAAGTAAACCTTTTTTTGTCGGTGTTAATACTTGAATGTTTTGGAAAAAATCATAATCACCATATTTCTTTAATCTACCTGTACATAATGAAATTACTTGTTCTAGCATTTTTTGTTGATTTTGTTCTTCTATAAAGAAAAAATCTTGGTTTAAACCTTCTTGTTCTTCTTTATTTAAAAAATCTTCTCCGCTATTTACTCTATGTGCATTTAAAATTATTTTACTTTTTGCTGCTTGTCTAAAAATTTTATCTAAATGTATTGTTGTTATTTTTTCTGACGAAATTAAATCTTTAAGTACACTTCCTGGTCCAACAGATGCAAGCTGATCACTGTCCCCAACTAGTATCAACTTTGTTCCTTTATAAATACATTTTAATAAATAATTCATTAAAAACATATCAACCATTGAGAGCTCGTCCACAATTATTACATCTGCATCTATTGGTGATCCTTCATAATTGTATTGTTTAACTAAGTCATCATCATCTACTTTTCCTATTTCTAAAAGTCTATGTAATGTTGAGGCTTCTTTTCCTGTTGTTTCTGTCATTTTTTTTGCAGCTCGTCCGTGTTGGAGCACAAAGTACAACTTTATCTTTTCTTTGTTCATATATGTCTATTATTGTTTTTATTATTGTGGTTTTTCCTGTACCTGGTCCTCCTGTAATAATTGTAACATTATTTTCATTTACTTGTTTTATTGCTTCTTTTTGTTTTTCCGATAACTCTATATCTATTTTTTCTTCT
>OLOP01000061.1_pt1 | contig 78709 bp, 89 predicted proteins | sample 1672381 | NCBI WGS metagenome assembly OLOP01 (sample SAMEA3136678, study PRJEB25190) | human gut metagenome | biome: human gut; feature: human-associated habitat; material: faeces | place: Austria | collected 2013 | reverse complement strand
AATACATTGACCAGCCGGACTGTACCCGCCGGAAGTTTTTTTGAACAAATAACATATTATAATCAAATATCTGCGGAAAGGCGCAGAGGAAAGGAGGGGACATAATGAGTGATTCTCTTATCGCAGCTATTATGGGATACACGCTTTTCTTTGTTATTTTAGTAATTGGATTAGCCGTAGTTTCCCTTGTAGCGTATTGGAAAATTTTTGTTAAGGCCGGAAAAGAAGGCTGGGAAGGAATTATTCCAATTTACAACGTGTACAAGCTGTTTGAAATTTCTTGGGATACAAGAAACTTCTGGATTTACATTGCGGCAATCGGTTGTTTTATCTTGCTGTCACCGTTTTCCAGCAGTAACGCATTTGTTGGTATTCTGACCACAATGTTAAGTATTCTGCAGTTTGTATGGATGGTCAGATTGATGAACCATATCTCCATTAGCTTTGGCAAGAGTACTGGATTCACCATCGGACTTGTTTTACTGAATTTCATTTTCATTCTGATCCTGGCATTTGGAGATGCAAAGTACCAGGGGAACAATGGAAACAATCTTCTGAAAACAGACAAAGAAGAAACAGCATAAAAGAAAAATGCCAGGAAATGATGATTTCATCAACTCCTGGCATTTTTTAGGGAATATAACTTATTCGGAACCATGATACCAGATTACATTCACGCTAATATTATCTGGATATACCTTCAACTGCAAGGCCGTTTCAACCATCTGCTCGGCAGCCTCATCCATTGTTTGGGTATTCATCAAAATATCGAAAAATGCTTCCTTTCGATAAGCATAATGAATTCCATCTGTTGTCATTACGATCACGTCATTCTTTTTTAATTGTATTTGTCCAACCTGTACAATTGGAGTAGCAGAAATTCCAATTCCGTTATATAGCATTAAACGTTCAATCGCAGTATAATAACTTTCCTCTGATATTACCCCGGAATCAACCAGTTTCTGCCCTTCTGTATGATCCTTGGTCAGCTGTAAAACCTTTTGGTCCCGAATGATATACAGGCGTGTATTTCCAGCATGACCAAAGGTAAGCTTTCCATTTCGCTCTAAAAAGGCGCAGGTCATTGCTGTTGCATAATTTAAACGCCCCTCTTCATCTCCAAGCTTAAAACCGATCAAAACATCATTAGCAGATAAAAAAGCCTGTTCCATAAAAAGCTTGGAATTATCAAGCAGAAGCTGAGTATTTTTGTTATATAACCGTTTTAAAAATGTTTCGGTTTGATGTACTGCAATGGAAGATGGACGAAAAGTGCCATTTTTTGCACCGGATCCATCTGCAATGCTGGTAAATAAGCAATCTCCAAAATCAGATTCATTAAACAGAATATAATCTTCGTTTGTTTTCATGTTAAAACCAACATTTGATTTTCCGCTGTATGAAACATAATCAACTGCCATCTTTTTCCCTCTTTTTGATAACTTCATTATATCCGGCGGCATACTTGGAAAAATCTTCAGACAACTTAGTCTGGTATGCAAGATATAAATAGGATAATGCATCTTTGTTTTGCACTTTGCGATCCGTCTGCATAGTCTCCAACAAAGCTTCCATATTATACCATATGTCATCATAAGCTTCCTGGGCCGCCGCTGTGGTTTCTGTCATAGAACCTGGTTTTATGGTATCATCTGGTATGCTTACTTCCAGCTGGTAGAATTCTGTATCTAGTTCCTTCAAATTGGCCAAATAGGTATCGCTGTCAATGCCTGAAGTCAGATACAGTGTTACCGTATCGTCTAACTTTTCAAGATATGCCTTTAGATCTGCCAGAGAATCATACCGGCTGACGATCCAATCATCAGCCGGTGTTCCTTTTGCAAGGCATCCTGTCAAAGTTGTTATTCCTACTGCTGCCATTATCAGAAGTTCTTTTATAGATTTCTTCATCATTCGGCGACGGTTTCATCACCAATTACAGTGGAATCCTCAAATTCTTCTGGCATAGTAGTATTTGCAGAGGATTCAGTTTCAGTAGCTTCTGTTTCTACAACGTTCTCCGGAGCTGTTTCTCCTGTTTCATCTAATTCAGCGAAACCATTCATAAGGTCCTTTCTTGCGGAAGAATCCTTATATTTAACCTTCATTGCCAGGACAACATTATCCTGATCGGTGCAAACAGCTAAAAGATAACGCTCTTTGTCAATAACTCCAGAAACTGTCAGGAAAGTTTTGCCGGCAAGTTTCATTTCTTTGTCTTTACCATTAAGTTCCAGCTTTTCTTCTGTCTTAAATTTTGCCAGGATATCTGTTGCTGATTCATGGTTCGGGTTTACCTCAACAGACATCTGAATGTATCCACCGTCTTTGTCCATGGCAGCCATTTCGCTGTCAGCAACTTTTTTATCTTCGCCATTTCTACCGTAGTATTCTGCAAGCTTCTCGTTCTCGGTGATTGCCATAGTTATGCCGTCTTTTGGGACATACTGCATATTAAGGAAACTACTCATCCAGCCAGCTTCGGTGATAGTGCCCTTTTCATATCCATAATCTGAAAGGAGAGCGGATCCTTCGATGAAATCACTTTCAGATTCTTCCACGGTTTCTTCCGGTACAGTTTCAGATACATCCATCTGTGTCTCAGCCTGAGCTGCATCTTCTGCGAAGCATGGAACAGATGAACTAATCACTGTGACTGCCATACATAAACCTAACATTGCTTTTACTGCTTTTTTTCTCATGATAAATACCTCCAAAATTATTCTGGTTGTGTTTCTGTCTGCTCTTCTGCCTCAGCTGGAGCATCAGTTTCACTTGTGAGTACGGTAGTGCTGTTTGCCAGCTCCGTATATATACTTTTGTAATCAGCAGAGTCTGCTGAACTTACCACATAGAATTTAATTACTGCACTGTCTTTTTGAATGAGTCCAATATAGGTATAATAGGAAATGTTGGGCTCTGAATTATTGACCACGTAATACTGCATCTGGGTTCCATCTGCTAAGTCAACTGCTTCCTGGATTTTTATTTCTCTAGTGACGCCATTGGCTGTCTGGGTTTCGTTTGCAATTTCAGTGTCAAGATTGCTATTTTCTATAGCAAAGATATTGATTTCGTCTGAAGCAGACTGCATACAGGTATACAGGTCACCGCTGTCGTTTTGGCTGATTGTATAGCCGGACGGTGTGGTGACTTGATATTTCCCTTCCATCACCCATGAAGCAGGTTCCCAGGTCGGATCTTCACCAATTTTACTGATGTTATTTTTCTGGAAAATGTCTATACTGGCATCATCTGTATAATAAAGGGTGATCAACAATACTCTTCCATCCACACCTGTTGCATAGGTTTTTGTCTTGGTTGCATTAATAATAGCTGTGGACGTTGCATAATTTTTATCTGCAAACGTAATGTTTTCTCCAGTTTCAACATTTTCAGCGAAGCTGTCGGTAAGATAGGTCTGAATAACATCTTCTGTAGATGCGCCCTTACTTGGGATTGACGAAATATTCAGGATTATACCGTCACCGTTTCCATAGGCCTCTTCCTGATATTTGCTTCCGGATTCCTGATAAGTTATTTTTAACTCTTCGGTTTTATCCCTATCAAAGTAGAATAGTTCCCGGCCCATTACCTGAATTCCAAAGTATTGATTCTGGTAGGAATTATTATCAGAAAAAATCTCCCCGGCAGTATAGGCTGTCTCAGCTGTATCCACTTCCGCTTTCTCTGGTTCTGGACGAACTATGTTTTCATCAGTTGTACCAGTTACGATCATGCTTCCAGATATTTCTCCGGTAATATTTGTTTTATCAGCGGCGGTTCCGGCAAATGACATGGTAATATCTACTCTTAAAATGTCTTTTGTTTCTTTGCTCACATAATAATCAAGTGATGTAGTTCCACAGATAATATCGGTATAGCCGTTCATATTGCAATAAGCTGACAAAATCCCAATATTTTCATCGCATTCATAAGCGATGTGATAACAGGGAACATCATTGATAGTGGTATCTTCCTTTTTTTCACACTCGTCTGCATACACAAAATTAAAAATGTCCTGAAAATTCCCATCAGTTAATTGCCATTTCCCTTTTGCTTCATACATAACAGAGGACTGATCCATATAAGCCCCGTTCTCTTCTCCGTCAGTGGATTGAAATGCAGTAGACGTAGCCACAAACGTGTGTGCAATATCTTTTGATCCTGTAGAGTCTTCAAGTTGCAGCTTTACATTTCCAGTCCGATTTGTCTTTGGAATAGAAACCTGGATATCTTTGAGTGAAAGCTGTTTTTCTGTCTCTGTTTCTGTTTCACTTTCTGTCTCAGTCTGTGTTTCCGTTTCTGTCTGCGGTATTATCTGTTCTGCTTCTGTTTCTGTTTCCGCTGGATTTTCTTTGGGCGGTTCAAGGCCGCAGCCAGAAAATGAAATTGCTGCAGTCAATGCAACTGCTGTTAGAACTGCTTTTTTCACAAAAGCCCCTCCTTTCTTCAATTTTCTATAATATGTTTTATTTAAAAAAATTCAGCAAAAAAGGAGCGGCAATGCGCTCCTTTTAATCCGGCTAAATTAGTAATTATAATTTCCTGGTGTAAATCCGCCTCCAAACTGATTCCCGGGATTATTCCGCCCATTCTGAGAATTCCCCTGGAAACCATTGGCGTTATAAGTTCTGCCGCTCTGTGGCGGCTGAGATCCCTGATTGTTATAATGTGGTGCATTCTGTCTGTTATTTCCATTTCGGTTGTTATTATAACTACCACGCTGGGATGAATTTCCGGAATTTCCATACCCGTAATTAGAATTTCCGTTTCCATTTTGATTTCCATTTGGTCCTGTCGGATACTGTCCGTAATCATTTGGCTGAGGATAAGAACTCTGACCTGCATTATTCTGATTTCCAGAAGAATCCTGCTGATTTTTTTTCTTTTCAGAGAATGTACGTTCTGCAATTACTTGAAGCTGGTAACGTTTTTCTCTGTTCTGAGTCTCATACTCATTCAAGTGGATTGGCCCATTTACTTCAACTGTACAGCCTTTCCTATAACGACCAGATTCCATTCCTTTTCGTATGTATTCTGCTTTAGATCCCCAGGCTGTGACATAAAAAAAGTCTGTATTTTGTGAATTCTGTGGATCTGTTACAGCAACAACAAATGTACATCGGTTTTTGCTTGGTTCCTGTCCTTTCGTAAATATGGCATCTGCAGTCATCCTTCCTGTAATAGATAAATCATTCATATAGGCTCCTTTCGCCGGATAGATAAATTACTCCGGTCTTCATAATTTTAATTTCGTATATAATATGTAAGTGATTGAAAGTAAAAATCATTGAAGCCGTATGCTCCGGTGCCGGATCTTATATGTGACTATTATCTGTTTATTATTTCCTCCAGAACATTTTCCAGAAAAATTTCTGTATAGGGATCTGCTTCCAAAGCAACCAAGGCTCGCCCTATCCGAAGCTGATCTTCTATGTTCCCGGCCATTTTTGCCCCAGAATGACATTCTTCCAGGTATTGTTTGATATTTGAAATTTGTGTGCTTAATTTTTCCATAAGTCCTCCTTTTATCCGTCCTCAGTAGACGGTCAAAAACGTAGTGAAGCGCTAATACATTTTCGGAAGTTCTCCGCCTTTGGCAAAATAGTAACCTCTTTCTAAAAAGCGCTCGGAAACTCAAGACTTCAGTCATGGGAAGAGAATGCCATTTCCAGTATGGGGACTGGCTTATGAAACAAACACCAATCCCGTGTTCCTTGTTAATATCTTACATTTTCTTGCAGGGAAGTCCCTGTTCCCCATGCCGACTGCCTGAAGGTAAGCCCCATTACAGTGCTGTCCCCTCATAACGTACCGTACTCCTTCGTACAGAAATACCGCACCCGGCATCATCCGGTTCGGGTTGTTGTATCTTCTTCTGCTTTTTGTTATTTTGAGCCGGCTCCGCATACAATCTGCTTCCTGCTTCCCGTATGTTTCCACCTGTCGGTTATACCAGTCCTCCAGGGCATATATTTCCTGTCCAGTCCTTTTCTTACGGTTCTTTGCGACCATTTTCCCGCCCAGCTTATAGACTCTCTCTGTCTGGGCATTTACCAGGCTCCGGTCCTGTCTGCGGAACTGTCTGATAAGATGGATTTCTTTGAAGTCCGGTACGTTCTCAGGTATCTCCGCTAATGCCAGGGCTCCGATACACCAGGCATCCACTTCATGGAGCTGGTTTTTCCTGGTTTTCTGATAGCCGGTGGATTGCCGTACTAAAGAAGTCTCCCTTCCAGTACAGTAATGGACGTGTCCCCTGCCAAATTCTGTTTCCAGCTGTTTACAGATAAACGGAATGGCCTGGTTCAGGACACTCAAAGCCCCGTACTTCTTATCCATGCCTTCCTTCTTCTCTTTCATCTGCTCTGCAAAGTCTGCATCCTTATGCACCCGGTCATGGCACTGGTCACACAATCCTGCAATGTTCCCTATGGTGTTGGAACCGTTCCTTGACCGTGGGACGATGTGGTGGTACTGGGTGATTTCATGTTTACACATAAGGCACTTTCCATCCTGCAGGTCATAGACGGCTGCGTCCCGGTCATCATATCCTTTCAGCGGGCCGGTCTGGAAGTCCACACCGCATATGGCTGGGTCTTCCAGCTGCATAAAAGCGAACCGGTTGACCTCAATAGCCACATCCGTTACCGGCAGGTACTTCTGTACCTTATGTACCAGGTTGATATGTGTCTGTACAAGGTGTCTGGCAGACGGCGTCAGCCATCCGTCCGGCCTCCGGCGGTTGCAGAAACGGGCCTGGGTATTCCGGATGACCTTGCAGATAATAAACGCATCAGCTGCATACTGTGGCAGCTTCCGCATCCTCATACCGCCCCGGATCATTGTCCCGTACTTTTTTGCCAGCCGCTGCCTTGCCTTACGCTCTCCGTTCCGGGAAGCCCGGCGGCACTGGCGGCGTTTCTCCATCAGCTTTGCGATCTCCTTATTCCTGGTCTCCACGGCTGCAGATAGCAGGAGGTTTCCTTTCAGGTCGAGGGCCGCCAACCCGATATTGGTACGTCCCGGATCCTCTGCCAGGATCACCGGCTGGAGGACGGGATCATTGTCATAAAGTAACTGTATGGTAAAAGGAACACGTTCGGTAATTCGTGCTTTCCCGGTATCCAGAAGCTTCTGGACGTGTCTCCTCCTTTTAGTAGGCATCTGCGGTTTCCCGTCCATGCCAATGACATAGATATACGGCATCAGATGCCTCCTTTCATTAGGTATCATGCAGTGCCACGGGGAATACGGTACTCCCCGCACCGGTGGTAAGCCTGTGCATGATGATATAACTGTTTTCCTAGACTTGGTGCCTGTTTTGCAGTGCTGGGGGCTGGAAATACCTACAGGTGCCATCTCGCAAAAGGAGAACACAGGCATCATGTCTCTGCTCGATAACCCGCAGTTAAAGTGGAACCTGCATCAGCAAGTCTGCGACTTTAGTTGTGGGTTATTGATACCTGCCCCGCAACTCAATATTTTCACATTTATCCTCCCGTTATTAAGCTTTGACTACGTGAAACAGTTCAGGAATATCTTCTGTTCTTATAATCTCATAGCTGCTGCATCCTGTAATATGTTGCATACTTTCGATGAAGAACAGGTTTTTGGCTTCTTCTTCGGTGACTTTCATGTTCCCATTTCCAGAGATTTTTTCACAATATGCCCGGCAGCAGATTTTGCGGAAAGTATTGAGTTTTATATCGGTACAGATACATCCGGTACTAGCATGAAAAGTATAGGTACAGAAGCTCCGGGTTAAAACTCTGCGAACATATTTTTTTATTTCTGGCATTATCCAATATTCCTTCATAAGAAATTCCTCCTTTTTCTTTAATATGTACGATTTTTCTGCATGGCCTCCAATTCTCATACAAGACGTTTTTCTTTGAATTACATATTAAGGGTGAAGCTATTTACTGATATGAAGGAGGAAAATCATATGAAGACATACAAAGTCAGTGCAGATATCCGCCCTTATCTTCGCAGAAATCTGTTACGGGGTTGCTATTCCTGTAGATTTTTTCGAGATGAAAAAGGTGTTCTGCGATGCAAGACGAATGCATCATCAGAAACTTTTCACAAAATGATTGTATTTTCAAGATCGGACCGGGATTCAGAAAAATATGGAATTAAGTATGTACCATACAACAAAATTAATATGGAACTTATTTTAAATGAAACCCCTGCCTATGTTGTTGAGAAAGTTGCTGAATGTTATTTGTAGAAAGAACCGACTTTGTATGTGAAGCCGGCTCTTTTTTTATTCCGCAGAGGAATGGAAAGGAGACAATATGGAATTGTCAAAACAGTTATACCGGGAAATTGAAGAATTACAAGTAAAGGAATTGTTTCGTGCATACAACCCTGATCATATGGAACGGAAGCATATACTGGTAACGGATGGGGATCTTCTCCAACGTCTGTGTCGGATAAAGATAGAAAAGGATGAAATTATCCTTTGTACAAAATTTTCCGAACCGCTTGATGAAGTCCTGAATCTAATCCATGATTGTATCTTGAAAAATACCAGAGATATTGAAAAATGGAATCCGTTAAAAACCGATCTGGTTTTACATATGCCATTAGGAAAAGTCATTGGCTATGGATATGTACAACGTACAGACACTACCAGGCCATTTAAGATGAGCGCAATCCGCATCATACTTTCTGCATCCCCGGTAAAAGGACGTTTACTTGCTGTTCGGACGGCTTATCCAGTCCCTGATTCAGATGAAATTGATGAAGTGTGGGAAGCCAAGGATGAGTATGAAGACAAGCTTCAGAAAAACCGGCAAAAAAAAGAGAGCTTTTAATGCTCTCTTTTTTTGATGAACTAGAGATGGTAGGATTTTCGAGATGTTTTGCCATCTTTTTTCCCTTTGGTATAAGGATTGATATAGACTTTTTTTCCATTTTTATAATGTCGGTAGTGTCCTCTTACATTCCAGGTTTCTGTTAATCTCTGCCTTTTTTTGCTATTCAGTTTCCGGACCAGTCTATCATTAGAGGATACGATTTTTATTCCATTGATTTTTACTATTCGTGGATCGGCAGCAGAAACTGATTTTTTGGGAACTTTTTTCTTATTCCCATTTCTGTTGCTTTCCTTTTTTTCGATTACTTTAATCTCCGGATTTTCACTTAGATAATTGATCCATTGCATCACTTTAATAAAAGTCCAGATATTTAAAGTGTATCGGCTAATATATTGGGAGACAAAATCGTCTGCCACCGAATAGCGTTTCTGCTTTGTATATACCACAGTCTGAGCATTGGTAAAATTGAAAAATTTAACTTCAATCTCTTCTGCATCCTCCAAAGAAACGACTGCTTCAACATTGTATGCCCATAGTGGAAAATCGGTCTCATTTTTCACCTGGAATGATTTACAGTACAATTTGTATCCCGTATCTTTTATGTCTGCAACTTCAAAAATCAAAAAGTCAGAAAAATTATCAACCTTCTGGATAAAAACTCCTTTTTTCAGAACTGGAAATGAATTCAAAATGGTCGGTATTTCAACACCGGAAAAACATTTATCAAATTCCGCCTTAGTTATTACGATTTGATCCAGGGAATTTATTGTTTGATATAATTCCCGCCCCACATTTTCCATCATCAAATAGATTTGCTTATTCGTTTTCATAAAAGATTTCCTCCGTAGGATTATGAATAATAGGTTTCTTATCTAGTTCACATGATTTAACACCTCCAATTTTCTAAAAGCTCATTTCATATCTAATATGTATTTTCGCAGCCTTTTTCCGCACCGTAGTCTGGCTGTGTCAAACACATAGTAAAAGGCAGCCCGTAGGCCGCCTTCTTTATATAGCTTATTTGAGTTTTATACATTCGTAAGAGTTTTTTACTCAAACGCAATATACAGCCCACCAACCGTAAAAGTTATCCTCTGTAGCAACGTCTAAATCGGCATTATAACAGCAGGCACAGATATCCAGCCCGGCGGCTGTTAAAAAATCAGCTAAAGCATTAGCTGCTGCCTCCGTTTTACACATAATCTCATCTTCATCATTTTTCCAATATCCCCGTATTGCCACTTCTGGAGAAGTTGGAAGTTTCTCCAGAAGTTTGTTATACCAAGAAGATTTTTGCAGCGGTGATTCCGAATGAATATGATAAGCAGAAAGAAGTTTTGCATATTCATCATCATTTAAAACAACACTCAGATCATATACACCACTGTGAAACTTTTTTACATAATCATGATTTTTGAAAAAAATCCCACATTTTTTTAGAATCTGCTGGTATCTGTCCAGTTCTTCCAAATCAACATTTTTACACACTTCCACGAGTGTAGATCCCTTGATAAAAGTTTTTATATTATTTTCTGTTAAGTTGGTTTTCTTTATGGCGTTTTTTAGAGTATTATCAGGGATTTGGGACCAGCATTTTTTCAAAATGTAAAGCAGTTCATCCTTGGGAACAGAATATAGATTTTCTGTCATAATGTCTTCATGTAAATTACTATCTGCTCCAAATAAAGCTGTAATGCTACGAGCTTTAGCATGGGCTTCCGTGAGGAATTTAGCATATTCCATACTGGTCATTGATACAGTCAGGTTATAGAGCCCGTTGTGAAACTCCTTGATATAATCATGATTTTCAAGAGAAATTTCACATTTTTCTAAAAATCGGATGTTTCTCTTCAGACCATTGTTATCAACGTTCATACACACGGTTTCAGGCTTAACCCCATTGATAAAGGCTCTTATTTCTTCATCCGAAAGATTTGCCTTAGAAACAGCTTCAGCCAGAACCTCTTTCGGAATTTCAGTCCAACAGTTTTTCAAGACCTGTAATAGGTCATCTTCAATATAAATATTCATAGAAAGTTCCTCCTTTTACAGATCCACCCATTCTGTTGCAACGAAATAAACTGTCCTTTTGCAGATTTTGTATTTGCTCAAATCAAAGTGATCAGACTTAATCCAGCCTTTATTTATCGCTTCAACAAGTCTGGCTCTGCAAAGTCTTTCAGACCACAGTCCTCGCCCCCAAGGAATGTACCTTTTTTGTTCAATACTCCAAACGTATGCCTGGTATTCATCATAGACCTTCGCTGTATCGACTTCAACACAGTTGTCAAAAACAATACCTGCTCGGCGAAGCTGAGAAAATTCCTCAGGTATTACATTTTCATGATTTGCTTCAGCAGATAAATTTTTCTGCTTTTTTAACTTCTCTTTGTCAACAGTACATAATGCCATAATCTTCATAAAATTTCCTCCATTTCCAACTACTTATTATTGATTGAGTAAGTATCGATTAAGCGTAGGCAGCACACTGAAAAAATCCTATGTGACTTTCCCAATCAAAATCTTCTGGCAGATACTCTCCTATTGTGTCTTTATAGTCCTGAACCAGCTCATCTAGGGTTTTATAGCTTCTACCCGATAAAATTTCCAGGGACATTGCTGGTTTATTCGAAAATAATAGATAAGAGTCCTCTGCCACATCCTCAAAGATATTGTTTTCCAATCCCTTTATAGGATAAATAATTCCACCAGAATACTGATCATCGGAATATCTATCAAATGAAAATACACTATCATGAAATTTTTCAACTTGTTCATTTGATAATCCAAATGTATCTGATAACTCTGGTAACTCATTGATTATATCATTCTTTTTGGTAGCAGTAAGGAAATAGGATTCTCGCTCACCATAATCTGAAATGAGTTCCTGATAATCAGCAACATCAGTTGCTGTTGCATCTTTCTTGTAAGTTTTCCGAAGATACACCAAAAGCATATCTTCAAATTCCTCATCTGATAATTTTAAGACAATTCCTGATAATGCAGCCCAATAACTACTCATATATATTTTCCTCCGTAGATTAAATTGATGTTCTGTTCTACTGCATATTGCACATATAACACCACAGCATTTCATTCAGAACATTTTTCTTAGTAATTTCATAGTGATCTTCCTGTAAACAATTTGCTACTTCCTGAAGGATTTCATTACCGAAATTTTCAGGAAGAATTTCACTTTCGTTATAAATTTCGTCCAGGTACTTTCGAATCAACTTTTTATCGTCCTGATCCAGAACTTCCCTGATTTCTAAATAACAGCCGTCCATAGATATATCATAATGTCTGATATCATAGAAAGACTTAAATAAAATTTTAACGTATCCACACTGCTTTAAATCCTCCAGATCTTTCGCAGGTTTATAAGTTCCAGGCATACATCCATATCCAGACAAAAACTGTTTCCGATCAAGATCACATATTTTATCGTGATAGGTGATTATATTTTCCTCTAAAAATCGGTTGTATGAACCAAGCTTTTCTGTATCATTCATGCCCATACGGAAGTTGCCCTGAAATAACTCTAACTGCCATTCCACTTCCTGGATGTTTTTCAAATCCCGCTGGATACCATTGATTGCTTGCATATAATCATTTTGGGTTCCAGGTTTCCAGTTTTTTGAACTGCACTGTTTTACATTATATTTTTCAGTATTAACCGTTAGCTGATAAATAGCCATGAAAAGGTTCCTCCTAAAAGTTTTGTTCAATTTCTTTCCAGCCCAAGCAATCGCAATAGTAATTTGGATCCTTCTTTTCTGACAATTTCAATTACATCACTGACAGACAAAGAACGTCCGGTATAGTCGGATGGGGGAATCCAGTTGTACAAAGCAAATAATTCTTCAAGTACCTGAAGATCATTTGTATTGCACTTTTCCGCTTTTCCACCTATGATTACCTGATCCCACAACTCACAACTATAGACCTTAATATAATCTTTTATGGAAAACCTATCTTTCGCTTCATTCCAACCACGAAAAGCATAACCAGCTTCTGCCGGGAGCTGATAAATGTGGCATTGACTCATATAAAATCCTCCCGCTATTTGACTGCTGTAATAATCAAAATATCGTTGGATATAGTGATATTTTGAATTGTCATATCCAAAATAGATGCTAACGGCTTATGGAAGCCATTTTTCTTTGTATTTACAAGAACATTTTTGGATGAATTTTCATAGATCAGATAATTGCACTCCAAGTCGAGCGCATCATTATAAACCAGATCTCCTACCAGCATATAAGTTCCTCCTTTACTCAATACTTTCTAGTCGTTTCTGATAATCTGCCAGGTACATTATTGCGTTAGTTTCTTCACCTAAAGCTTTCAAAAGTTCCGCAAACGCAAAAATACTTTTTTCGTAGTTTTCTGGATTTGTATTTTCGTATATGATATCGTATAAATAGTCATTAATAGCTTGACACAACGCATCACATACTGTTTGTGAAAGAAGAATTGACCGCTCTTCCGGTGGTGACGGTTTTGATATTTCCATATGCTCCACTCCCTCCTAGATGATCAATATTCTTTCACAAAATACGGGTGTCCACTGGCATCATACTTCAGGATCAGATATACTTTTTCCACTTTGTGTGTTTTAGGATTAGCCAATAATGCAAATACATGATTGTTATGCATATATTTGGCCGGTTGTTTTCGAATTTTATGGAATAACGTACTCCACAACATAAAAAGCCTCCTTCAAAATAAGATCTTTAAAAGTTTTTCTAATAAGCCATATTAATCACGCTCCTTTTTTCTAAAAATTATTTCAGAATTAATATGTAATTCCAGAAACCATTTCCAGAAAAAAGGAGCCTCGAAGGGCTCCTTTTAATAAAGTGGTTAGACTACTTTTGATTACACGATATTGCCATTTTCTCAGCCAATATGCGCTCCTGGCGTTTCTTATTGACCTTCTCATAACACGTTTTTTTCTTATAAGCATAGTATTCATATCCATCGGCGGTAGAAATTGAAAGTTCCTTTCCATCGGTATTCCAATCAACTATTTCTGCAGGGTCAATGTGGTTTTTGTCCATTGAACCTGCGGCACCAACATTTTTTCCTATAAAAAATGCAGAGATAATACAAACCATTGTAATTGTAAACTTGTTTTTCATAAAAGTTCCTCCTGTTATAACATCTGGCAAAATATCAATCAGAAATTATAATTATGATAATACCGTTATAAAAATTGAATGTAAGAACTGTTCTCTCCAACAGATCTTTTCGTTGCTCATAAATATTGATAGTCCGGTCCTGAACAATCTTATTCATGCTGTTATCGTTGATGAGAGCTTTCCCATTCCAATTACCATACATTTCTAAAAATGTTCCAAGTTTCATTCATCAACCTCCCGGGGTAAATCAGCAATACTTTCATATTCTTCCAAGCCAGCAATTATACCGTCTATAATTTCCACATGACGATATAGAAACCATAATGCTTCTACTGTAAAAGAAAAATCCGGGTATTCTGCTTGTTTTGGGGAAGCAGACTTTTGATCATATTTTCGCTGATATTCTTCGAGAGTAGGGCCGATTGGAATGAGTTTGAAATAGGGCTGATTACGGATCTCTTCGGTTGTATCTTCTAAAATATCTACAATTTTAAAATACTTCTTTTGATCCAGAATCAGTTCACTTCCTATATGCACAAATGACTTTACAGTTTTTCTATTTTCCCAAATGTTCATAAAAGAAGTATATTCAGGAAAAACATCCACAGAACGGGTTATTAGAATATCTGCTCCTTGAATTTTTCTAAAATACTGTTTAATAACCATAAAATTTCCTCCAAACCAAGTACTATTTTGTAGTTGATACCGAAGGTAAATTAAATTCTACCTTAAGCAAAGGATTTGGTTTTTCCATCTTCTGCTTAAGTTCCTCCAAAGATTTGTCCTGAAGCTGATTCTGAAGATAAGACAATTTCACCAACTGACCGGAGCTGTCTGGAAGTAAATCTACAAGCTTAAACCAATGAAGCTTATTGGGATTTATAACCATCTTATATCCCTGCATTCCAAACAATGTATCCAATAAGTCTTTAAGATCATCCAAAAGAGTCGGAGCTGTCTCAGCTGTTCTTTTTGTTGTCAGACAATCGAGATATAATTTGTTCCTGTCCTTATCATAAACAATATAAGTAATATGATCCGGCTGCTTGGAAATATTCAAGTAGCACTGCTGTCCAACCTTACGTCTATTTATGAACAAAGGCTGATCACTTTCGCAATAGATAGTAAAATTATTCTTATCATAGATAAAATTCTTTTCGTCTATAGCTTCACTTCCGCATCGGCAACAAGTCCAGATGTTATCTGGATCCGGATTACGGTCAACCTGAACGCAGCCATTAATTGTTTCAAGATAATTACCACTTGCATCAACCTTCCAGTCCTGCATTACGTGCGCAGTTGTTATAAATTCATTTCCTCCACATTTTGGACATATCATTTTCATGAAAAGTTCCTCCCTTAATTTTTATTAACCACAATAGGCTATATGTAATTCATTGCAAACATCTGCTACATTGATATCAAATTCCAGAACTTCATCATCCGTGATAAGTGGCTCTTCAAGTAATCTTGTAGAACTATGCCCGTCATAGCGGCAGGCAAACCAACCCGCCTTGTGTTCTCCATTGATTTCAACATCATCAAAATAGTCTACCTCCAGTTCATCGGAGCTGGAAATAAATTTCCCCGCATCTTCGATTGCACTGATAAGCTGTTGTTTTCGCTGTTCGCACATCACCTGCTGTTCCAGGCAATATTTGGAATAGAAGTCATATAACGCTTCCTCAGGCATCTGATCTGCAATTTCATCCAGAAGCTTTTCGATGCTGTCCTTTTCCAGATTCTCATCGACTTCGTTGTCAATAAAATCTTCCAGAGCTTCTGTTCCATTCATGAACAGCTCTCTTTTTAGGATTTTCCACTTTTCATCTGAAAAATGAAGATCATCTTCCCCGGCAAGCTGCTCATCGAAATTGACAGTATGCTCCACTGCGTCAGATGTATCTTTTTCAAACCCATAGGGAAGAAGAAAACTGTTCGGAATTGCTGTAAAAAAATCGCCCCAGTTAAAGTTCTTGCAGTTATGTTGGTATTCCTGAAGTCCGATATCAGTATTAATATAAGCTGCTGCCGCTTCTTTTATTTTTTCGATTAAATTAATCGAATCATCATGCACGGTAAAAACAAAAACCGATGTATGGCTATCTAATCCATCCTGTGAAATTGAGGTAATGATTTCTTTTCTCATATCTTTTTCTCCTATCTACGAGTCCAATGCAAGGTAATACTTTCAATGTTCTCTCCCTGGCAATATGGATACTCTCTTTTTTTATAAAGTTCTTCAATCCTGCTGTGGCATTTCTCTTTGTCTATAAACGGGGTATTTACACAGTCGCAAATATATCCATCGTTTATATACCATATTTTTCTGCCATCGAATTTTTCCTTAAATTTTATCCTCAAATAATACGCTCGTTTCATAAGCCCTCCGCTTAACTTGCCAAACAGATCCGTTTTTCGATTTCAGCTGCAACCTGTTTATAGTTGAGCCGAATTCTTTTCCAGACCTTTTTATCAAGATATGCGCCATTGTAATTGATTTCGACTCCGTTACACATATACCTTACCCCAACCCTGCGCCGATCCAGTTCTGAAAAATCCAAGTCGGAATGTGTTTTAAAAATAACATTCGACCATTCAGAACAAGTCGCAAACATCTTTTGCGACTCCTCTACAAGATCTTTTCCGGATAAATAGGCATTCTTTAAATCATTGAACCATCCACAATAGTCGCAAAATTCTCTTGTATCAAAAAGATACTTGATGATTTTTTCATCTGTTGTAAGTCCAAATCCCGTATTGAACAGATCTGCAAAATTCATTTGGCCCGTTATTTGATTTGTGTCAGGCCCTCTTTTTTGAATCTTTGTTGTACCCATAAAGGCTCCTCCTTATAAATGTTTTAAACAAAAGCACCCTAATCCATGTATTCATTCTCCAGTATTCAGCACTTTTATTTCAGTTCTAATATGTAATTCCTCGGCACAAAAAAGAGAGCTGCTGCCAGCTCTCTAAAATCTTTTTCTCTTTTTAACATATCCGCCAACTAATATCAGGAATATACTCCCAAGGCTAATATATAGTCCTTGGTGAAGCCCGGACGGAGTATATACCATCTTTATAGCATGAGTACCTTTTTCCAGATGAAGTCCCATAAAAGTTTCTCCGATAAGTTTTGGCGTTGCGGAAACTCCATCCACATATATATTCCATCCCGTATCATATGGAACCGTGAGCAATAATGTCCCGGAGCAATCCGTATCAATGTTTCCTGTTACCGTATTACCAGAAACGGTTACGTCTTCCATCTGATTTTGTGATAAATCATCGATTACTTTTTGATAATCCTCATTACTGCAAACATATACATATGCCTTTATTTCCCCGTCTTTTCGATTATCTCCAAGTTCAACCGAAAGAGTTGCAATGTTATCATCACTGGAGCCATTCAATGAAAACAGGAAATCGTTCATTTTTGAAAAAGTTCGGTCATACTCCGGTGACTGAATCGTAACTTTATCCAGATTTACGCCTGTATAGACATAAACCTGTTTGTTATCGGGAATTTTGATACCATAACTTTCCCCATTGTACAGTTTAATTGCACGATCATACTTATAGATGGGGCTTTCTCCTGTTGCCAGTTTCACAAAATCGTTTTGAACCTCTAATGGATTTCCACTGTAAATATTCCAATTTTCAATATTGTCATTTACCACAAACCCAAGAGATAATGCATTATCATTTTTATACAGTATGAGGGTATCATTTTCATCCTCATATTCGAACTGGTACATAGTATCCGCTTTATGAGAGGGAGAAAGCAGATATTTTATACCTAAGATATCATTCATAAGCTTTGTCACGCCATAATAGCCATTTTTATTGGTTCTTGCTTCTATTCCCAGCTGCTTACAAAAATCGACAACGGAAGCATACATGGTGGAATTGAACATTACGATTCCATTTCCTCCGGCATACATGGTAACATTCCTCATCCATTGCCGGTCAATTTCACTTCGATACCATCCATCATTATCCGTGACCAGTGTCTGGTATGCTTCCTGATCTTCCAGATGGTATTCTCTGGAATCGCCAGAATTACAATATACCCCATATACACAGTTTCCTGTGATTTCTGATATTAAAATTATGGAGATTATAATAGAAAAAGCTTTTAAAGAAAACTTGTGTTGCAGCCTATATAAAAGTGCTGCTGCTACATAAAGTATAAATAATGCAGCTGAAACAATATAAACCCACATTTCAATATCTGTATTTTTATACAAAAAATAATATGCCAGGAATATAATCGGGATTAATCCCGCCAGCAAAATTCTCCAAACAGGAAACGTCTTGATATGACCGGAGGATTCGTATGCCATCACTAGCAAAATGGCAATATACAGGAACGAGAACCTGTTTGGAAGTCCGTTCTGAATATGGAATCCATGCCAGATATAATTTAAAATATTCAATGTAAAGCTGGTTATGAACAGACTGCACATAAGAAAATAGGCAATTCTTTTTCGTAGAAGAATTTTCTTATCCAGCAGGAACAAAAATACAAAGAAAATGGTTCCGATTCCGCAATAAACATTTAGTCCAACCTGTGTATCTGAAATATTGACTGGTTCGAGAAAGACCATATGTGATTTTATAATATCAGCCAGGTCAGAGTAAAAACGAATTACAGTCGGAAAACTATTTCCATCAACAGATTCAGATGCTGATAATCCTATGTAAGCAGGAATTAAGACCACCGATGCAATCCCACCAGAAAGCAAGGAAAACACAGTAAACTTTAACGCAGGACGCCAGGTCTTTTTCCATGTAATTCTGTTTTGCGAAACCCATTGTAGTATAAAATATAAACAGGCATATAGGCATAGCATAAAGCCAATATAATAGTTACACCACAACCCGTAAGCTAAAGAAAAACAAAATGGCTTTCCACTTCTACCATTTATAATTTCCTCAATCCCATACATAATGAGAGGTGTCATTGCAATACTGTCCAGCCACATGAGGTTGAAGTAGTATCCAAGAATCAAGGCGCTTAGAGCAAATGCAGTGCCAAATGCCACCGGCATAAATTTTCTTGTGAAATCCTTTTTATGCAGATACCAGGTGAAGCAGCCGCCGCACAGGCCAACCCTCAGTATGATCATTAAGTCCATGAAATCGCACACATACTTCATTGGGACAAAATATAATAAAAAATTGGATGGCGCTGCAAGATAATACGCATACGTGGACCAGAAGTTATATCCCATTCCACCAGAAAAGGAATATAATAGGGATCCTCCATTAACCAGTTTGTTCCTGAAGTCAGTATAAAAGGGCAAATACTGATGGATAGAGTCAACAATCAATGCCAGCTTGTCTCCAAAAGGCCAGACCTTAATCAATGCAAAGGAAATAGCAAGGATAATTGCCGGAAGCAGAAATCCGGCTGTAAAATAGAATTTACTTTTGTATTTTGTTCTCATAAGGTTCCTCCATACGTTCTAACATTCATTTTTCTGAACCTTAATATGTTAGATTCGTATGGAGTCAGCATTGATTCTAGTCCAATGGCTTTTTATGCTCTTATGTCAGGTATACAGAAAGTAGACCAGTTATTAAATAATCCGGTTTTGTTGTTATCAAGTGCAAATTGTGATAATATTGTCTTATTATTGCACCAGAGACTTCCTCCGTCTCTAAGCGGTGGAACTGTTCTCATATAACAAGGTTATAAAGTTTTAGGGGGAATTTGCATGAGTTTAGCAGACAATATATTTATAGAAATGTGTAATGATGTCATTGCGAACGGAACCAGCACAGAGGGTGAGAAAGTTCGTCCAGTATGGGAAGATGGGACCCCGGCGTATACCATCAAGCGTTTCGGAGTGGTAAACCGTTATGATCTGAGAAAGGAATTCCCTGCACTTACCCTTCGTAAGACGGCCCTGAAAAGTGCAATGGATGAGATTTTGTGGATCTGGCAGCGGAAATCCAATAATATCCACGACCTTCACAGCCATATCTGGGACAGCTGGGCAGATGAAGATGGTTCTATTGGAAAGGCGTATGGCTATCAGCTTGGAATCAAACATCAGTATAAAGAAGGGATGATGGACCAGGTGGATCGTGTGCTATTTGATCTGAAGAACAATCCCTACAGCCGCCGTATTATGACAAATATTTATGTGCATCAGGATCTTCAGGAGATGAATCTGTATCCTTGTGCTTACTCTATGACCTTTAATGTAACAAAAGAGCCTGGAAAAGAAAAGCTTACTTTAAATGCCATTCTCAACCAGCGTTCTCAGGATATTCTGGCAGCAAATAACTGGAATGTATGCCAGTATTCCCTTCTTCTAATGATGATTGCCCAGGTATGTGATATGGAAGCTGGAGAACTGGTTCATGTGATTTCTGACTGCCATATTTATGACAGACATATACCGGTAATCAAGGAACTGATTTCCAGAACACCATATCCGGCACCTACAGTGAAGCTGAATCCGGAGATTAAAAATTTCTATGATTTCACCACAGACGACCTGATTGTGGAAAACTACCAGACCTGGCCGCAGATTAAAAATATTCCGATTGCAATATGAAAAATAAAAGGGCCCGCAGGCCCTTGAAGAGGAAGGTGTTACCAATGCTCTCCTGCACCAAACTTTCAGGAGTTTTCTTGGTACACCTATAATATGTATGAAAAACAAAAAAATATCTGTTTTCTTTAAAATCATACATATTTCATATAAATATTTTTGAATAGGAGAATTTTTATGCTTATAACCAGAGAATGTGATTATGCAGTAAGGGCTTTAATGGCCTTGTCTACAGCCCCTCGTTTATCCATCAATGAAATCTGTGAGAAAGAAGCCATTTCTCCAGCATTTACATACAAAATCATAAAAAAGCTTCAGAAAGCAAATATGGTAAAGGTATTTCGGGGTGTACAGGGTGGATTCTCACTTAATATACCATTAAGTGAATTAACATTGTATGATGTATATACCGTTATTAATCCGGAATTGTTCATTGTAGAATGTGTCGATCCAAATTTTGAGTGTCCACTAGAGAAAAAATGTGAATCTAACAGATGTTTCGTGAGAAACGAACTTTGTGATATTCAACAGGAATTATGTAATTTATTAAAAAGAAAAACTCTTCAGGAAATTTTATACTAACAGCTGTTCCGAGAGAAACGAACTTTGTGATATCCAGCAGGAATTATGTAACTTATTAAAAAGAAAATTCTTTAGAAAATTTTATAAGAAAGAGCGGCTAAGATTCTAGCCGCTTTTTCTTATTCAGCCGATTCCTCATTTTCAGAAACCCAGTCTTTTTCGAAATATCCCCCATCAATTACATTAAAAAAATCGTTTTTATCAACAGTCAAATCTCCATAATCTTTTAAAGCAATCCGTAGTTTTTTGTCTTTATTTTTACTAATGTTTAAAATTTCATAGTCTTTTTGGCCAGTAAGATAAATGCTTTCTCCTATCTGTAAATCAGCTGCTTTTTTTCGAATCAAAACGTGACCATTTTCAAGCAAATCTGGAGCTGCAATCTGAATATATCTATTGCATTTAGGACACTTCCAGTCTATGAGATCGTTTTCTGAATATTTACGGCTACAGTGAAAGCATCGATATTGGGTGTCATATCCTGTCGTATAACTCATTTCTTTGTTTCCTCCTTTTTATGTATTTCTTATACGTATTATACACGCACTCTTCCCAGAATATGACAAAAAAATAGACAAATTTGCAATTTTATCCAATCTCCGGAGAATCCCCTACGAAAAGGGTGGTCACAGCCATCCCTGAAAAAAACACCCGGTAATGCAGAAAAAGAAAGCCGTGAGGCTGAAGCCTCCGTCTCTAAGCGTCAGCGTAGGCGAGAGAATTCACAAAAAAATCTCCCTGACAACGAATTCGCTTAATGTCAGGGAGATTGATAATAATCAAAATAATATGACAGCGATACATACTCCTATAGCGAAAGCTGCCAGCATAACTGTAACAGTCGGGATACCTCCTGCGATTATCATTGATCTGAGCCTTATTCCTTTTCTTGACTGGTGATCCATTTGAGTTCCTTTCTGTGATACTAAACAAAATGCTCCTTCCATAGGCTCTACTACACCACATGGGAGGGAAAATTCATTTCCTGTTTGCGTTTTTTCAATATTTCGAAAAATCAATATGAACTAACGTTACAAATAAACAAGCGGGAAAGCCACTGGAATTTGTTTTACAGCAGATTGCTCCTGCACCCCGCCCGTAAGAATAGACGGAGCGCAAGGAATAGGATAAAATTATTCTGCATCCGGAATTTCTTCGGCAGCAGCTTCGTCCATGTACAAAGTACAGTCCTGATCACCAATCGTGACATCGGCGGCCAGTTTACCATCTTCCAGAACACTTACTGTGACTACAAACTTCTCATCATCAACTTCACCATCAGAAAGCTCTTTTACTGCATCACGGATGGTTTTTCCACTGTCAACAGCCATATCACTGATATCAAAAGAAATTGTTCCATCCTGATAGTCATAGTCGGCATCTTCGATTTTAAGCAGGTTATCCAGTAATGTCATTTTCACATAGACATTTACTTTTCCATCTTCTGCTGTTGCATATACGCTATCAAACCCAATGGTATCAAGTGATGCAATAGATTTGTCAATTCCGACTTCTACTGCTTTCCAGTTACCTTCAAACTCTGCTTCTTCTGCATCCTCTTTGATTTCTCCAGGCATAAAAAGTTCCGAGTCCGCAGTGTCTTCTGTTTCCATAACCGGCTTTGTTGCTGCAAAAACAGTTGTTCCAGATACAGCCATTAAAGACAGGGCTGCAAGAGCAATTACAGTTCTTTTTTTCATTGCTTTTCCCTCCAAATATTATTGGGAACATCAAATGTTCCTGCCTATAATATGTTAGAAAAGAAAAAATGCAGGAAACAGCTCCATTTCAAGGGGGTATGAATAAATACCCCCTTGAAAAAAAGGAAATTATATTATAGATTTTATATTATAAAATGTAATTCTCGATAAAATACTGGGAGGGAAAGTAAATGGATGCAAAAACGCAAAAAAATGTGGAACTTTTAATGGAAATATCAGAAGATGCCGAAGAGCTAGGGGCTTATAAAACACACTATCAAAATGTTTCTAAAATGGCCAAAAGACTGGCAGAACTCACGGCAATGGGATATCCCGAAGAAACAAAGATCCGAATAATACGTGATGAAGGATATATTACTGAAGATATGTACTGTAAAATTATGGCCTCTGCCGCAAAAAAGACTGAATGAAGCTGTATACGTTCTCGGACCAACCATCTCTCTTTGGCTGGTCCGAATAAAAAATGCTAATCAATACACGCTTGAAGATATGAGTATGTTTCTGGTACAGAGTTTTTCAGCTTTGCATTTTCTGAAATATAACATTTGACAGCATCAGCAAAATATTCAGACTCATTAGAAATGTTATGCTCTGATACTGTAAAGTTCCTTCTATACTTCTCTTTTTCCTGCTGATATATCTGCTGCCAGGCTTCATCTTCTGAATATGCAGTTCCAGCAATCACTTCATTTGAAAAATCAAACACATGGCCTAATTCGTGAAGTGCTTCGCTTTGAAGAGTATCTGTATTGGCCCATATCCGTATTTCTGATTGTGAGGTTCCCGTATAATGTGTTGTATATCCGGATACTCCGGCGGGTAAAACATCTTTTACTTCTTTGCTTAATTGCTCCTGTGACGCTACAAGTGTTATCGGGGTTGTTTCTGCCAGGGCTTGGATTTTAGATGGAAGATTTTGGAGGTCACTGTACAAATATCCGGCATACTTAAGGCTTTCTAAATCCTCTCCATGGATTTGACTTGGATATGTGTATACTTCGGAGAGCAGTCCTGCATAAACATATCCATTTTCTAATTTAGCCCAATCTCCATCATAATCCAATATTTGTACTTCAGTTCCGGCATTTATGCTTCCTTTAGAATTACTTTTTTGAGAAGGAGAATCCCGCAGAATAGCGTTCTGTATAGTATAGGCGGTTCCTGGAACAGGATAGAAATTTGATATGTCCGGATATACAATTTCGGCTTTAGATACAGAAAAACCAGATACATTATCGGTACTTATTTCTAACTCTTTTCCGTTAAATGCTTCTGCATGAATATCGTGGTTGTAACAAAGTAAAAATAACGGCAAATATAACATTATTCTTTTCATAAAAATTCCTTTCTGAAACTCTTTGGATTACTTTGAAACTACAATCAAGTTTTCTGTGATTGTTTTGTGACAGGATTTCTTTTATAATATGTATAATTGTCGTTATTTTGTCATTTTAAAAGGCAGCCCGAAGGCTGCCTGTAACAATATGTGAATGTTACCAGATAATTAAAGGTTTCTCAGCTTTTTCGATAAGATCATGTTCTTTTCCCCAAAAATCGGCTCCCGTTTTCTTTGCCCGTAACCAGTATCAATTCCACTTACATAAAGGTTTGTAAAAAGGCTTGTACTCCCCAGGTTCATCTTCTCTTGCAATAAGGCCGAAGCAAAGTTCACCGCTTCGTACATTACTAACAAAAAAGCGGGAAAGCCCCCTGGATCTTGTGTCCGGCAGAGCAGTCAGATTGCATTGCTCTTTGATATCCTTCAGGCAAAGCATCGTAAGCCATTGCATATTATGCAGCCTTTTGCTCCAAGACTTTCTGGATTTCATCTATAAATTGCCCAGAAGTAATTCGGATTGTTTCCAGGGATTCTTTTAGTTCCTTCATATCTTTACCACTGCTCCATCCTGCAATATATGGGAAGCTATAATCAGATGTATCAAAACCAAAGGCGGATAATACACAATAAGCTACTGATTCCGCTTCCACTTCTTCCGTTTCACGGTTCTTTTTTGTTTTTTCCATCGCTTGGTTATTGTGGAGTCTTGCATGAGCCGATTCATGAATTAAAGTTTTCAAGGTCTGCAGATTTGACATTCCTGTCTGCACTACAATTTTTTCTTCATTAGGATAATATATTCCCTTCGCTCCGCTTTCGATATTATCAAATACCACCTTAACCGGAGATATAGAAATAAGGCTTTGAAGAAAATTTTCATATCCATCAACAGAATTCATCAGCTCCTTCGGACTAAGCGTTTCAACAGGCTTTCCCACCGTTTGGGAAACATCAAAGACATTTCCCGGACGAAAATAAGGAATAGGAACTTCAACCTTCTTTTCTTTCCCATTCTCATCCAATACAGGCTTTCCATTTTCATCCAAAAGTTTTTCCATTCTCTTAGCAGAACAAGGGCAAAGAATCGTAATTGATTTTTCGCCTTTTTTCACCTGCCGCCCAATAGACTGCCATTTTTTATACCCTGCCACTAAGGAGGCATCTGGTCGCTGAAGCATAATAAGAATTGTGTTATTCAGTGAGTATCCATGAAATATAGACATTGTTTTCAGAAAATTCATATATTGCTCGCTGTTCATTAAATTTGCAATACCATCTTCGAGTGATTTCATAATTTCTTTTATATCTGTTTTAGAACTCATAAAAGGCACTCCTTTTCTGTTTGTAGGCTTCTGATTACTCATAACTTTGTTCTTTGCGTGTCAGATTATTTCGGATAATCGCTTTGGCATAGCGCACCGGATCCTGTTCTTTTTGCTTACGGAATTTTTCCAAAGCTTCCGCTTCTGTTGTGTATCCGGAATAACCACCGATATTTTCGCCTTTCGCATTTACGAAATAGAGATCAAACCCTTTCCGGTTAAGCAAATCCAGGTTATCAGAAACAATTTTTTCATATGCAATCAAACATTCTCCATAAAGAGCTGCCATTTTTCGGACCCCTTCAGGATCTTCGCAAAGGGTCTTGATTGTTCCAATACCAAGAAGATCAACTTTCTCCGTCTGGCTATAACAGCCTCTGATCCCGAGATCAAGGTAATATCCTTCACTCCCACCTGGTTTCAAAATAAAAATCGGATCGAATTCATAGTCGTAAAGGTAAACCTCATCATATGGAAGTGCATAATCAATGATATCGGGCCATTTTCCAGCGTTCTTTACCGCTTCAATAATTTCCTTAAATAAGTCTGCACTTGTAATAATATCTTTTTCACTTCTAATCTCTTTAAACATATAGAATACCTCCAAAATAATTCTGCTCAGTTTGGCATCGACTAAGCTGTTCCTACAACAATTAAAATTTATAGATTTTTTTTCCTGATTCACATATTTACCTATCCTCCTTTTTTCAAGAATATTTGTTTCACTTCTAATATGTATTTCTTATATAGGGGCACTACAGCAGCTATCCAGATTTGCCCGATGTGTAAGAAAAACATATTATAGGTGAACATATTTTTTAGAATAAAAGGAGGAAAAAAACTATGTTTTTGGAATGTTGGAACTTTCTAGTGGCACACATTTTCATTCCCATTGGAAATGGCGCAGCAGCTCTATGGCAGAATGTCCTATCTCCCTTCGGAACATCTATTGCAGAATGGGTACAAGGATATCTTCCATGGTGCGTAAAATTCGCTGAATTTTGTACTAAAATTTTTAAACTGAAGTATATGGGAAAAATATATTTTTGTCTGCTAATGCTTCCCCTCTTCCTGTTGGTATACTTCATAACTTGGTTACTTCGCCCTAAAAAAAGAAGGAGAAAAAACAAAAATGGAAACTGTAAAAGAAAAAATTGAAAGCTTAAATGGAAAAATAAGTCGAAATGATATGGAAGATATTTTAAGAATGGCAATAACAGAATTATCAAATTTCTGTCTATCTGGCATAAAAATCTTTCAAAATGATAACTATATTTTAAAATTACTTTCTAATAACTTGATCAATCAGAATACCGTTGCAGAGTTGAAAGATATTTTATTGATCAGAAAGGATCTTCAATTATATGAATCGTATATATACAGACGTTCATTAGATGTAGAACGGATTTATGCGAAATACTTTCGATCTTATACAATTATTGATGAAAATGGTCAAATCTATAATCGCATAATTGGTATGTACTGGAATAAAAAGAGTGAAGTCTGGGAAAATACCGATTCTAATGGATGGTACCATTTCACAGCTTTTATGCCTTATACCAATTAATCATTCCAAAAATTTGAGCTGTTGCATTGGCAGCAGCTCTTTTATTATCAGCAAAAGGGAACTATCGCAATGATAGCTCCCTTAATTTACATTTCTTTATTCAACCTGGAATTCTTCTTCGGAATCATCGAATTCTGATTCATCACTTGTGACGAAACCATCACTTTCATCTGCGGATCCAAAACCATCAAGCTCTGTATCACCATCTACAAAGGCAGCAGTTTCATCCTCGATAGAAAGAACATTTTCAGCAGTATCATCTTCCATACCAAATGTCATATTGAAATGACGGCAAATATCATAATACTGGTCACGTGGTACATTTGTATCAATGATGGAAGAATCAATCCAGGTACAAGGCGGATCTGCGGTCAGGCAGTTATTTTTCTCAACTTCGTAAGAAAATGGTGACATAGTTACAATCATAGAAGTTAAGTTTACACCTGCACGATTCTGATACTGTACAAACGCTGTCGCACTGTATTTATCGTATGCACTGGTCTGATTAGCTGCGTGTGGAGCATCATAAAACAATTCCCTGGCAGCTTCCCCTAAATCTTCCTCTGTGTAATCCCAGGCGCCGCCATATCCATTCTGTGTACCACCATGAGATGCTAATGGATTCACAGAAGATTTCTCACCGTCCTGCCATCCACCTAACATATAACAAATAATGTTTCTGGATCCCCTTACAATAGAATTCTGATATGCGGAATCAGACCACTCTCTTGCAGGTACCTCCGGGAATCCCTGGCTAACAGCCGGACGTCTGCTTGCATCCTGTCTTAAATCGTTGAGCAGATCATGCGCATAGCGGGAAGCGATTTCATCAACGCTTAACCCCTCGATAATTTCTGCATAGGTATAATCACCTATATGGTATGTAGTTGATGAGGTTGTGGGCCAACAATTTTCCGCTGGATCTGTTACTGTTGCAGTAATAGTTGCATAACCGTGTGATTTTCCAGTAACAACACCATTGGCATCTACTGTTGCAACTTCAGGATTACTGGATGAATATGTAATTCCACGATACATTTCTTCATCTGTGACATCTGAGGGGCGTCTATCATCACTCACATAGTATCCTCTTTCTTCGCTGTAACGCTGAACAAAAAGAAGGGACTTTATGGATTTCGTTCCACCAATATCAATGTTCTTCTGTTTTATCGCATCCTCGCCATCTACACCACCAAACATAATCTGAGTTATGATATCTGTTGGCTCTTCTGGCGTTGGTGTAGGTTCCTGTGGTGTCTGAGACGGCTCAGGTGTTGTGGTAGGCTCCTGCGGTGTCTGAGTCGGCTCAGGTGTTGTGGTAGGTTCCTGCGGTGTCTGAGTTGGCTTAGGTGTTGTCGCTGGTTTCTCGGGCTCCTTGGTTGGAGTAGGTGAAACAACAGTTTCATTTTTCTTTGTGACCGTTACGGTTATTGTCCGGCTGGCTTTTTTATAGGATCCATTACCGGTTGCTGTAATTGTAATTTTTGCTGTACCGATTCCTGTAGCCTTCAAGCTTCCGCTTTTAGAAACGGTAACTACTTTTGAATTGGATGACTTATAGGATAACTTAGTTTTTGCCGTTGCACCAATCTTCTTGTTCTGTCCGATCACAAGAGACTGATTGCTTGCTGTGATGGTCTGGCTTCCTTTTACAATTTTCACAGTAACCGTTTTCTTAACTGTCTTATACTTTGATTTTTTTGCTGTAACCGTAATTTTTACAGAGCCAGGTTTTTTTCCGGTAACAACGCCTTTTGAGCTTACCGTTGCAACAGATTTATTGGATGACTTATAAGTGAGTTTTGCCCCCTTAGTGGCGGTTGCTTTTAACTTAACGGACTGTCCGACACCAACAGTTTTTCCTGTTACTTTTAGGGAAACTGCTTTTTTAGTGGCTGCCTGTACGGTAACAGCGGATACCGGTGTAGTGATTCCTTCGGACGGTGTTGCCATACTTGTCGCAAGTACACAAGCACATACGGCCAAGAAGGAACGGATTTTCTTTTTTTTCATGTTTCATCCTCCTGTGTGATTTATTTGATTCTAATATGTCATATCATATTTTTCACAGCTGATTTTCATACAAGAGATTTTACCATTTAAAAAAATTTTTTTCAACTTAATGCAAGAAAAAGAGGACGCTTTTTAATACGTCCCCTTTTCCCCTTGTTCTGACTTATGCAATTTTATTTCTCACAAATGCAGTAGCACTAAGATCCTCGTCTGTTGTTTTTTCATTGAAGAAAAGTGTTCTGCCCTCAGGTCCCGTAAGTTCTGTACCATCTTTCTTTCCAGATACATCGAATTTCACGGTCTGTGAAGCACGATCTTCAACTCCATTCTCAGTCATATCAAAGTCAAAGAATTCATATCTTGCAGTTTTTTCCTCAGATGCGGTATAGGTTCCTGCTAAAACTTTAAAAGTTACCTGCTTTGATACGGTTGAAGAGCTTGCAGAAGTATTGTCTGGTGTAAACTCTATTGTTTCATAGTAGGTATGTGTATTTCCAAGAACATCTTCTCCAGTCAACTTAAAGGTAAATGTTGGGTTTCCATGTTTCCATACGATATCATTATAACGTATTTCTTTTTCAACTGTGATTGTGCTATACAGTCTGTCATTTACAAATGTAACATCAGAGTTGGTAACTTCTGTATCCTTGTCTTTATAAGTAACAGTTACATTCTGCGGCGTTGTATTGAGCGCATATCCAAGAGGTGCATTGGTCTCTGTTACGGTATAGTTTCCAGGATACAATTTCTTGGATACAGCTTTTCCGTCACTACCAGTTGTAACATTGTCAACCTCAGTTCCTGCTGCAACAAGCACTTTTCCCTGTGGGGATGTGATATTGTCTTTGGCTTTGATGCTAAATTTTGCACCTGCTAAAAGTTCATCACCCTTACTCTTCTTGTAAACAGTGATAGTTCCCATACCCATTGGGTTAGTCGCATTAAGTGTTAAGTCAGCAGCAGCACCGATCTGAAACTCCTTAGACCAACTTCCGATATGACCGGATGGAGTCTTAGTTTCTACAATTTTAAACTTACCAGCGTTCTGGTCTGTTTTTCTAAGATACTGCATTACATAACTCTGGGTTCTGGAAACATAGGACATTTTTCCCTTATTGGTATTGTATCCAGTTCCATCCCATTCATAAACTGTAAATTCGGCATTGGAAATGTTCTCTCCAGTAACTTCATTTGATTTAACCACATTTACTGTTGTTTCATCAATCGGAAGAATTACTTTTACAGTATTGGAATCATATGTTGCCGTAGACGGGCTGCCATATGCATAAGAGAAGATTGTCTGTGCTTTATTCGGGATTACATACAGATTGGTTCCATCTACATTCTGTACATAAGATTCCAGATGTGCATCGGACTTAATTGTACACGTAATATCAATACGGTACATATCTCCACCCATGAAAGTTCCGCTCTTACTAAAGGTTACATTCTGTCCATTTCCAACTGCGGTAAATCCGGTATCCTCAGACCAGGTCGTACCGCCATTATCACTACGATATGCCTTAAAACCAGCGTATGTAAAAGGTGATTCAAGAGTATCTGAAAAGCTTAATTTGTTTGGTGCCACAGAAGAATGTTTGGACTGATTTACCACCTGATATACGCTAAAAGTAACAGAGTTACGTCCATTCAGTCGTTTTGGAGATGGATTTGTACTATATCTTCCATCAAAGCTTTTGGTAGGAGCTGGCTGTGCTACTCTTGTTGGTGTAAATGTATTGATAATAGTTGCAGTAACTGTCTGATTCCTCGAAATTGTAATTGACAATGTCCTGTTGTTGCCATCCCATAAATTGGAATCACAGGTTTCTGTCAAAGTATACGTTCCAATCGGAATATTTTCCCAGGTAAGGGAGTTTGCTCCAACAATATTTCCGGCATAAGATACTGCAGCTCCGTAAGAAGATGTTCCAGTTAATGTAAAATGGAAAGTCTTTTCTGAATCTGTCAATAAACTCTCATATATTCCAGTAATCTGTTTGCTGACTGTTAAATTGCCTGTATGAATAAAGTTAGTAAAAGATACAGTTGAAGTCATACCGTTGGTAATATTTACCGTCTGTGACGGATTATTACAAGTCCAATATGGAGATCCTGCAGCACCAACCTCTGTCAAGGTATACGTTCCAACCGGAATATTATAAAATGTACTATCAGTTCCACTAACAACCGTATAATTATTATTAATGTAATCTCCGCAGTCAGCAGTTCCACTCAGATTGAAAGTGAAAGTTTTATTTCCGTTTGGAATCGTATTCAGGAAATCCTGCGATGGTCCGCCAAGTCTCTTGGAAATGGTTAGATTTCCATACAGCTTTGTATACTGTCCATACAGATTAACACTGGTATTCTGGCAAGTGGAACCTGCATATCTGGCGCCAGTAATAGAGTCCGTATTCCATCCGGTAAAGGCATATCCAGCTCTTGATGCATAACTTTGGATGAGGTTAATACCTTCCTGGGTATTTGCACCCTCTGCAAGCAAAATCTGCGATGGTGTCCCAACTCCACTTGGAATATCCCCTGATAAGTGATAATTAATGGCAATCTGGGCATTGGTAAAGCCCATTCCAAATGTAATACGTGATGCATATATAAGTTTGGCAGGAGCTGATGGAGTACAGGTAAACGTAGCCATAATAGCACCGTCTTTACGGACAGTACCATCATTGGCCTCACTTTGTGTTCCAACATAATACCCGTCACTGTCTTTTTTGATATGAGTTGTCGAAGTCGTATATACATTCTGGAAACCAGTATCGAGGTAGTATCCTTCGGTATTATCCATATCTGTCAGCTGCATAACACCATTTACAGATATTTCTTCATTGGTTCCAGCTTTATAGAAATGGAACTGCATATGAATTCTCTGATTGCCTGTATCTCTTGCACATCCATCGTGAGACGGGCATCCTTCAATCCATGTACCGGCAGAAGCTCCATAATCTTCAAAAACAACGTGTCTTACATTGCTCCATAAATAGATTTTTACGTCAATGGGGGTAACAACTCCATTGATTATAGTGGTTCCACAATTATTGTACCGTAACCAAGTATTTTCATACTTTTTTCGTACAGCTGTTCTGTAGATTGTTTTTGTACCACTTTTATTTAAGAGAGACTCAAACCCGTTGCCCCATGTACAGCTTGAAAGTGGAACGGATTTGAAATAAGTGGCCGCATACGTATATGGAATTGAATCCTTTCCCCACTCCTTTGTACCACTTAAAACGGCTGTTGTCGCTGGCTGGTTAAGATAATCACACCATTTATTCAGGTACTGGTAAATTGCACTGTCTTCGCTATGAGTATCGAAAATGTCATCAATAGCGATGTACTCTTCTCCACAGTCGCAAAGTTCTTTATGCATACGCTTGATCACTTCACAATGATCATGTAAAAATCCTGCGTTATCCTTTGCATTACAATCGCAAATAGCATAAATAGCTTTTTCAAATGCCCTGCAAGTGAAATCATGGGATGTTACTTTTTCCTCTCCATAGCCTTCACAAGTACATTCTTCATCGAATGTTTCCCAGAACACCGGACAAGTCCAGTCATGCTGGTAAGTATCTTCACTCTCAGAAGAACAGGTGCAGTTTGCTTCAATATTGCAGAATGTAGCCCATGAAACAAAATATTTATGAACCTCTGCATCCTCTGCATGGTTTGAATAGATATCAACTACCTTGGTATAATCTTCTCCACAATCGCAAAGTTCTTTGTGTAAACGACTTACAACCTCGCAGTCTATGTGAAATTGGGGATAAGTGTCACCTACTTCGCAAGTACAAGCTTCTGCAACAGCTTTTTTAAATGCTTCACAGTCAAAAGCATGGTCAGCAACTCTATGGCTGTCATTTCCACAGGTACAGTCTGCCTCGAAGGTTTCCCAGAACACCGGGCAATCCCAATCATGCTGATAACCGTCCTCGCTATCAGAAAGACAGGTGCAGTCAGAAATTTCTTCCTGAGAAGTTTCCGTTTCTGGAGACTCTGTTTCTGTTTCATCCTCAGAAGTTTTTACCGTTACAGTCAGTGTCATTTCTGCTTCCGGCATGGTTACTTCATAGATATTATTTTCATAATCGGTAACGGGAAGTTCCCCAGAAGCAACATATGCTTTCACAGTATCAACTTCGTAGCCATCTGCTGGAACTACATAAAATCCAACTTTTGAATCTGGATCATAGTTATGTTCCTGCTTCATAAGGAGTTTATAGGAATCATCATTTAAAAGAGAAAAATATTCTTCTGGAAGAACATCTTCTGCCGCTTTAATCGCAGCTGCTCTTTTTTCCTGCTTCTCCGGTGAATCCGGCTCAGTTTCCGGTACAACTTCTTTTTCAAGATCAGGATCTTTTAATGTACCCTCTTTTAATTTAGCCAAATCGGAAGCGAAATAAATATCTGCTGCTTCTGATTTAACAGTGATCTGATGTCCATTTGTCTCTGTCTGGGCTTCTGTTTCAGTTTCTGTTTCTGTCTCAGTTTCAGTTTCCGTTTCAGTCTCTGTTTCTGTCTCAGATTCAGTTTCGGTTTCTGCAGCACTTGTTTCTGTCTGTTCTGTCTGAGCTTCTGACTCCTGTGTTTCCACCTGTTCTGTCTGAGCTTCCGTTTCTTCTGTCTGGATTTGGGTTTCTGCTTCAGTCTGAGCTTCGGTTTCCACGGAATACTCAATCTCTGAAGCATTGACTGGAATAGAGGAAACTGCCATCAGGGCGGCAAGAATACCGGCACCTAATTTCCTTGTGAATTTCTTATTTCTCATTCTCAGATTCCCTCCTTGTCATTTACTGCTTTCTGGTTCAGATAATAGTCGTAAATCTTTTTCAGCCCTACATCGGCTTTGTCAACATTCCACTGGATTGCCATTGCTTCGATAGGAATATTCAAAGCGTCATTTTCCCCAAGACTACCTTCCATATAGTTGACAGCTGTAACGCTGTCAAATAATGACTGGGTTGTCTGTCCGGGCGTAACTACATCTTTATATCCATACAGATATTCAACTTCGGAATCGGACTCTGTTTTAGAGAGCAGCTCCCATTTGGAGTTTGCCGTAAATGAGAATAATTCTACATTTGCTGATGCATTTTTCCTTTTGGAAGTATTATTAACGGTAATAATATTTTTCTTTGGATTTTTTACTTTTAAAAAGATCCAGGTATTTACAGAACCGGTGTTGGTCACCTGTGGATTCTTTTCCACAGTTTCTAATGGAAGAATATCTTTTCCGTTTTCTGGATTCCATTTTGTCTCGGTAAGGTCAACGGTAACATCTCCAACTGTGATCACATTCGTGTTCTGTTCTGAATCTGTCATGTAGGCCATGGTAAGGCCAAATGTGCTGCAGCCCACTGCTGCCGTCAGAACAAGAAGGAGAAGTTTTTTCTTAAATTTATTCAACATAATTGTATGCCAGGATATCCCCTGTTTCTCCTTTCTCTTTTTGCCTAAACTTCAGCAGGTCACCCTTGCCAATACTCTCCAACTTTTATTGTGCCGTATCAGCAGTGGCTTTTTTGACCTGTTTTTTCGGATCCTTTGCTTCTGTATCTTCAAATAAAAGATTCAGTGCAAATAGCAAAAGTCCGATTCCGGCTATTAAGACAATTTTGCCCTTATTGCAGGACACGGCCATGAGATAGCCCAAGTACGGAATATGAAAAATCACTTTTCCTACCACATTTTCGTAAGATACTGATTTATTATCCGCCTGTTCGTTGGCATCACCTTTTGTTGTAAATTTCTTCTCCTTTTTATCTACCGAAATAATCCGGTGTGTTGCAGTTTGGTTATCTGCGATTAAAAAGGTAATTACATCACCTTTTTTCAGATTTTCAAAGGGTGTATTTTTCACAAAGACCAGTGATGCAGTCGGAATATCCGGTTCCATGCTTCCACTTGTAACCGCATAGGTACGGATTCCAATTATTCCAGTCAAAGCGAACGGAAGAATAAACAATATATAGATAAACGTGAGGACATTGACCGTAGTCCTAGCAATTTTTTTAGGCATTTTCATCATCCTTTTTTCTGATAAGTGTCAGGCCGCATCCCAAAAGCAGCGTTGCAGTCGCAAAAGATACGGCTACTGGAATCATGTTGATATCCCCGGTCTTTGGAACTATGCCGCTAACCGCTGTATCATCTTCTCCAGTTCCTGTAAATACCCAACGTACTTTTCCAAGTAACTCCAGATACTGGTTGTCCATTTCCGGGGATACTGCAAGAGATACCGTTAAGTTCTTTTCTGCTCCTGCACTAAACTTTCCAAGTGAAATCGGAGTTGACAGCATATTGGTTCCGGTGCTGGAATTTCCAGAGACAGGGCCTTCATAAAGAGTGCTTCCATTGTTCTGAATAGTAATGGTTGCATATTTATTAAGCATCTGTTCTACGAGAGCAAGCTGTTCGGATGACATTTTTTCCTGTTCCACAGCTTCTGCTTTTAAGGAAATTTCAGCTTCCTTATCAGATGAATTGGTAACTTTGATTTCCTGCGTCCTTGCAGTTCCAGGCATCAGGTTCTTAAAGTTTGCGAACAAATCAGTTTCATTGCTGTTGATATCAAATCCTTTTTCTTTTCCAAGGAAAGTAACACTTGTGTCTTTGCTTTCCTGTACAGCTTCATTGTACTGGATTCCAAGGTCTTTTGTGGATTTGCCCCACATGGAAATTGCATTTCCTGCGGCCTGTATAGATTCCATTTTTACAATGATACGTCCCTCTTTCTTTTTGTAAGCATTACCAGCTTCCTGTGAAAGAGTAAAAGACTCGAACAGAGGTTTTTCAGTTGTTTCACCAGGTTTGAGTTCCTTTAAATAATAGTAGAAACCATCTGAATCCTCTTTCCATACAGTATCATCACAAGTAATAAGGATCATTTCCGGGTCAAGGGTTTCATCTGGAACAAAATCGTTATTTTCATTTACATCACCAATCTGTTTTTCGATTGCCACCCTGACAAATGTACCTACTGTTCCAGTGTTTTTTACATTCACAATCTTGCTTACTTCCTGTGAAGGATCAACGTGTTCCGGCTGTGTGTACTCTTCTTCGATGGATGTCTTATAGGCCCCCATGCTCAAAAAGTTATCTGCCTGCCCGGAGGTGGACCAAGATGCATATGCTGTAACAGAGGAAAAAAGGTAACAAGCCGCTGATAGTCCTATTACGATTTTAGATATTTTTCTTTTCATCTTAACCTCTTTCTGAACTTAATCCATGGTTGCCCAGGCCGAATCAGCTGAATTGGAGCCGGCCTGTACAGCTTCCGCATATACCAGCACATCAAGATCATGAATGTCTTCTTTTAATGCATCACTTTTTATTCTGACGTTCTCAAACAGATTTCCTGTTTTTTCACCCGGCTTAAGAACAGAGTTCCAATAGTAAAATCCATCTGATTTTAATGTCCATCCACTGTTCACTGAGATTGGATCAAGAAGATCCTCATTGGTTACATTTACCCGCATACGGACATAACAATTCACATTGCTGTCATTGACCACACGTGGCTTTTTGGAAATCTGATCTCCTGGCTTAGGGTCTGAAGGTGTTGTGAAATCCTCTTCGATATGAACATTAACTTCTGTTGCATCCATTGTATTAACTGCCTTATCTCCGTTGATCAGATAAGCGGATGTAAATGCTGCTCCAGATCCAATTGCACCTACAATACCAAGCAGGATAAGTGTATTTGTAATTTTTTTCTTCATATTTACCATCCCTTATCTTTTCTTATTATCCGGGAAAAAATATGTTTTTTCCCGGAGTACCAACAAGAAAAGAGTTAATTACGATCAATGTGCTGTAATGTGCCAGCTGCAATTTCTTTGTCCAGAGCATTGTAAGCATCTGCCTGTGTTGCAAAACCGCTTGCCTGAATAGCTTCTGTTACGATGTGTAATTTATAAGTACCAGCAACACCGGATCCGATGCTCTTAAGCTGTGTCTGGTTCCAGTCTGTCGGGATCGCTACAGTAGTAAACAGTGTGGATTCCTCTCCACCCTTCAGGATACCGTTGTTGTCGCCATTGTAGTTGAATACCCACTTGTTAGCAGTGGAACGAACAGTATCTTTGGACCATTTTGGATTTACCATTGGATACTTTGAGATCCACCTTCCGAGCTTTCCTGTATCTGCACATATTTTATTTCTTCTGATTCAATCTCCAAAAAAGCTTCGCACATGGTGTTTAAGCGCTCTACAATATCCATCTTAACCTCCCGTTTATCCGCAATACTCTTCGTACACTACCAGATACCGTAAAACAGCTTTTCCTGAAGCTTTCGCTTCCTCTGTCTGGATATCTTTTTTCAACTTACGGATTTTTTCCTCATAACGGTCACTTGCTGCTTTTACAGTGTTTGATCGCAGATCGTTTTTGCAGAGTGGGCAGCAGGATCTTTTTAAATAATCCTTATTCAGCTTAGAACCGCACTTTTTACAAGTAATCAGAACTGACTTGAAAGTGCTTAAATCGTGAGCTTTTATATACGCCGCATATTTATCCTCTTCAGACTGAAGCCGTTTCAGGCATTCTTCATGCTTTGATGTTGGCTTGCAGGCACTTCTATCATAAAAAGGAACTGCCACATTCCAATTTCTTTGCCAGTCGTTTCTGGTTTTCAGAAAACTTTCGGCAGCCTCCATAGTCTCAAACGGCTTAGACTTAATCTCTTTAATTGGAAACCTGGCACCGGCACTTGGAAATTCAACCAAGTCAGAATTACTTTTCACTCTCCTGTCAATATGCAAATATGCACGATTCAATTCTTTTTTAGAAAGATCATTAATTACAAAACTTCCACCAATCCAACTCATTAAAAAGTTCCTCCTTTTGATAAAATATTTAGATTGTATCCAGGATCTGGAGAGCATCTAGCCCATAACCAAGTTTTTGTGCAATTTGTTTTGCGTCAAAATTTTCAACATTGTAGTAACCCAGAAAATAACCAAAGGCATAGATTTTTTTGATAAAATCTGCATGAATATGGTCGCAGTCATCATCTGCATCTACAGGCCCCTGGAATCTGTCACAGTATCCTGAATTACAACTGTTGCAGACGGCACAGGTGGCTTTCTGAAGCCCAGAATCAGTTTCTGGAACCTTCTCATATTCTTTGGCCGCCAGCTCTATGCATTCGTACTCTGTTTCGCCATTCCCCTCAGAATATCGGTTGTAGGCCCATTCAGCATATTTCTGGGAAATATTTTCCGGAATGCTAAAATTCTCCTCCAAAGTTGCCTTCATCCAGTTTGTTACAAATTCTGCATTTGCTTCTAAAAGCTCTTCTGCAGTAAGCTGGTACTTTTTTCCCTCACGTTCAATATACATATAAGTTCCTCCAAAATAATGTAATCATGCTTCAAGATCATCCATAGCGAATCCGAATGCTTCACGAAAATCTTCCTCCTCATAACCGAGAAGAAAATCCGTGAGATTGGGGTGCTGCCAGTCCACAGAGACAAATAATGCTCTTGCAACATTTTTATGTCCCTGGCTTGCTCTTATGAAGTCCTGGACTGTGTAGCAATTTTCAAGTACATTTTTTATTTCTTCCTCAGACAATGTTTTTGAGATGTGAATACCATTAAATAAAACATCCGGTATATAAACAATGTCTTCTGCTGTAGAGTGAGAAAAATCACCTTTATAAATTTCGCACTCCTGACCTCCGGTAAAATTAAAAAGATCAACCAGTTTTTTTCCACCTTTTAATTCTCTTTCCAGATCCAATTTTGTCATATCCTACCTCCGGCTATCTCAATATCTATTCAGCCACCGAACTACCGGGCCATCCCAGTCCAAGCAAAGGGTCTTACAGCCCATTTTCGCTGCGAAAAGAATTGCTTGTTTTAAATCATCTGGAAAATCTGGCTCTGATTCAATTTCATTCAAAATGGTTCTCTTATTTAGATCAATAAAAAAGCCAAAGCTATCCTTTTTATAGACACTTAAGCGCAGAAAATTTGTACTTGGTTCATCCTTCAAAAGCTTTACTGTTTCTTTGGTAATATGTTCCAAAGACAAGGTCAGCATTTGGGATGTATCCAGCAGCGGATCTGTAACTTGCGTATCGCCTACTATCAGTGAAGCATCTCCTGATACAAGGATATAAAGCATATTCTTTTCTTCTTTTGAAACGTCCAGAATATCATAGTTAATATCCATTAAAAGGTCACTTCCGGTAAGGCCGACTGAAATCAAATCCAGAAAGTTTTCCAGATCATTGTCGATCAGATTAGAGAGATGGACTTTGACAACACCTTCGATGATGTTGTCTTTATTCATGTTGTCTCGAATTTCTTTCTCGGACAGTGGTCCGCATAAATATTCATGGTTATTAATCAAATAGTATCTTGACATAATAGGTTCCTCCTGTTATGCCCTCTGAATAGTACAGAGGGCAGCTGTTTTATTTTTCAAAAATCAATAAGGTGCTATCATCTGAATATGGCATAGAAGCAACATAGCTCTCGCCCTGAGAAATTTTTGAAATTACCAGTTCTGGTGCTTTCTTATTTTCAACAATGACGGTGTTTTGTTTCTTTTCCGTTATTTCAGGGAGACATCGAATCAATGTTTCCGCAAGATGATTACCTAATACCGTATTCCAAAAATCCATATAGTTTTCCTCCTCTTAAATCGGTAACAACAATAATTTGCTCTTTTTATGACTGATAATTATCCGTACTGCTTTTTTCCAAATTAGTGTTTTTCCTTAATTTGACACCACTTTGCATTTTTGCAGGTTTTAATTTTTAGCTCTGCGGAATAGTAATCCTGTTTGACTACAGTCTCAAAAGCATCCACCGCTTTTTCCTGATCTGTAAATTCCCATACAAATCCAGCTGAATCAAAGCGATATTTCTGAGCAAATACTTCGTACTTCGGATATCCCTCTTCTTCGACCTGTAAAACATCATATTCAATGTCCAGATCTGGAAAGGCTTTATAAAGTCCATCTGCAATTTTGTCCTGGGCTTTCTGATAAGCATCCGTATCGTCAACTGCTTTGACGGATATGGTTCCACCGCATTTTACTCCGTTAAGCGATACCTCAAAAAGGTATTCAATAAGCGGGCGGTCATCTTCCAGGATATTCCAATTATGAAACAACATTTCCAGATTATTTTTTATACAGTCGTAATGGTTCCCATCAATCTTAGCTGTAGACTCTATTTCTGAGCCGTTGTTGTCGCCAGGGATCATAATGTTTCTTTCATCCAGAAAGCCTTCAAATACCTGAATAACCTGTCCAATAAATTCATTTTTTTCTTCCTTACAAATTGGTCTGCACATATATTTTTCCTCAATTATCAATTTTTTTTACTGTAATAGCATACAGTTTTCCATTTTCTCTCTCCTTTACGGTCAGTGAGTTTCCAACTTGCTCATAGACCATATAACGGTTAGATAACTAATATGTCATTTACACCAATCCGCACTCCATAAAAAAGGACAGCCCAAAGCTGTCCCTAAACTTATAATACTGTCACAATTTCTAATATCAGAAAATTCTACTCATTTTCTGTATTGTATAAAATTTTATAACTTTTCTTACTCCTCTTCCCAGAAATTGGTGATGTCTGCCTGATATACCTGATATTCTTTATTGGAAAGCAGATACTCCATGTAAGTGTTATCCCTATACTCTGCATTAAGAAATTCATCGTAGCAAGCCCAAAGGGAGCCACCAAAGCCATGGTCAAATAACCATTCTGAAAATGGAACTTCCTCTCCCGCAGTATCTGCAATATACTCCTGCATGGTCTTATCCATTACCTTTTCATCAATATCATGGCTGATCATCCAGTCATGCTGATATTTCTCGTAAGCAATCTGGCGGATATCCTTCAGTGTCTGGAACAGAGGAGAATTGTCAAAGGCATCAACAAAAGCTGATATTTCATCAACGACATCTCCGAATTCTTCAAGCGACTTCAGATTTTCTTCATTCCTATACGCATCAAGAAATGCTTTGCATACTGCATAAGCCTGTATAATCCTTATTTTCATAATATCCTTTTTTCTCTGGTTCATAATAGTTTCCTTTCTAAATTTCACTATTTTCTGACAGTATTAAGTTTTTCTCCTTCCTTTCATAAAATTTATATCCATTCTTAATATGTTTTTTTATGAAAAAGCAGACCGGGAATCCCGGTCTGCCAGAGTAGATTATTTGACTGCTGGTTCTAAGTATTTTTCTACATCCTCATCTGCAAGAAAAGGGAATACGGAAAAGCAATTCGTACACATACGGCCTTTCCGGACTACAATGCTTTTCTTCTTTGAGAATATCTTAAATAGCTGTCCTGTCCTTGTAGCATTTGTAACTCCAAGGCGTACCTCTATTAGTTTCTCCCCGCAAAGCGGGCATTTATAGGTATCTGTTACTTTAATCTCCTGCATTTGTATTCCTCTCTTTGAAGAAAGAAGATATACGATCCCTTCTTTCAATATTTAATATAGCTGATTCCTTTGGAAAGAATCCTCCATCCACAAGCTCCGGAATACTATAATCACTCCCGATTCCGGTAACGTGGTGTACCCTTACCTGCTGCCCGCTAATATATACAATCTGGTATACAGCGTAACCATCCGCATACGGCAGCTGGATAAAGCGATATAACAGTTTTCCCTTTTCTCTCTGGATTCTGTCAATTTCATCCAGTTTTTTATTGTTTTTCTCACACATTTCAAGGTAATTCTTCTCGTCTCTTTCCGGAACATAAAGAAGATTCGGATCTCCCTTTTCAATCTTGATATCTTCCGGAATATCTTTAATCAAGAGTATATTTCTTCTTCCATCATAGGGCAATGCAAGATATTGTTCCTCGAAATAAACCTGGGCTTTTACAAATACTTTTCTCACTCCAGGAATTTTAAAGATTGTTCCATTTGGGATTTTTTCAAATTCAGATTTTAACATAGTAATTTCCTCCATTTTTTGATTTTAGATAAAAGAAAATTGTCCATTTTGGGATACTTTGAAGTTATAGGATATTTTCTGAGAAACAACTTTAGTTTTTTTCACAGGAATATTAGATGTTCTGACAGGTTTCGCTTCTATAAAAATTTCTTTTTTCTTTAAGTCCTCTATCAAGGCGTCTATAGCCTGATTAATTCTTGTACGTTCTTCTCCAAGCGGATAAGCGTGTATTGTCCCAAAAGAACTATGCATTTCATTGTAGCTCTCCGAATGTCCATTAAGGTAATCGTTTCGCATACCTTTTTCTTTGAACTTATCGGTAAGGTAGCAGGAAAATGCTCTCGCAAACAATTCACAAGGGGATGTCCAATATCCATGTCCGCAGCTGCTGTACATACCGTCAAAAAGCTTGGAATCCCTCAAATATATTGTTCGATTTCCATTTTCATCCCAGTATATGCAGTCCATCACTTTATGAAAGGTATCCGGAACAGCTTGTGAACCATGGAATGATTCGGAAGCAAATCCTCGCAAATGGTACTTCTGAGCAATCAGGTGGTCTAATGCATGGGACCACTCATGGCCTAACGAACCAGCTCCACGCAGCTTGGTAATATTAATTACTTCCTGTATGGGCTCATAATGCGCCACTGCATCACCCCTGCCCCTGGCTCCAAAAGCCAGACCAAGGCCTCCTCTTGACAGGCCTGGAAGGGATATACTTGTACGCTCTATACCAAGTACTTCAGCCAGATCTGCAAATGCATCAAAAGTATAATTAAGGGAATGCTGACGTTCAAGGTTGTTGGTCCAATTACCAAACTGTCCACCTCTGATGCCAAATATTTCAATTATCTCTTCTCCGGTAACTTGATGTCCTGGAAAATGCTGCTCGTTTCCAATCCTTTTCAGATTTTCAAACTGCTTCGGAATCCATTTTTTCTTTTTATTTGGTCTTTCTTTGTTGCCTTTTTCAGAAGACTGCTGCTCAAAGATTGTTTTTCTTTCTGCTTCGCATTCATCTGAAGTCGTTCCAACAAAAATAATTCGCCGCATTTTATTGAGCAATACATATTTCTCTTCAACATCATCTAATGAAATACCTTCCTGTGGATAAAAAAATATTTCCCGGTAGGCACACTCTGAACAAGCATTTTTCTTCCACGGTCTAACCCAATCCCTATCTTATCTCCATCTACATATAAAATCGGGTAATCTTTCTGCATAATTGCATTTTCGTTCAATCCGAAATTTTTCTCATCCATTTTACGCTTCATCTGTCTTAGCCCATATTCTGTATTAAGGCGAAGGAACGCATTTCCTTTGAGAATATTACGATATGGCTTTACATAGTCGTATTGATATCTGCCAGTCTGGATCAGAAGCTTTCCGTTTTTAGCTTCGCTTGCAAATGCATATATTTCCGCTTCAGTTGTTACATGGGCTACCATATCACGGATTGTACGTACCCCTTCAATATATTCTTCTATGGTAATCTGCATAGGCTTTGCAGCAACCAGCTTTCTCATTTCCATTTTCCAGTAAACAATTTCTCTTGGAAAAACTTCCAGAAGCTGATTGACATCCGGCTTAGTCCAGATGTTATCTTTTGTGACGTATTTTTCTTTTTCCAAATCCGTCATTCCAGTGGTATCCTCTACCATTAACCCCCGGCTCTTCCAGAGGTCTTTACGAGCCCCTTCAATCACCTTACCGAAATCATTGATTTTTCCCATACAGGTTCCTCCTTAAGTATTATGCCTTTTTCAGGTTCCTTTTCCTGGTATAATATTCATTCAGCTTACAGCGGCATTTTTTTGAGCAGCAATATGCATCTTTGCTGTCACGGTATGTGTAAATTTTTCCACACACACGGCATTTTTTATGCTTGCTCTCCTTATGCCCTGTCGTATATACCTGGTAGCATTTTTTTGAACAAAATACTCCGTCCTTTATATGTTCCTTGCCACAAGCAGGACATATTTTTACATTTCCCTGTTCCCTGGCTTCTTTCCATTCGCCTTCTTCACGGCAAACTTTGGAACAGTACCATTTGGAAAGGTTAGGACGCTGATCATTGCTTTCTACCATCGGCTTTCCACATATACAACAGTTGGTATGTTCTATTGAGTACCTGTTTTTACAGGATACACTACAGAATTCCCGTGTTCTTCCATTACTTTCAAATTCCTTACCACATCGTTTGCAGATATTCTTAAAAGTCATCTTCAATTTCCTCTCCACATATCGGACACTCAGTATCACCTTCGCCGCCAAGGTAGCTGACGAGTTTTTCACACTTAGGGCAAATCACCCACTCTTCCTCATGAATGAATTTATCAAGAAGTGCTTCCGGATGCTGCCAGTCACATTTCTGGAAAAGGAAATCGGCAAATTCTTTTTGTCCTCTACAAATATCCAGGAAGTGTTCTGCTGTATACACAGTATCAGTCGTTTCCGGTACATAGCATGGCTCTTTGGGATGATTCACATAATTCTGGTAACTTTTGAAACAAAATCCATTTTTCGTGGAATCCCGCTCAATCGTTGCCAGTTTTGGATTCTTGTTATCAATCATACAAATGCCAACATCTTCTGCAAATATGCTCTGGTGTAAAAGCAACAGACCTGTATTGAAATGTTTCCAGCTGTATGTTTCCATTGCATTTTGGATTACTTCCTGTTCGCACTTACAGAATGGGAAGCTTTCAGAATATCTGGTCTCTTTAATCTCAACTACTCCTTTGCATTTGTCTTTTTTAGGATCCCATATTCCCTTTAAAACAAATGCTTCAACATCAATTCCAAAATATGTAGCTGCTGCCGGAGTAAGCTTTAAATCCGCAGTAATACCATTTTCTTCCACCTTAATATATTTGACGGCTTTTATCATTTCCTCTGTAAACATCAGTCTCTTTTTAAACATTTTCAGTCTCCTCTTCAAACAATTTTAGATACAGTTCCTCTCAACAATCTAAATAACCATCTTTACATCCTCCCTTATTCTTGAAATTTATTTTCGTAACTAATATGTCTTTCAGTGAGAGTACAAAAGAGCCGGATCACTACGGTCCGGCTCTAAAAAGGAAGATTTTGTATTGAAATGCTTCTCAGGCACTTCAATACCTTATGAGAACATTTGAGTATTTCTACTCTCATACAATATGTATTTTTTCTAAAAAAACAGATATAACACGTTGCAGCTTTATCATTATTTTTCCTGTATACCACAGGTATTTTCATCCCTATCCCTGATCCAGGAAAAACTCCTCTTTTTTCTTCATTTACCCCTTATTTTTCATAAAAAACCCCTCAAAAATGCAAAATTTCCCCTATTTTCCATTTTAGAGCGGCAGCAGCTTCTATTACATTTCTATTTAAAACAAAAAATAATTTTTATATTATTTCATACCCGAAATAATCAATTTTTCACAGCCAAACAACTATGATTCTTAACTATAAATCCATATTTTATGTCATATATGAAATTATTTATTTTGCATTATTTCATACAGAATATACAATACCTATCCACTGTAAAATCCTATGCCCAAAACGACATTTTCCGTTCATTTTTATTTCACAAGTGACATTTTTTATTTCCATTTCTATCTATTTTATGTCTATACTGAAATAATAATTTATAAAGAAAAACCCATACTGACATTATTAAAATCCAATTATGTCATATATGAAATTATAAAATATTTTTCCACAGGAAAAAAAGCGGGCAGCAGCCTTCTGCCCGCTTTCATATTCCCAGACACGTATTCTTTTTCAAATTACCCTCTCTACTTAACCTATTATTTGATCCTAGCCTCTTCCTATATTTGGCTCCATCTCAAAGCACATTCTTTTAGAAATACGGATACCGGTCAGGTGTCTTTCCTACGCACACATATTTTTCCTGTACTGACCGGGCTTTTTATGTATTATCTATCTATTTTCTATTTTGGAGCAATTTTTATTTCTTAATTCTTCCTTTTTATCCAGTCTGGTTTTTAGAAGCAATTTTTATTTTTAAATCCGGCATTTCTCCTTCAAAACCTGTTTAAATCTTCTTGAAAACGGGTATATCTTTAATTTTCATTTGCAAATACTACAATTTTTGCTTAAATATGTGAATTTTCGTCTGGAAAAAAACAAGTGTTTCTTATAGAGGATTTCCATGCCTGGAATTTTGAAAATTGCTTTTTGAAAATTGCTCCCTAAGGACATTATCACCACAATTTCATTTTTCATGCGCTTGCGGAGAGAACTAGGTGGTAATCAGTGTGTCCGTATATTGCGGACATTTAGAAGACTTCAAATCATTTCTTGTATGGAAATCAACAGAAAATTATCTCATCAGACATATTATACATGGAAAAATATTTAGAAAGGAGACGCTCAAATATATATATCTGTGCTATAGGATCCACTGACATTTAGACATTCCGGCAGCAGGATATATTCTGATGAGCAGGAAAGGTAATCTATATGACAACTGACGCCTACATGAATTATGATAATATCATCATAGGGAAACAGAACAACTATTCAAAAACGCTTTTTGGAACTGATAAAGTCATGTGCCAGAAAAATGCTTTGGAAATTATCCGGTATGCATTTACAAAGTATTTAAGATGGCAGCCGGAATATATCAGCAAACACATGACTAAGGAACTAATGGAGAAACTACACTTACAGTATCTGATGCGATATATCGAATATCCTCTTGAATACGATAAATCCAAAGACTATTTCTACTTGGTTTCCTTGGTCTTTGAAAGCCACAAAATGAGTTTCCGTGAAACAACGATCCACACTTATGAGGCTGTCCAAAGTGGAGACATCACCAAATTTCCTAAATCCTATTTCGTTGGAAGTGAGGGGATTGTGCGGGCTGGAATCTGTTTGCAGTATATGATCAGCAACCATGTTCTCGTTTCCTCAATTAATGAATTATATCACTTATTCTCAAACGATCAGGGACTTGCTTTGTTGAAAAAGTATAAGCTGTTCTCTGCATTTAAGGAAAATTTTGAAACTCCTGTTGATTTTCTCCACTTTAGTCTTCCAGCCAAAGAAAAGAATAATTTATATCTCTATTATTATAAGTTCTCATACTGGATGAATAAAATCGGAGCTGCAAAATCTTTCCAGATATGCAACAGACTGCTGAAGGAGGATATTTTATGATCATTCATATAGGGAAAAACGAATATAGAATCAATAACAGTTTTGTATCTTCTTCTAAAAATTTACTGTTACGGATTTTGCGAAAGGTCAAGGAAGAGTCCAATATTAGAGGTGTTAGTGAATATTATATCACCTTCATAATCATGATGTACGTTGCTTCTTCCACTATCCTCAATGAACTGACTCCTGAAAAGATCAAGGAAGCGGTTGAAGATGCCAACAAAGATACAGAAAATACGTGATTCCAATAAATTATATTTTTCCAAAAATAAAAAGCCCCATCAGAGGCTTTTTATTTTTTTTGATATCCGATTTACTTTTTGGATTTGGCTGTTTAAAAACACCGTCGCTTCGTGTTTAAACTCAGGATTTTTTGCACTTTCTCCTAAATCCGTTTTAGGATCATCCAACATTTTCAGCATTCCATAATAATAGCTGCGAGTTTCTATACACTTGTTTATTGCAAGCGTTTTGGCAGTTGGGAGATCCGTATCCATCAATTCAAAAAAGGAATCTGCCCTTTCTTTCTGATAGACATTGTACTCCCCATCTTCCTTGCTCTTATAGTCGATATAATATCCTGGGGGTACATTAACATCATCTGTCCGGTTTATATACATCCAGATATAACGTCCCTGCGCTCCGGTAAGACCGATAAATGACAAATCATTGAAACTAACGGGGCGTTTCTTATGCTCCATGTAATCCGGAAGGCTTCTCCCAAGAATATCTGTCCATAAAAATTTTAACGCCTCCTTAAAAGTCATGTTTTCCTGTATTTGAACCAAACCGATTGCATCCGTGTGGTTGCCACAGGCAAAACAATATATCATCCCTCGATCCGTAATGCTACAATTCCCAATGTGCCGGTCATTATGTCCAGGAAATGGGCAGCGTATCCTTTTTCTCTGAATTTCAATGTGGTAATAATTCAACGTCTGGATAAGCTCGTCATACCCAATCCCTTCCTTCATTTCTTCATATGCTTCTATAAGTGTTTTTGCCAAATCGAACCACTCCTCTCTTCATAAGTTTCCATTCATGTATAATATGTTTTTCTAAGGATCGAGATCTGCAATAAAAAAAGGCCCAGTTACCTGAACCTTTTTCCATTACTACAATTATTTAAAATTTCTTATTTGCATGGTACTCCATTTCATCTTCTAGGTAATCCTTATAAGAATCCTTGAACTTGTCATGCTCCATATTCAGGTATTCCCTGTATAATTCTTTGTCATATTTCCGTTCCTTGCCAAATAACCGGTTTTTCTTGAAACCTTTTTTCTTCTTTTCCTTATTCCATGACAAGGTTGACATTGCCAGGAAAAAACCAACCAGCGTACAAAACACAAATAATAAAATAAGCGAATTGGCATTTGCCAAAACAGATGTTCTGATTATCTCAACCATAATTATGAAATCCTTTCTGTGTCATAAAAATCTTTTTTATCAATATCCAGCTGCCGGTCCTTCACCGTTATCGTAATATTGGGGGCACCTATTTCACGCATATTAGAAGTATTTAAACCGCTCTTGTCCTCTTTTATACGTGTGATTTCTTTTTCTTCCAACAACATCTGTGTTCCATCTGGCATTTCCACAGAAGCAGAAACCTTATAGATTCCTGTCACAAGCCGCATGGAAACATCATAGATCCTTACTTTACGCTCTATTGTATAAGTTCCAGCTGAAGATGGGCAGAAACGATATGGCAAAGTATCTGTGATCACGTAATCTGAGATTACAGACCGGTCCTTTGGCCCTTTAATGGAAACCCGTACATCGCCTTGGGCTACATAATTCTGTTGTTGCAAAAGTTCCTTTTCGCCAATACTTTCGACTGTCACCGTTACTGTTACGGTATCATTAATAGTAGTAAAGCTGGTGATATATTTCTGCAGTTCGCTCAATATTTCTGAAGGTGTCTTGTCATTGCTAAGGATTCCTTTATCAACCAGATCTTTTACTGTTTCCTGAAGTTTATCATCTGACTCATATTTTTCCTTGAACTGTTCATACATTTCTTTCTGTTTGGCAGTCCATTTATCACGGTCAGCTGGCCACTCCGCAAATATCTTGTTGACATTATCGTCATAATCAGCTGTGTCTTTTATCTTCTCCGTGTCTTTCCAATAGTCTGCACCGGGAATTGTCTCGTCCTGTGCTTCCTTAATTGCATTTTTGAAATTTTCAAGTTCCTCATCCGTCCATCCATGCTTGCCTTTGGTCAGCAGCTTACCTGATTCCGTATTTTTGATATTATCATATACTTCATCGAAGAAGTCCTGGACTTCTTGTCTTTCTTCATCACTTGCAGGGAATTTCGATGTAGCTGATTTATTCTCCTTGTACTGATTATAGAATACATCAAATTTTTCCTTCTCATCATCAGAGAGAGTTTCCCGAAATGCCTCCAAATAGGAATCCATATCCGTAATGCCATCATCGAACCCAAACGCTTTTACCGGAATAGTTGGATTATCAAAATATGGATTAAATTTTTCTCCATACCACTCTTCATAATTATCCAGTGAATTCTGATTTCCATTTTCATCTATTGGATTTAACGGGCTATCACCATAAGCTTCCTGGCACTCTGCACATTTCCATACACCGCCTGACGAATAGTAAAACCTGTCTTCTTTATCCACCTTAAAATCAAACGCCTTGGCGGTTAATTTTTTTCCGCAAATTCCGCATTTAATAGTAGCGTGAGTCAGAGAACTATTTGATGCTTCTCCATCTTTGTCAAATTCATAGAATCCACTAACCCACCAATCTGTAAAAGGAAGCCTATTTGAATATTTATCACTCTCATATAAATAATTCAATAAAAATTTTCCGCAGTCACATACATTCGAGAATGAGTAGATTTTTCCGCATTTGCTGCAACGGTATTTTATTGTCTTGTAGCCATCCATCCCAGGAATATGCCCTGTATACTGATCTTCAAAGTCCCCACGTTCCAGAATCAACTCATCATCAATATAGTCATCTTCTGAAAGCCTTGTAAAATTTACCAGCGAATGGTTTCCCGCTAAGACATTATTTTCAACATCGTCACGTATATACTCCAGCATTTTGTCCAGATTTTCTTTTTCCATTTCCGCTGCAGAATTCTCATTTTCCAAGTTTCCGTCCACCCAATCCATGAACCTTTGGGTTTCATCTGCCAGGGAGTCATTTATATCAAGAGGATGATCTGTACTTTCATAAGCTTCCCCGGTTACTGGATTAATGCCATTCATTGCTTTTTTTATAGCATCTTCAATATATTTGGCAGATTCCTTATCTCCTTTCTTTTGTTCGTCCTCCATGTTCTTCCTGGCTTCTTCATATTTTTGGGCAATTTCGGAATCCTGTCCTTTGATCAGTTCCAAAAACTCTTCATAGGTAAACGTCTTTTTCTTTTTATCAGGCAACAGACCTGAAAGATCACCATTTGAAATAATACTGTCTATCAGTGAGCCGCTTGATCCGTTACTTCCAGAACCACCTCCGGTTGCATTTCCGTTAGTATTCTGATTGTTTCCAGATTCTATAGAAGAATAGGCCGAACCGACTTTTTCCCTGGCTTCAGAATATATAGTGTTTAATTCGCTGAGGGATTTATACCCCTTATTTACCTTTAAATCAGCTGCTGTGATACTTACAACATCGCCCACATAGATGCTTTTTTTTATGGCCGCCTGTATAGGAACCGGAGTGGCAAGCATAACGGCCAGCGATCCCGCAGCTATCTGTTTCCAATATTTGTGCATAGATTTCCTCCTATTGATACAATATATTTTTGTGTTAATATGTCATTTTTTTATACAACCACAAAAAGAGCAGCCGAAGCTGCTCTCGATGGTTAATCTGGTCAAAACTCTGCTAACTATTTGGAAAGCCTAAGAAGCTTTTTTCCTTCCTCAGAGCATTCCAACATTTCTGATCTGCCGTAAAGAATTAAAAGTTTAGGTAAAAGCTTTACACAGTCTTCATCTGAGCAAAACTCTGATACAGTCATATCATCGCAGCATTTGTCCACAAAAGAATAAAATCCATATGATACATCCATACCCAATGCTTTTGATAATGCGACCATGGCATCCAAGTCATATATATTTCCAGAATTTTTCAGCACTTCAACTGCCATAAAGAAATTCTCTTTTATATAGTCCTTATATCCTGGAAGGCCAAAGGATTCATCCATCAGCTCTACCAACTGATTAACTGCAGCATTCAGTTCTTTATTATCCATTACACTCTCTCCTTTTCTTATGCCGCAAGGCACCAAATACCTCTTTTTTCAGAAACAAATGCTGGATACATTTGCAGAACCTGTCTCACCTTATCTTTCCAATGGGGATTTGACTTTGTTTTTTCATGTCCAGCAATTTCCCCATATATCCGATCAAGAGGTGCTTCCTTTCCGAGATTACTCAGCGCAGCAAACACAACGTCACGCCAGGTAGCAGCTTTACAATCCCGGACATCCAGTTTTCTCTTAAATGGATATTGAAAATCCAGAATGTAAGGAAAAGCTTTTTTCAATACCAAAATGTACTCATGAACCAACGGAACAAAATTCTTTGTCGTATAGCTGCGATTCTGCGAAAATGTATTGTGCTGCATTTTAATGATGATCTGCTCCAGCTCGCCTGGTTTGACAATATCTGTCAGCATAGAATGAAGTATTCCCTTTCTACGCACATCTCCCATCAAAATTCCCATTTTCGCACCGCTTTGCATGGCGGCAAAGTATTTCATAACAATTTCATTCAAGGTTTTCATAAATGTTTCCCATGGCATCTGACCAAGATCACTTTTGGATAACTGTTTCATAGGATCCGGATACATACTTCCAGCATACGGGATTCCAATTTCCATTCCGTAAGGTGGATGCATAAAGCAAAAATCTGCATCCGTAAATTCTACAGGTACTTCATCTGTAACGGCATTTACGGAAAGGATTCCAGGTCTAACCGGATTGGGGTTCAGGTCTGCCCCAACATAATCAATCCCCATGTCCTTTGCAACATCATATCCTGTCCCGGATCCAGAAAATAATTCTGCCATTTTATGGACTTTATATTTCCAAATCAGAAAAGCCTGATACCAGCCGGAACAATTTCCTCTGTATCGGTTATCTCCCCACGGTCCACGGTCTGGAAAAGATAATACTGTACTATCATTTTCCTGCAGTCTTGCAATAATGTCATTTCTGTTCATAAAAGTTCCTCCATTAATAATTTTGTATTGTGCAGAAATTTAACCAATCAACTTTAATCACTCCCATCTTCAATAATAGTATTCATCCCTAATATGTCATTCCAAATCAGAGCCCCTACAAAAAAAACTCCAGGCTAAATCGCCTGGAGTTGTACAATATGGTCATATGGAAAAATTAATCATACAGTCTGGCCTTCTTCTTTTACAGACTCTAAGCCTAAACGAATCAGATCCCGAACCATTTTAGAATACGGTTCCTTAAAATATACATCCCGTTTCAATTTGTCTAACTCAGAATTCATTTCAGGTGGTACTGAAATTGAAAAACGAATCATTCCCTCGGTGTTCTCTGTTCTTTCCTTATTTTTCTCCATGATTTAATTCCTCCTGATCAAGTTCTGTTTTTTCGATAATGCTCTGAATGGCTTCCATTCGCATATCTGTTAAAAATAAAGTTCCGGCACAATTACGAAGTTCTTCTTTTGCCAGTTCGGTACTTCTGTTCGGCTTTCGCTTGTAAAGCATCATATGCTCCAGGCTGGCCCAACAGTCCATTGCCACTGTACGAATCTGTATTTCTACAGGAATTTCCGTACAGTATCTGAATTTCTTTGTATCCGTCACAGGGACGTGAACTATTAAATGAAGGCTTCTGTAGCCATTCTCTTTTGGTACTGTAATGTAATCCAGTTCTTCCACAATATGATATTTTTCTTTAATCCGAGCTGCGATTTCATACACATCACCAATGAAGTGTACGACAATACGAACACCTATCAGATCCGTTAAATAGGCAGCGGCATTGTCAGCTGTTGGTTGAAGATTTCTCTTTTCAAGTTTTTCTGCAATGCTGTTACTCTCCTTGACTCTGCTGCAATAATGTTCCACGGCCTCATTCGGTCCGATATTCCTTAATAATTCTTTTACAAACTTCCGCCTGGTATTATGCAGAACGGAAAGTTCCCCTTTTGAAAACATATACCCTCCAAATTTCTTACGACAGATTATGCACTTTCTCAAATGCAAGAAGTTTATTCACTGCAACATCAAACTCATTTTCTGTCTTCTCATTTTTTATGATACCGCATATTCTTCCAGCATCCTGAGCTAGTTTTTTCAATGCCATCCAATGGTTGTACTCATCAAGGGAAAGATTATAATACTTTGCCTCGCAAGCCAATGCCGCAGATGGTGTATCGAAAACAGCCCCGCATTTTTCACACTTATAGTGCATGACAGTTTTCACAATAAAAGTTCCTTTCTTATAAATGATCGTATTTTGTTTATACAGGTTCCTATGTAACCATATTTTTCGTTCCTCCTTATGCTCTGAAATTGATTTACACCTTTAATATGTCATTCTTAAGCATAGGAAGCGGTTACGCACAGGAACCTGTTTCCTTATTCATTTGGGCTTCTACCGCATATTCTGCTCGTTTTGCAATCGCTTCATCTTTTATGGTGTCTGCAAGCCGGAATCCCATATCTCCGCTTTGTTTTGTGCCAAGCAAGTCACCGGCTTTTCTTAACTGGTAATCAGCTTCCGCAATTTTAAAACCATCATTCGTGGTTGCCAGTATCTGTAATTTCTCACTGGGCTTTGTTGAGGAATTTATGAAAATACAATAAGATTGAGCATCACCACGGCCCACACGTCCTCTAAGCTGATGCAACTGGAGCATACCAAAGTTGTTTGCCCCCTCAATCACAATTACAGATGCATTTGGAACATTTACCCCGACTTCAACAACGGTTGTTGATATGAGGATTTTTATTTCTCCTTCGGAAAATTTACCCATCACATCATTTTTTTCCTTTGGATTCATTTTTCCATGTAATTTTCCAATCGCTATCCCCGGGAAGGCTTCTGTGTATTTTTTATAACTCTCTTCTACACTTTTTCGGCCATCATCATCCCCTATGACCATAGGGCAGATCACATATACCTGATGTCCCTTATATAATTCCCTTCCAAGAAATTTGTAAATATTAGTGCGGTAGTCCTCTGTAACCGCATAATTTATAATTGGTTTCCTACCGGCAGGTTTATCACTCATAATGGAAAGGTTCATTCCACCAAACAGTATCTGGCCTGTAGTCTGTGGAATTGGCGTTGCGGTCATGACAATCGTATGTACCGGACGCATCCCTTTTTCCGCCAGATGCTTTCTTTGCTCAACGCCAAACCTATGCTGTTCATCGATAACTGCCAGGGCAAGGTCTTTATACTCTACCTTTTCCTGAATAATCGCATGGGTACCAATCACAATCCGGCTTTCTCCGGTTCGGATATTTTCCCTTACCTGGGCTTTTTCTTTTTCTTTCATGGAACCGACAAGAAGCACCGGTTTGAATTCTTCTACTTTTCCGGTATTTTCAAGTATTTTGCAAAGTTCCTTATAATGCTGGGTTGCAAGCACTTCGGTTGGTGCCATTAAAGCGGACTGGAACTGATTATCTGCCATTATGATCATGGATAATAAAGCAATCATTGTTTTTCCAGATCCTACATCTCCCTGAACCAACCTATTTGATACCAGTTCCTGGTTGAAATCATTTCGTATATCCTGCATAACCTGTTTCTGGGAGCCAGTAAGGTCATACGGTAAGCTGGCAATAACACGGTCGGCCGTAGGCGAGGAATGGATCCGATAATAGTTGAATCCCCTGTTCAGGCTATTTTTCCTTATAGAATAGATCAGATCATAAAATTCTTCGAAAACGATTCTTTCCCGAGCAAGTTTATATGCCATTGCATTCCCCGGATAGTGAATACACCTTATAGCATCAGCATGGGATATGAGATGGTTTTCTTTTATCACGTCATAAGGCAAGGTCTCTTTTTCGTCCAAAAACTGGATGGCCTGTAATACACACTTAAAAAGGGTATCGTTCGATATTCCTGCTGTTAATGGATATACTGGTGTCAGAGAACCAATCATCCTTCTATATTCGTCAGCTTCCATAAAGGTCGGCTGCATGAAATACCGTCTTCCCTGGTACTCTGTAACTTTCCCAAAGAAAACATATTCTCTTCCGACTTTTATGATTTTATTAATCCAGGGATTTTGGAACCATTTACAGGAAGTGCGCCCGCTGCGGTCTGAAATATATAAGGTCATTAACCCATTATTTCCTTTCACCGCTTCCTTTTTTACCACGCATTGCACCGCACATTTCTGATTTTCGACTATTTGTGAAATTGGAATAGGAGCCGGATGGGTTTCATATCTTCGTGGATAATGCAGGAACAGATCCTCTACCGTTTCTATTTTCAGTTTTTTTAATAAAGCTGCTGTTTTTGGGCCAACTCCATTTAATTCTGTAATCTGCATAATTTCACCTCCGACATTTTTATTATTAATATGTCAGAAATGTTTTATCGTAGTTCATTTTTATACAAGGGGATAACCGTAAGAAACGCCCCAGACTTAATCCGGGGCGTAGAGACAAATTATATAAACTCTTCAACGCAAACTGGAACTCCAACAGGATTATACCCGCCTGGTCCAAGCTTATGTTGAATCTTTTTTATAGTTAATTCCAGTACATTCTGCAAATATTCCTTAGAAGAACTGATTAATTCCCATCTATGGTGATCGAAATAATCCATATATTCATCCGCCCCATAGTACCAAGTTTCAGCTTTGGTTATCAGTTGCTTTTTATAACAGAACATATCACATCCGATTTCTGATCGAACAAAAATACATTGGTTTTTTCCAAGTTCCTTTTTTCGATAAGCCCCGGTTAAGACAACGTTATTTAGATCAGTGGCAACGTCTGTATTAAAATATTCATACAAATGCTGACACAGCGAAAACATGGTCATATCTTCGGAAATATTTTCATTCATCCAATCCTCCAGCCGTTGCAGTTCCATATGGGAGTTTTTTAGCAATGGAAGATTATTTGATCCAGTACAGCTGACAATAAATTGCTGATTTTTAAAAATTTTTTTCACATTTCCAATATAATAAGGAAATCCATTGACATATTGCGTAGACTTAGAATCCGAAAATGCAAGAATCTTTCCTTCTGCAAAACAAACACCTGAAAAACTCATAAAATTTACCTCCTGTTTTTCCATAACAGTAGGCTCATTCTTTTCTTCCGTCAAGCAACTGAACGGTATATGGCGAATTGATCCTGAAATAGCGGGTTCTAGGCAAATTGACGTTCCTGAAATAGTGGGATCTAAGTTTCGCATATCTCTTTCATACATATCTTTATTTTTTCTCCCTTATATCAAACAAACTTTGTGCATCCTTCTCCGCCAAAGCAATTATTTCCTCATCTAATTCATCACGGGGTGCATTTCTCAGGCTCCCATAAAAAATATTGCAGCCTTTATTGCCAATATCAGGAAAGTCCCGAAAAAGCCCCTCATCAGCATTGCTTATAATCGCATTGATTTTATTAACCGATGAGTAAAGTTTATCTTTTTCCGTTTTTGATAGCAATGGAACTACCTGCGAGAGCATCTGCGTAGATACATCCTTGTACAGCCTCACCCAGGCTCCGGCTTCTTTGTAAACCTCCAAGGTTCTTCCTTTTTGAGTGTGCATATATATTTCCTTCCTGGCTATTATTTTAAATTCAATATGTCATATTTTACTGTTTTCAGTACTATTTACGCTTATCATTCACATATCCAGAGTTTTGTTTCGTGAAAAAAGCACCACCCGATACTGGGTGGTGCAACCTGTTACTTCTTATTCAGTTCCTTTGCTTTTTCAATGTAGTCTTTGGAAAAGCCCTTATCCAACAATTCTTTTTCTGTTGTGCCTGATCGTAAAAAAAGAGAAAGCGTGTTTATAACGCCCTTGTCATAGTTTTCTTTTGCTATTGTTGCTCCAAAACCAGTCATGTTATATCCCTTCCTTATAAATTTACTGTTTTATATAACTCTCTACTTTTTATTATAATAATATTATTAGCTAACATCAATTTCGTAATTGCATCTTTTCGCAAATATTTGTATAATAGAGAAAAAGTAACGCTAAATTATTGTTATTAGATATCAGCATATTAAAATGACATATTTAATATGAATTATTTATTATGAACATTGGAGTTTTCAATAGTCATAATGACTGATTCATAGGGACTGTCCCTGATAGAAAAGTAAGGGACGTCCAATCTCTCCTTTTCTATCGAAAATTATAGAGAAAGGAGGGAAATAATATGGCCAAGAAAGATATAGCTGCAAAGGTGCTGGAAAAAAACAATGATGTGTTTGCAGATATTCTTAATGTCACATTTTTTAAAAAGGATTATGTAAAACCAGAAGAGCTTTCTGAAGCACCTACGGAATTTTATTATTGGACACAGGATAAAGAAGGATGCCGTGATCTTCGCAGGGATGTAGCAAAAGTTTTAAGCAAAAACGGGAAACCAGTTGCAATAATTTGCATCGAAAACCAGTCTTGCATTGATAAGACCATGCCATTTCGGGTTCAAGAATATGATGGAGCTACATATTTAATGCAGTTAAAAATAGTAATGAACTTCCACTTCCGGTTATCACCATTGTTTTGTACTTTGGTAAAAGGAAATGGAGAGCCCCATTAATTATAAAAGACGCAATTTCTAAAGAACACGATATTCCCGAAGAGATTTCCGAACACATACCTTATTATCAGATGAACCTTATCGAAGTTGCCTTTCTTCCAAAGGATATACGGAAGAAATTCACCAGCGACTTTGGAATTGCTGCTGATTTCCTTGCAGAGACAAGAGTAAATGCAAGGAACTATATCCCCAGCAAAAAGAAAATTGTACATTTGAGAGACTTTTTATTTTTCATGGAGGCTGTTTCAAAAGACTCCAGATTTGGAACCTTAATATATAATTTAGCAGCTGAACAGGAAGGAGCTGTTTCTATGTGCGAATTATTAGATTTATATTGGGATGACGGAAGAGTCAATATGCTTCTGTCTTATTTGAAAAATAACCCAAATACTAATCCCGATGACTCAGAAAAAACCTTTAAACTTTTGGGTGCAACTCAAAAAGAGATTGCTAAAGCAAAAGAACTTTTTTCTTTATCTCAAAAAGAACCAAGCCAGTGCAACAATCAGTCAGTAAAATGACTCAAAGCCGGGGATTCCCCGGCTTTTTCAAAATCAGTTCAATTTGATTATTATTCACAAACTTTTGAAATAATTTTCAGCCTTATATCGTTCCAGCAGAGACATTTTTGTGCCAGATACACATTCGGCAAAGATAATAGCAAGACAAAAAAGTAACCGCCCAGTCCTGTCAAAACTATGTGCGGTTACTTTTGTAATTCAAATAGCAAAACGGACTAACCGTCTATCGGTAGCACCCTTTTCTATAATCATATTAACACGCATCTGTAGAAATGTCAAAATTTTTATTAACGATAATATGTCAATTTTACGATTTACAGTATTTTTTCTTGCCTTTCCATCCTAACTCTCATGATATTCTCAGCTTCTATTTCATTACTATAAGAGCATTTTTTCAGCTGTTTCTCTATATCCTTCAGGATGTTTCTTTTGTTTGAGACTGTTTCAGCCTTGGCTTCGATATCAATTATGGAAGTCAAAAGTTCTGGCATCAATTCTTCTTCAGGAAATTTTTCTTTGCAAAGCTCATGGAGCAGATCAAATTCTACTTTTCCGAAATAGCGATTTTTGGAAATTGTGCCATCATCATATGGGATACCCTTTATTTCCTCATATATCGCAGGAAGTGAATCATCAAATTCGTGATATTCCTCCAGCCATATCTTCCTGATCATACGCAATTCGTCCATTTGAATCAGCTGAATGTTTTTTACTTCTTCCGGACCAATATTGTGAATCACTTCTTCCACTTGCAGAAGTCTCCGTAAAAACTCTTCCCGTACTGCTTTTTTATATGGGCCATGCACTAGCTTATCGTGAAAAAGAGTTAAGTGTCCATCCCTTCTACGGAAATCTCTTCTTTCTCGATCTGTTTCCCAGTCTCCGGCAATATAGTTCCGAAACTCCAACAGTGGCAGCATCCACGATTTTTCTTCATCATTTTTTATCATGGCTGCCATAGACTTATCTTCTGATACCATCGTACATACCCAGCATCCAAAACGACTGTTTCCACAGGAAGGTGTATTAACATCCAGTACCAACGGACACTCTCCATCAGCGGATGCCCCGCTGTACATTGCTAAGAGATCTTTATTGGATTGTCCCCACGGATTCGGATACTGCATCAGGTACTGCCAGACATTATCATTGGTCCAATTCTCAATAGGTGTAAATACATAGGAATTGGGGAGTGAACCATTCGGGCTTAGATATTCACGGTAACGTCTGCTTTCATATTTTTCCATATTAAGCCGCCTGGAAGCGCTCTCTGCCTTCCTAGTGCCAAGAACAAGAATAGCTTCTCCTTCAGCTTTCAGTATGCCCTGTATAAACTGATTGGAAGGCGCAATTTTCATCCTTTCCGTACACCAACGGAACTTTGGACGGGGATATGCATAACCTTTTCCAATCAGATTTACCCAATAGGAATCTTCTACCGCTGGTTTTAACTGATGAACAGCAATTATTCCATTCAGCTTCTCCCTGGATACCTGCTCCATTTTCTGTAGGGATCCTTTTGCCCATAACGAAACAACCGGGGATTCTACTAATGTATCCGTATTTATAATATGGACTTTTTTCTTTAGCTTTTCCTTTGGAAGCGCTGATAACGCATTCCATACCAGCTGCACGATTGCTGTTGAGTCTTTTCCGCCACTATATCCGCAGATCCAGGGAATTGTATCTGAAAGATATACTTTCTGAATGATCGAGGTCACATTCTCAATATCAATTTTTCTTAAGTTTTCCATGTATGGCCTCCTCTGAAAGGTATGTTAGCGTTCTCTGGAAACAGTATATTTTATTTGGAGGGCGGCATATCCAGCATATGCCACTCCCACTCAATATCAATTTTTTCATCAGCAGTGTCTAATACAGCACAGTCCTTATCACACCCATCAACGGCGCAGGAGCAGGCCATTTTTACTTTTCTCATGTCACCTGTATACCCCTGGTATTCCACCAGCCAGAGTCCACGGTAATGCATTCTTTTACAAAGTCCGTACTCATATTCATACTTTGTCTGTAATACTTTAGGTTCCTCCATAATTTTCCTCCACTTTTATTACCCAATTATAGCACAATTTCTTCCAACTTTCCAATTTTGCAGCCACATTTACCCAACTCAGTATGAGCAACAGGCAGAAATATTCTCAAAAATAAAGACCCAGCTTTAAGCCAGGCCTCTATCAGGCAGTTCGGTATAAAGTAATTCCATATTATAAGACAACGCCAAGTTCCGGATCCTGAATTTCGCTTTGCTTTAATTTGAGCAAAAAGCGCTGAAATGCAGCCTCTGTCTCTTCCGGTGTCACTTCCTGAATACCAGGTTTCGCCAACAATGCTTTTTCAACCATCGCAGCTTCTTTAATCAGCTCCTCTTCCAGCATTGCGTCTACTTCATCATCTCTAATTTCATCATCAATTTTTCTCATTATTCTTCCTCTTGTGCGTTGTCTACAGTGACTATATCTAGCATACTCCATATAAAAGCATATGTCCATTGAAAATTATACTGTTTTCAGTTAATATTTTCCACAATCCTATATCAGATCGAAGAAATTTTAGCATAAGAAAGCCCCAGGATTTTCCTGAAGCTTTTGCAAATCTTCTGCTGTTCTCAGCCATGATACTATATTTTTTCCAATGTGATAAGAAGAGCAACCCGCACTACTTCCCGACTACAATTTGATCATTCTTCTCTTGTGAACTCTGAACTGCAATATACAAAAAGCAAGTGCAAACCATATTACGAAATAAGTGGCCAACAGTACAATATCCTTTACTTCTGCAAACAGAAGAGGTTCTATAATTGCAAGAAAAAGCAGAAATATTCGACTCCCGGAATATAACCATGTTATTTTTCTCGCTTGTTTATGCAATTCTTTCTTCTCTTCTTTTGAAAGCTTGAATGCCTCCTTATTCTCAAAATACTCCCGATTCTTCTTATCCGTATACCAGGAGAAGAATACTCCCATCATTATCCCTAAAATAATTGACCAAATAATAATCGGAGTAATTGAAAAGGTTATTTCTTCTAACCGCATATTTCTTCCGATCACATAAAGAACAACACTTATAAAAGCGAATACAGATAACGGTATTGACAATTTTTTCTGATACGTGTCCGCCGCATAAATATTCCCATTCTCTGGACAGTAAAACATTCTTAGGTTCATATAATAACCCACATATAAGTAGCATGGCCTTTTCGTCATATTCTTTTTCGGTCTGTTCATATTTTATCCTCTGTTTTCTTTTTAATATGTCAGAAATCCATATATTAAAAATCCCCCAGCACCGAATGCTGGAGGATCTCTTAACAGGCTACTTTTTTGTTCTGGTTGCTTTTCCCTTGGATGTAACCTTGTACCATTTACCGCTAATCTTGATTTTCTTGGCCTTACCAGAATACTTTTTACCATTCTTCTGATAATAATATCCCTTTACCACTTTGTTTTTCTGCATGACACCTTTCACAAAGTAATAGTTCTTCTTAGCACCATTGCAGAGTTTCACTCTCGATTTAGAATCAGCCCAGTAATACTTGCTTCCAATCTTCACCAGAGTATTCTTCTTGGTGTATTTCTTTCCGTTTTTCTGGTAGTAGTATTTTTTGATTACGACATTTTTCTGCATAATGCCATTCTTGAAATAATAGTTACCCTTGGCACCATTACAGATTGAAACTTTTGCCTTACTGTCTGCCCAGTACCACTTCCCATCAATTTGAACCAAAGAATTCTTTTTGGTATATTTCTGCCCGTTGCTCTGATAGTAATATCCATCCACGATTTCATTCTTTGGCGCATTGGCAGCAGGTTTCTGAGTCGGAACTGCCGTTGGCTTAGGTGTTGGTGTTGCAGTCGGTTTCGGAGTTGGCGTAGCTGTATTTTCCGGAGTCTTGGTTGGAGTCGGCTCTGGTTTTTCTGTTACAGTCGGTTCTGGAGATGGAGTTGGCGTAACTGTTTCTGTTGGCTTAACTGTACAAACAACAGTTGCACTACATAGTTCAACTCCTTTATAAAATACCGTAACAATTCCTTCGCCTTTCGCTTTCGGTTTAATTCTTCCTAGCCCATCCACATCAAATAAATCGGGATTATTGCTCTTAAAGGTAAACAACCCGCTTTGTTTAACTATATATCCAGATCCTCCATTTTGACTGGCAGCATCACCAAAGTGGAAAGTATCGTTGGTCCATCCGTCTGCTCCTATGTAATGATTCTCTCCCATATAGTAATCGGTTTCTGCATCAGCATATATTTTAAGCCCTTTACAAAAATACTTTGGATAAGCGTTAATTGTCCTGGTATTGGTCTTTGTTCCAGATACACCTTCTATTGTTTTTCCACAGGGATACGCTGATGCAATCAAGCACCATTCCATTTTCCCTTCATAGGTAACAACGCCAATCCCACAATAATTATAGTCTGTTGAAATAAGAGACGGTCTATGGTTCAGTGAATTATACCATATTGTATAAGCACTGGCAGCTGTTGCAGCTCCCACAAGAATATTTTCATTTACACCAGTGGTATTTTCTATTGGCGTTCCTGTTCGCAGATCATCTAATGCACCATTTTCACTTGTCATGGAATAATGATCAAAGTAAACACATAATTGTGCGCTCCGTTGCATTGCCAGTTCCATCAATCCTGCATCAAGCTTATACTGTGGCAGCCCCGCTTCTGCACGTTTCTGATTCAGCAGTGTGAAAAAGTCACTCGCCAGGTCATACTCTTCCTGTACCGTGATCGGTACAGAAATGATCGTTTCGCCTGAATCCGCAATGGCCGGTAATTCTCCTGACAGGGTAAATGCCAGAACGAAAGTTAAAATGAGACACATGAATTTTTTTAGCTTATTGTTCATATAGAATCCTCCTCTTCTTTTTTATCTATAATTAATATGTGTGAAAAAATGTTCCAGGAACTTAAAAAGAAATCCTTGTATGAAAATCTTGTATATTTTCATTTTAAAGGCAAACTTCTGCCTTGTAAATAGACAAAAATCAAATTATTAGATAAAATTTAAGAACTCCCGAAGAAGTCCCTAATATTTCTGAAAACCAACAATATATGCTTTCCTTTTGACATTTCTTAGTTGACACTCCCTGTAATCTGCAAACTGCCTACACCTCCGGCAATCATCCGTTCTTTTCCAATTATTTCCATACACTTTCTGAAAGGAATAATTCACCTTAACTGAAGCAGCCGGGAATAGCCAGTAACAATACCTGAAATTGTTCTGATTTCCTTTTCTACAGATATAATCAATCAATACCTGGTGAGTTTCCGTAATGTAGATCCCTTTGGGTAAAGAATTCACTTCCCGAACCATTTCTTTTGCAATAATATACTGTTTTTTTCGGCATGGAAGATTCTGAAAATATTCCTCCTTCCGGGCAGCATATTTTTTGTTATATATTACCTGGTATTTGTAAATGTCCTCACTAACATAATAAACTGGAATAAAAGACAGCTTCTTCACAATCAATAATTTCTGCTGCCAACTTCCACGCTTGTTTACCCACACCTCTTTTGCCAGAAAAATAAGCAGTATGCTTAAAATTAGAACAATTATTCTGAGCCAACCTGCGATATCCGAAAATACCCTGCTGTTTTCTAACATTCTCTTAAGAAGATAGTATGCCGGAAAAGCTATAACACCAGACAAAAATGTATCATACAAAAGAACTACCATGTTTCGTTCTCCATGTTCCAATCTTATTAAACTGAAGCAGCTGTAGCATATCTCCAGTACGATCAGAATACCGCAAAATGTCGGATATGACAATATTGGATTCGGAAGCTGATATATGGAATAGCTAAAGCCAGCCCATACGCAAAAAAGAATATAGCTTATAGAAAGCAGACTGGGTGGATTCAGCCACATAAAACGGAATGCCCGATCTTCTGGCAAACTATTGCAGACTGCCCCCTCTCTTAGCAGCATTAGGCATTTATTCCACTTATCTAATATATTGATTAAGGTAAAAAAAAGGAGCAGATATGCTCCAAATAAGTAATGTCCTATCATGACAGTTGGCAAAAGCAACCACGTAAACGGAACACTGAATATCCATAATGTAGACATATTATTTTCCTTTTTTAGTTGTTTTTTGCTTTTAATATGTTAGTTTTTTTAACCAACAGAAAAGGACCCCAAATGGAGTCCTATCTAATTCATGTTGTTGTGTCTGGAAAATCAGGCAGATCCGGCATAATTTCCTGAGCTATTTTTCTGAGTCCCTGGTTTCTTGGAATATCTCTATAAGTCTGAGCTTTTTCCGAATTTATCAAACTTGGGAAACGGCGCTCATTAATTGACAAGGTGTTTTCGTTTACTATTTTATAAACTTCATTTCCAGTACAGCCTTTTTCGGTTGTTATATCTACCTTTAGGGTTTCCTCAACTTCATCATTCACAATTTTTCTTTCGTGTGAACCGAATGACAGCTGATAATCTATGAAGCACTCATTCCCCTTCACCCGATAATATCCTGGTTTCCTGTCAAGCGGCTCCAGGCAGATATCTTTTATTCCCGAAAACATATCATACAGGAGGGAGTCCTTTTTAACAATTAGCCCGAAACAGTTTTTAGCGGGCATTGTGTATACATACAGCAGCATCCAGGGGAGATTGTAATAGGTGGATCCATAATATAAATAACCCGCTGCATTTACATAGCTTTTCAGTATTTCTTTTGCGAGCTTATCCGATATGTACAGGCCACTTACTTTTTCCATCAAAAATACTGCTAAGTCAAAATTTTTCCGCAATGTATAATAAATTCCAGCCTCAAATTCCGTTGTGATTTCCTTATTTCTGTATTCTGTTATCGTATATGTATTCTCCGCATAAGGGCAGAATCTATAGGCATTTTCGTTATGTTTTGCAATGGGAGCGTCACGGTTATAGTGTTTACCGTAGGGCTTATCTGTATTTTTCACAGGATAATATAAACCAACAATCTGTATTGGATTGTCGCAGCCAGGACAAATTCCAAAAGCCCGCTTTTTGCCATCCTTTCCTGTCTCCATATACGGACGGCGTCCTCCTGTTAAATCATAGAAATCTTTCTCGTTTGTTATCGGATATACCGTAGATATTCCCTTTTTCAACTTAAAATTTTTCATAAAGGTTCCTCATCAAGTATGAAATTTCCCTCGCTGGGATACAAGTCCTCAATAGCGTACCACCATTTTTCCGGAAGTGAAGGGATTTCGCCCATTCTTTCTGCAAATTTTACACAGGCCAGCATTTGTGATAGTCCCATTTTAAAACATTCGTCACCCTTTTTCAACGCAAACCATAACACTTCATGTTCTTCCGGATCAATAATTTCCTCCACATCCCCTGTCAGTTCTGCTGTCTCTGGAAGATTTTCATTTTTCTCTGCTGACATTCTTTCAAGCAGCGCATGAATCAGTTTTGCCTTAATTCCATCATCTACCTGTAAAGTCGATTTGTCACCAATTTGGGTACTGGCAAATGCGTCCAACAACGGCATAACCGCATCTGCCATCTGCTCGATTGTCTTGCAATCACATTCCAGTTTCTTAATTTTCTTATCCTCAATTTCGTATTTTATCATTATATCCTCCATCATTAATCTTACTTAACTCAAAATACCAAATGTACAATTTTCGTTTTCCAGCAACTTCTTTCCAATCTTTCGGGCCATATACCAGTTTAAACTCTGAATCAGCTTTCCTATTTGACAGAGCTGGAAATTTTCTACTTTTAACCACGTTTAAATTAGGTGAGAGATTATTTAATAGTAAATGAGCCATAGCTTCATGAGTTTCAACTAAATATCTTCCAGAGGAAAGTATACGGGCAAATTCCTTTACCTCCTGTTTCACACATTCTTTTTTCCTGTCCATCGACAAGTTAATCCATTCTGTTGAACGATATTTTTTTGTCCATAAATAATGCCCGTTGATATAATGAATGGTCAGAAATGGGACATCAATAAGTGTTAGAATACGGATACCATCGATGTAGGCTGCACTTCTTCTGATTGACAGAACAGAACGAATTATTATAAATAACATTGTTGTTCCAAACAGAAGCAATGCTACCGTTAAATTATGTGTAAACCAATATCCAATTCCACCTACCATGAATTACCCCTCCCATGCGGTGCGTTAGCTCCTATGGAAGGGGTTTCTGATAGCCGTGACAGTTTCCTGTTTCCAACCAGCAAGCTGGCTGTCCGTGCCGTCAGGGCGCATCCATGCGCACCCCTATCCCTTTGACGGGAATACCTTTACGGGTTTAACTGGTGGAACCCGACCACCTCTGGTGTTGCTAAAAAGCCAAAATCTGCGGTCTGATTCCAGATATCCGGAAACACTTTCCGCAGGATATTTGCTGCCCCGTTACAGTCTGCATTGACCAGTCTGCCATCATGGCAGCGGTACAGCCCACGTTTCAGCCGTTTCCCGGAAAAAGAAGCGTTTCCATCATCCACCCCATAGGTGGGGAGATAGTCCCCCGCAGTTACATCTGCCTTCGAGGTATAGCTTTCCTCCTGTTCGATGACCCGGATCCCGGCATTCAACGCCTTATAAGTGATCAGTTCCCGTAGCAGGGTGACAGGCATGGAAACAAAACTCTGGTTGTTCTGGTTCCCGATCCGGGATCCCTGTTTCCAGAGTTTGTTGACTCCGAGGACTAACGTGCCGGCCTGATGCTCCAGGCAGTAGTTGATGATGCTCCGGCTGATCTTGTGGCACTGATCCTTGATAAAATTGGCATGGTGATAGGACAGGCTGGACAGCTGACGGGAACAAGCATTCTTATAGGCAGACCCTTTCGTCAGGATCCCCACAAGCCTTGCCCGCTGTTTATGGAACCACTGACAGGAGGATAAGACAGCTCCGCCTTTGTAGATCACGGAGGACTGGTCCCCACATACGATGGCTGCGAAGTTGTCTGTCCCAAAGTCAATGGCACAGCTGTGTGGCATTCTGCCTGTTGGGGCTGGATGCGTTCCCTGAAAGGTCAGGAGTAACAGATATCTGCCATAATAAGGCTTTACTTTTACTTCCCTTAAACAGGCATCAGCGGAAAGGTTGGAAAAAAACAGGCGCTGTCTGGTCATTGGCAATTTTACCTGTACGCCGGTATCCTGTGGGTACAACACTACGTCCTGGTTGCTGAATCCAAAGGTACAGACCTCTGTCCTTTTATACTTCGGCATCTTTGGCTTCCCAAGAAACTTTTCCGGATGCTTTTGGTACTCCTTCAGGGCAGACAGCCAGTTCCTGAAATCTGACACCGCAGACTTTACAACAGCCTGTGCCGTCTGCATGGGCAGCCCGGAAAAGAAATCCGGGTTCCCGGTCACACGCAGCAGCTTTTCCAGCTGATAGTATGTGATCACTTTCCGGACCGTTTTTCCCGGATAAGAGCCCTGTAACAGCTGGACTTCCGCAAAGACTTCGGTCTCGTTCTCTGTCCGGTGGTCTTTGTCATATCCGGTAAAAATGTTGCGGATGCGGAACAGGGCAGCATTATACAAAAGCTTCGCTTTCCTGGCAAAACGGTCCAGGTAACTATATGCCCAATCGTTTGATGTGATCACACGCTGTACGACTGTATAACCCATGTGGCTGTCTCCTTCCTGAAGTATTGTAAAGCCTTATGTTTATATAACATCATTATACCAAATGTACGTTCGGATGTAAAACGGATTGCATATAAAAATCTAGCAGATATTTTGTCTGTTCAGTCAATGAACCAGCCGTCAGGTGATCCAACAGTATATCCAAAAACCAGGATTCTGGAAAGTAAAGCGCATTCACCCCCGCCCATGCGGTGCGGAAGCTCCTATGGACGGGGTACTCTGCTTAATACAATAGAAGAAAGAATAAAATTCCAAATGAAAAACATTTTTCCAACTGCCCCTTTACTGTATACTATGAAAATTATAATACAGGCAGTAATAACAACAGTCAACGCAGTCCTGTTTATTTCAGTCCATTCTATCGTTTTTTTCCAAATAGCTGCATATTTTTTATAAAGCGCAACCGGATTATGGATACCGTCCTTATAATTCCTCATTGATGCAACCGCAACATATATCAAAAGGCTGCCGTATGCAAAGTGGATCATTCTGTTTAGCTGCAAAATTCCGATCAACACCAATGGGATACTAATAACCATGGCAACAGCTCCTATATACAGATTTCCAAGGCTGCCCAGTAAAACGGCTCCTATGAGAAAGAAAAACGTAAAAATGGTAAAAATCAGTAAAAAATGATCCTTATGCTCTTCCGTATGCATATCCATTAAATTTCCTCCTTGATATGGAATACTTTGGTATTAAAAAGGAGGTGGCTGCCGCCACCCCCTATGTGTTACTTATCGGATTTCTTGTTTTTCTTTCTGACAAAGTAAATTCCAATGCCAGCAAGGGCTCCAACAAGGATTACCCCGGCAATCGGGATCACAGGGTTAATATCTCCAGTTCCCGGTACATCAGTTCCAGGAACTGGTGTCGGTGAATCGTACATAATAACGTGCTGAATGTCTCCGGTGTCAAGAACCTCAAAGTCTACATTTTCTGCTACATCATAGCCATCAGGGGCTGTGATCTCAGTAAGTGTATACTTGCCGATTGCAAGTTTCTCAATGTAATGTGGTTTATCAGTGGAGGTCCACTCTTCTACCACTTTACCTTTGGAATCTTTAATCTGCAGTTTGGCTCCCGGAAGTTCTTTTTCAGTCGTAACATCCTGTTTACTGATCTCGACCTTTGTAATATCATCCTGCATTTCTACGTGCTGTACTTCAATATCTCCCTCTGTATTTCTTTCCAGAACCTCGAAGGAAATAGATTCAGCAGTTGTGTAACCATCCGCCGGCTTACGCTCAACTAAAGTGTATTTACCATGGGGCAGTTTTACAAGATGCGCTTCCTTGGTAGAAGTCCAGGAATCCACAACCTTGTTGTCCTTATCAAGGATTTCAAGTGTTGCACCCGGAAGTTCTTCCTTATTGGTGATATCCTTTTTGGAGATTGTCACATCACGGTATGGAGAATCAAACATCTCCACGTGCTGGATTTCCATGGTGTCCTTCACCTCGAACTCGATTGTCTCGGCAACTTCATAATCATCTGGAGCCGTAATCTCAGTAAGAGTATATTTACCGATTGGAAGTTTCTCAATGTAATGAGGTTCCTCGGTGGAAGTCCACTCTTCTACGATTTCGTCCTGCTCATTTTTAATAACCAGGTGTGCCCCAGGGATCTCCTCGCCATTTGTGATGTCCTTTTTGGAGATTGTTACTTTTGTGACTTCATCTCTCATAACAACAGGCATTACTGCGTAATCTGTTTCGCTGGTCTTAACTACCTCAAAGGTAATTGTATCAGCAGTTGTGTAGCCATCTGCCGGTTTTTCCTCTGTTAAGGTGTAAACACCGCTGGAGAGCTGAATCTTATGGGCTTCTTCTGTAGAAGTCCAGGAATCTACAACTTCTCCCTGAGCATCTTTCACAGTAAGCTTGCAGCCTGGAAGCTCATCATCACCAGTAATCATCTTCTTGGAAATCTCTACCCATCTGAACGGGCTGTCTTTCATGGTAACCTGCTGGACTACCAGAGAATTTTCAACTGTAAAGATACCTTCTGAATTAAGTCCCTCTACATTTGCTTTTTCTGTTTCATCAGCTGGAAGGTTGCTCTGGGAAATGGAGGTTGCAACCTCATATTTCTCAGGTGCAATGCTTTCTACCAGACGATACTTTCCATCAGCCATACCATAAAGGATGTGCGGAGTGCCATCAGAAACCCATTCATCAATGACGTTTCCGTCCATATCCGTAAGTTTCATACTAGCACCTTTCAGTTCCTCGCCATTTGTAATATCCACTTTAGAGATGTGAACCTCATTTGGCTGGTTGGTAATGGTGATCTCATAGGTATCGCTGCCATTGATAAGGCCTTTATCATCTACTGAAAACTCATATACTTCCTCATTGAGGTTGTATCCCTTGATTGTTTCAACTTCCTGAATGGTATAGGTGGTGTTCTTTTTCAGGTATTCAACCTTAATGGAACCGTCCTTATCTGTTACATAAAGCTGATCATCAGAGTCCTCGGCATCTTTTGCTTTGATGCGGAAGGTAATGCCCTGTAACAGCTTCGGGTTTCCATCCTTATCCTTCTGGATTGAATCCGTCTTTTTCAGTTTCAGGGTAGTTGGCTTATCTGCGATATCATCAATCGGATAAACGATAGGTTCATCTGTATCTTTGATATCGGTAAGGTTACCGTTTTCGTCTCTTGTGTCACTTAAAGTAAATGGATACTTGGTTTCGTTGATTGCCATTCCGCCATCTTCGGAAACTTCGATCTCCTGGATGTAATAGCTTCCCATATACAGCTGTTTGGAAGTGGCAATGCCATCTTCATCAGTTGTAATGGTGTCAACCACATCACCAGCCTTGAAGCCTTCATAAACGTTACCGGATCCATCAACTGCATCTGCTGCCGCAACGATCTGGAATACAAATCCGGCACCGCAATGATTTCCGGTAACCTTGTCAATCTTAGTTACCTGAATGCTCTTGGTAAGCGGATTATCCTTGATTTCTACAGTAACAGGAGCTGTGGATTTGTTCTCGTCCTTAACTTCAACTTTATATTCCTTTGTAGAAAGAACATAATTTTCTTTTCTGACAGTTTCTTTGACAACATAGGTTCCGATATAGAGATCCTTGGAAGTAGCAATTCCTCTTCCATCTGTTGTGATGGTATCAAGAACAGTACCTTTTTCAAATCCCTTTCTTACAGCACCGGATTCGTCAACCACGTTTTCAGCAGTGATTGTAAAGGTAAATTCAGCACCTGCGGCATTTCCAGTTACAGAGTCTTTTTTCTGTACCTGGATTGGTCTCATCAGCGGCTGATCTGCAAAATCGTCAATCTTTACTACAAGTGGAGCATCTGTATCCTTGATATTATCCTTTTTATTATCACTGAGTACAAAAGGATATTTCTCAGGGTTCAGAAGCATTCCGTTTCCTGCCGGAACCTCGATTTCCTGGATGTAATAGCTTCCCATGTACAGTTCTTTGGAAGTAGCAATTCCGTTTTTGTCAGTGGTAATGGTATCAACCACAGAACCTTTTCCAAAACCGTCATATACTTTTCCAGAGCCATCTACTACATTTTCAGCTGCCACAATCTGGAATTTGTATCCAGCACCACAATGATTTCCGCTTACTGCATCAATCTTCGTCACCTGTACCTTTTTCATTACAGGGGTATCTGTGGTTTTTACAACAACCGGAGCTGTGGATTTCTTTTCATCCTTAACCTCGACTTTGTATTCCTTAGTGGAAAGAGTATAATTGTTATTTCTAACGGTCTCTTTTACCACATAGGTACCAATATAGAGGTCTTTTGATACTGCAACACCTTTTCCGTCTGTTTTGATGGTATCAACCACTGTGCCATGTGTGAATCCCTCACGCTCGACACCGGCATCATCCACTACCTTATCCGCTGTGATTGTATAAACAAACTCAGCACCTGCGGCATTTCCAGTTACGCTGTCAGATTTTACAACCTGAATTGGTCTCATAAGTGGCTGATCGGCAATATCATCGATCTTAACAACCATTGGTTCGTCTGTATCCTTGATATCATCAAGGCTTCCATCCTTACCTTTGGTATCTCTGAGGACAAATGGATATTTTTCTGTATTAATGAGCATTCCATTTCCATCCGGTACTTCTACCTCCTGGATATAGTAGCTGCCCATATACAGTGGTTTGGATGTTGCAATACCATCTTCACCTGTCACGATTGTGTCTACAACAGCACCCTTTTCATAGCCTTCATAGACATTTCCGGAACCATCCAGAACATCTGCAACTGCTACGATCTTAAATTTATATCCAGCACCACAATGATTTCCGCTCACTGCATCAATCTTGGTTACCTGTACTTTTTTCATTACAGGGGTATTTGTGGCATCAAGGATAACTGGTGTAGTTGCCTTGTCCTCGTCCTTAACCTCAACCTTGTATTCCTTAGTGGAAAGAGTATAGTTGTTATTTCTAACAGTCTCTTTTACCACGTAAGTACCCAGGTAAAGGTCTTTGGAAGTGGCAATTCCTTTTCCATTTGTCCTGATTTCCTGTACGACAGTTCCATGTGTATAGCCCTCACGCTCTGCACCAGTTCCATCCAGAACTTTGTCAGCTGTAATGGTATATACGAACTCGGATCCTGCGGAATTTCCAGTTACGCTATCGGTCTTTACAACCTGAATCGGTCTCATTACCGGAGTATCTTTAAATGTAAAGGTATGATCCTTCACACCATCAACTTCGGCAACCCACTCACCGTTCACTTCTGTTTCCACAATCTCGAATGCCTGGTCCTCTGCATCACCAAAGAAGTTTACACCAGGTGTAGTCTCGGTAATATGATATTTACCAGGATAGAGCTGCTTGGAAGCTGCGGTTCCATCCGCACCAGTAACAAGGGAATCAACCACTGCACCTTTGTTCCATCCATCATAAGTTTTTCCAGAAGCATCTGTGATGTCTTCGTCAGCAATAATATTAAAACCGAAACCAGCACCAGCATTTGCACCAGTTGAAGCGTCCAGTTTCTTAATGTTTACGGAAGTAGTAACTCGCTTATCTTTCATCACGATTGTAGATGAAGTATGCTCACCTGTAATCTCAAATTCAACCGGATCAGCTATTTTATATCCTTTTGGCGGGATAATTTCCACCAAAGTATATTTACCAGCAGGAATTTTTTCAGAAAAGAAAATCTGGCCTCTATTAGTGGTTGTAAATGTATCAGTTTTTTCAGATGCTCCTCTTAAAGTAAGAGAAACCAAGTTACCCACTTTATCTTTAATCTGGAAAGTTGCACCAGCTCTAGCAACTAAATTACCTGTATCAATATCCAGTTTCTGAATTTCCAAATCGGACTGATACCTGTAATTAGTTACTGTATACTCCATTGCATCTGTACTGTTGCTGTTGATTACAACCGTTCTCGGCTGCATTGGTTCGTGATACTCAGGAGCATTAATTTCCTCTACTGTCCATGCACCCAGATACAAACCATCAAATGTTACATCTCCGTTTGCATCAGCATTCTTGATTTTTACAATAGATGGATTTGCATTGTAGGTCATTTTGAATATAATCTTTGTCAGGTCATATTCATTCCGGATTGCATCTGGCAGTTCCGGATCCAGCTTCTTGTGAATGTTCAAGGCACCTTTTGTAGGCTGCTCTTTTGACTCAACAGTCGCTGTCTGACCGAATGTTACGGTAACATTGTGTACTTCCGGATCCAGCTCATAACCAAGCGGATTCTCTTTCTCCACAACGCTATACGCTCCAACCGGAAGTGTAATCTCGTCTGTGGAGCCATCTGCTTTTGTAACAAGTTCTGCTACTTCGTTGCCGCTTGCATCCCGTACAGAATACTTCGCATTGGCAAGGGAGTAATACTCACCATTCGGGGTAGTGGCTGCATCAAGGTCTTTATCCTTTTTCTGGAGTTTCAGCTTACCAGTGTCTTGCTCATCATCAACAGAAATCGGATCAAAAGCCATTTGGGGCTGTGTTAAAACGCCAGGGTCAACAGAGTAAGTACCTGCGGTGAATTCCTGGGAATTAAGCTTATATCCAGCAGGGGACTCGACTTCCTGGCAGGTAAGTGTTGTACTTGCCGGGAGTGCATAAGTGATATTGTCCACACCATACTTGATCAGCGGGTCACTGTTATTTCCATTCCAGCTTGCAAGATAATGTGCTTCATCATAATAGATGGCTCCATTATCATCCGTCCTGAAGTACCAGGTACCAAGTACAAGCGGATTGGTTTTTCCTGCTGTACCAGTAACTTTGAATACTGCATTCGCAAGAGGTGTTTTTGTGTTCGCATCTGTCTTAGCCAGGAACTGTCCATTAAAGAAGAACGGCTGGTTTTCGATATTCAGCGTTGTGGTCTTGTTCGCAGTAAGCGTAACTGGATAAATCTTGGTATTCCATGTATGTCCGACTGCCCTTCCTGTTTCTTTCACCCAGTATTTGCCAGGGTCAAGGCCAGTAACAGTCTTAGTCAGTTTTCCAGCATTATCTCCACCATTTAACCTGATTTTGGTAACTCTCTTCGTGCAGTCTTTGTCAGAGTAAAGAGAGAATGTACAGTTAAGCCTTACTGTGGACAGTGTTGTTGTAAACTCACCACGGCTTGTCTTAACGATTTTCAGGTCACTGCTTGCGTCTGATACCGGGACACGGATATAACCCTCAAATGTCTGGAATCCAGAATGGGAATATGCAGTTGCTTCAATCAGGAGCGCACTGTACTCACCTTTGGCGTTGGTTTCCAGGGTACAGGTAAGGTTTCCATATGTCCAGATGTATCCAAGTGACGGCATCCATGCAGCATGGCTTCCATCCTGGTTATTACACTCAATTCCCATCGTTTCCGGGATTGTCTTATCAAAAGTAGCTCCGTTTTTCTTGATCCAGGCAGCAACTTCTTTACGGAAGTCACTTGTGAACTGGATTTCAGCACCACGATAAGCAGTTCCTGCCGGATTTCTGTTTGTACAGGAATCATAATAGCTTACAATGTTGGAATAGCTTGTAATTTCCCAGGTCTTGGATACACTGGCTGCATACGTTGCAATGCCATCTGCGCTCTCTGCCCTGCTTGCTTCAAGCGGGCTGATAAAGTCCTCAGACCTACGCTCGTTACATTTAACGGCTCCACCCTTTGTAGGGTCGTATGTCGGGTAATCTACCACGAAAACGTATTTGTCATCACCTGTCAGAAGATTTTCATTAAGTGTCACAATAAGATTATTTCCGTCTTTTGTTTCAGACTCAACGATGCCTTCCTTGTCTGCTTCCTCTCCATTTTTCAGGACGGAAACAACAGGCTCCACATCCGGATTGCTCTTCCAGGCCGGTGCAACAACAATCTCTTTCAGATTCTTGTCAACAGCTACGTCCTGGCCATATCCAGCTTCATAGGACTCTCCGTCAACATCTGTTACAGATGCTTTCAGCTCGGTACTCTTTACATGGACTGTCATGGCGTTCTCGGAACCGATTGCGTCTTTTACAGTCAGAGTACAGTCAATAAAGAAGTATACGGTAGGATCCTGGAAAGTAGTTACTCTGTAGACGATATTGTAAACGCCCGGTGTGTTCACATCGAGGCCGCCCTCGTCTACTACATCATAAGTAAATACATCCATGTCGTAGTCGAAGTTGATGTCCTTCAGGCTGAGTTCTTCACCCTTTACCGTAACAAGATCCGGTCCGGTGATATGATCCCCGATTTTTTCCGGAATCTCACCTTTGTATTTCGGGTCAAGATCCTGTCTTAAGAGAAGCTTGTCTTCATATCCGTCAGAACCAACGGTTGCAGCATCTTTGGAAATAATGACGTTCATTGGAACATCAATATACCAGAAATAGCTCTCATCATCTTTTAAAACTGCCTTATAGATGATATCATAGGTTCCAGCCTCGTTGAAGTTCAGCTCACCGCTTTCCCAGGAAACATTTGCCTGATCAACGCCGTCTGTATCCGGGACATAAGATTTGTAATCGAATTCAGTATCTCTAAAGTATAAGTTCTTGTTAGTATCATATACGGTAGATCCTGCTTCCGGAATCAGATACTGTTCCATATCTTTTTCATCAACAATCTCATACTCCAGATCTGCCGGAGGTTCCTCTTCATCCGCATCTTCGGTCTGGATCTCAGTCTGAAGATCTACCTGAATCTGCTTTTCAGATTCTTCCTCGGTCTGAACATCTGTCTCCTCCTCTGTTTCTGGCAGAGTGATTTCAGATTCTTCTACGACAGTTTCTGTCTCAGCAGTTGTTTCCGCAGCTGTTTCAGTCTCGGCAACCGTTTCTGTTTCCGCAACTGATTCAGACTGCTCTTCGGAAACGGTTTCACTTTGGACTTCATCTGTTTCGGTCTGGTTTTCCACCGGAACATCAACAACAGGCTCCTCTTCATTGTCTGCCGGTACCTCAATAGCTTCTGTCTGCTTTACCCCATCTTTGGTAAACTGGAGCATCAGATCTGCTGCCGGCATAACAAAAGAGATTTTTCCATCCTTGATGTCTTCTGTTGGCACGATTACATCTTCTGTAATTGCGTCAACTACAGCCACCTCCATATCGGTTTTGACTGTCATATCCACCTGTTCATTTTCTTCATAGAGGAGGATATCATAGGAATCCGCTGAAAGGTCAGCTTCCAGATGGCTTTCATCATAGCTGTATTCAACGCCTTCCATCTTCGGGAGATACAGAACATAAGGTTCGTAATCTTCCGTTTCCGGTGTTTCGCTTTCCTCTGCTTCCGACACCGTTGAGTCATTTTCGAGATCTGCCAGGTCTACAGTTGTTTCTGATGTGGTATCTGTATCACCTGCGGTATCCGATGCATAAACCGGAAAAACAGAAGAAGCAGACATCACAACAGCCATGGCTACAGACATGGCCTGTCTGAAAATCTTTTTTGATCTCATAATGAAATCTCCTTTCTTATTAATTTTTCAAGGTACGGTTAGGCAGAATAATAACCTTCTGTCTGGAAATAATATGTTATAAAAGAAAAAAAACAGCACTTCCAATTACAACAGGGATTATTGACTCGGTTATCTCGTTCCGTCTGGCTATAATATGTCAGAAGTAAAAAAAAACATCGGATTTTCATACAAGGATTTTCCACTATGAATTTTACAGATATTTCTGCAAAAAACGAATCCCATTCAACATTCATTTTATGTAGCAAAAATATTTCAATGGAGGAAAAACATATGAGGAATGAAATCCAAAAGATGGAATCAAATGTATCCCTGCGGGACCATATGATCTGTTATCTTTATCAGAGCGGTGATCCCTGCCTGGTCCAACAAGCCAAACAGCTTGCAGTCCAAAGCAGTAAGTCCCATGTACTTCATATCATGAAAGCAAACTTTTCCTGCTTTGTACCAGAACATAAGGAGGATCTGTACCAATGCGGAATGGTTGGGGTTTTAAAGGCATTGGTTCATTATAATGGGACACGGCCTTTTCATGCGTACAGTAAAAATTATGTCATACATGAAATGTCCGAATATACTTATTATCTTCGAAATATTCCATCCGCTTATTTTGCCCGTTTAGAACGAAAAATTTCTTCCACGGCAGATACTTTAAAAGCCAATGGTTGTCTGTTATGTGCAGAAGCGATTGCCATGTCCAGCGGCATCAATATTGAAATTGTCCAACGTGAGCTGGCAGTAATGGCAAGAAAGCAGCTTGTATATCTTGATTCCATCGCAGGGATTTCAGACTCCCTTTATTCTTCCGATGTACTTGAAGAGGACATTCTTCTTGGAAATATAATATCTGAACAGGTTATCGAGAAAATCCAGCAGCTTCCCGCTCCGCTGCCCCGGATACTCCTGCTGAAAATATTTTATGGTGTTACGTACAAAGAAATTGGAGAACGACTTGGAATAGAGCCGGGCCAAATATACAACTTATATCGTGCCGGAATAGAGTTGTTAAAAAAACAGATTAAAAAAATGCTTTGATATCAAGAAAAAAGTCCTCCAGCAGTCAAATGCTGGAGGATCAATAAATTCACTGTTTCTAAATATCCTTATAATTTATATTCTTTATAAAGTTCCTCACGGTACGTTTCATCTTCAGATGCCTTCTCTGCATCCGAATAGCGTTTATTTTTCAGTAAAACCTTCATAAGTGAACCCAAACGATTTTCGCCTTCTTTTTTACCTTCTTTTTTACCTTCCTTTTTTCCATTTTCCTCCGCATAAGAAACCATATTTAACATATCAGCTACCTCCTTTTGACGGGCTGGTTTGTTAATTAATTTGCTTTCAGTGAAAAAGCTCCATGAATTTTTATCTGCCAGAGAATACGCTACATCTTTTTCTCTTCCAAATTTTTTAATGTACAACACTCATGCTCTCATCAATCCATTTCTGTACCATTTTAGCACTTACATTAAGATAGTGGGCTATTTTATCAATTTTCATTCCATCCGCAGCCATGGATAAAGCTGAAGCTTTTGCTTTTTTCAGTTCTCCGCTTTCTATACCTTCACTATAAATCTGTTCCAT
>OLOP01000056.1_pt1 | contig 80380 bp, 63 predicted proteins | sample 1672381 | NCBI WGS metagenome assembly OLOP01 (sample SAMEA3136678, study PRJEB25190) | human gut metagenome | biome: human gut; feature: human-associated habitat; material: faeces | place: Austria | collected 2013 | reverse complement strand
AATATTGCCACTGCCAGTCAGGCCAAGGGCGCATCAGGGCGCAATCCCGCCACCGCCGGACGCTGGGAAACGCATCAGGACGAAATCTTGCCATTGCCAGGCGCCCACCAACAAACCAATGAAGAACTTGCATAACCGGCATCTAACAATTGTGTATAAAAGCCTCACCCGCAACCAAGCCGAGTACAATAAGGAGATTGGATTTTAGGGAGTTTTAGAATACATATGACCAATTCAAACGAACCACCGCGCCGACCAGCGCGTCGCCAACCAACCCGCCGTTCCACCGCACCTCGCACTTCCGTGCCCAGTGCACGTGACGAGCTTGAGCGCGAACGCGAGTTATACAGCCAGCACGACCCCTCGGCTTCGTTCATGCACGAACGCGTGCAGAACAAACCAGCAGGTCAGGAACGCGGCGCATCGTCCGCATTCCCTGCGTATGCAGGTGCCGGCAACGATCATATTGCCCATTCGCGCGTTGCCACGAACCAGCCCGCCCAAATAAACCAGGGGCACACGGCCAATGGCAACATGTCCAACGTGTCGGCCTGGGATCAGCACGCTTCCGCAAGCGCAAGCCAGCGCATGCCGCGGGTCGAGGGCCAGCGCCCCAACATGCAGGGCAGCCAGCGCATGCCGCGCATGCAGCAAAACGGCAACGAGCAGGCGCGCCCATCTCGCCGCGCTGCCAACAGCCAGCGCGGTCAGCGCCCCAGCGCCCAGGCAAGCCAGCGCATGCCGCGCGTTGAAGGTCAGCACCCCTCCGCGGCTCAACGCCAGCAGCGCCCCGTTCGTCGCGGTGCCGCAGCTTCGCAACCCAGCCAGAGCATGCGCGTTCAGGCAGCACAGCCGCAGCAAAGCCAGCCTTCGCAGCAGATACCCGTAGTGCAAAACATGCGCGGCAACGACCCGTCTGCCTATTCGCGCGCTAAATACCAGCGCACCAAAGAAGGCGCCCAAAAGGCTTCGCCCACCAACGCATCCACATACCAGGCAGCTCGCTACCTGGGCAACAACGACTATGCGCCCAAGCAGAAGGCCGACTTTTTTACGCGCGGCAGCCTTATCGCCGTTGCCGTTGTTGTGGTGCTTGCCATCGTTGGCATATTCGCCTTCAACAACTGGATGGGGTCGAAGCCGGTTGAGGTCACGCTAAACGGCGACCAGGTAACCATTTCGGGCGCCGAGCGCAGCGTTGGCGGCCTTCTGGACAACAACGTGGTTTCGGTAACGCCTGGCAACTACGTAGCCGTCGATGGCAGCACCATCCGTCAAGGTGAAGGCACCCGCTGCACCGCAAAGGTGAACGGAAACGACACCGACGATATGGACATGCACTTGAACGGCGGCGACAAGATCGAGATCTCCAACGGCACCGACATCACCGAGCCCTACACCGACAGCGAACCCCAAACCCTTCCGCACAAAACGGAATTGAAGGGCGTTGGCGCAGTTCACCTGTACAGCAACAATGCCCAGGACGGCGAACAGGTAACGCGCACAGGCAAGGAATCGGGCATCACCGCCACGGTTACCACCAAAGAACCGGTCGACAACATCGTTCAGTACTACAACGTGAACAGCAACGGCGACAAGGTTATTGCGCTCACGTTCGACGACGGCCCATGGGATAAACAAACCGACGAGATCCTGGACATCCTTGAACAGAACGACGCCAAGGCTACCTTCTTTACCGTTGGCCAATGCATTAGCGGGCACGAAAAGGAGTTGCAACGCGCTGCAAGCATGGGCTGCGAAATTGGCACTCATACGTGGGACCACGCAGAGGGCAGCGGCGAAGGCGTAAGCCTTATCAAGATGTCGACCGACGAACGCAAGCAGGAAGTGCAGAAGGGCCTGGAGGCAATCAAGAACGCCACCGGCCAGGAAGCAAGCACTATTTTCCGTTGCCCGGGTGGCAATTTCGACACTTCGGTTGCCACCGACCTTGAAGGCATTGTCACGGCAGAAATTGGCTGGAACGTTGACACCACCGACTGGAAGAAGCCCGGCGCCGACGTTATTGCCCAGCGCATCCAGAGCGCCGGCCCTGGCAACATTATCCTGATGCACGATGGCGGCGGCGACCGCAGCCAGACCATCGAAGGCCTTCGCCAGGCGCTCCCTAAGTTGAAGGAACAAGGCTACAGCTTCATCACCGTGCAGGAGCTGCTGGAAAAGTACCCCTATCAAGAGGGCCAAACGAATTAGAGAAAATCAGCATAAAAAAGAATAAAAAATATACCACTGCGAGCGAGCCGTGGTACGAATAGATAGCATGGGGAACAATCGAGATGAAAGATTGTTCCCCATTTTTTTATATTTTCGATAAGTAGATTTACTTTTCGATTGCATAAACGCTGTACGTAATTTTTACGGTCATGTCAGACTCAGCGATGATTGCATCGAAGATGAGCTGTGTTTTATAGCTCGACACCTGTTCCACACGGGGTGATAAGTGGTATGTCGTTTCAATGGCAGCAGTATCAGATTCCACCATGCAGTCCATGGCTTTGTATGCTGACGTTTCGGTAGGGAACGGATGTGCTGTGTAGCCGGATTCGTTGCTGGATTCACGGATTAAGATATACGTAGGTTCTGTCATAACAGATACGTCCTTTCTGAAATGTGAAATATGGTTTTACACAGATTTGCACTCAGATGAGGTGCCGTATTGAACCGCTCTCCCTGTTCCTCGGGCACGGGAAGCAAGGAGAGCGGTTCCTCTTCGCCTATGGCATAGCGGCTGACGCCGAACCTCGTACGCGCGCTTCATTGCAAACGCGGCTCAGCTCGCAAAGTGGGAATCGAGCACCTACCCTTACTTTCCTGCCTGGTTGGTGCTAGTTCGGACTTCTACCGATTTCGCGATATAGGCAGGGCGGCGCTTGGTTTCGATGTAGATGCGTGCGATGCATTCGCCGATCACACCCAGCGTTACCAAAATGAGCCCGCCCATCAAAAGGAGCACGCACAGAAGCGTAGGATAGCCCGATGGCATGGCGGGGTTGATAAATTGCTCGACAACGACTTCGACCAGCAGAACCAACCCGACAAGCGTGGCAACGAGACCCGCCACCGCGGCAATTTTCAGCGGAAACGTGGTAAACGAAAGCACTCCGCCGATGCCGTAGCGCATTAGTTTCCGGAACGACCACTTGGTTTCGCCCTCAACGCGATTTGCCGGCGTGTAGGGAAACGGCAATGTCTCGAAACCGACCCAGGCAAACATGCCTTTCGAAAAGCGGAAGCTTTCCGGCATAGAAAGAAGCGCATCGGCCACCCTGCGGTGGAACACGCGAAAATCGGAGGCATCGGACATGACATTGAGCCGAGAAGTTGCATCGAACGTTTTGTAGAACGCGTGCTTGAAGAAGCTCAGCACCGCACCTTCGTTTCGATGCTCTTGGAATGCGGCTACGCAATCGGCGCTAGGGTTGGCCTGCAGCATGCGGTACATTTCAAGCAACGTTGCAGGAGGCTGCTGCAAGTCTGCGTCCATCAGGCCAACCGCATCCCCTTCGGCATGTTGAAGGCCTGCGAGCAGGGCGCTTTCCTTGCCGAAGTTGCGGGAAAAATCGACCACGACGATACGTTCAGCCGATGCAGGAGTGGGCAGCTCATGCAGCAGGTGCGACGTACCGTCGGAGCTGCCGTCGTTCACCAAAACCAGCTCGTACGACACTCCCGAGGTGGCAAAAGCATCATCCACCGCGCCGAACAGCAGCGGCAGCGATCCTTCTTCGTTGTAGCATGGCACGACAATGGAAAGATCCACCGCAAGCCCCCTTTTCGCTTGATTACCGCGTCCGATTGTACGCCTAGCAGCAAAGCAAACCTAGCGTGTTGCCGAAATGCAGCATCTTAGGAAAATAGGGCGGCTATCGTTTTCCCGCTTTCGATTTGGCGTCAGGTTGCAATGGAACCTGCGCGTGGGGTTCGGTACCAGCCACTATGCCACAAGCGAAAAAGCGAGACCTGCCCCCTATTTTCTCACCTGCCGGATTTCAGTTTCACAAACACGTTGTGCAGAGCGCCGTTCTTGGCAGCATGAATAGCACCGCCTAGCGCCAGGCACTTCGCCGCATTGCGCTGTTGCAAGGGCTTCAAGCACAGGCGCAACGCCTGGCTGTCGGCTTGCGCACAGGGCACCAACTCGTTGAATAACTCATCGGCAAACACACCTTGCAGCCATTCCTTCTGTGCAGTGCCGCTCATGCCGCTTTCCTTCTGCTTGTTACGTTCCAACGCCGAAAGAATATAGCGAGCATACAGCGCACCAAGCGTGGCCTTGGCGCCGGCATCAAGCAAACCCCATGAATCCAGCTGGTTACGCAACATTTCAATACGCGCGCGATGCACCTCGTAGTAACGCGGTACAAACTTGCTGGTTAGGTTGCCCGTCTCGCGCTTGGCGTAGCGATATAGCGGTGCGCCAATCACGTTCAGGCCAGGCAAATCTTGGAACACGCGGATGTTGAATTCAATATCTTCGATAAGCGGCAAATCTTCGGTAAAGGTAAAGCCGCCCTGCTGCAGATAGCTGCACTCGTACACCTTGTTCCAGGCGTAGCCGTAATGCGTACCCTTTTCGAACTCCAACACGTGCTTACGCAGCTTGGTTTTTCCCAAATGCGCCGATTCCTGGCTGAAAATGAATTCCTGCACACGTTCCACCTTGCCACCAGCGTCGTAGAATTCTTCCACATGACCCACCATAACCACTGGCGCTTCGTGCTGCTGAAGCGAGTTGTACGCGCTCTGCAGAAAGGTGAAATCGTAGCGATCGTCAGGGTCGGGAAACCACACATAGCGCCCCCGAGCAGCGGCAAATCCCGTATTGCGCGCCGCCGAAAGCCCTCGGTTCACCTTGTGCGAAACAACGCGAATGCGCGCATCGGCTGCGGCGAACTGCTGCGCGATGGCCAAGCTGCCGTCGGGCGAGCAATCGTTCACCACAATAGCTTCCCAATCGGTGAACAGCTGGTCTTGCAAATCGCCCAAGGCAGCGGCAAGGTAGGGCTCGGAGCTATACGTGGGCAGAACAATCGAAAAGAACGGAGCGCTGGAGGGTTGGGCTGGGACGTCTGCGGTGCTCACCAAGCCCGAAGCTTCCGCAGCACCCGTACCGCTACGGGCAACATCGGCATAGGCAGCTGCATCGCCGCACCCATGCGCAGCGGCAGCGTCCGCGGCATCGACGCTCACGGCGCCATTACGCCCCCGCGAGGCGGACGTACCGTTCGCTTCGCCCTTGCCGTGATGTCGTTTTCCCATATGCCCAGCGCCCCTCATGAACTCTAAACGCTTCGGCGTCAGCGCGCGCCGCTATTCCGAATACTTGCTTATGTCAGATATCTTAACAACTACAACGCCGTCGATGGTTGTCACCGAATCATTGGCAGGATACAGCGACATGTTCGCGAATTCACTGGAACGAATAACCTTGGCGCATTCGTCGAACGAGCAGTAGTTGAAGCTCTGCCCCGCAAACCGCTTCATTATCACATCCCAAGAACGTATGTTGTTCTGGTAGTGGTTGTCCCAAACCATGCCCCACTTCGCATAGCTGCTTGCGTAAACGTAGGAATCGCTGGTGTTCGGAAAGTTGCCCGCTTCGGGCTTGCCGGCGATCAATACCTTCGCACCCGCCTGCACATCGGGGTTCGCATCAAGCACGCCAGCAATTCGGGTGGCCAAAGAAGCAGTTTGATTCTGGCATGCCTGCATAACCTCGGCATCCGCATTCGACTGCAGCGCGTACGACCACGCCCCTACGGCAATAAGGCAACAGCAGCCGACGGACATAGCCTTCGCGGGCATGCGCAGGCGCACATTGCCTCGGTCGGGCGAATCGAGCAAAAGCTGCACCAACAGGGGCAGAAGCAGAAAAGAAGCCATGAAACCGCCCAGCATAAGCAGGGTTGGATACCCGTAGCTGGGAACGATAACCAGGATAACGTTGGCGGCAAAGGGGATAAGCACAACGCAAAGCAGCGCCATAGCGCTCGCCCCCAAACGCTTCACACCGTTCATCGTAGCAAGACGGACAAACGCAACCGCCACAACAATCATGCAGGCAGCCGCCACATACACCCAGCCAAAATGGTTCCCGAAAATGCCGTGGCTGAACAAGCCGTCAGAAAAGTCAACGTAAGCGCTGGGGACAGACGACGTCAAAGAGCCCAGAATACTGCCAACGCCAACCGAGGAGGCTCCGCCGTAGGTAGAAAGGCTGATGCCCATCGCAAACAAAGACAGCTCGGTTAGCGCGTAGTACAGCACAGCGCCCGCCGCGCATACCGCAACGGCAACGCCGAAGAACACCGCAAGCTGCTTGGCGCTGAGCGAATCGGCGCTGCAGCCTTCTTCGCGGTAGGGGTTCTGAGCTTCGCCACGAGCGTCGCATGCCAGCGACGTCAGCGATTCAGAGCCGCCGCCCATAAGAGAGCGAACCATCACCAACAGCACCGCAACGCAAAACACGCCCAGGCTCGCTTGATAGCAACCGAGCGAAAACGCCAGCAACGCAACTGCCCCAACAAGGGCAACCGGCTTGCCGACAGCCCCAACGCGCCCGATCAGGCATGCTGCCAGCACCGCGCATAAAAACGAGAGCGCGTACGAATTCGAGCAGTAGTAGTACGTGATGCAGCAGGAAACGAAGGGCGAAGCGATAAACAGAATCGAAGAAGCATACTGCAGGCAAGCGTTCCTGATGCCAAGCTTGTCTATCAGCGCAACAACGCCCAGCGTAAACAGGGCAATGGTGATTGCGGAAGTAAGGATAGGCGAGCACAGCCCAAACTTAGCACAGGCAGCAAACAGCAAGCCCCAACGCCCCAAGCTAATATCCCAAGCATGCGGAATAAAGCTTCCGTATCCATTGGGGTTGCTCAAAGAAACAACCGCATCGGGGTTCGAAAGGCCGTTCAGGTACATCTGCGCATGGCATATCATGCCCACCGCAAAGCACACCACCAGCAATTTTGCGTTGCGAGTAAACCAGAGCTTCACCTTGGAAAACCCCGTTTTCTCTGCCGTTGATTCACTTTCTAACCCCAAGATAACCTCCCGATGCTTTCAGCGAGAACCTGGTACCTGTCCCTTTTCCCACCACGGAAAGTCTACTCCCCCTCAAGGTTATTCGCCTCGAGTTTCAGATCCTGTTACCAACAAAGCGTTTAACAGCAACATGGGAAACAGCATTCGTCAAACAAGCCACCGGCACATGGAGCCCATTAGCCCCAGCCCATTTTTATCTCTTTTTGCCAGAGACGCACCGGCGGAACAGGCAACCCGAGCCATAACCTTTATCATAGAAATGTTGAACAAAAACGCACGCTGCGCAGCAATAGCGAAAGGATCCGCCGTGCCCGCAATTAGCTTGCTTATACCCATTTACAACGTGGAGAAATACCTGCGCGAATGCCTAGATTCCGTGCTGGCCCAAAGCTTCACCGATTTCGAGGCAATCTGCATTAACGACGGTAGCACCGACAGCTCCCGCGCCATTGTGCAGGAATACCTTGATGCAGACGGCCGCTTTCGCGTGATTGACAAGGCCAATTCCGGCTATGGAGTATCCATGAACCAAGGGCTTGATGCGGCAACGGGCAAATACGTAGCCATCTTGGAATCGGACGATGCGTTCACGCCCGACGCGTTGGAGGTGCTGTACAACCTGGCAACCACGCACAACGCACAGGCGGTAAAGGCTGACTTCTGGTTCTACTGGAGCCAGAACGAAAAGCTGGAGCCCTGCCATGTAATTAGCGAAGGGCTCTGCGGCAAGCTGGTTAACCCTCAGGAAGTGTTTGAACCTTTCTATGCAAAGCCATCTATTTGGTCGGGCATGTACAACCGCACCTTCCTACAGGAAAATGACATTCGCTTCCTGGAGACGCCAGGAGCATCGTATCAGGATGCTGGCTTTGCCTTTAAGGTATGGGCCGCCGCCGAACGCGCTGCGTTTAGCTCTACTCAAATTTTGAAGTACCGCCAAGACAACGAAGCTTCATCGGTAAATTCCCCCGGCAAGGTGTATTGCGTGTGCGACGAGTACGCCGAAATGCAGCGCTGGCTTGATGCGCACCCGGCAAAAAAGCAGCATCTACAAGGCGTGCTGGAGCGCATGAAATTCAACAGCTACCTGTGGAACTACGATCGCCTTTCCGCCGAACTGCGCGCCGAATTTTTGAAGCACGCCGCGCAGGAGCTAAAGGCCGATTTGGACGCCGACCGCGTTGATCTGGCGCTGTTTGAGCCTTGGGCCGAAGCCGACCTTCGCGCGCTTATTAAAAAGCCCGAAACCTTTGCAAAGTGCCGCACCGAATACGCAGCGCCCGGCAAGCTGAACACCTTCAAGCACTATTACCGCATTGGCGGCCTGCCTCTTATTGCAAAGCTGCTGAAAAACAAGGTGGCGAAATAGCCCATGGCGGTCGAAGAACCAACGGTCATCCGCGCCGAAGGCGCTCCCGAGCACCCCGTTCTTTCCATAATCGTGCCCGTATATAACGTGGAAGACTATCTGGATGCCTGCCTTGATTCGCTGCAGGCACAGACCTTCGGCGATATCGAAATGGTTTGTGTAAACGATGGTAGCCCCGATGGCTCACGTGAAATCCTGGCAAAGCGCCAGAAGGAAGACACACGCATCGTTATCGTCGACAAGCCAAACGGCGGCCTTTCCTCTGCGCGTAACGCGGGAATTGATGCGGCATGCGGAACCTACATTGGCTTTCTTGACGCGGACGACCGCTTCACGCCCAATGCCTGCCAACGTATTGCCGAAGCATTCGCCGAAACCGATGCCGACGTGGTGACCTTTGGCGGTTACTGCAACCCCGCAGAAGCCGCAACTCCCTGGATTACGCTGAAGCTTAGCCCAAGAGACGTGGTGTATGACGGCTTCAAGCCTGCCTTGATGTTCGAAGAGCAGAGCACCCCCTACATTCGCACCGCTTGCCGCAAAGCGTTCTTGGATGAATACGACATTCGCTTCGAAGAGGCGCTGCCCTTTGGTGAAGACCAGGTGTTTTTCTTCGACATCTACCCCAATTCAAGGAAAACGGCGCTAATAAGCAACAAGTTGTACGAGTATCGCATCGAACGCGAAGGGTCGCTTACGTCGAAAACCAATGACGACCTGGAAGCAAAGAGCCGCAAGCACTTACCCATGACCCAGCGTATTTTCAGCGCCTGGAAGAAGCGCTTCGGCTTGGAGGAATACAGTTCTGAAATTGTAAGCTGGTCCATCGAGTTCGTACTGTATGGGCTGTTCTGCTTGCCGGAAGGCGTACGCAATGAACTGCTGCCCGAATATGCCCATATTTTCCGCGGGTTCTGGGGCAACGAAAGCACCAGCGCATTGCAGCTAAAGAAGCACGACCGCAAGCTGTTGGAAGTTGCCCTGAGCGGGAACGCCGTAAGCAATGCCCAAGCAATACGCCTACGAGCAGGCTGGTTTCTGGAGAAGTACGGAGTAAAAGCTGTTGTGGGGAAAGTATTGGGGATGAATTAGAAGGGGGGGGGGAGCACGACGCATCGTGCCCCCTTAGGTGCCGCCCGCAGGCAAGCACCGCTATTAAGTTCGTGCTTTACCGGATTTGTGGGTTTCACCAAATATGCGATATCGAAAATAGCGTGATGAGGGTGTGTCTGCGTATGCGAAATGTTGGAAATGTACGAAACAGAAGAATCACACGAAACAGTGGTATCATTAGCTCCAGTGATACGGCCCTGTGGACTCTAAGTGAGGCAGGGACTAGGGAGGTCGCCAGCCTATTGGGTTAGCGGCCTCCTGATTTTTTCGAGACAGGTCCACGAATTATGGCCAAAGAATTCAAGACCATAAAAGAGCAGATACTTTTGCTTAATTCCCGGGGCATAAAAACCAACCAGGAAACCGAAGCCCAGCTTATGAGGGAAAGCTACTATGCCATAATCAATGGCTACAAAACACCTTTCCTGGATAAGCAAGCAATGAAAACACATAGCAATGATCGCTTCCTCGCAGGAACCGAATTCGAGTGGATATTCGCTCTATATTCCTTCGACCGCGACCTCAGGTCCCTCGTATTTCAATTCTTGGATAAAGCAGAAGCTACTATGCAGAACGCGGTTACCTATGCATTCTGCAAGAAAAACCCGAAACCAGAAGCGTATCTAGATAAAACCTGTTACGTCGATGCAAGCAACATGCTTGTGCCAAAAGGGTTCAAAGGCAATCGAGAGAAACTCCATCGAAAGAATCTGGATAAACTCCTGAAAACCCTCGAGGAGAAAAAGCGAGATCAAAATAAGTCTTTTGTTAGTCACTATTCCAAGGAATATGGGTTTGTCCCCCTGTGGGTTTTGCAAAGGAATCTCACCTTCGGAAACATTCACCACTTTTATCAACTTCAAAACCGAAGCATCCAAAATGATGCATGCAAATATATTGTTAAAGCAACAGGAAGAAAAATAGGCGAGACACGTCTAACACCGTTAGAGTTCCTTCGCGCATTCTCCGTTTTGGTCGATTTCAGGAATCTGTGCGCACATGGAGAGCGTTTATATTGTGCAAAAGTAGGGCGATCGCACGACATCCCGTTTCGCAGCCTTATTGACAATATGGCACTCGTCCTTTCCGACAAAGAAATCGATGCGCTACGCAGTGGAATAGATGAATTATTTGAAGAATACAAACCTAGGTTTCACATCATAAGCAGGCAATCGCTTTTGACGGACATGGGCTTAAAGAAAAAGTAACCAAAGATAGAGAGGCGCATTGCGAGCTTCCGTCAGCTATCTTTCCTTAAGCCCGAAAGACGCAGACACGCCAAGAGCTAGCTCAAACTGGGCAATGGTCTCCAACGTCATATTCGGCTGGGTATTCAGGAGATTCGAAAGCCGAGACTGGCTTACCTCCATCCTGTCTGCCAGTTCCTTTTTGCTAAGCCCCTGGCGATCCATCTCGTCAACAAACATATAGGCAAGATCGAGCGCATGTTCATACGCCCTCGTATCGGGGGTTTCATTTCCTTCATGAACTGCGACAGGTCCATTTTCTGCACCTTTTCCCCTTTCCATATTTGCAAGCTTCTTGGCAAGCAAATCAGACGCAATCCGAACTAGGGGTTTAGCCCTATCAATTTCCTTAGATATGTTCCCAGAGCCTTGATGGCCAACAAAACGATTTCAGGAGGCTTCCGGCAGAGGGTGAGCGCCATTTCACATTTAGCTCCCGAATAGCCCTTTATTTCATATAAGCCAGGAACCTGGTTATTTGTTCTGAGTTTTCCTGTTTTGCAGGACGCTCCGACACCTGAATCTTGAATCTTCTTAATCTGGTGGGCAAGGTTAATTATCTCTTCCTTGTTCTTTCCGCCGCTGATTGCTTTTCGAACGGAGAGGCTGTCTGTCCAGATTTAGCCAATTTCCAAAAGGTGTGCTCAGAATCAATTGTTTGTGGCTTTAAAACGTGGCCATCACCCATCAGCAACCTTTCACTTCGTTTGTAAGTGAATTACAAGCAAATTGACCACGATAGTAAATAAACTATGCATATACGCAAAGGCGAGGCGGAAATCCGCCTCGCCTTTGTTTCCGCTTGAAGCTTCTAAGCCCTTACATGGCCTTGTATACCGCGCACACCTCGTCTATGGGGCCGTCCATTCGCATATGGCCCTTTTCGATCCAAACGGCCTTCTTGCACACGCGTTCCAGCTGGTTGATGTCATGGGAAACGAATAGCAGTGTAGTGCCATGGTTTTCGACTAAATCGCTAATACGCGCTTCGCACTTTTCCTGGAAACGAAAGTCGCCCACAGAAAGAGCCCCGTCAACCACCAGGATATCGGGCGTGGTTGCCGTAGCGATGGCGAATGCGATACGTGCCACCATGTCGGAAGAGTAGTTCTTCAAGGGCATGTCGATAAAGTCACCCACTTCGGCAAAATCGACAATAGCATCGAACTGGCCATCGATAAACTTCTTGCTACAGCCCAAAAGCGCACCATTCAGATACACGTTTTCGCGCGCGGTAAGTTCGTGGTCGAAGCCTGCACCTAGTTCAATAAGAGGCGCGATGGTGCCATTGATAGCGTAGGTGCCATAAATAGGCTCAAGCACGCCCGCAATAATCTTCAGCAACGTAGACTTGCCCGAACCATTAGTACCCACAATGCCGTACACATCGCCACGGTTAATGGCGATGTTGAAAACCATGTCTACATGATTGGCTGAAATATATGCCCGACAAAAGTTAGGGCATGCTTTTGCCGACAAGGAAATCACGCCGGATAAAAACAAGAAAGTGAGTGTTTAGAAGCTTGCTGTTTATAGTATCTTTCATATTGGATTTTTAGACACAACAGCAGACGTAGGAAATCAAACGAACAGACGCATTGAGGAAGAAAGGGCGAAAATGAAGTTCAAGGCCGTTGACTTATTTTCTGGTGCGGGCGGCCTGTCCCAAGGTCTGCGCCAGGCTGGTTTCAACGTCGTTGGCGCCCTAGAGATCGACCACGACTCCGCCGAAGTATTCCTGCTCAACCACCCAAAGACGAAAATGATAGAGGGGGACATCAAACACATCTCCCCCTATGAAGCCGCCAAACATTGGAATATCGAACCAGGCGAGCTCGACTTGCTCGCTGGCTGCCCACCATGCCAAGGATTTTCCACGATTGGAACAAGGAATCGAAAAGCCTCTCGTGACGACTCGCGCAATGACCTTATCTTCCAGATGCTGCGATTCGCAAAGTACCTAAGACCCAAAACAATTATGGTTGAAAACGTCCCGGCACTCGCATCCGACCAAAGGCTCGAGACTTTTCAGAACGAGCTGAAAAGTCTCGGTTACCACTGTGACGTAAAAATACTTGACGTCACACACTACAAGGTACCGCAGCGCAGGAAGAGAATGATTCTATTGGCCTCGAGACTCGGCCGGATTTCCGTTCACGATGTCGATTTAACCGAGGGAACATACCTGACTGTTCGGAGCGCATTCCGCAACCTCGATTCTGCTTTCGTAAAAAACGATTCACTCTCTAATTTGCACGGGAAGCATTCTAAAAAGGTCCAAGATATCATTCATGCCATACCTCACGATGGCGGAAGCAGAGCCGACCTTCCCGAGAACTTGGTGCTGGAATGCCACAGAAAGACAAGCGGATTCAAAGACGTGTACGGCAGAATGAGCTGGGACACCCCCTCCCCAACGATAACCTGCGGATGCGTCAATCCATCAAAGGGGAGGTTCATCCACCCAGAGGAAGATCGAGCGATTACCCTGCGAGAAGCCGCGGTTCTTCAGACCTTTCCTCTGAATTACATCTTTCCTGTTAAAAAGGGACGGCTCAAGCTATCAAGGATGATAGGAAATGCCCTTCCTCCCTCGTTCATTGAGTTCCATGCCCGATGCATAAAATCGGCAATATTGCACAGACCTTAAGGCAGGTTTATGTCAGCCAAGAAGAACAACGTTATTGACTCTATATGGCGTATGAAAAGAGCAGGCCTCTTTGGGGCCTACATAGACGAAATTGCCTTTCCCCACTTTCGAAATCTCGAACGAGACCTAACGATTACTTTCGACTTTCCAGTAACGGCGCTCATTGGCCAAAATGGCATCAATAAGTCCTCTATTCTCAGGGCACTTCAAGCATGCCCAGACCAAAATTCAATTAGCGACTACTGGTTTGACACTGACCTTGACTACATAGAAAACGAGCCCAACGACAGGCAGCGGTACATCCATAGATACCGCGTGCCGTCATCGGGACACATCGCCGAAGTGATAAAAATCAGGATCCAAAAGCAAAGTCGAGGAAAAGACTATTTCGAAACGGCCAAGCCCAGAAAAAGCGACAGCATGAAAGATATGCCAGAAATGGACGACAGGGATAAACCATACAGGGTCAACACCCGTTGGAAGCCTATCAAAAAAGATGTTGTCTATCTTGACTTTCGAGCGCAATTACCCGCGTTCGATATATTCATGAACTATCAACATCGCCTAGACAAACGCGATGCCGCTAGGCGCAAAAGCTTAGTTCGGCTTCGCGCCAAAAGGCTTAACCAGGCAATTTCAGACTCAAAAACCTCAAGCACAATCTGCGGATCAGAGCGGCTCCTAAGCACCGTAGTGTCCCTCAACCACGACGAGCTCGATGACGTCACTAAGATACTTGGCCGTGAATACAAGTCGATTAAGATGCTAAAACATGATTTGTATGATTTCGAAGGCTGGACCGCCAAACTCGAAACAAAAGACTTTGACTACTCGGAAGCCTTTGCGGGAAGCGGTGAATTCGCTGCCATCATGGTTGTCCATTCGCTTCATTGCGCAGCAGAAAGGAGTCTCATTTTACTCGACGAGCCAGAAACATCACTCCACCCGGGCGCCCAAACAGCATTGTGTTCATTTCTCCTGGAGATGACAAAGAAAAAGCATTTCCAAATAGTAATGGCTACCCACTCACGAGACATAATTCAGTCCCTCCCACCCGAGGGGAGGAAGCTTTTGGGGATCCTGCCGCATGGGTCCAAGGTCTCCCTGCTTTCCCCGAGAGCATCATTGGATGAAGCTTTTTCCCGATTAGGGGCAAACTTCTCCCACAATAGCATCTACGTCGAAGATGAACTTGCTGCGGAAATTTTAAGATGCGCATTCCGAAAGTACAGCACAGATGCAACAGGCTCTGTCGAGATTCTTCCATTCCCCGGCGGAGCAGACACGATACTCACAAGACTCATTCCTTCACTTGCCACTATTGACTCCAACGCACTGATAGTCCTTGACGGCGACCGCAGAACGGATGAAAAGAACGAAGATTTCCCAGGTGACGCAGATGGATACGAGAAAGCCCTAGAGAAATATGGGATCAAACGAAAATTCATCCCCATGAACGGAGGCAATGACACAGATGAATCTCACCGCTCCAATCAGCTAAAGAAAACCCTTCTATGGGTTCGAAAGCATGTTTTCTATCTACCAGGCAGCGACCCTGAAGGTCTTGCTTTGTCGATTGTCAAAGATATTCCGCTAGAGCTAAACGCGAACAACTCAGCGAAAAACAAGGAAGCCTGGAAAAACGAAGCTGAAAAGGAATATTTTAAAGCCCCAAAAGAGCAGATTACCGCCGAAGAAATCCTCAACCTCCAGAAGCTCAAACTTGCTCAAGCAGTAAACGAAGCTGAGAACGAAGCCGCATCAAATATCCTGAACGAACTTGAACCGATCATCCATTCAGCGCTACAGATTGGTTCAATAGACCGACAGAATGCACTATAACCGCCCTTCGAATTAACGGGTACCGTCAAGAATCTTCCGAAAATTTGCTGACGCCCAGATGCACCTCGCCCTCCTTCTTATCAAGCAGCAATGCGTCAAGGCAACGCCTTCGGCCCTGCTTGTTCTCGACTATGTACTGACCTGTGTCAAGATTTCGGACACGGAAGCCCGAGGCGATGCCTATGGTCGCCTGATTCCTCGAGCTTCCGTGTCCGAAATCTTGACACAGGTCAGGCTGCATTCGTCCCTCGGCAACCTATCGCCCGTGGAATATGAGCGGCAGTGCGCTCATTAGCTCGATTCCGAATGTCCATAAAACAGCCCCAGTCCACGGTATGACGACCGAAAGCGGGGAAAGGGGGGGCACGATAGGAGCGCCATCTCCCAAGTACACGGCCGAGTTCAAGCAGAAGGCCATCGAGCTGTACAGGAAATCAGGGACCAAATCATACGCAAGGAAACGACTCCGATCACAAACGATTACGCAAATTGCTGCAGACAAGAGAAGGACAGGAGCAAATTGAGTCGACTCACCCAGGGGGCATCCCAAGCTTCTTGCTGCCTAGGATTATCTAAAGACATAGTCGACATCGATTGGCACGATAAGCAACATATTGGCAATCTAAACCCAATGCCATCAACGAAGGGCGCTGCAGCATTCCCGGGAATTCACCACACTGTGCCCAATCTACTGCCGGAATGAATAAAATAATAAAATACGACGAAAGGACGATCTTGCAAAAGAACAACAGCAAAAGTAACTCCCAGAAGAAGCAGATCCGAGGAGCGGAAACACCCTTAAAACCAGCACCCAGCATCACAACAAATTTCACTAAAACCCAAAAAAGCGAGCAAAAAAAGTGACAGGAGAATCCGGATCAGCCGATCAATGCGCAAATGGCGTATCAGCCAACAGTATTAAGGAAGCAGATACCTTTCCCAAACAAACTGGCAACATCTTTGAATGCGTAAAACAACTTGCTGGGTTCTCCCTCGAACTACAGCTAAGAAAAGACGAAAACTTAAATAAGCTAGCAGCCCAAACCATGACCGCCATCACGATCCTGTCGGTGGCATTCCTTACGCCATCGCAGCTGCTATTCAGTTACTACTCTTTCGGCTCAATTGAGATAACAGGCTGTCAAAGACTTTTGGCAACTGCCTACATAGTTCTTCTTTTCTTGCTAGTCGCATCGTTTCTTCTCGCTCTAGCTAGCAGACTCCTCAGAAAAAGCGAGATGCTAGATGCACCAGGAACCATATTTAACGATTTCGCAAACCAAGTTGCGAATGCCCAAAAAGCGGGGGAGAGATTAAGCGACAAGGACTTAGCGGACTATTACTGTGCCTCCATCTCGCCATTCTTCGAAACGACAAGAAAGAAAAACGAGCAAGCGTGGAGGCTGATCAAGATGTCGATTTGTCTTCTGTCATTCACTGCCCTACTTGCTAGTCTTTTTCTTGCGATAGCCTTCGTCGGATACATCTCTTAAACACACATCAGTTCAAGGCGAACACCATGACCCCACCAATCTCAATAATCATCCCCATATACAATACCGAAAAGTATCTAGAGCAATGTCTTGAATCCATCGTGAACCAAACGTTTGCGGACTTCGAAGCAATTTGTATCGACGACGGCTCGACCGATGGCTCGCCGAAAATTATGGATGCTTTCACTGCGACAGACACCCGCTTCAAGGTCATCCACAAGCAGAACGCCGGATATGGCTCCGCAGTGAACGCAGGAATTGCCCACGCATCAGGTACATACATTGGTATCGTGGAGCCAGACGACTACATCGAACCTGATATGTATAAAACGTTGTACGAAGCAGCAGAATCCAACGATTTCCCCGACATTGTTAAAGGGGCATATTGGCGCGTGCTTAACGCCGATTCACCGCAACAGGAAATCAAGCCAGCAAACTACCTCCATCGGATCAAAACCGTAGCCAGACCCTTCAAGCTCGAAGACGACGCAGAGTTTCTTTACCATCATCCGAGCATTTGGACTGCCATCTATAAAAAGAGCTTCCTCGACAAAAGCGAAATTCGAATGCCGGAAATCCCAGGTGCAGGCTGGGCAGACAACCCCTGGATGATGGAAACACTCCTCGAAGCCAATAGCATCGTATATGTGGATGAATGCCTGTACTTTTACCGCGAAACCATCCCCGGGTCTTCCTCCTTGGTAAAAGACCCCGCCATCATCTACAATCGTTGGCTCGATATGGATGCGATCATAAAGGCCCACTCACCTGTATCATCAAACATACTCGAGGGCCACTACAATCGTGGTTGCACTTACTTGAAAGATATTTCCGAGCACTTCAATACAAAAGATGCCAAGACCAGGCAAGCTATCCGGCTTATGGCAAATCGAATTGATTCCGATAGCGTCTCCGTCTCAAGCAACATCCGACCCGAGTACAAAAAAGCGTTTTTTCAAGCAAGAAGCCCCTTTGCCTGGACCTGGTACCGAATCAAGGCAAAACTCAAACTCTAAAGCAGAGAGCCAGCGGCATATGCCGTTGGCTCTCTGAGCTAATAAAGACTACTCCCCCGAAGCTTCCTTCAGATACCGCTTCCAGAATTCAACTGACGTAAATTCCGATCTGCGAGCAGCATACTCTGCGTATAGTCTGTCCTTATTCTTCTTATATGAAGAAGCGGCCTTCTTATATCTGCCCCATACCTCGTCAAAACGAGTCTTATTCATGCGACGAATTGCACCTTTTTTGTTGGGCATATCAACAACAATCAGAATTTCAGCGTCGCGAATTTTAGCAGCAGGATACACCCACCCAGCTGCATCAATCACGGCCACTTTACCATGGCGTTTGCCCTCTTCGTTCAACAACCGTTGACCGTTGAAGGTAAGAAAGTCCTTTGCGGCAGACACCTTGCTTCGCGCTCCGTCGGTATTGAGCCACGTATGTGTAATGTGCTTCAGATCTACACCAAGTTTAAAGGCCTCATCGTAAAGCTCCTCAATAGGAACCATCTTTTCTTTTTCACGATTCGCTTCCATAAACCGACCCTCGGCAACGGGGTGAGCGATAAACTCTGGACCACGGAGAAAGTCCTCCAAACCCTTTACCGCCAATTCCGCATCGTCGTAGTTGAATTTCTTCAAATCACGCTGAACTTCTCTGTAGATTTCCATAAGGAAATCGGTCATGGGGGCAATTCCAGTAGTTGCCTGACTAATAAGGGTATTCCTGCTTACTTGATAGCGCTCAACTGCGGAACTGTACTTATAGAAAAACGCATTGTGCCAAACGCATATGCCGTTCATCGCCATAATCTTCGCCTTGCAACGCAAAGCGTATTCGGCATCATCCGAGCGCACGAACAGGGGAAGAGGAAGACCCTCACGCTTTATCGTCGCCATGGGAATAACGCAATACCACCAGCCTGCATACTGTTGAGCGGTATCACCGAATGTATCAAGAGGAGCCTCAAACGCCTCAGTTTCAACCACATCATGGAGGAAGTCCATTCTTCCTTCAGGTTTGAGGGGAAGAAAGTTGCCATTAACGGAGAAGAAGCCGATGTCTTCCGTTTTAAGGTTTTGTTCTTCAAGACTCATCATGGCACCGCTTAGAAAAGCGCTCGAATACTCGTCATTCAATAGCGATAGCAAATTAAATGTACGAATGATGCTCTCCGGCAAAACCTCTACATCGTCATCCATAAGCAGGACGTGCGTCGCCTCTGTTTTTTGCTTCATTGATTCTATCATTCCACGTGCAAAACCGCCCGAACCGCCCACATTAGGGTTCGGGTGAACGTAGATATGCGGGCCTTCAAGCTCTTCAACAGGAAGGGTCCGACCGTTGTCAACAACATGCAATGTAAAGTGAGAGGCGATAGGGTCATTCGATCCCAAAATACCACGCTTGACTCGGGCGATATTGCGAGTTACGTAGTCTTCCTTTTTAAAGGTCGTAGTCACAAGAGACAATTCCACTTGGCGTAGCTCTTCAGGTTCGACATCAACACTGTAAGCAGCATCCTTTATTTCTACCTGATTATTAGCGAAAATCGAAAACCCATGAAGCACTTCATCCGCCAACAGGTCAAGCCGAACCTCGATATGACGCCAATCCGTCGATTTGGGATATTCAGCTTTGGAGCCAGACAGCTCAACCGGAGCCCAGTCATAACGCCCCGCTATAGTTTGAATGAGCGAAAAACCACCTCCCCTGTAATCGAATGATAAATAGTATTCAGTCGCAACCGAATACCGCTTCCATTTCATTACAGACAACGCATTAAAGTAGGTCGTAAAATCAATATGAGAATGCGGGGCAATCCGCAAAACATCGGTATCGCTAGCTTTCCACGCACAGCCATCGACCGTTCGATAACAGAGAGCTGGGTAATTAGAGAATGCAACCGAACCGCCAAATAGAATATTTGCAATTTTATATCTCATCAGGGATCTTCCACCTATTGGTCTAAATCACTTATCTTATAAAGCTTCATATTACCCTCTTCGAGAACAACCTCAAAGCCCTCCACAGAGCCACCGATCGCATCGATCCCTTCCCAGTCTTCTGGACGGTAGGTAAAAACGTGTTTCCGCAGTTCGTCCATCGAGGAATCAAGCAAGAGAACGTATTTTGCGTTGGTTCGCTTAACGGCATCACGCACTTCATCGTCGCTACTATACGCGCAAAGGGAGTGCCGCATCACCCGACTCTCATAAGGCTCATTAGGGTCAGCATCGGGAGAGGACAACAAGCTCCTATAGTAAAACTGGACCCCTGTTACCCCGTACAAAAATGCCGTACCGTCAAATGGCGAATTGATAACAAGATCATCACCTGTTATTTTTTTTGCTTCTTTAACGAAAGCAATTTCTTTAGCCGAAAGCGACCCTTCATCATTCATGTCGTAATCTGACTTAACTAGCGCTCTTGTTTTACCAAAAGTTGTATCGGCATCCCCGATACCATAAATCACAAAATTCGGAGCAAGCAGCAATACGGCAATCAGCGCAGAAACGGTTTTTGCAGCGCTTTCACTTGCAATTTTGACAACCCCTTCTTTTTTCAATAGCCGAAAGAGCCTCTCGCAAAAATCGATAACAGAAGCGAAACCTACCGCCGAAAGCGGGATTGCCGCCAACACGCATAATGCGGCGGTCCTGTGCGGGTCTGTATACCAGAACCCCGAAAGCCAGTGTTTCAGGATCGACTCCGTTGAAGCCGTCGAAAAGTGAATTGAAGCACACAGGAAGTACGTGTACGCCAGCCAACGCAACGATTTATTGCGCAATACAGAAACAATGCCGACTAAAACAAGAAATGCCATTATCGGGCTTGCGGGGCCCCCGCAATAAGAGAGAAGAAGTATGTTGAACAAACCCTGGGTTTTAGATGAAAAATGATCCCAAGAAACAGATAGGACGCCCTGCATGAAAGATGCGTTATATGCGGTGATCCAAACAGTGGCGCAGAACAGCACAAACAATACAGCCAGCCAGATGCGAAGCCGCTCTCTGACCCGAAAGCCAAATGCAGTTTCGCCATACAAAAACTGCCAAGCGCCAAAGAAAGCAAGCAAAACGATGCAACTGAAGACAGCATTTGGCTGAAGCAGCACCAAGCACGAGCACGCGATCACAAGCAAGGCAAACAGCGACAAGCGACCAAGCTTCCCCGTTCTTGCCCTGGCAAACACAACAAATAGAGACAATACAGCTGGCACGATTGCGAAAGCGGCAAGATTTGAACATAGCAGGCCATACGTCAAAAGACGCCAAGGGAAGTCGAAGAAGCAAACACAAGTAAGAGAGCCTGCAATAACAATTCTCTTGTTGTCCTCAAAAACAGTAGTCAGAAACGACCAAACCCCTAGCGGGAAAACTACTGCTACGAACGCAAGATTGACAGCATTCTCCGCAACAGGTGCAGAAACCCCCGTAACACTCAGCGTTACCGCCGCAACAACATGCCAAAGCGCTGGATAAAAAGATGCGCTATCCACAGTACCGAACCCTTGCACTGTCGGAAATACGCTAATCGAAATAGCGGAAAGCTGACTTGTCGAAGCCATTGCATATAACTCATTTAGGTGATATGCATTGTCGATTTCGGTAGAAAACCAATCTGGATAGCCGATCACCGACACAAAGGCATAAACCGACACGAACGCGCCAAAGCAGACATACAAAAACGCTATCCCGCTACGATCGCCCGCATAAGAGCTGTCTGAATTTTGACCACCAACAGAAAGCGCCTTCATGTGAAAAAGGAAGAACCTGAAAAGTCCGAACGCAAATGATAGTAAAGCGACCACACCAAACAGCATAAAACCCGATATGCGCAGATCAATTACATAAAAGATCTGGCCGAAAACCGCGAGAATAGCCAACGAAACAAACGGCGCCCAAGCGATCAGTAACTTTCTCTTGATAAGCAAATCGCCAAAGAATAGACAACCAGGAAGATACAAAAGAACAACTGCAAATAGGCACGAGACAGAAAAACTAGCCCACACTCTATACCTCTTTCCTTCTCTATGTTTCCAACATGCACAACAAGAAAAACTACTAGTCTAGCTCTTTATTATATCTAGACCCTGCGCAGAAATTAGACGCAAGCAAGCCTTGTTGTCTGCACAACACAGGCGAAACCATCTAGTTTCCTGCGCGAATCGCACGCTTGCCACTTCGCCGATTTCGCGTACAGAAGTTCTATACAGTTCAATATCATCAGTCTGGGTTCCGATTGAAGTCCCAGGCAACAATCGCCACAAGAAGCAAAGAAGATATTCATTTTCTATCCGAGGACAAAAAAGCACAGCCGATCAATAAACAACGTTGTGCGGCAAAATTCAAAAGCGAACAACGCCAGCCTCGCCATCAACAATCCGCAAACACAATCCTTTCATAGAGATAGCGAAACGGCGAGCGCAGTTTCGCAATAAGCGATTCGCACATAACGTGCTTCCCTGCCAGCAACGCCTTCTTTACCTGCCCTTAGTCAAAAACGGGATGCGAGTTAATGTAGACAACATCTACGGCATCGAGCAATTAATCGAAATTAAAGGCAAGGAAAACGACATGAAGAGCATCTTTATCAAAGTCGCCAATGTTACCAGATCAAACCACCGCAACCTTCAGCTCGTTAACCATCCCGCATTCATGGAGCACACGGCTCACATAGGTCGCATAACCAACCAAGCCGGCGCGGAGTTCTTTCAAAAGCTGAAACATGATCAAAACAGCTTTAATATGCCCTGTTAACAGGGCTTCTGCAAACAACAAAAAAATCGGCAGCCCAAGCTGCCGATTTGATGCTATTTCGCGAGTTCGCTCTTCACGTATTCTTCGAGTCCCTGCTCCCAGTCGGGAGGGTTGAAACCGACAGCGACGATCTTGGAGAGATCCATCGCCGAATGCTCAGGGCGAGGAGACACGGGGCCCACAACGCTGGCATAGTAATCGGCCGTAGTAACTGGCACTACCTTGTCGGCGTTCCCATTGGCAAGTTCGAACACACGCTTTGCAACCTGTGCCCAGCTTTTTGGCTCACCCGAACCGGTAAGGTTGTAGGTGCCGTACGGTGCGGGGCTGCTGAGCTCGGCATCGCCTTCGCGGTAGCCGAGCAACCAGAAAATGCCCTCGGCCATATCGCGTGTAAAGGAAAGGCGACCCACCTGGTCGTCAACTACCGTCACCTGAGGAATCTCACTGGCAGCAACGCGATCCGAAAGGCCCATCATCGTCTTCACGAAGTTATTGCCATCGCCGATTACCCAACTGGAACGTGCGATATAGTGCCTGGGGCAGCCGCCGACGGCAAGATCGCCCGCCGCCTTTGACTGGCCGTACACGCCCATCGGGGCAAAGGGCTCGTCTTCCGGGTGGAGCTCACGAGTGCCGTCGAATACGTAATCGGATGACACGTGGACCAGCGTGATGCCATGCTCTGCGCAAACGCGCGCCATAAGCGCAGGGCCGGTCGCGTTTGCCTTCCAACAAGTCACACGACCTTCGGGAGTTTCCGCTTTGTCGACAGCCGTATACGCCCCGCAGTTAACAACCGTCCCATATAGGCTCCAGTCAATACCCTGGTAAGCTGCAGGGTCGGAAAGGTCAAACGTATCGATGTCGCAATAGTCGAACCATTCGGCTAAGCCTCGTTCTTCGGCCAACGCGCGCACCGCGCGGCCCAACTGGCCATTACAGCCGGTAACCAACGTGCGCTTGGGCGCCATTGGCAGTGCGTCCTTCAACATAGGGTGAGCCTTATCAGCTTCGGAAAGCTCGCACTGTTCAAGCGGGATAGGCCACTCAATGTTCAGGTCGGGATCTGCCAAGTTCACAAACGTGTAGGTCTTCTTTAGGTCGGCTGACCAATGGGCATTCACCAGATAGGTGTATGCCGTGCCATCCTCCAACGCCTGGAAGGAGTTACCCACACCACGAGGCACATAGATGGCTTTCGAGGGATCGATAACACAGGTAAACACCTGGCCGAAGCTCTTCCCGGGACGCAAATCAACCCAAGCGCCAAACACGCTGCCGGTAGCCACGGAAATGTACTTGTCCCAAGGCTCGGCATGGATGCCACGCGTTACGCCACGTTCAGCATTGAAGGAGATGTTATTCTGCACAGGCCCCAAGTCGGGCAGGCCAAGTTCAACCTGCTTCGCTCGCTGCCAGTTTTCCTTGAACCATCCGCGGGAATCGCCGTGTACTGCCAGATCGAACACCAGCATGCCGGGGATATTCGTGCGTTCTGCCCTCAACGGCTTCTCGAGCTCAAAAGACATGTCCAACTCCCCCTACTGGCCCTGCGCCTTGTACTTTGCCTCGGTAGCTTCCTTGGCGGGACGCCACCACTGCTCATTTTCGCGATACCACTCAATGGTTGCGGCAAGCCCTTGGGCGAAGTCGGTATGCTTAGGCTCCCAGCCCAGCTCACGACGCAGCTTCGAGGAATCAATGGCGTAGCGGCGGTCGTGGCCGGGACGGTCGCGCACCCAATCGAAATCGTCGGCTGCCTTGCCCATACCCTCGAGGATGGCGTGCAAAACATCGATATTGCTCTTTTCGCCGTCGGCGCCAATAAGGTACGTCTCGCCGTAGCTTCCCTTCGTCAAAATAGTCCATACGGCAGAAGAGTGATCCTCGGTGTGGATCCAGTCGCGCACATTCAGGCCATCGCCATACAGCTTTGGCTTGATGCCGCACAGAATGTTGGTGATTTGGCGGGGAATGAACTTCTCCACATGCTGGAAGGGGCCGTAGTTGTTAGAGCAGTTGGATATGGTGGTGCGCAGTCCATAGGTTCGTGTCCACGCACGCACCAACATGTCACTAGCAGCTTTAGTGGAGCTATACGGAGAGCTGGGCTTGTAGGGCGTTTCCTCGGTAAAGCGAGCAGGATCGTCCAATGCAAGGTCGCCGTACACTTCATCGGTGCTTACGTGGTGGTAACGCACGTCGTGCTTGCGACATGCTTCAAGAAGGCAGTAGGTGCCTTCGACGTTGGTGCGCAGGAACGGCTCAGGGTCGGCGATGGAATTGTCGTTGTGGCTTTCGGCAGCATAATGGACGATAGCGTCGCAGCCAGGCACGATGCGCTCCAACAGATCCGCGTCGCAGATGTCGCCCACTACCAGCTCTACCCTTTTGGCAGGCAGGCCGGCAATGTTTTCACGGTTGCCGGCATAGGTAAGCTTGTCCAGCACGGTAACATGTACATCTGGGTGGTTGTTTACCACGTAGTGCACGAAGTTGCTGCCGATGAACCCGCAGCCCCCCGTAACGATGATGTTCTTGGGTTGGAAGTCCGCCATCCCCTAGTCCTCCTTCGTGGCAATCTTACCCTCGGCCACGCGCTTCAGGTGCTGACCGTAAACGCTCTTGCCGTAGCGGTCGGCGGCAGCCACAAGCTCTTCGCGGCCAATCCAGCCATTTTCGAAGGCAATTTCCTCAGGAACGCACACAGGCAAATCTTGACTGCGCTCAACAGCACGCACAAATTCGCCCGCTTCATAGAGGCTTTCCATGGTGCCGGTGTCGAGCCATGCATAGCCGCGGCCCAGAGTGACAACTGAAAGGGTGCCGTCCTCTAGATACATCTGGTTCAGCGTCGTAATTTCCAGCTCGCCGCGGGCGGAAGGCTTAACCTGCTTGGCAAGCTCGCACACGCGAGAGTCGTAGAAGTACAGACCGGTAACTGCGTAGTTCGACTTGGGGTGCTCGGGCTTTTCCTCGATGGAAACAGCGTTGTAGTCCGCATCGAATTCCACTACGCCGAAGCGCTCAGGGTCGTCTACGTGGTAGCCGAACACAGTAGCGCCGCCATTCGTCTCGGCATCCTGAACCGCCTTACGCAGGTGGCGGCTAAGGCCGTTGCCGTAGAAGATGTTGTCGCCCAAAACCAGTGCGCAAGGTTCGCCTGCAATAAATTCCTCGCCGATGATGAACGCCTGCGCCAAGCCATCGGGCGAAGGCTGCTCCGCGTAGGAAAGCGATACGCCAAACTGGGAGCCATCGCCCAGCAAACGCTGGAAATTGGGCAGGTCGGTAGGTGTAGAAATAATCAGAATGTCTTTGATGCCCGCCATCATCAGCACGGAAAGCGGATAGTAGATCATTGGCTTGTCGTACACCGGCAGCAACTGCTTACTGGTAACCGAAGTGAGGGGATACAGGCGCGTGCCCGAACCGCCAGCTAGAATAATGCCTTTCATACAACTCCCGCCATATTACCTGAAGTGACTATTCTTCCTTTTGTTTATCATTGCTGTAGCGTTCAAATTTTTCGATTGCTAACTGCTGAGTAAGCTCACGTATCTTTGTATCCGCCTGGGAAATACGCATAGTGAGGCTGAAGCTTTGCACCAAAAGCACGAAAATAAAGAATAGGAATACAAAATTAACTGGTGCCATTGTCCCAACAAGATCAGACAGCAAATAAAAAATTTGAGGAAAAATGCTGACGACCAGAAGAAGAACCGCAAAACAGAACCAAAAAATAGAATCCTCAAGCTTTACCTTGGAAGTTCGAACCTTCTTCGCAATAAACCCAAGAAGCAATATCGAAGCAAGGATAAGTGTGATACGTAACGCCACTGTCATTTCGCAACACCACCTATGCGCTTACGAATAAGCTGCATAAACAGAATCGAGATGGCCATCCTGAGCATATATTTAGCCGACGTCCATGCGTTCAAGTAGCTTTCGCCGGCAAACCGTTCAGCCATTTTTACCGGAACCTCCACTACCTTAGCATCTGCTCTTTTTATCAAATATGAAACCGTATCGGGTTCGGGCCCACAGTTTAACCCACAAGCCATCAGTTCGATCATCCGCGCATTGAACGCTCTCATGCCGGAAGTAGGGTCTTTAATCGTTTTGCCCGTCGTAAGCCTGATTGCTCCTTGTATTAAATTGCTACCGAGCATTCTCATCGACCGGGGCTTAGATTCATTTACGAAACGAGAGCCTATAGCAATGTCGAAATCGCGAATGGCATTTTCAAGCACAGGTATATATTCAGGTAGATGCTGACCATCTGCGTCAAATTGAATTGCGCAATCATAGCCATGTCGATACGCATATTTCATACCCGCCTGAAACGCACCCGCTAGACCTAAATTTGTCGGCAAATCCAAAAATGGATATTTGCTTTCGCGGCAAATGCGAACCGTTCCATCTTTCGATCCGTCATTAACAATTAGGTAATCGACCCCCGGAGCCTTTGCCTCAACCGAATCAATTGTCGCTTTTAGCGATTCTTCTTCGTTGAAAGCAGGGACAATCAGCAGTGTTTTCATCTGAATCGCATCTAACTTTCCCGCAAACTAATTAAACCTTTGCGCTCCCGAATAAGCTCTATTGATCATCTTCGCAATCGGTTTTGGCCAAAAACGTTTAAGCATCTCAAGGTCCTCAAGCGTTCTCGCGTTATCCGCGATGCACGCTGAGGTTTCAGACCCATCATGCACACGATGATACATCCTAACATGGGAATCGTACACAAAAGAACCGTCCAGCCGGGAAAACCGTTCCCACGCGTCCCAATCCAGGTTGCTTCGAAAGCCTTCCTTAAACAAGGGCAGCGCAAGATTATCAACAACATAGGTCACCGAAGGGCAACAGATGGGATTGCCTAAAGACAAAGGCAAACGCTTTACAAATCGAAAAGAGGAAAACCCCTTTAGGCGATACGGCAACAGCATCAACCTTTTTATGTCAATCAAACCTGATTTCTTTTTTTTCTCATTCTCGCGTATTTCCCCATAATCACAAAAATAAATAAGCGGATCTGCCGCCGAAGACAGGTGCATCAAAGCAGATTCGGTATATTCCGGCTCGTAAACATCGTCCTGGTGGGCAATAGTAACAAACCCACTACCGCAATAAGAAACCGCACAATTCCAATCATGGGCAATGCCTGGGTTTCCGGCATTAATTGCCAATTCGACCTCGTATTGATTTGCGATTGATTCAATATATCGATTTGGAGTCGACGTTGAAATTATAATTTTCGATTTAACCGTCTGCGCAAGAAGAGACCGAATGCAGTCGCCCAGATACGGAGACTCGCCGTAAGCACATACGACAAAAGTGTGCGTTCTAAGCATATTCATTATTTCCTTTATCAACCACCAAACGATTTTTATCAAACTTTGCTTCGACGTCTATTGTACCTATGCTCACCGCTCTTTACATGAAATGAAATCCGTCACATAACGCTATCAGCCTCCAGCACCGCTTGAATCTAATGGTTCGGTATAATAAAAGCAAAAGAATGACTTACGGAGCTTGTGGAATGCCTTTCAAAGAGTACGAAAATCCAGACGAACTTAAGCATCTTCAGAATGTTACAAAAATCGCAATCGAAGAGTTTATCCGCGTCTGCGACGAGCTAAAAATCGATTATTTCGCGTATGCAGGAACGGCAATTGGCGCAGTGCGCCATCATGGCTTCATCCCTTGGGACGACGACGTAGACGTTGCGCTTCTTAGAAAAGACTATGAGAAATTTCTCCATAATGGACCCAAAGTTCTTCAGAATTCATTCAGGATCGATAATTCAAAAACCCAAAAAAATTACCCATCGCCTTTTTCTTACCTAGCCCTCAAGGGAACACGAAATATTCCTGAATTTTTTGAAAGTTGCGAGTGGAAGCGAACCATCGGTATCGACGTGTTTCCTCTCGACAAAGTCTCACGACACCGCATAAGAAGATTCCATCAAATTAAAGGCACATTTTTTTGGGCCCGTATAGGGTTTTTGAGGGCAACACCTGAGCCTTACATTGCTTTTGACGGCATAAAACGATCAATTATTCTTTTCGTATGTCATATAGCACATTCTCTGCTTAGCATATTCAGGATTTCCCCTGAATGGATACAGAGGCAATGGGAGCGCTGCGCGAGACTTGCGGAGCACGAAGACGTAGATCTTGTTGCAGACTTCTCCGATAAAAATCCTATAAAATGGTCAGCATCTATTGGCGAGCTGTTCCCGACGGTCGAATCGCAATTCGAAGGAATCTGCGTCAAACTCCCACAAAAATGGAACACTCTACTAACCAGGCAATATGGAGATTACATGAAATATCCGCCTGTTGAACAGAGAAAAAATCATTACCCCATCGAACTTGATTTCGGGATCTATTGATGTCCAGCCCGAACGATGATCGATTAAAGAAGGGGTTCATCTGGAATACGGCAGGCTGCATCATCAATGCACTGCAAAGCGTAATTCTCCTTGCTGCAATCACCCGTCTAACCGATGCCTATATCGGTGGTATTTTCTCTATCGCATATGCTATCGGGCAACAATATCGTCCGCTTGGAGCCTTTGAAGTCCGTGTCTTTCAAGTTACAGACACAAAGGGTCAGTTCTCTTTTGGGAACTATTATTCTTTCCGACTGATAACGAGCAGCGCGATGGTTCTAGCCATCACGCTGCATTGCCTGCTATGTTACGGAATCGGAAGCGAATCCGTAACTATCGGATCAATCGCTTTACTTAGGGCCCTCGATACAATAGAGGATGTATTCCAGGGAGAATTGCAGAGGCGAAGACGCCTCGATATCGCCGCGAGGGCTTTCACCATTCGCGTAACTGCAACGACGCTTATTTTCATAGCAGCATTTGGCGTAACAAGAAATTTGCTGATTGCGTCCTTATTGTCGCTCGCCGTTTCAGCGTTCGTGCTTTATTTCCTCAACGTCCCCGCAGCCAAAACCCTCTTTTCCATCAAACCAGCAATATCGAAGAGAAGAATAAAGGAGCTCATGGGTGCAAGCACTCCGCTATTTTTTGCGGCTTTCCTATCGAGCTACCTCCCAAATGCTGCAAAATTTGCCATTGACTTCTTTTTAACCAAAGAAGAACTAACCTTCTACACGATCCTCTTCCTGATACCAATGGCCATTAACCTTATTGCAAGCTTCGTATTTCAACCAATGCTGTCATCTCTCGCAGAAACGCTTGCAGAAAAAGGCATTGTCTCTTTCTCGAGGATGATTATTCAAGGCATCTATTTATCTATCGTGGCTTCCTGCATTGTTCTCGTCCTGTCCGTCCCCCTCGGAGTGCCAGTCTTGTCGTTTTTGTATTCAGTCAATCTAGATCCATTCACTGGACCCCTTATCATCCTGATTTTCTCAGGCACCTTTAATGCAATTTGCACTGTCTTTTATTACGGTTTAGTGGCCCTAAGGAAACAAAAGTTCGTATTTGTTTCTTATGCCGTCTCGTCAATAATTGCATTGATCGCCTCAAATACCCTAACTTTCTCGCTGGGCCTTCTCGGAGCATCTTTATCCTACCTCTTGTCAATGGCGTCTCTAACAATCTTGCTGGGAGCCTGTTTCCACGTTGCCAAAAAAACCCATTTCTCCGCTTAATATTGAATGCAAGAAAGTCAGGGAGGGGTCATGCTTAAGCTCTTTGTCGCTAATTTTATAGGTTGTTTTATGTATGGCGGATTGACTCTTAATGAAATCCCATCTGTCTTCATTGAACGGAAGGAGCAAGGAGCTAAGCAGCAGCTGCGGAGCTTCGTTCGATACAGGAGGAATACGAGACCACTCTTCCGGATATCTTTCAGCTGCAATGCAGATGAAATAATGAACCAGGTAATAGTCGATCAATCTGTTATAGCGGTTCCAGTATTCGAGTAGAAGCTCCCTCGCCAAAAGCAGTATTCGACTGGGCTCACATGCTTCAATATACCAACTAGAAACGGGAATCGCCTGACCGCTTGAGCCGGGAGATAGCGTCTGGAAAACAAACAACGGAGACTCAAGTTGATATTCTTTAGGACGGTCGGTCAAAAAAACTGTCGAATCCATCCAAATTCCACCATGCTCAGTCAGCAAAAATAAACGAATAATATCAGAAAGATGGGTCTTTGATATCAAACCTCTATTGTATTTATCCGAAATGTCATTCGGCAAAGCAACGTATTCATGCAAGTTTCGTTCAGTCAAGAAAACGATCTCATAATCCGGAAGATTCTCTTTCACGGATTGAACGCATTTGGACACGATAGCAGGAGCATTCTCGAATCCCTGAAACCACAGGCACCACACCGTCTTGCAGCGGTCCAATTTTGATGCGGCGAAAAGCTTATCTATCCTCTCATCGCTTTGGTTCACATACGTCGCGAATTTTTTCTCAATCTTCTTCCTCATGCGGCTGTATAAAGTCAGCTGAGCAATCTCAGCGCCCCTCCTATTGAAGCCAGACGCAAGAAAGCTAAGTCCAACCGGCAGCAAGAGCCCCTCCCTCAGAACTTGGGATCCAACTCTTTTTATCTCGCTTTTCAGTTGCACAGACATACACCATCCTCAGTATCCTAAATTTGGGCAGGAAAAACTGATATCAGCATCCCGTTTGAGTCAATAACTTATCCTCCCCTGATAAAACAGATCGTAAACGGAAAAGCAATGACGCCCTTATTCTTCCATTGTTTTCGCTTTCGGAATCAATCAGTCAATCAATAAGCTGCTAGGATCATGATTAATTTTAGCGTCTTGTTCGCGAATGACTAAAAGGGATGAGGTTTATTTAACGCTTTCGGATTTATCAGGAATAGAGCAAATAAGAACAGGATCATTGCATTAATGGCGGCCGATGAACACGACACCAACACGCTTAGTTTCCTGAATTCTTGCTGTATTAGTCACCACGTTTACCTACCCAGGCAATGGGATGCGAGGCGTGCGATCATACACGAAAAATTCCATAATATTAGACAATCAGTTTTTAGCGAGGGCGCCCGCAGCAAGTAATAATCTGATTCGACGCGGAAAAGCGAATCGCCTGGCTCAGCAACGAAAAACGACCTTGTCCCAGAAGGCGGCCACCTGGTCAATTATGCCGATGGAAACGATACAACAATTTATAGCTGGCTGAAATTCGACGGATCTTGATATTGGTTTACCAATTCATCCAGGGCAAGCGAATCTGCCTGGACCAAAACGCTGGAAGCGAATGACGCGTCGGGCATGATGGAGAGAAAGATTACTGGGTCCTTTACCCTCTAAGACTCCTCGCACCCTACGTCCGAGCCTGGCGCAATCGCAACCGGAAACGGATGGGTGTACTGAAGCGATAAATGGTTTTATGCAACCATCACGGGGGCTCGTCGCGTCGGATGGGCAAACGCGGCTAGCGAGCGATACCGAATGAATGAAAAAACCGGAGCATGCCAATAGGATGGCTGAAAACAGACGAGGAAATTGGCGTCTACCCACTGATCCCGGAACAATACTGACAAGCCGGCCACGAGTGACTCCTGGTATTGCCTGAATGATTCTGGCGCAATGACGAACAACTGGTCGAAGAGCAGCGGGTCTTGGTGCCGGCCCGACAAAGCTCGGGAGCTATGCCAGTCGGGCGAATCCGAGACAACAAATGCAGGACTCAAAAACAGAAAACCCAAATCGCACAATTAACAGTATCCCCTGATAATGCAGCGATCAAACAGGTACAATTGAGCCATCAAAATATCGCCGACCAGGTGAGGGATACATAAAATGAACACTGCAATTACACGGATTGGTTTTTTATTAATCCCCGCAGCGCTTGCGCTGGCGCTTGCACCCGCTGCCGCAATGGCGGATGAGCTTCAAAGTGGGTCGAGCTCAACTAATTCCAGCTACGCGGAGCAAACGCAAGAGCCTCTCGCCGGGGAAGCGCAAGCAAAAAAAGAATCCACTTCAAAAACCGAATCTCCGGAGAAAGAGGCAGAGTCAACCACTCCAGGCTCGCCGTCAAACACAAGCTCCTCTGAGCCTGCAGAAGCAGCAAAAGATGGACTCATGCTGGAAAACGGACATCTAATCAATTACTCCGATGGCATTGAGGCAGCCATATCCGGCTGGCGTGATTTCGAGGGCTCTTGGTACTGGTTTGCCAATTCCTCAAAGGCTACCGAATCGGAATGGGTAGAAACAGACGGCAAGCAATACCGCCTCGGGGCAAACGGCAAGATGATCACAGGGAACTTCTCTGTTGACAACGCTCTGTACCACGCCACTTCGTCAGGGGCCATCGTAACCGGCAGTGGATGGGTTAAGGACGACGGTAAATGGTGGTATCCAAACAGTAATGGCGCACTTCACACCGGATGGCTTTACGCTGGCGGAAATTGGTATTGGCTCAACGACAAAACAGGCGCAATGGCAACTGGCTGGATAAAAACAGCTGACGGAAAATGGTATCTCTTGAGCGAATCCGGTGCGATGCAAACTGGATGGCAAAAAAGGGGGTCGTGGTATTACCTAACCTCTTCTGGCGCCATGCAGACTGGATGGCTTAACAGCAGTGGCTCCTGGTACTGGCTGAACCACAATTCTGGTGCGATGCAAACTGGATGGATCAAAGACGACAACGGAGATTGGTGGTTCGCCGAAAGCTCAGGAGCACTTGCCTCTTCCGCACGTTGGGTGAAGGGCTATGGCGAATCTTGGTATCGCGTTGACAGCAATGGGGCAATGGCAACCGGCTGGCGACACGTTTCTAACCAGTGGTACTGGATGGATTCTTCGCAAGACGGAAAGATGGCCGCCAACAAACTCGTCAACGACAATGGGACATACTATTGGTGCGATTCTTCTGGCGCCATGATTCGTAACAGCTGGTGCAAAGACAGCACCTGGCATTGGGCTTCCGAATCAGGGGTACTGAGTTCTGGCTGGCTGAAAACTGGTGGCTCTTGGTACTGGCTCGACCCCTCCAACCCAAAGCATCCCATGCTAACGGGACTGCAGACAATCGATGAATCCGATTACTTTTTCAAGGATTCAGGCGAAATGACAGCAACCTGCTGGGTGAAAGTTGACGCAGCAGGAAACGCTCGCTTTGCTTCGTCTTCGGGAGCGCTTGGCAACATAACTCGCGACGCTGACGGCACGTTAAAGAGCGATGGCATTCTTTGCTCAGGCTGGGTAACCCTTGGCAGCGGGACGAAAACCTATGCCGATCCCATATCTCATAAGGCAACGATCGGCTGGGTCAAGGACGGAACCGAAACCTACTACATCAACCCTTCTTCAGAAGTTGCATCAACTGGCTGGGAACAGATCAATGGAACTTGGTACCTATTCAGCTACAGCGGCAAAATGCTAACCAACTGGCAAAAAGTCGGCGGCACCTGGTACTACATGGATTCCTCTGGCGCCATGCAGACAGGATGGCTGAAAAATAACGACACCTGGTACTACCTTAATGAGTCCGGAAAAATGCTCACCGGATGGCAATGGATCGGCAGCAGCTGGTACTACATGAACGGCTCGGGCGCTATGCAGACAGGATGGCTGGAGCAAGGAGGCACCTGGTATTGGCTAAGCGGGTCTGGCGCCATGGCAACTGGCTGGCAGAAGATCGGCGGCACTTGGTATTACTTCAATGGTAGCGGAGCTTGGGTTCCCAACCCAGAACGCGCCCAAATGACAGATCAGATCTGGGGATGCAGCAGCGGAACCCAATGGCTCATTGCCGTAAACAGATCAACTCATAAAGTTGGTATCTATAGGGGCTCGTCACACAATTGGTCCCTGCAGTATTACGTTGACTGCGTCACAGGAGCACCAAGCAGCCCCACAATCACAGGAACGTTCCGAACTAGCGGCGGAAAAAGGATGGCACTGAGCACCGATAGCCGCGCAAAATGGTGCACACAGATCAGCGGCGGTTACTTCTTCCATACAATTCTCGCTTCAAACAACGAGCTGGGAAAAAGCCTTTCCCATGGCTGCATCAGAATGGCATACCCTGATGCGCAGTGGATATACAACAACATCTACGCTGGTACCACGGTTGTGATTTACGGATAGTCGCGACAAAGGAGGGGGGCACCCCTCCTTTGTCGTCTAATTGCCGATCGCCTCTATTTGTTTTTCTTCTCCGATGGCTCTACTCTATATTGCAATAATGCATCTCTTCATTGGCAATTTAAGGAAACGCATTGAAGGAAACAAGAAAGAAACTCTCTGCATTACTCTTCATGTCTCTTTTGGCATTAGCTATCTGTCCAGGCACGGGGCATGCCGACGATGAAAGCGGCGAAACCGGAGACAGGGCAAATAGCTGGCGGTTCAACAACGGCGAGCTAATCACCACCGACCAGGGAGCCTGTCCCGACGACAATGGCATTCAGGTTTTTAGCGCCGAAAAGAACGACCAGGGATACACCGTATTCAACTGGTTTGACCGCTTTAACAACGGGTACTGCTCTGGCGATGGCGCGAAAAGGGTTATTGATGTTTCTGTCCACAACGGAAACATCAACTGGGCGCAAGTTAAAGCAGCCGGCATCGATTATGCCATTATCCGCTGCGGGTACGGGCAAGATCAAAGGAACCAAGACGACGGTCAATGGCTGAACAACGTTAAGGGCTGCCAAGAAAACGGAATCCCCTTCGGTGTTTACCTTTATTCATACGCCTACAACACGAATCGCGCCGCAGGCGAAGGACGGCATGTGTTGACATGCCTCAAACAAGCTGGCCTTTCGCCCAAAGACGTTTCGCTTCCCATTTACTATGATCTGGAAGAAGGCTCGCTCAGAGACAAAGACCAAGCCGCCTTTGCAAAAGCATTCTTTGCGCCCCTTGAAAAAGAAGGGTACAAAACAGGCACATACGCCAGCCAAAGCTGGTGGAACGACTATTTAGCTGATTCCTGCTTTGATCAGCGCGCAAAATGGGTAGCAGCGTATAACGCATCTCGCGGTCTGACCTATTCTGGTTTCACCAACTTCAAAAACACCAATGGGATGTGGCAGTTTTCGGATTACGGCAAAGTTCCAGGAGTCAGCACTCGATGCGATCTTAACTACACCTACATGTCCGTTTCAAGCCAAAGCATTGCTCCAAAAACAGGATGGATCAGCAGTGGCGGTCGCTGGTGGTACCGTCACACCGACGGGTCCTACACGCGCAACGATTGGGAGAGAATCAACGGCTACTGGTACCATTTCGACGCCTCCGGCTGGATGCAAACGGGCTGGCTCAAGCTTGGCAGCACCTGGTACTACCTCAGCGGTTCGGGCGCCATGCTCACGGGCTGGCAGCGCATCGGCGGCAGCTGGTACTACATGAACGCCAACGGCACCATGCAGACTGGCTGGCAGAAGCTCGGCGGGGAGTGGTACTACCTCTGCGGCAGCGGTGCGATGCTCACCGGCTGGTACCAGGTAGGTAGCACCTGGTACTACTCCAACGGCAGCGGCGCGATGCTCACAGGGTGGCAGTCTATCGGCGGAAAATGGTACCACCTTAACGGCAGTGGAGCCATGGAAACCGGATGGTACAAGGTCGGCAGCAACTGGTACTATTCCAACCCCAGCGGCGTCATGCGCTACTCCACCTGGATCGGCGACTACTACCTGCTGGGAGACGGCCGCATGGCAACCAACCGCTGGGTCGGAAGCTATTACGTAGGCGCTGATGGAAAATGGGTGAGATAATCCCAAAGTAAAAGTGAGGGCAGCAGCCCTCACTTTTTTATCAGAGTTAGCAGTCTTGTGTGTTTGTAAACGAGAAATCTTGCCCCCCCTGTACAAACGCCCTGCCGCTTCTAGCGCATTTCGGTATCATGGGAACGCAAATCTCTCCAAGGATGGTTAACATGGCACTCAAAAACAAAGCACTTAACTCTTTCCTTTCGGTCACTCTAGCAATGGGGCTCCTGCCCTACTCAGCCTTTGCCGACACGGCAAAGGCAACCGACGAAACCAATACCAAGGTACCTGTTGAACAGGGATTCGAGCTTACCGATGGAGGTATTGCCGCAAAGCCCCATTCGCCTAATACGGACTCCGGCAATCAAAGCCGCGAATCTGCAGAGGACACTAGCCCCAATGCTACTCCCGCTAACGAAGACGAATTCGGCATAGATTCCGATTCGCGCGAGGCCGACCCCAACGACGAATACGACATGGATTCCGCTTATTCTGAGCCGGATTACGAAGACGGCAAGCTGGCAATCTGGGCCGATGGCCTGGACGACCCCTCTGAGGTCATGGACGTCTATCCACCCGATACCAACGAGATCGAACTTTACTCAAATGGTTCCGGCATTTCCCCCATGACGTTCAGCGACGAGATGCTTTATTTCTGCAAGTATGAAAGCAGCTGCAATTACGACCAAGGACTTAGCTCCGGCGATGGCTACCATGCAATGGGCTATTTCCAATTCGACAACCGCTATGGCCTGGGCAGCTTCCTTAAAGCGGTATATCAGTACAACCCCTCAAAATACAAAGCCCTCAAGGTTATCGGCGACCGCTACGGATGGGATGTAACGGGCGCAACAAGAGGCAACAACACTTTTACCCGACTGGGCAACGACCTTAACACCGCATGGCATGCCGCATACAAAGCCGACCCTGATGAGTTCTCGCGGCTGCAGAACGGCTGGGCCTACACAGAGTATTACAGTGGATCACTAGGAGCCCGCGGGTGTCTGGGCGCATTTGGGATCAATCTCGACAACCGCCCCGATTGCATCAAAGGCTTATGCTGGGGCATGGTCAACCTCTTCGGAGCCGGCGGTGGCGCCTCGTATATTAAAAACGGCAAATACTACGGCGCAAACTGGTTTTTCAAGTATTCAGGCATCAACGAATCCATGTCTGACGAAACGTTGATTGTTACGCTCTGCGACTTCGTTGTTAACAATGTTTCCAAGCGCTACCCCAAGCAACAGATATATTGGAAAGGATGGCAGAATCGCTACCGCAGCGAAAAAGAAGATTGCCTAAGTTACCTGAATGTTGACCGCTGGATCAACAGCGGCGGCCAGTGGTGGTACCGTCACGCCGACGGCTCCTACATACGCAACGACTGGGAACGCATCAATGGATACTGGTACTATTTCGATAGTTCTGGCTGGATGCAAACTGGATGGCTGAATCTCGACAATTCCCGGTATTGGCTCAATGATTCTGGAGCAATGGCAACCGGATGGCAGAAAATTGGCGGCAGCTGGTACTACTTTAATGGCAGTGGCGTCATGCAGACTGGATGGCTGAAGCTCAGCAACAGCACTTATTACCTCAACGGATCAGGCGCCATGCTCACCGGGTGGCAGCTAATCAACGGAAACTGGTACTACATGAACGGCTCGGGTGCCATGCTCACCGGATGGCAGTGGATCGGCAATGATTGGTACTATCTCTATAACAATGGCGTAATGAAAACGGGTTGGTTGAAACTCGGCGAAACCAAGTATTACCTTGATGGGTCTGGAGCCTTGAGAACAGGGTGGTTCAAGGTCGATAGCAAATGGTATTACGCCAATGGTTCGGGAGCGATGCAAGCAGGATGGCTGAAAACCGGCAACACCTGGTACTACCTCAATGGATCGGGGGTTATGCTCACCGGGTGGCAGTGGGTCGGAAGCGCCTGGTACTACCTCAACGGGTCGGGAGCAATGGCAACTGGGTGGCTGAAACTTGGAACCACGTGGTACTACCTTGACGGGTCGGGAGCTATGCTTACCGGGTGGCAATCCATCGGAGGAAAGTGGTACTACCTTGACGGCAGTGGAGCCATGGAAACCGGATGGTACAAGGTCGGCAGCAACTGGTACTATTCCAACCCCAGCGGCGTCATGCGCTACTCCACCTGGATCGGCGACTACTACCTGCTGGGCGATGGACGAATGGCAACCAACCGCTGGGTCGGGGGTTACTATGTGGGCGCCGATGGGAAATGGGTGCGATAAACCAGTCATCCCGTTTATTGTTTGTTCAAATTATTTTCATATAGCCGAATATTGAACTTATGTTCAATATTCGGCTATACTTATTTATATTGAACAAACCAACGGGGAGAAATCTTTGCTATCTAAGAATGAATTCAATGTGCTCGTTGCTCTTAACGGCACGCCATCCATAAGCCAGCGCGAAATAGCAAGCAAATCGGGTATTTCACTGGGAAGCGCAAACGCTGCGCTTAAATCACTCACCGAAAAGGGCATGGTCTCAAATGGCGAAATCAATACAGAAGGCAAAGAAGCGCTTTCTCCCTTTAAGGTAGATAATGCAATCATCATGGCGGCTGGCCTCTCTTCGCGCTTTGCCCCTATTTCCTACGAAAAGCCCAAGGGCCTTCTTCGCGTTCGAGGAGAAGTGCTTATTGAACGACAAATCAAACAGCTCAAAGAGGCAGGCATTAATGACATTACCGTTGTTGCTGGTTACAAGAAAGAGTACTTCTTCTACCTCGAAGATACGTTTGGCGTAACCATCGTTATTAACCCCGAGTACGCATCGCGCAACAACAACTCTACCCTTATGCGTGTTCGCGAAAAGCTTGGCAATACCTTTATCTGCTCTTCGGACGACTACTTCACCGAAAACCCCTTCGAACCGTATGTGTATCAGGCATACTACGCAGCTCAGTTCTGCAAGGGCGAAACCCCTGAATGGTGCATAAAGGAAGGTCCGAACAAGCGAATTGCCGGGGTAACCATCGGCGGCTCCGATTCTTTGATTATGCTTGGGCATGTTTATTTCGATAAAGCGTTCTCCAAGCGTTTTTCCGAAATACTCGTCGCAGAATACGACCGCCCCGAAACTGCAGACAAACTTTGGGAGCAAATCTATATCGACCACATCAAAGAGCTCGATATGGTAGTGCGACCCTATCCCGATGGCATGATCAACGAGTTCGATTCGCTCGATGAACTGAGGCTTTTCGACCCTGAGTTCATCCAGAACGTCGATTCAGAAGCCTTCGACAACATCGTTGCCACCCTTGGCTGCACCCGAGACGAAATTCATGACATCTACCCCTTGAAGCAGGGTCTTACCAACCTATCCTGCCATTTTGCCATCAACAGCGGGGAGTACGTCTACCGCCACCCCGGCGTTGGCACCGACAAGTTAATCAACCGCCAGGAAGAGACAAAGGCGCAGGAATTGGCCCGATCGCTGAAAATCGACGACACCTTTATCTATGAAGACCCTGCAAAAGGCTGGAAGGTTTCCCGCTTCATCCCCAACTGCGAACAGCTTAACCCTTCAAACCCTACCGACATCGAAGAAGCCACCTCTCTTATCAAGAAGCTTCACGGCTCTGATGCAAAATTGGCGCTTAGCTTCAACTTCTTCCAGAAGTCGTGCGACTACGCAGGCCTTATCGAACCCTCCGACCTTGACGCCATCCCCAACTTTCGTCAGCTGGAATCAGAGTTCGCGCATCTCTACGATCTATTTAGCGCCGACGGCGTAGGGCGTACCGTACTTTGCCACAATGACTTCTTCTATTTAAATCTTTTGAAGGACGAAAAGGGCACTCTTTCACTGATCGACTGGGAATACTCCGGCATGGCCGATTTTTCACAAGACCTGGGAACCTTCATTGTTTGCAGTGAGCTTGACGAGGCGGCAGCAGACAAGCTTATCTCCCTTTATTTCGATAACCAGGCTTCCATTGAACAGCTTCAACATTGCTATGCCGCAGTTGCCTTTGCTGGCTGGTGCTGGTATCTCTGGTCCCTTTACAAGGAATCTCAGGGGGAATCGGTTGGAGAGTGGCTGTACATCTACTATCGCTACGCCAAGAAGTACCTTGACAAATCGCTGGCCCTCTATCAAACAGGCATCAACTAACGCAACCCCCCCCCTAGAAACCGACACCCTTTCGACAGGAGCAAACATGCAACAGAGCATTTCCAACCTGCAAAAACAGCGTCACCGCAAATACATGACAAAAGGGATAGCCTTCGCTGTGGCTTCTGGCATTTGCTACGGCCTGTATACGGCGTTTTTAACTCTGGGAGAAACACAAGGCGTATGGGCCGCATGGTTTGGCGGCGAAGGCTGGAACGGCAACGCACCCCTTAGCGCTTTTGCAATCACCTTCGCCCTCGCCGCGCTTGCCGCGGGCTTGAACGATACGTTCAGCGGATTGTGGTCAGTGGCCATGTGCGCCAAGGACGGTCAGCTGGGCGACCTTTGGAAAACAGTCAAGACGAAGCCCGGCTGGGTAATGATGGTTTGCGCAGCCATCGGCGGTCCGTTCGCCACCATTGCCTACGTGGTGGCGCTGAATTCAGCAACCGCAGCGGGCAACCCGGGCGTCATTGTGCCCATCGCTGCGCTCAACTGCGCTATTGGCGCCATTCTTGGTCGCGTGTTGTTCAAGCAAAGCCTTGAGGCCCATAAGGTTATAGGCATCTTGATTTGCCTTGCCGCTGCAGGCATTATTGGTGGCACCAGCTTTGCCGACATGGGCCCCGAAGCCTTGTTTGGCTGCTTGTTCGCCTTCCTTGCTGCGTTCGGCTGGGGCTTCGAGGGCTGCGTTGCGGGCTTCGGAACCATCCTGATTGACTACCGCATCGGCATTGCCATTAGGCAAATTACAGCCGGTGTTCTAGAGCTGGCAATCGCCTTCCCTGCTCTTACCGTAATGGGCGATAGCATTGCTGCCGTGCCTGCTATCCTGTGTACGGCCGTTTCCGACCCCTCTATATTGATCTTCGCCGTGTCGGGTCTGTTTGCAATGCCAGCCTTTTCGTTCTGGTATAAGGGAAATTCCATGTGCGGCACCGCACTGGGCATGGCGTGCAACGGTATGTACGCCTTCTGGGGCCCGTTCTTCATTTGGATTGTATTGGGCGTCTTGAACATTGGCGGCTTGGCTGCCGACTACCCACCCCTTTCCGCAATGCAGTGGATTGGCGCTCTTATCATGATTGCCGGCATCTTCTGCATTGCCATCGACCCCGCAAAACACATCAAGGCACATAAGGAGTAGCCAAAATGAAGAACAACCTACCCCCCTTGCACTACGCCATTATCGAATGCTTCAACCACGGCGAAGAGCTGAGCGCAAACGATGTTATCGCCGCACTCAAGGAAGATTACTCTGGCTACAAGCTGTTGAATAACAAGGACGTAGATGAAGCCCTGGCAACCTCACGAGAAAATGGGCTGCTTGAAGAGACGAAAGTTGACGTTGATGGCGATGGTGAACTTCGGATCTTCTACAAGATGACTGCTTTCGGAACGGATATGGTGCGCCGCTACCTTGGTTAGGCGGCGTAGATGCGCACAGAAAGGAAATCGCGCATCGAACGTGTCTCATGATGCGCGACCATGAGACACTCACGAGCGAACCCGTCACCTATCCCGGCTCCTTTGCATCGCGAAGAAACCAGGAACAGGGACACGCTGCGCAGCATTCTGCCGGGATCGCACCCCAAGCTCGAATCACAGGTCGACCTGCCCGCCACCTCCTATATCCTTCTCCTAAAACCAAATTTCATGGATATTGGCATATACTGTCCGAATTGTGACCCAAGCAACAGGAAGGGATCGACGGCATCAACGACCAAACCCCAGTTTTCACAGTTGTTTCAGGAAAAGACAACATGAAACTTTAGAGGATAGACGATTAGCCGCAATGCCTTTTTCACTATAATTATTCAAGCAGTGTTTGGCTGCTATACACCTTAGAGCAGCCTCCCCGCTGTCGGGATTCGCTCTTTTAACCTTCTTGCCATTGAATCGGGATCGTCCGGTCATCCTAATCAGAAAGGCAGCTATGTCCGTAATCGGCAAACTCAAAACCATCCTGCCTATCTCCTCCCGCTCTTTTCATGCGGCAGAAAAGCACTTTGTGGCGCAAAATAATTTAGTCAAAGACGAGCTGTTCGATATTAAATCGAAACAAGATGAGCTCTTTCGCCGCATCGAGCAGACAGACAACGGCATCAACATGAATCTGAACTATAAGGTGGGCGAGGTGCTCTCCCCTACCCTTAAGTCTATTTCCGACGATCTCGATGCACATGACTCTCACATGAAAATGTTCGCCTGGGATGCGTATAAAAACGAAGGCGAAAGCATTGACGACGCCAAGAAACGCTTTTTTCGGTCCCTTCCACAAGCGACAGGGGGAATGCGCCTACTTCAGCTCGGATGCGCAAAGTTACTCTCGGAATTCGACGCTCTTTGCCAGGAGAACAGCATTCCTTATTGGCTGAACTTCGGCACGCTCCTTGGCGCCGTTCGCCATGGAGGTTTCATCCCTTGGGACGATGATGTTGACCTTGGCATATTGAGAACCGATCTTGCTAAATTAACTGATCTGATTGAACACGACGACCGGTACCGTATCACCGTGGTATACGACAAGTTCGTCTACTGCCGTCAAATTCGGTTCTGGTATTCGGACGTTGCCATCCCCTGCTTTCTGGACCTGTTTATTTACGACTGGGCAGAGTCCGACAACGGGGATAAAGAAGAAGAGCATCGCAGGCTGCGCCGCAAAATGATTGCAGGAATCGAGGCAGACCCCTCCCTTCAATTCTGGCGCGATGAGCCTTACTATGCACAAGAAAACGATCAAGCCAGCGCGATCCAGCTGCAATTCGATCGATACATCGAGCAAGCGCATAGCGGAGGGCTGATCAGCACCTCCAAATCGCCCTATATTAGATGGTCTATCGACAATTTAGATGATGGGAAGCAGCGTTGGTGGACATACCGTTATTCTGATGTATTCCCCATTAATAAAATGAAATTCGAAGGAGTCAAATGCTCCGTCCCCAATAACCCTGGCAGCTTTCTGACAAGCAGCTACGGTGACTATATGGAGCTGCCTAAAGACATTCATTCTCATTTCCAACACGTCAACCACGATAAGCTCGACTCTCCCGAAGCAAAAGAAGTCTTCGAGAGACTGATCGGCAAAGAAGAGAGATGATGTTTACTTCTCGTTAGCCCCCAGCCTTTCTTTAACTTCTGTAGTGTACCTTGAATACGGTCAAGGTACACTACATCACATAAACCCCTTAAATCCTCAAACTGGGCATCCCCCGCCCAATCGCTGCCCACACAAACCGTATCAACATGGTATTCGGCAATATCAGGGCGCTTCTGAACCCAATCGTTTTCAGGGATAACCAAGTCAACATAGCGAATTGCCTCAAGCATTTCTTTACGCGTCTCATAAGGGTAAAAGCTTTTCTTGCCTTTGACCACATTAAATTCATCAGTAGACAGGGCAACGATAAGATAGTCGCCCAACTGCGAAGCGAGCTGCAGCAAACGAATATGGCCGTAGTGCAGGAGGTCAAACGTGCCATATGTCAAAACGCGTTTAAGTCCAGGTTTGCGCTGGCCCAATTCACCAACCGGCTCTATCGTCACCATGGCTTCACGTGTATTTTGATTACTCATCTCGCCAATCCCCTCTGCTTCACTCCACTAATCAGACGATCTTGACAAGCAGCTCCTTGTCAAGATCGTTGAATCTGGACCTATCACCCACGAAACGCAATTTCTTTTTGTTGCCACCGACGTAAGTGATGCCATGAGCAACGCTATCGAGGTTCTGCGGATCTTCCAGCAAAACAAGAGATCCGTTCTTCGCCGCAAAGGGGCCAACCGCAAGCGCGTCTTCTGGATGCCAAATGGAAACAACAAGAAACGAGTCGGCATCAACATTTCGCTCAATCCAGTTATTGATCAACTCATTTGCATCGTACTGGTCTTTACCCACAAAACGATGAACAACCGCAGAGCTGCTGACAATTGGAGCAATGCCTTCGTCGGGGAACGATTTGAAACCGCCGATGATAAGCGCCTCTTCTTTCTGCGACGCGGCCTCGCACACCTTTGACGAAATCGGCTCTTCAGCGAGCTTAACCAGAACTGGGCACTTTTTCGAATACAGATAGGGGGAAAGAGATGCCAAATCGCCCAAACAGCCATCGTAGGTTAAGGCGATACTTGCATCCCAAAGAGCATTCGCTTCGCCGTATTCGTAAATCTCCCAGGACAAGCTACAAGCATCTTTGCCTTCAAGCACGGTTATTTCAATCAATGGCAAAGCCACCTTTGCCTCTTCGCGAACGGCGCCCACATCCAACGTACCGCCATTCAGCACGTACACCGTCTGAGGATTGAGCCTGGTCAGCTCCTGCGCCGTAATATCGGGCACACTTTCGTTCTGTGTAAGGAGAATCGGTGCGTCCAATGCCCCCGCAAAACCATTCGCAATCAGCGGCACCATTTCATGCTCACCCGATGCAAGAATTACAGCCTTTGCGCCATCGGGGTAGCAACGGCTTGAAAGCTTCGCCGCAATGCCATAACGTGTGTCCGCTTCGATAGATTCGATGCCGCTCATGTCGGGCTTCTTCGGATCCTGCAAGGTTTCGAACACAATCTGCTCCGATTCCTTGCTGCCCACATGACCACCCAGCACACGATAGGTCTGGCACACTTCCTTTGCCGTGCCCGCCATGCGCAGATGGCCCTTTTCAATCCATACCGCCTTGTTGCACAAGCGCTCGATCTGGTCGTTGTTGTGCGAAACGATAAGCACCGTCACGCCGTGCTCTTTGATCAACTTCGTGATGCGGTCTTCGCACTTCTTCTGGAACATGAAGTCGCCTACGGAAAGTACTTCGTCAACGATCAGAATCTCAGGCACGATAACCGTAGCAATTGCAAAGGCAATGCGCGCCACCATGCCGGAAGAGTAGTTCTTCATGGGCATGTCCAGGAACTTTTCCACCTCGGCAAATTCAACGATGTCGTCGAAGTTTTCTTCAATGAACTGCTTCGAATAGCCCAGAAGCGCGCCATTCAGGTAGATGTTTTCACGCGCGGTAAGCTCCATATCGAAGCCCGCACCAAGTTCGATGAGCGGAGCAATGTTGCCATTAACCGTGCACGACCCTTTGCTGGGCTCCAGCACGCCGGCGATGATCTTCAGAATGGTGGATTTGCCGGAACCGTTCGTGCCCAGAATACCGAACACGTCGCCCTGCTTCACTTCGAATGAAACATCGTCAAGTGCGCGGAATTCCTTGAAGCGCAATTCGCGCTTGGCGGCGGCAATTACGTATTCTTTGATGCTGTTCAGCTGCTCGCTTGCCATGTTGAAGATCATGGACACATGGTCCACCGTGATCATGGTTTTCTTCGACGAGTCGTCGGCGAGCTCGGATTCGATTTCCAGAACGCTGGTGTTCACGTTTTCGGGCATGGTTGTTCCTTAAACGTAGAGAATGAACTTCTTTTCGGTCTTCTTGAAAATAAGCAGACCGATGGCGAATGCAGCTACCGCCATGCCAAGGCACAGGAGGTTTTCCTGCAAGCCAGGCACCGTGCCGCTCAGGATAAGGTCGCGGAAGTAGCTTACGTAGTGAAACATGGGGTTGTACTGCATGATGGGCGCCGCCCAATCAGGCAGGATTTCCACGGGATAGAACAGCGGCGTGGCATACGTCCATGCAGTGATAACGACGCCCCACAGGTGGCATACGTCGCGGAAGAACACCGAAAGGGCGGAAAGCGCCATGCCCACGCCCGCGCTGAACAGCACCACGTACAGGAGCAGCAGCGGCAGGGCAAGCAGACTAACGTGCGGCATAACCTGGAAGAAGATCATTACCGCAGCTACAGCGATGAGAGAAATACAGAAGTTCACCAGCTGAAACAGCACTTTTTCCAACGGGAAGATAAGCTTTTCAATGCGGATCTTCTTGATAAGCGAAGAAGATTCGATGATTGAATTCATGGCGCCCGAAGTGGAATCGGCCATGAGGGCGAACATGACGTTGCCCAAGATTACGTACAGCGGGTAGTTTTCGATGCTGAACTTGAAAAACGTGCTGAACACAACGGAAAGCACGATCATCATGAGCAAAGGGTTCAGAACCGACCACAGAACGCCCAGGGCGCTGCGGCGGTACTTCAGCTTGAAGTCCCTGGATACAAGGGACGTTATGGTGAACCAATTCCTTCTGGCATTAGCGCTTGAGAGCATATTTGGCATTAATGCAGTTCCTTATCGTTTGATGGCTGCGCACGTTTTTCGCCGTTAGCTACCGGCTGACGGCTGGCGGCATAGAGCCACCGCCTCGGCCTGCAGCCTTACCAGCAGATTCAAAACCCGCACGGCAACCAAGAATAATCACGATTTTTCATTGTAAAGGGTATTGGCGTGCGCTTGCCAACCTGCACGGTTTTTGCGGAAAATGAGAAGGATAGGTGCTACCTTCTTTCGCTAATTCGACGAAATAGGCCCAATAACCTCTTCAAAAAGTCAATAAAAACAGCTGCAAAATGCAGAATCCCAAAAACCGTAACAAATGAAACAGCCGCTTCGGCCAATCCGATGCCGGAAAAATCGACTAACGAAACAAGGGTATAGAATATACTCAGTAGAAACCCAAAAGCGGAAAGCCAGACGGCAAGATAGAACAGCTCACTCACGGCTTCCCTGTCTCTACCGGTCAGCCGTTTGTCATCTCTCATACTCGACCGCCTCAGTTCAAACAAGAACACAGCAGTGGCGCACATCCACCCCGAGACTATCGACACTACGGAAATAAAAGACCCGCCCTGGTCAGTCTGAATCCCTAGGGCAATCAGCACAAATGACGCGACAAGAGGCACCGCAATCTGGCACGCAACTGAAGACCAGTCTATCCTCAATTCGTCCTTATCATGCACAAACGTTCTTTTGTAAGCGTCGAATATCATACGACTCCGAGACGTTTAAAAATCTCCAAAGCGTACCCTTGACACCGCTGCACAAATTGTTTATCGGTCAACTCCGGCTCGCTTGATTCCGTCAGCGTTCTCAAAAAGTAAGGTAAATCCGGTTTATCGAGATCTATGGTTTTCTCCCTGCCGTCGGCCCCCTCCAATGTTGCTTTAACTCTAGAAGGCCCTATATCATCAAGATCGGGAGCACCAACAAGATCGCCAGCACTCACCTTCCTGATTTTTTGTTCCGAGAAAAAAGGAAAGGTTTTTCTTCTGTCGGGCTTCAGGGTCAGGCTCATCTGGCCAAACCGCGACCCTAACACACCGTAAGAATTCTTCGGAAGCCCTTGAATAACAATCTTATATTCCTTTATTGACTCCACCTGCTTAAGCCACTCGCCCCCCTCTTTTACCTGACTAGAAAGAAGGTTTACTTTAGGGAATTCCCTGCGAAAAAAAGCTCTAAAGTCTCGAAGTAGCACCGGACCCGACGAACCCCTATGGCATACCTCGGAAAACAGCAGCGCGCTCTCCCCCTCTTCGGGGACGATCAGAAGGCAACGGGTATGGCCGGTTGGGGCCTCATCGTATGAAATGTGATATTTCGATTCGGCATCATCTTGAGCCAAAACCTCACCTTCCTCCCCCATCTTTCCAGACAAGGTATCCACTAGCAAAGTTTCAGCGTCGAGCCTTTGAATGCGCTTAACAAGAACGCACTCTTCCGCTTCTTTTCTAACATGAGTCGAGCCGCGCAGCCCCTCGCACCAATGCTCGAAAATATCAAGTAAACTCTGACCCTCAATGTCGCAGGGGGCAAAGCTCTCGGCTTTATCCTCGGAGACATTAGCGGTCCTGAATCTTATTTCCCTAACTCCTAAAGATCTTTTTGGCATGCATAACCTCCATTCGGCTTAGCGAAACTCTTGAACACCAAACAACTACCTCTGACTATCCCCCCTCGCATACCCATGCTTCATGTTCTCGCTCGGCGCAAGCGTCCCATCCTCAACAAGTTTCTTGATGTAGCGCTGTGCGGTTCTCGAAGTTACGCCTGCAGCAGCAGCCAAACTCGCAGATGTCACATATCCGTCGCGTTCAACGATCGAAAGAGCCAAAACCCTAGCGGAATCAGCACCCCTTGTCTCCGCCCCGTATTCCACAGGCACATAGGCACGAAAAACATCGCCATCCTCCAGAACAGGAACTTTCCCGCTGTACAACCTCGAGTACTTTTCCAGATTCCTCAATCCACTGCCCAGCTCCTCGGCAAGACCAATTTGCGAAAACACCGAAGCAATCGTGGGATTCTTCGGTACAGGATTGAAGTCCGATAAAGTCAATCGCCCCTCATAAAAAGTTCGACTGGCATTTTCGGTTCTAATGCCCTCTTCATCGACGACCAACTTCGCAGGGAATGGATTAAGAAACTCCCTATGAATCAGAAGATTCGCTATCAGCTCACGAGCGATAACATCTCGCGCGCTTACTCGCTGTGTCCCCTCCAGGACGAACCTGTCGGGCAAGTGCTTTTTCGCGAACGATAGCAAAATATCGTACGATTCGACCAGGTTCGTCTTTACCGTAACGCGATCATCGTACCTGTCGGTGCTCTCTTTTCTGAATATCGCATCCGTCTTGTAGGCAGGGCATATATCGCCAATTACGTCATCTGAACCAACCAACAGTACCGCCGCTAAGGTAAGACCTTCTTCTCCGGTATTTCGATCCTTGGCGTATAGCTTCGCACTTCTTAACAAGGAGGCATCATCCAAGGAGGCCCAAGGATGACCAGCCGTCTTTGCTGTGGCCATCTTGCGCAGTCGATCAATCAGGTCGGGACACAGGTCTTCCATTTCCACATATTTGTACACTCTGCGCTCTGAATACAAGTTCTGCTTGCGTAGATACATCAAGGCGATCTGATCATCGCCGCGCACCTTGATGTCGCTATCCGAAACGCGGTCGTATATAACACCTTTCCAACTGTATACAGCAGGCCCCGCCGGAACCCAGACCCTTATCACAAGGGCCCCTTCGAAACGAACCCTCTCTATTTCCACGAAAGGAGATGGCTTAAAGCAATTTGAATCATTCAGCCTTCTAACCAAGTTTTGCTCTATGCCAAGCGCGCATTTCTCGTTTACGCCGCAAACCGAACCATCGTCCTCAACGCCGAGGAAAATATTGCCGCCTTGCCTATTTGCGAAAGAACAAATCGTTTCAAACGTGTCGTTACCGGGAATGTCTCCGCAGCGCTTGAATTCACACGTCAGCCCTTCGCCGGAAGAAATATGAGACTTTAATTCTTCGGGAGTCACAGCAATACCCCTTTCAATAGGAGGGCTAGTTCCGCCTATTACCCACGCCGACATTATAAACGACAGTGTCGCGACAGTTCGGCGACATTGTCGCATAGGTGTCGCGGGCCTTAAATTCGGTTTTGCAGACGGTTTTGAGCAAGCAGCCCCTGAATAGACCAAAAAATCAGCCTATTTTTTGGTCTATTCGAGCGAAAACAGGCGATTGACCAAAATTCTTTCGCCTATTTTGGTCAATCGAGGGCGCTACCGTTCGCGACAAGCGACGGCACCGCGACGCAATATCGCCCCTAAACGACACCTATGCGACACTGTCGCGACAGTTTGGCGACAGTGTCGCATAGGTGTCGCACTGGGGATATAAAGACAAGTCCCGTTTTCCCAGTACGACATAGCGCACAAAAAAGCCTCGCTTGCGCAATTCATTCACTGCAAACGAGGCTCTGTCCCCTAAGCGGGGAAACGATACCTGTCCCTATATACCCACCTGGCTTATTTCCCCGCGGCTTTCAGTGCTGCTTTGGGACCTGCCACCAGCAGATAGTACAAGCCCTTGCGCAGCGGCGTGGGATTGTTGGGGAAGAATTGCTCGAAGCGCTTTGGGTGCTCCATCAAATAGCGCAGGTTCGCGTTCTGATAGTCGCTGAACAGCGAGCGATCATACGCGCCGCCCCTGAACCCGGCACGCAAATCCTCATGCATCTTAACCACGAATTCACGACGCTGCTCTGGCGCCAAGCGCGCAAAGTTCCACATATAGCTGTCGTAACGCAGCCTGAACAGGACTTTTCGCAAATCTTCGCAATCAGGATCGTTTTTGATGAAGCGCTCGGCCATGTCGAATTCCTTGCACACACACATGACTTTTTGCGCGTCGTTCACAGAAGACGCCTCGTTGTCTTGGCGGTAATGCAGGATGGCCTCTTCGGACATAACAACCTTCTGTGCGGTTACCCACACCTTGAACTGGAAACCCAGGTCCTGGAAGCTTGCGCCCGCCGTTTCAAGGAAACGCACGCCCTTTTCAACCAGCATTTCGCGACGATACAGCGCCGACCAAATGGAAGGAATGCAATAGAACACCTCGCGAACATCGCGCGGATTAAAGGGGGCATCCGTCATAGGGGGTTTGCACACGCTTATAAGCTGGTTGCGCTCTTTGGGCGTACTCCAGTAGAACCAGTAGTTCGCCTTTGCCACATCAACAGGAGCATCGGCGCTTGCGCCCTTCACCAGGCCATACAGCAGCTCTAGCGCATTCGGCTCAAAGAAATCGTCGGGCTCCAAAATACCAATGTACCCGCCGCGCGCGGTGTCGATGCCCAAGTTCATTGACGCGCCGTAACCGGAATTATCCTTATCAATCAGGCGAAAACGCTGGTCTTTTTCCATGTAGCGCTTGATGATATCCAGAGAACCATCGGTGCTGCCATCGTTGATGCACAGTGCCTCGAAGCTGGTAAACGTCTGAGCAATCAGCGAATCAAGCGCCTGCTCCAGGTACTGCTCGGAATTACAAATGGGCACCAGCACCGAAATAGCAGGTGCAGGCCCTTCAGGTGCAGGGCTGATCTTCGCGGTCGCACGCGCCGCATTCGCACGCGCCTGTTGCTGAGAAATCTGGTTCTTACCCTTTTTCTCGGTCTTCGTGGCAGCGTTTCCGCCACCAGCGCTCTTCGCGTTATTCTTCTTAGCCATTCCCTGCCCCTCTCAAATCAATTAGGTAAAAGTATACCGTTCAAACAAGAAGCAACCACAGGGCATATTTCAGCTGCTGCGAATCACGTCAAGCAGTCCGCGGGCCCGCGCGTCCTCGACTGCCGCGAATTACGCCGGACGTCCTTGGCTGCCGCTCCCTCACGAGCCGCAATCGCGCCGAGCATCCACCGGCGTCATACGTCCAAGGTCGGCACAAATCGCGGTGGGCGCTCCACGCCTCCGCCAACCCAAGCGTTCAACGACACGCACGGACATTCGCCACCCCGCCCATCGCGCCACGAACTTCACGGCAAAGCTTCAACACTTAATTAATTCCTCGCAAACGAGGTGCTTTCCTCGAGCGCATCGCATAGAATCGATCTAATGTAAAACGCGCTCATAAAACGGCGCCAGCAGAGCGCAACATTATTCGCTTCAACGCGTTATTGAAGCCCGCCGCCAACAAGGAGGTTCTTATGAAACTTGGATTCATCGGATGCGGAAATATGGCCAAAGCCATGATCAAGGGAATTGTCGCTAGCGGTGCTGTTGCGCCCGGTGAAATCTATGGCTCCAATGTCACGCCGGAGCACGCCGCTGCCGTAGCCGAAGAATTCGGCATTAACGCTGGCACTAACAACATCACCGTCGCCGAAAACGCCGACATCCTGTTCCTTTCCGTAAAACCCTACCAGTACGAGGCCGTTATTGCCGAAATCCGTGGAGCAATGCGCCCTGAACAGACCGTCGTCACCATCGCGCCTGGCAAGACTATCGCCTGGCTGGAAGAGCAGTTCGGCACGCCCGTCCGCATCGTACGCACCGCGCCGAACACGCCCGCACACGTGCTGGCAGGCGTTACCGCCTACTGCCCCAACAGCTTGGCAACCGCTGAAGACGTCGCCGCCGTCGAATGCCTGCTTGCCAGCTTCGGCACCACCGTTGAACTGGAAGAATCGCAGCTCGACGCCGCAAGCGCCATCGGCGGCAGCTCGCCCGCCTATGTATATATGTTCATCGAGGCCTTAGCAGACGCAGGTGTGGCCGAAGGCCTGAAGCGCCCGCAGGCTTACCAGCTTGCCGCGCAGGGCGTACTGGGTGCTGCGAAACTCGTGCTCGAATCCGGCAAGCATCCTGGCCAGCTGAAGGACGAGGTGTGCTCGCCTTCCGGATCCACCATCCGCGGCCTTGAGGTTCTGGAAAAAGGCGCATTCCGTGGCACCGTCATCGATGCACTGCGTACCACCATCGAAAAGGCACGCGCTCTGTAACGCAAACGGACGCGGTTGGGTACCTGCGGTGCCGCAACGCCCCGCAAGCAACAACCCCGTTACAAACCGTCGCGCGAATGCTTCCTTTCTTGACATGCCGCGCGCACATACTAGAATCCGTATTAGCACTCCACATGTTGGAGTGCTAATTACGTTTATAGGCGCTTGCGCACCGCCATTTCGGCACCGCAAGCGCACGGCAACGAAGCAACGTTTGCTTGCGGTTCGCAGGCGCAAACCGCGGCGCGGTGCAGGTGCCACGACGTCAGGCGCAACGCCTAACTCGGCGCCGCGTCGGCCGTATCGCCTGGGTTCGAAGCCGCGCCAACCACAACGGGCCTCGCCGCAGCACCAACCGCGACCAGCCCAGCAACCCGCCGCCGCGCCAACAGGCGAACGTACATAACAAGCCATGAAGGAAGGATCTGAATGAAGCAATTCAAAACAGAAAGCAAAAAGCTCCTTGATCTGATGATCAACTCCATTTACACCAACAAGGAAATCTTCCTGCGCGAGCTTATCTCCAACGCATCCGACGCGGTGGACAAGCTCTACTTCAAGAGCCTTACCGATACCTCTATCGCCGTTTCGAAGGACGACCTTTCCATCGATGTTGCCTTCGACAAGGACGCACGCACCATCACCGTTTCCGATACCGGCATCGGCATGACGCGCGACGAGCTCGAAACCAACCTGGGCACCATCGCTCACTCCGGCAGCCTCGAGTTCAAGACCGAAAACGCCGAGCAGCAGGGCGAAGACGTAGACATCATCGGCCAGTTCGGCGTGGGCTTCTACTCCTCGTTCATGGTTGCCAAGGAAGTTACCGTAACCTCCCGCGCATACGGCGAGCCCGAAGCCTTCACCTGGAAGTCCGATGGCATCGAAGGCTACACCATCGAGCCCGCCACCGCCGAAGAGGCCGCCGCACTGGGCGCCGACCACGGCACCAGCATCACCCTGCACCTGAAGGACAACGCCGACGAAGAAGAGTACGACGTATTCCTGGACCAGTACGAGCTCCAGGCCCTCATCAAGCAGTACAGCAACTACGTGCGCTACCCCATCCGCATGGAAGTGGAAGAACGCAAGCCGCTGCCGAAGCCCGAAGATGCTGGCGACGACTACACGCCCGAATTCGAAACGGTGCGCGAGGTTAAAACCATCAACTCCATGATCCCCATCTGGAAGCGCCGCAAGTCTGAGGTGTCCGACGAAGAGTACGCCACCTTCTACAAGACCGACTTCCACGATTTCGAGGATCCGGCCCGCACCATTTCCGTTCACGCGGAAGGCGCGCTGACCTACGACGCGCTGCTGTTCATCCCCAAGCGCCCGCCGTACGACTTCTACAACAAGGACTACGAAAAGGGCCTGGCACTGTACAGCTCGAATGTGCTGATCATGGAAAAGTGCGGCGATCTGCTGCCCGACTACTTCAGCTTCGTAAAGGGCGTTGTTGATTCCCAGGATCTGACGCTGAACATTTCCCGCGAAACGCTGCAGCAGAACAGCCAACTGCGCGCTATTGCCAGCAAGCTCGAAAAGAAGATCAAGAGCGAGCTGGAAAAGTTCCAGAAGAACGACCGCGACGGGTACGAGAAGTTCTTCAAGGGCTTTGGCCGCAATTTGGAATACGGCATCTACACCAGCTACGGCATGAAGAAGGATGTGCTGGCCGACCTGCTGCTTTTCTATTCCGCCAAGCAGCAGAAGATGGTTACGCTGGCCGAGTACGCCGAGGCAATGCCCGAAGGCCAGGAGTCCATCTTCTTCGCAACGGGCGAAGCTATCGACCGTCTGGCGAAGCGCCCCATTGTGAACACGGTGCTGGGCAAGGGCTTCGATGTGCTGCTATGCCCGCAGGACGTTGACGAGTTCTGCTTCATGTCGATGAGCGAATACAACGAAAAGCAGTTCAAGAATGTCGCCGGCGGCGACCTGGGCCTTGAAACCGAGGACGAAAAGAGCGCAGCCGAGGCCATCACGAAGGAAAACGAGGGCCTGTTCGCCGAAATGCAGAAGGCACTCGATGGCAAGGTTAAGCGCGTTGCCGTTTCTGCCCGCCTGACCGATACCCCTTCATGCGTAACCGCAGAAGGTCCCATCACGCTGGAAATGGAAAAGATCTTGGCGCAGGGTCCCGACGGCGAGCACGTAAAGAGCGATCGAGTGCTCGAACTGAACGCCGAGCATCCCGTATTCAAGGCAGTGCAGAAGGCGTTCGAGGATGGCGATACCGAAAAGGTGCACCTGTACGCCACGATTCTGTACGATCAGGCGCTGATCACCGAGGGCCTGCCCATCGACGACCCCGTGGCCTACACCCAAGCCGTCTACAAATTCATGGCATAACAAAATGGGGGCAGTCCCTATTTTGTTATTCTTCGAGCAGAGGGGCGTTCGCGAAAGCGGGCGCCCCTCTTTGCTTGAGCATAAGACCCGCAGTAAAAATACGAAAGAAAGGAAGCGGGCCGATGATTTATACCGCAGAGGAATTTGGCAGCGCCGACATCATGGATGAAATGGGGCGAAAGTCGGAACGACTCAACCGTATAGTCGCTGCTTATTGCTACAGCCAAAACGAACCAACGATGGAAGACGCAACCGCAATAGCGGATTACCCTGACGTTGTTCAAGAGCAATTTCACAAATGCAAGCTATCGCTAGCCGGCAGCCTCAAAGTGGGCAAAATGATCTAAACTCCTTACCGAAAATCGCTCATCGGCCACATCGCACAAGACATGGGCCTTTATCCTTGCATAACGGAACGGACCTAGCCATCTAGGTCGCATTTATTGTTCACAGACAATTAGCCTCTCGACAACATTCACAGATCCATCGATTACCCATCCATGTCCCACAAATCTATTTGTGGGACATAAAATTAAATCCATGTCCCACAAATAGATTTGTGGGACATGGATGACTCCGCTATTACGATTGCAAATCCTCGGTAATAGCAAGCAGGGCGGGAAAATAGAAAATCGCAGAACGCTGACCGCTGTGAGGTGAGAGCTCCTCAACAACGCCCATCTCCTCCAGCGTTCCCAAAAGGCGGCGGGCGGTTTTCGGCTTAACCCCCTCCTCGCTCGCAAAATCCCGTGCGGAGAAAATCGGGCGGCTGAATAAAGCATCTGCGGCTTTTTCGGCAAACGTTGAATGGCTTTCCTCGACCAGCCCCATCCGAACATCGCGATACAATAGATTGATCTGCTTCGCCTTGCCGAGATTTTCCCTTGCCTGGGCCGCCACCGCTTCGAGGAAGAACGAGCACCAACCTGTCCAATCGCCATCCGACGAAACGGCAAGAAGCCTATCCTGATATTCGTTGTTTCTATGCTCAAAAAACTCGCTCATATAGAAACACGGTAATGACATTACCCCTTCGGCACACAGCATCAAGGGAATAACGATTCTGCCTATACGACCATTGCCGTCGTTGAAAGGATGAATCGCCTCAAACTCAGCATGAGCGACAGCAATTTTAATCAGGGGATGATCTTCCGATTCATTAACGTACTTCTCCCACTTCGCCATTGCGTCCTCTAGTTCATCAGGGGAAACGGGAACGTATCTCGCCTCTTCTATTTTGTTCGATCGGCCAATCCAATTCTGCTCAACTCGGTATTTTCCAGGAGATTTAAACTGCCCGCGCACGCCATCGAGAAGTATTTCATGGGCGCTACGCAAAACCCTCCCCGAAATCGGCAGAGTCTCGAGCATTCTCAGCGAAGAATTTAAGGCCAAACGGTAATTGTTGACCTCCTGGATATCCGCTTTCTGAGCATCCGTAACATCAGTTTTACCTGCATCAAAAGCCAAAACCTCATGAACAGTTGTATGGGTTCCCTCGATCCTGGAGGAAGCAACAGCTTCATTTACAAGCATAGGAGAAAGGAGCAGTTGTGGATTTGGGATGATACCCAGGTAACTGTCATATCTCCCGATTGCGTCAGACGCATCTGCAATAGGCCTAATCAGCTTCTGCCAATTTAAATCCAAAGGAGGGAAGGCCCCTGAATGATAGTGAACAGACATGGAATCTCCTCGCTAAAAAACGAACAAATGTATGATATCAGATTATCCAGCGCGGGGAGAGGGGCACCGTCCACCCATCACCAACCGATGCTCAACCCCCCCCCAACGATCTCCGCAGCAGGCTTGGCTACGCTGGCCGCAACGGAATTCCCGAGGTCGGACGTGATAAGGCCCCATGTCCACGGCAATGAACTGCGCCCCAAAACTTGGACGGATTAAATAAAGACTACGCCACTCGGGACTGGCTCCGGAACTCCTCCGGGGTCAGTCCGTTCAGTTTAACCTGGCGTCTCCGAGTGTTCCAATGGATTACGTAGGCGTCGAGGTCCGCCTTGAAGGACTCGAAGTCGGGCCAGCTGCGTCCCCTGAAGAACTCGTCTTTCAAGTGGCCGAAGACCTGCTCGGTGGCGCCGTTGTCGAGGCAGTTCCCCTTGCGCGACATGCTCTGGGTTACCTCCGCCCTCTTCAGGCGCCGCGTCCACTTCTCGTGCTGGTACTGCCAGCCCATGTCTGAGTGCAGCACGGGCCTCGCGCCCTCCGGCATCCTCTCCAGCAGACGGTCGAGCAGGAGCTCCTGCTGCTCGACAGGCTGGCCGCGAGAATGCCCGGGGGCGCAAGGCCTATCCTCCACAGCGACATGGGCTGGCAGTACCAGCACGCCGTCTGGTGCGGGAGGCTCAGGCGCGAGGGCATCGTCCAGAGCATGTCGTCGAGAAAGGAAAGCTGCCTGGACAACGCCTGTACCGAGGGCATGTTCGGCCACCTCAAGGACGAGTTCTCGAGGGGGCAACGAGTGGCCGGACTGCGGGTCGTTCAAGGCAGACCTCGACTCGTACGTCCGGCACTGGAACGCAAGGAGGAGGCAGGGAGCCCGGGGCGGCCTCACGCCCGAGGAATCCAGGGAGTCTTTCGGAGCAGCTGCTTAATCGCTATTATCGACTCCAAGAAATGGGACGCAGTCACCGTTCACCCGCCCAACAAGCAGAGCCTCGCGTACTGCTAAGTGCGCAAGCGAGGCTCTGCTTTTGTGTGCGTTATGCCCAAGTGGGAATTTGGTACCTGCCCCTACCCCCTATTCAGCTTCTTCGGGTTCGGGCTCCTCCTCGAAGCGGACGTCAATCTTGTCGATGCGCAGGCCGTCCATCACACGAGCCATCATCGTGATCTTCGTGCCCTCGTGATGCAGCTCGTACGAATCGCCCTCGGCGGGGATCTTGTCCAGCAGGTCGAGCATCAAGCCACCCGCGGTCTCGTAGTCGAACACGGGCACGGGCTCAAATCCAATGAACTCAACGAACTGGTCAACCGGCAACGAGCCGTCAACCAAGTAATGATGCTCGCCTACCTTCAGAATTTCATCCTGATCATCGTGGAGATACTCGTCTTCCATGCGGCCGATAATCTGCTCGACCACATCGGTCATGGTAACGATGCCGGACGTGCCGCCATGCTCGTCAACCACCACAGCGATCTTCGTGTGCTTAGCCTGCAGCACCTGCAAAAGCTTCGCGATAGAAATGCTCTCCGGCACCGCCTGAATAGAGCGAATCTTCAGGTCCTTCATCGTGGAGCCCTCTGGCAACAGGTAAGCATCCTTGATGTGCACGAAGCCCACAATGTTGTCCTTGTCCTCGCGGAACACGGGGTAACGCGTGAATTTGTTCTTCCCCATGAAGTCGAGATTCGTTTCAAGATCATCGTCGTAGTCGATGGCCAACACCTCGGTGCGGGGCGTCATGATAGCCTTCGCGTCCTTGTCGTCCAAGTCGAAAATGTTGTCCAGATACTGGTACTGATCCTGCTCGATAGATCCGCTCTCAGCGCTTTCTTCAAGCAGCAGCTTAATTTCTTCCTCGGAATAAGCCTCAGTTTCATTCTTGGCATCGTGGCCGGTCAAGCGCATAACGCCATTGGTGGTAGCGTTAAACAGCCACATGATGGGATAAGTAATGCGATAGAACGCATGAAGCGGACCCGCTGTGTGCAGCGCGTAGGTTTCCGTCTTCAGAATAGCCATGCTCTTAGGGATGAGCTCGCCGGCCACCACATGCAGCGTGGTCATGATGAAATAGCCAATGCCCACCGAAATAACGGTGACCGCCGTGTCGGGCAAGCCGAAGAACACGAAGATCGGGTGAAGCAGCGCGGCGAACGCAGGCTCGCCCAGCCAGCCCAACGCCAGCGAAGCCAGCGTAATACCAAGCTGACAAGCCGAAAGGTACTCGTTAACGCTGTCGGCCATTTCGAGCGCACGCTTGGCGCCCTTCTTACCTTCTTCCACCAAAATCTCAATCTGCGATTTACGCACGCGCACCAAGGAAAACTCGGCGATAACGAAAAAAGCGTTCATTAGCAGGAACAGGACCACCAATATCAAACTTAACCAAATAGGCATCTAGGTACAAAACTCCTTGCATAAGCGGGTGAGAAGCGGAATCGCCATCTCTCACTGCGGGGACGAGAAACGGATCGGCCATTTCTCATTGCGGAAACAGAATCGGAAAAGAGGGCCAGCCTGCTTTTCCGCTAAAGGGGAATCGGTGCGCTTTGCGCCCTTTCCGAGAAAACCGAAATTACACGGCCACCTCCCCCTTTGGGAAGGGCATAAGGCGCGTTACGTCCGCTAACAAGGAGAGGTGCTTGCGCACATCCAGGCATAAACCACGCGCAAGGAAGAGCTGCAACGCTGTTTGCGCTGCAGTATCTGAATACAGAAACGCAGCCTTTTCTTCACACGAAGACAAAGACCGCGCGGGACCAAAAAGAGAATTATTGCATTGTGCGGTGCGTTTTCGGGTCGAGCAACATCGACCGCCGCCGTCGGAGTCGTTCACGACAGCTTCATCTCCTATTCTGATGGCCGCCGCCATCGTTGGTCCCACAACCCGTTTTGCGTAAACAGGCACGATATCTTTCAGAATAGTACCGCGGAACAACAGCAATTCAACGAAACACCATCACAGCGCCATGTTTTCGACGGCAAACGACACAATCCCGCTGTTTCGGCCTCGTCGCAGACGCAACGACAGAGATGCGGGTGCCGGCCTCATGCGAAATCCCAACCAAATCAACAACGCGCGCCGCCGCGAAACGGACGCGCAGGGCAAAAGGCGCGTGGACGGCGAGGCGGGATATACCCAGCGACGCGAGGCGAATGCGCTTGCCCCGCGTGGGACGACGCGGAATGCACGCACACCTCACACGGGGGCAACGGGCACGTCTCACGCGAAGGCGGGCGCAACAACAGGAGCATCTTGCGCGTGAGCGGGGAGCAGCTCGGAGCTGCGTGTGGCGAACCCACAAAACAGCCGCGCCACCCCGCGCAAACGGGGACAGTGCGCGAAACACGAGCACCGCCCCATACAAAGCGAGAGCAGTGCGCGAACCGCGAGCACCGCCCCACCCCACCCGAAAAAGATCAAAACGCTCAAACGGAGCACCTAGGAATGGCAAGATCTGCGCGCCGTGCATGATTCGAGGGGCCCGTGCAGCAAAAAGTGCCCCTTCCTGGCAAGATCTTCGCGCGGTGTATTCCCAAACGGCTGTTTGCAGGGCTTTTCGAATGCATGGCGCGCATATCTTGCCAAAGGGAGCCCGTTTTCGGATGCATGGTGCGCGAATCTTGCCATGAAGGGGCACTTTTCCCGTCCGAGGCCCCCTCGGGGATGCATGAGGCGAAAAAATTGCCACAGATTGTCACCCGGGAACGCACCGTGGCGGAATCCTGCCACCGTCGGACGCTGGAGAACGCATCTCGCGAGCATTTTGCCATCGGAGAGCGCCCGGGAACGCATCAAGGCATAATCTTGCCGTGGCAGGCAGCCCGAAAATGCACCGCGGCAACACCTTGCCACGGCAGCCTCCTTCAAGAATGCTTCTCGACGACATATTGCCAAGAAGGCCCTCGACTGCCCGAGCTTGCTGCGAAATCGCAGTGGTGCCACGGAGTCGAAAGACGCCACCAGAACGAAGCGTCAGCCAATTCAACACCGCACGCTGACGCGTCCAATAAACCGTGAAAATCTTTTGGTACCTTCCACCAAGAAACTGCGCCGAAAACATGCTCGCGTACTATGGCGAGCATGAGCGAAAAAGATACCTACACCAACAACATCAACGACGCGGACGGGCGCGATAACGGCACCGAGCCATCCGGACATGGCAGCGCGGCATCATCGGAACACGACGGCAACGAACCGTCCCGACATGACAACGAGGCAGCAGCGCAGCGCGACGGTGTCGGCGACGTCTCATCGGAACGCGAGAACGCCGCCATCGCCGACAAAGAAGCAGCAAGCCGCTCCAATCACGCAGAAGAGGCACCGCTCGATGAGCACAGCGCCGCCCACGCGGCAAAGGCAACATCCGACAAGCACCATGCCTCCCACGCAGCGGAGACGGCATCCGCGTACCTCCAGAAAGCCGGCGATTTCCTCGGCCTGCACAAAAAGGCTTCCGCCATCGCTGCAGCCGTTGCGCTGTGCGCCGTAGTAGGCATCGGCGCAGCCGTGGCTTCGAACAGCCGGCCCGCCCCTAACGGCATGCTCCTAAGCAGCAGCTTTGTGAACTACGCAGCAAACGCCGTTGCAACTACCACGAATACTGCCGCAGAAGAAGCGGCAGCGGGACTCGTCGCTCAACGTCTCACGCCCAACGCGCTCAACAGCGTCGATTCCTTCGCCACCGCCCCTGGCACGTTTTCCCTGATAGAAGGCGAAGATTCCACACCGCTTTCCGAAGAGCAGCAAGAATCCCTTACAGCAGCCACCCAAAACATCGAAGGCGGCGGCTACACCGTTGGCTTCACGCTCATCAATTTGAACACCGGCAAGGGCATCGCTTACAACCTCGACTCGCGCGTTTACGGCGCCAGCTCGTTCAAGGGTCCCTACGCCGCTTTCCTGTGCCAACACCTGGGCGACAACGACGCTTCCTATCCATCCGGCAGTGAAGCGACAGGCTCCGGCGTTTCGTCGTCCATATATTCCCTGATGCAACCCATGATCCTCTACTCGGACAACAGCGCATTCAGCAGCCTGCGCAACACTTACGACAGCGCAGGATTCGCCGAATGGCTCAATTCGTGCGGCGTGGATTCCGAGATCATGCACGACACGCACTTCCCACGCTACTCCACGCGCGAATCCACCCTGCTATGGCTGCGCACGTACCAGTACCTCAAAACCAATACTCCCACCGCGCAGAACCTAGCATCGCTCTACGAGCAGACGAACGTGTCGTTCATTCGCTCTGGGGTGAGCGGCGATGACAAAGTCGAAGCCGTGCTCAACAAAGCAGGCTGGTGCTCTGGCAGCGAACGTTTCACCGGTCTGTGCGATGCGGGGCTCATCAAGTGCACCGACGGCACCACCTACCTTATGAGCACTATGACCAATTCGCCGGACGGCGGCCTGTACACCGTTCGCTTGGCGAACCTGGCATCCGCTCTTTTTGAGTGTCGCGACGTGCTGGAATAGCACCTAGCAAACAGGCGGATGCAAAGCAGGAACTGCAGGGCAAAAGTCGCTTAACGGTGTAATTTTCCTGCCTCTTCCGCCCGCCGTGGGACGTAAAAGTTACAATGAACAATGCTGCGCAAATGCGCGTTGAGTGCATTGGGGCGAAACTACGCCACGCAAGGAAAGCCCTTGGCATGTCTGTGCGGCGGGCAACGCAGGAAAATCGCTTTCACACGATCCCTGCGCAACAGCCTCTCGCCTTTGCACGCGCCGACGCCGCTCCTGCAAAGGCGGCGCAGCACAAATGCGCATCGATTGCGCCGCGCCTCAAAGGAGGCCTCACACAACCGATACCGCACCAGCGTCGAACAGCACAGTACCCCCTAAAGGGAACCGCACTGCCAGCGAACTACAAACCCCGAACGAAAGGATTGCCGTGGTGGAACTTGCTCGCGAACTTAACCGTCATTCCGCTTCGGCAACCCACGAGCAAACGCATCTTGCCGAACATCCAGGACAGCTGGTGTGGATTTTCATGGGCATGTCCGTCGTTGGCCTTATGGGTGAAACGCTGCAGCACCTTGTGGCGTTCGGCGAATTGGAAAGCCGTGCCGGCTTCATCTGGGGTCCGTTTTCGCCCATCTACGGGCTGGCGGCAGTCCTGCTAACCATGCTGCTCGAACCCCTGCAGGACAAAGGGGTTCCACTGCTTTTGGCAGTAAGCGCCGTCGTGGGCGGCAGCCTTGAGTACTTCGCCAGCTGGGCCATGGAAACATTCTGGGGCGTGGTGGCATGGAGCTATCTGAACATTCCCCTCAATTTTGACGGGCGCACCGACGTTTTCCACTGCCTGATCTGGGGCACCATTGGCGTGCTGTGGGTAAAGGTTGGCCTGCAATTATGCCAACGCATCTTCAACCGTGTAAACACCGCCGGCGCCCCGTATCGTGCGGCAACGGCAGCGCTTTCCGTCTTCATGGCGCTCGACATTGCCATGACCATCATTGTTTTGCTGCGCGCCGATGCCCGCACCGATGGCATTCCGCCGCAGAATCCCATCGAACAATTCTGCGATACCGCCTACCCCACTGACATGCTGCAGAAGCGTTTCCATAACATGGGCGGCCTCGGCATATAGACAGGAAAAGGGACCAGCAGCAGATTCCCGCTTTATTGCTCGGGCAATTGTCTGCCGCAAATGGCAGAGTGCCAAGTGCTCTATGCATCCTGTTTGGCGGGAACCTAGCGCCTGCCCCATTTCCCTGTATTCGCAATAAGGCGCAAAAGTAGAGCCGCGCTCGCGATCCACACCGCAAGCGCGGCTCTACTCGCTAGATGGGAATCTGGTACCTTTCTTTTTCCCGTCCTACTCGTAGAAGTCGGCGGCATCCTCAAGCAGCTCAATGATGTCGATGCCTTGCGGGCACATGTCCTCGCAGGCACCGCATTGAATACAGGCAGAAGCGCGACCATCACGGGTTTGCCAGGCGTACTGACTCTTCGCAAATTCGCGATTCTCGGTCATCTTTTCCAAATTCAGCAAACCCAAGGCTTCGGGAATATTCACGCCAGCGGGGCAGTCTTTCACGCAATAGCGACAGTTGGTGCAAGGGATCAACCCCACGCTCTTCAGAGCATCAACCGCATCGCCCAGCGCCTTTTCTTCGAAGGCGGATAAGGGTTCGTTCGCCTTCCATTCGCGCACGTTTTCCTGAATCTGCTCCAACGTCGATACGCCCGAGAGCACACTGATAACGTTGGGCAGGTTGTAGCAGAATCGATATGCCCACGAAACCGCGCTCTTGTCGGGGTCGGCCGCTTTCAGCACGCTTGCGCCACGTTCCGGCAAGTCCGCCAAGCGACCACCGCGAGCGGGTTCCATAATCACCACGGGTACACCGTGCTTTTGCGCAACTTCCATGCATTTGCGCGATTCCACCACAGGATCTTCCCAGTCGAGGTAATTCACCTGCAACTGGACAAAATCCATATCGGGATGATCGGCGAGCAACTTGTCCAACGTTTCGGCGTTGTCATGCATCGAGAAACCCAAGTGCTTGATGACACCTTCGGCTTTCTTCTGCGCGGCCCATTCCCACATTCCGTACTCATCGAATTTCGCCGTGCGCGCACCGCCCATGTTATGCAGCAGGTAGAAATCGATGTAGTCAGTGCCCAGGCGTTTGAGCGAAGTATCCAAACATGCTTTAGCGTCTTCTGCGGTAGGCTGAGCCCAAGCCAAGCACTTGGTTGCAATGGTGAACGAATCGCGCGGATAGCGCTCCACCAGCGCCTTGCGCATAGCAACTTCTGATTCGCCTTCGTGGTAGACATAGGCAGTATCAAAGTACGTGCCGCCAGCCTCTATGAACGCATCGACCATCTTCTTCAAGTGCTCGATGTCGATGCTCTTCTGATCCTTGGGGTCAGTAAGGGGCAAACGCATGCAGCCAAAACCCAACTTAGGGGTATCCAAAAGATTGCTCATAGGGGGGCTCCTTGCCTGTTCTTCTGCAAATTCTCTGCGCTCATTGTAGCGGAAAACCAACTTTAGTAACGTGGCGTTACTTATTTTAAGAGAAAGCAATAACACGACACGATACACGAGCAAGCGCCCAAACCCGCGGCACCGCCCGTGTTTCGCAACGCCGCGCTCGGGCCACATCACGACGCCACGCCCAAACAGTTCCCTAGCACGGCAGTGGGGCAACATCACGATGCCGCACCTGGGCAACACCTTGGCGCGGTACCCGGACAGCACCCAAGCGCCGCGGCCAAGCAATACCCTGGCGCTGCATCGAGTCAACCCTGCCCCGCGCCAGATCCACCCCCGCTCCGCATCGGGCCCACAACGACCCAACACCGTATCAGGTTCAACCCCCGTTCCGCATCGATCCCATAACATCCCAGCACTGCCTCGGGGGCCCTCCCAGGAACCCAGAAACAAAAAATCGGTCCGATCGCTGCAACAGGGCAAATCCCGCGAAAATGCGCGGAGCATCATGACCAGCAATCCAAAATCAGAAACAAGAAAGGCGCCCGCCATGCGGACGCCTCAAGAAAAACCAATTCGGCTGAAATCTACGCTTCCTTGGCACCATACTGCTCGTAATAAGCATCGAGTGCAGCCTTCAACGTATCGTCGATCACCACTTCGCCCTGAACTTCGTGGTTGTACAGGAGCTCGGTAACTTCAGCCATGCTTACGATGGAAGCTACAGGGAAGCCATACTTTTCCTGGACTTCCTTCTGCGCAGTCTTCACGCCGCCCTTGCCAACTTCCATACGGTTCAGGGAGACAATCAGTCCCTTAACCTCAACATCAGCGGCACCTTTCAGGATAGGGTAGGTTTCATCGATGGACTTGCCCGACGTGGTAACGTCTTCAACCATGACCACGCGGTCGCCATCGTGAAGCTCGGCACCCAACAGGTTGCCGGCATCGGCGCCGTGATCCTTCACTTCCTTGCGGTTGCAGCAGTACTTAACATCCTTGCCGTACAGCTCCTCCAAGGCGATGGCGGTAACAACAGCCAACGGAATGCCCTTGTATGCAGGACCGAATACCACATCGAAATCCAGGCCAAAGTTGTCATGAATGGCGCGAGCGTAGTACTCGCCCAAGCGCTTCAGCTGACCACCCGTAACATAGGCGCCAGCATTCATGAAAAAGGGGGATTTGCGCCCGCTCTTAAGCGTGAATTCGCCGAACTTGAGCACATGGCTTTCCACCATGAACTCGATGAATTCTTTCTTATATGCCTCCATGAGCGCACTCCTTCTCTAGTGAAGCTACTATTTTCATTCTACAAAAGCCTGGGGCAAAGCCCCTGCGGCTATTCGCGATAAAAGCCGTTCAGCGCCTTGTACACGTCGATCTCCCACTGGCGGCGGTGGCTCTTGGCAACCGTGTCCAGGATCAGGCCCGTCACGAAGGAGAGGGCGCCGCAGCCGGCGAGCGCCAGGCTGCCCAGCATCGTGGGGATGCGGGGCACCAGGCCGGTGGCCGCGTACTCGGCGACGACGGGGATGCCCGCCACCACGGCCAGCACCAGCAGGATCAGGGCCAGCCAGCCGAAGAACGCCAGCGGACGGTAGTCCTTGAACAGGCTCGTGATGGCGCGCAGCACCTTCGCGCCGTCGCCGAAGGTGGACAGCTTCGAGTAGCTGCCCTCGGGGCGGTCGCGGTAGTCGATCGGCACGTCCTCGATGCGCCAGCGCTTGTCCACCGCGTGGATGGAGATCTCCGTCTCGATCTGGAAGCCCTCGGAGAGCACCGGCATGGTCTTCACGAACACGCGGTTGAACGCGCGGTAGCCCGTCATGACGTCGTCGAAGGCGAAGCCGTAGATCTTCTTGATCAGCCAGCGCACCAGGTCGTTGCCGAAGCCGTGGAACGCGCGGTCGTTCTCCTTGCCGTAGGAGCCGTTGGACAGGCGGTCGCCCACCGTCATGTCGGCGCGGTCGGCGCGCAGCGGCTCCAGGAGCGCCGGCGCCGCCTCGGCGGGGTAGGTGTCGTCGCCGTCGACCATCAGGTAGTAGTCGGCGTCGATGTCGCGGAACATGGAGCGGACGACGTTGCCCTTGCCCTGGCGCCCCTCGAACTTCACGATGGCCCCGTGCTCGCGGGCGATGTCGGCCGTGCCGTCCTTGGAGTTGTTGTCGTAAACGTAGATGTCGGCGTCGGGCAGGACGCGCTTGAAGTCGTCCACCACCTTGCCGATGGTCACGGCTTCGTTGTAGCAGGGTATGAGTACTGCGACCTTGTCTGCCATTGGGCTCCCTTTCAAACAAGCAAACAGCAAGCGCAAAAGCGCGAAATGTATCAATTGCCGACTATGCACCTACGGCGCATACCGCCCGATACCCCTCAGAGCAGCAGTCGAAGCGCATAGCCATAAGCCACATTAGTTTACTCGCTTTTTACGTTGAATGAAATGGCTTCGGCAAGCGCATAAAACTCTCCACGAACAGGCGGGAATATAGGGACAGGTACCGTTTTCCAGCCAGCATACAGGTCCGCGCCCGCAATGAACGAACCGCCTCCCGCTTCTTGGACATAAAGAAACGGGAAGCGGTTCAAAACTCGCATACGAAGCCTTGCTTTTGTGCGCTACGGCGAAAGCGGGAATCCGATACCTGCCCCTATTTTCCTGTTCGGCTAGTTATGCGTACGATGATCGCGGTAATTAGCTAAATACGTTGCGAATTCAGCCGAGGTGTCAGAGTTGCCAGAACGCCACATTTTATGGTCGATGATGGTGCTTTCGCTGTCGTAATATGCATCGATATAGGCAATAAGCCCGTCAATCGCCTCAAGCTGCGCTTCGGGATAAGCGCCCTGCCCGCCCACGTGCACTATTTCAATACCGATAGAATACGAATTCATGCCATAGTCGGTAATGCTCTTCGAAGGAGCTTTAGTGGTTCCCTTTTTGTCGTCGCGCCCATCTTCCGGCACACCATATTCGCTGTTGTGGCCCGCATCGCCATAACCGGCATGATGGGCTATGGCATCCATCGGCACACATTGCACAATAGAGCCGTCTTTATTCACGATGAACTGCGATGCCACTTTGTTGCCACTGCTTTCCCATGAATTAACGATAGAAGCCGCGCTGCTATCCACTTCGGTGTCGTGCAGCACGATGTACTTCTGATAGCTGGCTCCTTTTTTGCCGTGGTTGAAGTCGGGACGATAGTCTTCCGTTATATCCAGCTTCGCGCGCAACTCACTTGCCGTCGGCTTGACCTCCCCCGCAGAAGAAACGTCCCCTTCAGCCCCTTCGCCACTTTGGGCACCGCCATCCGAAGAAACGCCCGCATCATTCACCTTGAGCTGAGAGTGGTCGGGCTGTTGCTGCGGAGCTGCGCAACCCGCCAACGTGCACGCCAAAGCAGCGGCGGCAAGTATCCCTATCAGTCTCATACGTTTTCCTTCCAACCGAACGGCGTGCCCAACACAGCGGCGCCAACGTTCTCGCTAGGCACAAATCACAGCGAGCCTGGCCAGCTGCCCTTTCGGCAACCATACCAGGCTCGCAACATATCAATGCAAGAAGATGGAGATCAATCCTATTTCCTCAGGTCAACGCCAAGTTCAGCATTCACCAAATCAAATGCCGCATCGATGGCCTTGTCCATATCGTAGTACTTGTATCCACCCAAACGGCCAGCGAACACCACGTTGCCTTCCTGCTTGGCGAGTTCAACGTACTGCTCATACAGGGCGCTGTTGCGATCGTCGTTCAGAGGATAGTACGGCTCGTCGCCGCGCTCCCAGTTTGCGGGATACTCGCGCGTAATGATGGTGGTTGGCTGAGTGCCGTACTCGAAGTGCTTGTGCTCGATAATGCGCGTGAAGGGCACCTCGCGCTCAGTGTAGTTAACCACCGCGTTGCCCTGCCAATTCTCGCATTCAATACGCTCGGACTCGAAGCGCAAAGAACGATACTCCAACGCGCCAAGCTGATAATCGAAGTAAGCGTCGATGGTGCCGCAGTAAATAACGCGGTCGGCAATGCCTTCGTTTTCAGCAACGAACTCACGATACTCGGTATTCAGCAAAATTTCCGTATCGCCGAACATGCGCTCAACCATAGCAGTGTAGCCGCCCATGGGGATGCCCTGCCAACGGTCGTTGAAGTAGTTGTTGTCATAAATGAAGCGAACGGGCAGGCGCTTGATGATGGAAGCGGGCAGCTCGGTGCAGCTCTTGCCCCACTGCTTTTCGGTGTAGCCCTTGATCAGCTTCTCGAATACATCCTTGCCGATAAGCGAAAGCGCCTGTTCCTCGAGATTAGAGGGCTCGCCTTCGCCAATCTGCTCGGCTGCTTCCTGCTTCTGGCGCTCAATGATTTCCTTCGCTTCAGCGGGAGTCTTGATTCCCCACATCTTCGAGAAGGTGTTCATGTTGAACGGCAAGTTGTACAACTCGTCCTTGTAGCTGGCAACAGGGCAGTTCACATAGTTGTTGAACTCGGCGAACTGATTTACGTAATCCCAAACGGGACGAAGCGACGTATGGAAGATATGGGCACCGTACTTATGCACGTTGATGCCATCGATTTCTTCCGTATAGATGTTGCCTGCAATGTGATCGCGGCGGTCGATGACCAAGCAGGTCTTGCCGATCTTGGCGGCTTCATGAGCAAAAACGGCGCTCGTGATGCCAGCGCCAACGATGAGGAAATCGTAATGGTTGCGCTGCATGCCATGCCTTTCTGTGTGTAACGTTTCAGCCAGCAAGCTGCCGGCCGCTCTAGTATGTTTAGAATGCACCGCACGGGCGCACTGCTTCTTATTTTAGACGATGCTGCCCTACTATCGAAACTCAGGCCCAATAAAAAAAAACGCCCACAAGGACGTTAACGAGCTTTGAGGTATGCACCAGTAGAGTCAGCGAGTAAGATTCTGGCGAGTGCGGGGAGATTGAAAAGCCCATAGGGCTGGCCTTTGCGCCGCCCTATGGGCTTTGAAATTTCCCTGTGCCGCCAGAATCCCGCGCAGCATCGTCGCGTCTCAGGAGCATGTTGCGCTGATCGTAGATCAGCGCAACCGACTAATCCTGCTTTACAACAAGAACGTCGCAGCGAAGGTTCCTGATCAGATAAGTGGAAACGCTGCCAACGAATACGTAGGTGATGTTCGAAAGACCGCGCTCACCGCAGATAACCAGCTCGGGCTCGAACGGCTTGATCATCAGGTTATGGATGGTTTCCTGAATGCGACCAACCTTAACGACAACCTCTACGGAAGGGATGTCTGGATCTTCCTCGGCTGACTTCAGCGTATCGCCCAAGGAATCGACCAAACGGTTGCGAACCGTCTCAGCAAGCTCTTTGTAGTCGGTGCCCGTCAAGGAATCGGGAACCGAATCTACTACATGGCCGAACATCAATTCTGCATGGTTGAGCTTCGCAATCTGAATCGCGCGCTCGGCTACTTCCTGCTGAGTGCTGCCGCCATCGAGTGCTGCAAATACGCGCCTGTACTGCTTCATAGCTCTCGCCCCTCTTTCTCCTTCGCCATACGGCAAAGGCCCCAGTATCGAAGCGCCCCTGCGCCTCGCTTATTATCTTTCTTTATTCTAGCAGGATACCCAAGCAAAAACGTCACAATGCTGTAACACGTTCATTCCTTCTTCCCCAAAGAAACCCCAAATGATGAGGGGATTGTGAATGGTTGCCTCTGCGAAAGCCATGCCTGTCACGAAGCTGTTCCGGCACTCCCTCCCGAACCTGCATTGGCCACTCTTGGCTTAACTCCAGCTAAAGCACGGGCGTTCTGCATTGCCTCCAAATATGCTTGAGCATCGCCTGGATCGTCGTCGATAGACTCATCGCCCAAATCAACCTCGCAAGGAACGCGACGATACAGGATGTCGTACATAACCGGCACCACATACAGCGTCATGAACGTGGCGTACAGCAAGCCGCCCACAACCACAACCGCCATGCCGCGCTGCATCGACGATCCCACCGCATCGCTGAACACCATCGGCAACATAGCGAAGATGGTGGTAATTGCCGTCATCATGATGGGGCGCATGCGGGTACGTCCCGCAGCCACCAGGGCATCGTGCTTCGACAGGCCACCACGGCGCAGCTGGTTCACATAGTCAACGAACACGATGCCGTTATTCACCACCGTGCCCATAAGCACCGCGAAGCCCAGCAGCGAAAGCATGCTCAACTGTTCGCCGGCTGCCACCAAACCGAACAAACCGCCGGTAAAGGCAAGGGGGACAGTCAAGATCACGATGAAAGGAGAAAGCAAGCTCTGGAACTGCGCCACCATAACAAGGTAAATCAGCACAAAGCCCAAAATCAGAAGCAGCATCATTTGAGAAAGCATTGTGTTGATGTTTTCCAGTTCGCCACTGGTTTGAATGGTGTAGCCCTCGGGCAGCTGATAATCCTTGAGCTTGGTCTGCAGATCGCGCGCAAGCAAAGCATTGTTGTAACCATCTTCGACATCGGCCGTCACCGTAATAGCACGGGTTGAGTTCACATGAATCATCGTGGGAGAGGCAACTCCCTGCTCAACCTTAGCGAACTCGCGAAGCTTGTGCGTGGTGGTATCGCCCGTCTGCTGATTGGTTATCTCAATCTCGGTATCAAGAAGATTGTCTGCCGTAACAGGGTTTGTCTTATCCACTACAGACACATTCATCTTGCTGCCATCGAGCGTCATGGAAGGCGCATCGGCGCTTTCGGAAAGCTTTTTCGCCAAATCGCTATACAACTGAGCAACCGTATAGCCGTCCTTGGTAAGCTTGTCGCGATCGACAACCAGGTGAAGCTCGGTCGCAGCATCTTCCATGCCGTTTTCGATTTCGGTATAGCCCTCCACCTGGCCAACGATCCCCATCACATCTTCGCTGATACGCACCAGCTCATCCTGATCGGGACCTTGGATCCTCAGCGAAAGCCCACTGCCAGTCATAGAACTCATCGCCTCGGAAGAAGAAGCGTCGGTAATCACTTCACAGTTCAGGCCAGAAGTACGCTGCTGCAGCTGATCCAAAATCGAAAGTACCTGGCCTTCGGTGGTCACTGAACTGTCGGTCTGCACGTAGAACGTGAACACCTGGTGGAACTTGTCGCTGCTGCTACTGCTGGAAATATCGCTCGCAACCATCGAGGTCGAAGACGTTCCGTCCATAGCGCCAACGAATTTCACTCCGTCGATGCCCATGGCTTCGTCCATAACCTTATCCGCCGTAGCGTACGCCGTCTCCTTGTCGGTATCTTCAGGCATGGTCACTGTCACCGTTGCCGTTTTCGAGGTCATGGTGGGGATCATAGTGATACCCATGTTCACCACGCCAATCACTGCAACAACCAAAAGCACTACCGACACCACAAGAGGCAACGCCTTATGACGCAAGAAGAATGCCAGCGAACGAGCGTATTTCGTCTGCAGCGTCTCAAACCAGTTGTTGCGGCGAGGAATATAGTTCTTGAACAGGAACGAAGAAGCAGCGGGAACCATGGTCAACGCGATAAGCAGCGACGCGGTAAGCACGTAGGCAATGGTCAGCGCGAAGGGCAGCATCAGCTGGTTCACCATGCCCGTAGTAAACACGATGGGCAAGAATACACAAATGGTAGTAAGCGTGGAAGCAATTACCGCGCCCGAAATCTGCTTCGCACCCTGAACGGCTGCGCGAGCAGGCGGAATGCCGCGGCTGCGCAGGCGATAGATATTCTCCAGCACAACAATCGAATTATCTACCAGCATGCCAATAGCGATGGAAATACCGCCAAGCGACATAATGTTCAGCGAGATGCCCGAGAAGTACATCACCACCAAGGCGCAGAGCACTGAGAAGGGAATGCTGAAAGCCATGATGAGCGTGGGGCGCCAATCGCGAAGGAAAACGATGAGCACCACCACGGCAAGAAGCGCGCCCAAAAGCAGCGACTGCAAAATAGAGTTGATGTACAGCGCAATGAAAGACCCCTGGTCACTCACCACAGTTAGATGCAAGCCGGGATTGGCCTGCTCAATTTTGGTAAGCGCTGCTCGGGTATCTGCAGAAACTTCGCTCGTAGAAGCAGTGGAATTCTTGAACACCGAAAGCAATACGCCATCTTTGGCGTTGATACGCATGTACTGATCTCCGACATTGTCAACTTCGGTGATGTCGGCAACATCGGCAAGGCGGATTTCACCCACCCCATCGATGTCGGCGAGCAAAAGCGAACTCAGGTCGGAAATGGAAGAAATGTTGTCGCCCACACGCAACAGCCACTGATCGTCCGAGCCGCTATCAAGATAGCCAGCCGGCATCGAAAAATCCTGGGCTTTAATAATGCCTGCTAGCGTTTCCTTGTCTACCAAGGCATTGACATTCGCCTTGGAAAGAGCCTCTTCACGCGAGCTTTCGTACTGAGAACGGGCATCCGTCAGCTGTTGTTTGTTGGAGTCGATGGTCTGTTGGGCGCTGGCAAGCTGAGCGCTGGCGCTGCCGAACTGCGTTGCTGCGGTAATAGAGCCCGATTGCACTTCGGCAAGCTGCTTTTGGTAGGCTTCAAGTTCTCCCGTTACCGTTTGCGCCTTCTGCACAAGCTGCCCAATTTTCGCCTGAACCTGGGGGTTTGCGCCGCTAGGATCGACGGCCTTCAGCGCTCCGATCCCCGCCTGCAGCGAAGTGATCTCGCTGGTTTTCCCGGAAATTGCCAGCGTTAAGCCAGAGCTTGCCTGACCAAGCTGATCGCTTGTTTCCTGCCGCTTCTGCTCGAGCGCTTCTTTCTGGCTGTTTAGCTGGCTCTCCGCTTCAGCCAGCTTCGCCTCACCTTCATCGATGTTTTTCTTGGCATCGTAAAGCTGGGAATTGACGCTGGCCAGCAGCTTGTTGTTGATGTCTTCAATCTTGCTGTCGGAAAGGCGCACCTCTACCGATTTTTCCGCCGCCCCAACCGTAGAAACGTCGGCAACACCGTTAATGCGCTCCAATTCAGGAACAGCTTTGTCTTTCACCAACGAAGTGGTGTCGAAAATATCATGGTCGTCGTAGGATGCGGCAACATACAAGGTTGCCATCATATCCATGCTGATTTCCATGTAGTTAGGGCTGCCAGCGGTTTCAGGCAGCTGGGAAGAAACCTCGTTTACCGCAGACGAGGCCTTCACCATGGCGGAATCCATATCGCTTCCGTCCTCGAACTCGAGGAATATCATGGAATAGTTATCAGCACTTTGGCTTTGGACGGAGGAAACACCGCTTACTTTCGAAAGCGAGCCTTCCAATACATCGGTAACTTCGGATTCCACCTTTTCAGCGCTAGCGCCAGGGTCGGTGGTGATTACCGCCAGATAGGGCAAATCCATATCGGGCAGCAAGTCGGTCTTCATCTTGGTAAGCGAAACACCACCCAGAATCAGGATGATGATCACCGCAACCGTAACGATATATGGCTTCTTTACGCTAAAGCGGCTAAGCACAGCAACTCCCTTAATAGTGCAGTTGAGGTAGGTTTCGGGCGAGTGCCAAAGAGAGCCTATTGACTCCCGTATGTTTTATTTAGTAAACATTGTGATTTTATGCCGCATCACCACAGATCTCGGCCACGAATCCGCGAAGAAAGCCCCATACACGCCGATTCCACACTATGCAACGAAAAGTCGAACGATCTGCCCTGATTGCTGAAACGGCAAAGTAGGAATATAGGGACAGGTACCGTTTCCCACTTTAGCTTTGAGGCGCCGCCCGCACTAATCGTATGGAGTTGCCGGGCGCCCCCCCAGCCCTGCCTAGTGGGAAAACGGCGTCTGCCCCCATACCCCACTAATAAAGCTCCGGCCTGCGATGCTCAAGAACGGGCATGGCTGCGCGAACTCCGTCAATCGCCGAAAGGTCTATGCGGGCAGCAACCAGCTCTTCGCGGACGCTGCCACTGGCCAGCATCACACCATCAGGCCCAAACACGGCACTTTGCCCGATGTAGCCCTTGTCAACGCGACTTAAGCCCGCAACGAAGATCTCGTTCTCAATGGCGCGCGCCGAAAGAAGCGTACGCCATTGCTCCGCCTTCAAGCGGCCATCTACCCAGGCAGCAGGATTGATTAACAGCTGGCACCCATGCGTTGCCGCAAAGCGCGCCACTTCCGGAAAACGCAAATCATAGCAAATCGAAAGACCGATGCGCCCAAAGGGAGTATCAATGGGCTCGAACAACGCAGAGCCCGCCGCCATACGATCGGATTCCTTAGTGAAATCGGTGTCAAACAGGTGCACCTTCCGATACACCCCGTACTTTACACCGTCGCTGCCCGTTATGACCGCCGTATTAAAGGGATTCCCCTCATCGTTCCGCTCATTCACGGTGTATACAAGCCAAAGGCCATAGCGCGCCGCAAGCGCATCCATTCCGCAGCAAAACGGCCCATCGATTGGCTCAGCCTCGGAAGCGAACGACCGTTTATCCAGTTCATAGCGGGTCATAAGCGACTCGGGGAACACCAAGATATCCACCCCACGAAGAGAAGCTTCGGCACACCACTGTTCGGCCATTTCCAAAACAGCTTCCGTACCGCCATCTTCAGGATGACGGCACTGAGCCAGCCCGAGGACAAAAGTCATGGCAACTCCCTTCACGCGCGATGCGATCAAACGCAAGTCAAATACAGGTTTGCTTCATTTTCCCACTAAAAAACGAATGGACCGGGAATAACCCAGTCCATTCGCTTGCTAGTACCTCTGCCTCAAACGGACAGCGTATGCATTAGCTAGTTGCTGCGACGGCGGCGAAGCAATGCAGCGGCTGCTGCAAGAAGGCCCGCGATGCCGCCAATACCAGCGACTGCGGCAACGTTGGTGGCGTCACCGGTCTGAGGGGCGATGCTCGACTCGTCGGCTGCGTCGGCATCATCACCGGCAGCTTCCTGAACTGCGGCTTCTTCGCTGTTGGCAGTGTCGTCCGCAGCAGCCTGGTTCTCGGAGTAGAAGGCGTAATAGGTTACCACACCGTCCTGGTCTTCATCCTCAACTGCCTTGCTGAAGTCAACGGGGGTGTACTCCCAGTTGCCCTCATCGTCCTTGAGGGTGGAAGACCAACCCTCGAAGGTCCAACCGTCATAGGTGGGGTCGGCAGGCTTGGCAACGGCCTCGCCCTTCTTGACCTCGGCGGAAGATTCGGTCCCGTTGAAGTTGTCAACAAACTTAACGGTGATCTGCTCGGCCTGAGCATCGGTAGCCTTCCACTGAGCAACAACATCTACCGTGTCGGTATTAGGCAAAGCGGTATCAGCAGACAGGATGGAGCCATCGCCATCTTTATAAGCCCAACCCTGGAATTCGTAGCCATCACGCTGGGGCTGATAAACATTCAGCCAACCAGTGAAACCCTTTTCCATTTCCGAATCAGGCACATTGAAAGTTGCGGTGCGGGAATCAGAGCCATCGTTAAAGTCGTAATTCACGACATGCTGATGCATTTCATCTGCCTTAGCCTCGTCTGCTTTGTAATAGACGTAGATGGTCTTCATGCCTTCAGCGATTTCGTCGTCAGCCGCAAGGTCCGCGCCGGTCTCTGCGCAGGCATAACCATCGAAGGCATAGCCAGCAACGTTATGACCGGGAACAGCATCGGATACCTTGGTGCCGAGCGCAGTGCCCTGGGTGCTTCCAAATTCCTCGTTCACGCCGTCCTTCTCACCGCCCTGGAAGATAGCGATAAAGCGCAGGTCAGTAGTCTTAACCTGCTCAGGCTGCTGCTCGGCCTGCTCCTTGGCGTTGTAGTAGACGTAAACGGTGTTGGTGCCCTTGACGGAGTCGGTCATGTTCACCTCAGGGCCGGTGGCCTCGTTGGCGGACATGTGGTCGAGGGTGTAGCCGTCGTAGTCGTGGACGTACTGCGCAAAGCTGTCGCGCACATCGACGCCCTGGGCAGTGAGGAGTTCCCTGTCGCCGTCAAGCGCGCCGCCGCGGAAGAAGCCGATGACCTTCAGGTCCTGCGTCTCGACCTCGGGCTGCTGCTCGGCCTGCTTGTCAGCCTTGTAAATCACGTAAAGCGAAGTGATGCCCTCCAGAGAAGAGGTCATATTCACCTCGGGGCCGGTAAGATTATTGGCGCTAACGCTTTGCGGAGTATAGCCATCGTAGCTCTTGACGCAATCTGCTACGCTGCTGTCGGCAGTAATATTGACCGTATTCTCTTCAGTGGAGCCGTCGCGTTCGCCGCCCTGGAAGAAGCTCACAACGTTCAAGCTCTTAGCCTCAGGCTGCTGCTCGGCCTGATCCTTGGCCATGTAGTAAACATAAATCGACGTTACGCCCTCTAAAGACGAAGTCATATACAACTCAGGGCCAGTGGCGGCATTGGCGGACATGGCCTGGAGGGTGTAGCCGTCTTGGTCGTGAACGTACTGCGCCACGCTGTCCTTAGGGCTGACACCCTCTGCGGTGAGAATTGTCTCAGACCCATTGCGAGCGCCGCCCTGGAAGAAGGCGATCACCTCAAGGTTCTGCCCCTGGGCTGCTGACTGCTCGGAAGTAGCTCCCTCGTTATTCTCATCGGCGTCATCGGCCAATGCCACTGCAGGCACGCTACCAAGAGCAAGCGTCAAGCTCAGGCTTGCCGCAATTGCTTTCTTAGAACGCAAATCCTTCATTTATTCTCCTTTTCGCACTGCATTAGCCCGCGCCCTTACGCGTCAGACTAGTTACCCTTTTTATGCATTCGCTATTTAAAGGCAGTTTGAAAAGGATCCGTTGCGCAACATTAGTTACCGATTTGCTTTGTGCACAACATGCGCAACTGAGAGGTTTACCCGTTAAAACTATTCAGAGATAATGGCATTGACCTCGTATTTCTGAGTTAGAATATGAATTACGCGCAGATAGTAACCGTTTTTATCGTTTTAACTTGCAGCGATATTGCGCACCGGACAAGGATATAGATGCACACACCGAGCTCCTATATGTATTCTGATCTACGCAGCTTTGGCGGCATCACCAATAAAGAAGCTGCAAGCGAGCTCCTTACCGGTCGAACTCTGTGCAGCAACGGTGCGCCCCGTGATCGAATTAATGAAAGAACCTTTTTATCAAGGCAGATCGTCCACGCAACCCCAAGCCAGGTATATCCTGAGTTTTTTGGCGACTTTCATCAAAGCGCCCAAACAATAACAAGCAAAATCGTTTCCAATTTAGCCAAACCCTGTGCGTACCACGAGGTTATAGAGCACTACGGTGGTGTAGCGGCAAAGGAAATGGGGGCTCTTCTCAGGCACTATTCCCTTGATGGAAATCTGTATGCCAACGCTATTCGCAGAATCAACGCATCACCTATGTCGGAAACATCCGATAAGGCCGTGCTTTTGGTGATGATGTTTCTGACTACTGGATGCCTCGCAGATCCCGAAATTGCGGCAAGGACAACGCACAGTTTCATGGAGAAGAAGCTTTCATTCACATTTTCAACGCTTCAGCCAACACTAGCGCAACCAAAGCACACAACCAAATCCGCCGGCAGACCCATAAAACTTGGGCTAATCAGGATCGATAACGAGGTTGCGTGCTCTCCTATATACCCTCTCTCTACCTCCGAGGAAGGAACCACTATCGGGCTCTTGGCAACAGGTAGCAACAGCATCAATGATGTCGATATCGATGTTTCCAGAAAACATCTTCGCATTTTCGAAGACGGAAGCGCCTGGTACGCTCAGGGGTTAGGATCGACAAACGGCACTACTCTAATTTCAGGAGCCGATAAATCTATCACTGAGATAGAACCGCAAGGATCTGCTAATAAAAAGTACCCCCCCCCGTCAAAATCAGCCACGGTGACACACTCTGTCTAGGCAAAACAACGAGGTTTCTTGTTCTGAAAATTGCCGATTAATAGTTAACTGGCTACATGGGCCCATTACCTTGTTGCGCAACATTCAAGGCTCATCAGATTGCAGTATTGATCAATCACACTGTATGAAAGAAGGGCAGTTTTGGATTCAGTTAACCCATGCTTCGGGTTCAATAACCAATTAGAACAACGAGTATCTATTCTCTCCCTAGACTCCTTTACGCCAGCTTTTGTGGACCCAAACTGCACAAAGGAAGAAACGAGTCGTCGTTTTCTAACATTTTTCCTGGAAAATAAAGCCCCATATTCCAACAGCATGGTTATGCGCAAAGCCTACAACACGCTCAATGAATGCGTCGCGCTGAAATCCCCTTTGTTCCACGAAGACGGCATTAAGGAAATCAAATATAAGGAAACCTCTCAAGAAGCGCTGCAAAGATACGAAGAAGTTCAAACGCTGCTTACCATGGAAGAATTTCGCAGTTCATTGGCGGTTTCACATTTAAAGGGTTTTCCCCGCATATTTGGGCTAGGGAACGCCAAGGGCAAGCCAATTATCGTCAGAGAGTATGTTGAAGGGGTCACGCTGGCAGCAGCAATAGACTTACTTCCCCATGTAGACCTTGGTGCGTGTATTGGGATCGAGCCCATTACAGTTGCCGCAATTGCCAAAGCGGTCCTAAAAATACTCCTCAATGCCAAATCGCTTGAGGGTGCCTTCGTGCACCGCGATCTATCACCGCGCAATATCATTATCAGAACAGAAAGAGCAAGCCTTCAGCAACAAGTAGACTCCTGCTGCTTTGATATATGTCTCGTTGACCTGGGAAGCGCTTCGTACATTGAAACAGATTCCCCATTTACTACCACTCAATATGGCATCTGGCGTTACGGAACAATTGAGTATGCCCCACCTGAAATGCTCACCCGCGATGTAGAGAGCATTGAAGAACTTCGACATTCAGAGACGATCGATACCTATGCTCTCTGCAGCATAATGCATTTGCTGCTCACGCTAGAAACCCCGTACCAACTTGCTTCGAGGATCAATGATTCGCCTTACTTAGTTAAGATGAAAGAAGAGCCGAAAATAATCCCAAACGTTCCTGTATGCAAATTGCTGAAGCTTACTGATCAGGGAATCAAGGCGAACCAAGAAGAGCGCTTCAGCATCAGGGAACTATACAAAGAGCTATGCAAGCTCGTCTAAGCGGTATAGCGACACTTAACTAGATTAATTTGGATAACGGACCGGGATCAACCCGGTCCGTTTAACTATTAACACGTTTAACGAAAAGACAGCGCAAGAAATAATTAGATGTGCGACGGAGGCGAAGCGGCGGCAGCCAAGATGCCCGCGATGCTGCCAACGCCGACCATCGCGGGCATCATCCATTGCCCCACCAGTCTGTGAGGAGGCGATGTTCGACTCTTCGGCGTCATCACCAGTTGCGTTGGCATCATCGTCAGCGGCATCCTGGCCAGCGGCGTCCTCGTCGTTGGCAGCGTCATCCGCAGCAGCCTGGCTCTCGGAGCAGAAAGCGTAATAGGTCACCACAGCGTCCTGGTCTTCGTCCACGATTGCCGTGCGATAAAAAAGCCGAGGCAAATAACCTCGGCTACAATTTCTATGGTGGGCGTTACCGGGATTGAACCGATGACCCCTTCCGTGTGAAGGAAGTGCTCTCCCGCTGAGCTAAACGCCCGAAATAAAAATGCCACGCGAAAGCGTGGCATGTAATTAATGGTGGGAGATACAGGATTTGAACCTGTGACCGTTTGCTTGTAAGGCAACTGCGCTCCCGCTGCGCCAATCTCCCATATGTCACGATCAAAGATTATCCCAGATTCTATACAGAATTTCAAGATAATTTTTAACCACTGAGATGCATCTCAGATTTGCTTGGGTCAAATGCCCTGCATGAGCGGAACGGCCTATCCTCCCACGGACTGCACCGCAGTACTTTCG
>OLOP01000046.1_pt1 | contig 89475 bp, 87 predicted proteins | sample 1672381 | NCBI WGS metagenome assembly OLOP01 (sample SAMEA3136678, study PRJEB25190) | human gut metagenome | biome: human gut; feature: human-associated habitat; material: faeces | place: Austria | collected 2013 | reverse complement strand
GCCGAGAAAGATCTTAGCATATCATACCCCAGATGAAATCTTTGAAAAGGAATTGGATCGTATCTATCAAACAGCATAAGTGTTCAATTTATTATTGCAATTTACGGAAGAAAATTATTAGGTGAAAATTGTAATTAAGTAAAATAGTTCCTGGAAAGCTGGCATGCAGGAAGCATGCTGTTTTTTTAGAGCAAAAGAAAAACGAGGCATTTGCCTCGTTTTCCTTATATACTACTTAGACTTAATTAAAAGTTTGAAGCCTTTACGTAAGTCTTTTCAGTGTTGTTACCGATCTTGTAGTATTGCTTGCCGTTCTTGAATGTGTATGAACCACCGTAAGTAGTTACTTCAGTACCCTTCTTAAGAACAACCTTGTTAGCACGCTTCTTTGATGACTTGTAAACGTATGCGTTGTGCTTCAAAGTACGCTTAGTACCATCGATGTTGTCTGCGTTGATGAACTTGCCAGTTGCCTTGCCGTTTTCAACTACTTCGTAGTAAGCCTTACCGTTGATGGTAGTAGTCTTAGGTGAAACAGTTACTGAGTTGTAACGAGTCAACTTGTCAGTACCAACACGCTTAGCATCCTTGTCGTAGTAGTATGCGTTGTGCATAACAGTCTTTGATACGCTTTCAACAGTAGTTACCTTACCGTTTGGAATTGAAACAGTAACTGGTAATTCAGCAGAAGCATTACTACTGTTTGCAGTAGCAGTAAATTTCAAGCTTAATGAAGTTGGTGCAGTAAAGTAACCAGCACCATCAACAGCAATATTTTGTGCCTTTAATTGATCAGTAACTGCAGCAGCAGTAATAGGTGAAGTTACATTGTTTGAAGCTACTTGACCATTGTCACCACGAGTTAATTCGTGTGCAGTGTAGCCGTTTAAAGCTGCAACGATTTGGCTAACATTAACCAAGCTATTGTTACCTGCGTTAACAGTTACGTTAGCTGAAGTTACAACGTTATTGTTTTGGTACCAAGCAACAGTTGAAGTGCTGAATGGGTTTACAGCCTTAAAGTTTGGAGTTTGAACTTCTGCAAAGTTTGCAACACCATTCTTATCCAAAGTTACAGTAACGCTTTCAGCAGCCTTAGCATTTGCGTCAGTAGTAGTTAATAAACCACCCTTAAGACTAACAGTGAGCTTCTTACCTGCGTTTTGTGAACCAAAGTTGAATGAAACGTCTTTAATTACAGCGTAGTATTGACCTGCAGCAAATGCTGATGAACTAACATCAACAGGTTTTTTATCTGAAACACTGTAGATAGTAGTATCCTTAGCATTACCATCAGTTAAGTTACCAGTGTAGCTTTGACCATTGTAAGTTGCAGTTACAGAACCTGAAACAACACCGTTTGTACCTTGAGCACCGTTTTGACCTGCAACATAAGCGATTGCAGTAAAGTTAGTAGCAAGGTTTACATCTGCATTTTGTGCAACTGGTGTTGAAGTGTTACCGTTGATATTAACTGTAGTAGCAGCGTTAACTGGCATAGCAGTTGCAGCAACTGGAGCAACAGCTAATAAAGCAGCAGCAGCAACGCTAACAATTCTTAAATTTTTCTTCATGTGGTCTTTTCCTCCTTGAAATATAAAAAATGTAATAGGCCATAGGTTCAGCATGTGATAGGAGCCTATAATGTACAAAACCCTTCAAAGCAGGATCCACGAGTTTATAACTCTCGCGAGGTAGTAGTCTTGCTGAAGGATCAGCATGCGTACAGGCCGCACGCCTGAAGCACGTCCTATTACTTACCACGATTCATATTGTACTAACCTCTTCACAAAATAGCAAGTTAAATCAACTGAAATCTTTCTTTTGTAATATTTCTCACTTTTTCCGTCACATCAACGTTTAGCCGACCTCTTTTTTAATAAATAGCCAAATCCTAGCTATAACAAGAAAAAGGCGGACTCCCGTCCGCTTTTTTCTTTAAGAATCTTTACCTTTTTTTACAAAAGTATAACAAACTTCAACAAAAAAGTAATATTTTCATTAATGTTTCTACAAAGAGTTCGTATTTAAACTAGTGTGTTTCTTCACTTTTTAACAAGTTTACTTTTTAGTAAATCTATGACCTCAAATAACAACTCAAGATTAGTCTTGCTTGTCTGCAGATTCTGCTTGATCAGTATCCCCATCGTTAAAGATGTCGCTAACAGTACGTTCAATATATGAAGCAGATTGAGGAGTAACGTAATTCTTAACACCGTCTTTCTCAAACACGTTGGCTTGCGCAATAGTAGTCATCGCACCGCGAACTTGTTCCGCAGTAAGATTATCTACTGCATCCCCCAACGTAACACTTGTCTTCTTGTTCTTACCATTCAAAAAAGTTAACTTCAAAGTCTTAGTAGTCTTAGCCATTTAAATTTCTCCTTGTTTTCCTTAATATATTAACTAACTTATCTTGCCTAATTATTCAGCTGCTTCGACAATACGTCTTCTCTGAATTAAGACCGCATCATCAAGTGAATCGTCTTGCAGACTGGCAATGGCCTTACCCACATTTTCATGAAGGTACGGTTCTTAAGTCCGCTCTTGTATTTCTTGTTACCGAAAGTAAATTGGATTGATTGTTCCGTTAATTCAAAATTCATGTTTAGTTCTCTCCTACTATTAATATTTGTTAAATTTTGAGCTTTTTGTAATCAACCTGCCGGCCAGATGTCTTACACTATTACTAACAATTTGAAACCCAAAAATGGGCCAAATTTGTTGAAATAATTTTTCTAATCAAGGGGGGTTACGAAACATAATGAAGAAATTAATCTTTTGGGGTACTATTTTTGCGCTATTCGTCTTAGGTGGAGGCGGCGCCGGTGCTTACATTCATCACACCAACGCTGTGCAACACGAGAACACCACCAACACGTCCGGTTCCGACAAGGGTCAGAATCCTAAGTCCGGCCCTGCCGATAATAATGGTAAGAACAATAATAAGGAAGATAATTCTTCTAGCGATTCTAATGCAAGCAAGTCATCTGATAGCAGCAATTCTTCCAGCTCCAGCAGCGACAAGAAGCAAGACAAGGACAAGAACAGTTCTGCGCAATCATCTTCAAGCGATGACGACAAGCAACAATCTAGCACCACGCAATCTTCTACTCAGTCATCAACCCAATCTTCAGCCGCTCAATCTAACATCCAAGGTGACAAGACTGGGAAATAAGCACCATTCTTCATCTTCGGATGAGAAATGGTGTTTTTTATTGCATTTTAGTACAGAATCACATTTTTATGTGATCTTAGCGCAAATGATGCTAAAATTTAAGTAACTACACGAGGTGAAGACAATGCTAATAGAATTCAGACTAAAGAACTATGCTTCCTTTAAGAACGAAACAATTTTATCCGCTCAAACCGGCGAAAGATTATATAAGTACAAGGACACCAACACATTCCAAGGCAAGGATGTTTCTCTGCTCAAGAATCTCCTGATCTTCGGGCCTAACGGTGCCGGAAAATCTAGATTGCTCCGCGGACTAGATGTAATGAAGCATCTTGTTCTCAATGGTGGCGCTAAGGCTGTGACCGATCCCCTAATATACACCCCATTTATTTTTAACGAGAAGAATCAACATGAAGACACAACCTTTGGTATTGTCATTCAATTCAACAAGCAGATCTATGACTATTCTTTCAGCTATAATAATGAACAGATTTCCACTGAAAAGCTTGTACTCATCAACGGCGACAAGGAAGAAACATACTTTGAAAGAACTGGGCAAGATTTTTTAATTATTCCTGATAATCTGAAAGATCTCATCCCTCACCTAAGGAAGAATGCCCTCTTCTTGTTCTTAGCCCAGCAAAACAACGATAGCCCTGCAAGTGATATTTACAAGTGGTTCGCCGAAGATTTATCTATCATCCTGTCTGGCAACCACGTAATCATCGGCAAGGAATTCGCAGAGCTATTGAAAAATAAGCAAATAAAAGATGAACTACTCTCCTTCTTGCAAGCTGCTGACTTCAACATTTCTGACATCACAGTAAGAAACATTCCATATTCAACTGGTAGTGATCCTTTAGACACCAGTCCTAGAACCGTCCCTATGCTTTTCACCAGTCACAAGGTCTACAACGATGACGGTGACTTGCTAGGGCAAGCCGAACTTCCATTAACTGAAGAATCCGATGGAACCAAACGCATTTTGTACATTGCCTTGGTAATTCTGGATGCTCAAATACATGGTAATCACAGAACTATCTTGTTTGACGAATTTGATTCTTCATTGCATCCCGAACTCGCCAGAACATTAATCCAAATCTTCAACTCAAAAGAGAATTTGAATCAGTTCATTTTGACTACTCAAGATGTGCAACTACTAGATAATCCAATTCGAATCGACCAAATCTATCTCGTCGACAAGAACTTCCAAGGCGTCAATGATTTGAAATCAGTCTTTGACTTTAGCAATCCCCGAACCAGTGGCAGACTCGATGTCAACTTGGCCAAGAAGTACATCGAGGGCAAATTCGGCAGTATGCCTGTAGTTGATACAGAAGGATTGATGGATATTTTGCAAGAGATTCATAAAGGAACCGACAATGAGAAAACGAAAGAGTAAAAAGTTAGACCTACGTCCAACAATTAGAATTTACTGCGAAGGCAAAACTGAAGAGAATTACTTCAACATGCTCAAGTAGAAATATCATCAAAGCAATGTATCCGTAAATTCACGCTACTCTATCAAAGTAAAATCAATGGCTCGTTCAGGAATGGCTTTGTTGCACGATGTGCTAGAAGACCCTAAATTAAATAAGCAAGACAAGATATATTTAGTTTTTGACCACGATGAACACACTCCACAAGAATTATTAGAATGCTTTGATCAAGCCAAAAAATCTAGATATGATATTACGATTCTATTCTCAAACATTTGCTTCGAAGTTTGGATCTTAATGCACTTTGAACCAGTAACTGCTGCTTACACTAGAAAACAACTTTTTGCTAAATTATCAGGCGAGAAATATTTCAATGAAGAATACTCTAGAAACAAAGGACAAAAGATAAACATCCTTCGTGATAGAATATCAACCGCAGTTAAGAATGCTAATCGAATTTCTTCACCTAGTGATGAATCTACTAAGATCATCAAGAAAGATCCTTACACCAACGTAAATTTATATCTAAAAGATATTTTCCAAACGGAACAATATTAATTCTCACATCATTGCCCCAATTTTCATCCCATACATACGGTAGTTTGCTTTAAAGTTCAATATCTATTAGAATTATAGAAAGATTAATCCCCTTGCTCTAATGGATACGTCCTATCACAAGGTTTTTTTATCGTTTTGAAAAGTTCCTACTTTATATAATCCAATATTTCCCCACATCATCCTAACAACTGTAGTAAAATAGATTAGTTACATTTGCTTTTATTTGCAAAAGTAGATAGAATTATTATTGACTTTGTACTACTTATTTTCTAAATAAAGGGGTAACAACTTTGACTGAAGAAGAAAAAAACGCTCAAGCACAAGCTGATAAAGAAAACAAAGAAGAAAACGACGATCTTAAAGTCGTTATGCCAGAAGCTAACAAGACCATTATGCCAGCTGAAGAATTCAAGGAACAACCTGATTACTTGAAGGTTTTCGCTAACTTCTACATCGCTGAATTCGATGAAGATGACCTCGAAGTAATCAACCTTTATGATGAAAACCACAATATGGTCGACATCAACAGCTACCTTTTGAACAACATTCACTTCCCACGTAAGAAGCTTGTTGATCACGTATTGCAATACCATGATTACAACTTCAAGAATTTGCTTAAGGTAATGGCTGACAAGACTGGTGTTAAGCCTGAAGAAATGCTTACTTATGAAGCATGGGAAAAATGGGACGAAGAACAACGTGCCAAGATTCCTTCATCACTTTCATAATTTGAAGACAGAAAAGGCTCCCGAGTTGGGAGTCTTTTTTGTTACCCTAATTCATCAATGAATTTACGCAATCCATTCTTATCTTGAGAAGATAATCGTCCAACATAGTGAAAACTAACATCTGATTTTAACAAATTAACCTTTTTAATAGTATCAATATACGATTTTTCCTTAAGCCCAGATTTTTGCCAATCAATTATAGGATAATAGTATTTTTTTATCTTAGATGACTTAGATTGATATTTAGTTGTAATTTTTAACACAGTTACAGAATTGTCATTATCTTCTACTACTAGGACAGGCCTTCTTTTTCCACCAGTCTTCCATGCCACATATGCTGTATATATTCGGTTACTCTTCATCAAAAAAATCCTTCAAATCACTTTTGCTTCTAATTTTTTTGGTCGGGATAGATTCCAATGCTTCATGCAATTTAATGTCATCCATCTGTTCTGGCGTTAATTTAAAGCTAAACGGAATTTCACCTGTTGCAGCAATCTTCTTATAAAGTGCATTAATTACTACTGTAGGATTTAATCCCAGTTCATCCATTACTAATTCGGCTTGACTTGCAACTTTTTTATTAACATTAGCCTGTACTCTTTTATTCAATTGTGTCATAATACTCACCTCATGAGTATTATATCATCACAATTAGAAAAACATGTATAAATCGTTTCATCCCAATCAGATCTCTCCATCACTTATATCAAATACCCTGACTCTTCACTTTCAAAATTAAAACATAATTATTTTACTTGCAATGTGAACTAAAATAGACGAAAATGAATGTATTAGAGGGAAATGTCATCGTGGCATTTTCTTTTTTTTATTGATAGCTACAATTTATTTGTGGGAGATATTTATAATGAATACTAAGTCAAAACGTATGAGTGCGGCTGGCTTACTTATCGCCATTGGTATTGTCTATGGTGATATCGGAACTAGTCCACTTTATGTTATGAAGTCTATTGTCGAAGGCAATGGTGGTATCGGTAATGTGAACCGCGATTTTATTGTTGGTTCTATTTCTCTAGTCCTTTGGACTGTAACCTTGCTGACAACCGTGCAAACCGTATTAATTGCCCTGAAAGCAACTAACCACGGTGAAGGTGGTATCTTTGCCTTGTATACTTTGGTTAGAAAGCGTGCCAAATGGCTTGTATTACCAGCCTTAATCGGTGGTGCCGCTATCCTAGCCGATGGTACTTTGACTCCTGCCGTTACTGTTACGACCGCGATTGAAGGGTTAAAAGGTCTTCAATTCGGCGGCAACGTTCCTGTTTCTACCCAGGAAATGGTAATTGTCATTACCGTGGTCATTTTGCTGGTACTGTTCTCTATTCAAAAGATGGGTACCAGTATTATCGGTAAGGCATTCGGACCAATCATGTTTATTTGGTTCACATTCTTAGGCGTCATGGGTGTAATCAACATGGCTGGCGACTGGACAATCATTCAAGCAATTAACCCAGTTTACGCCATTAAATTGCTATTTAGCCCTTACAATAAAGCTGGAATCTTTATCTTAGGATCAATCTTCCTGGCTACTACTGGTGCTGAAGCCCTTTACTCAGATGTAGGTCACGTTGGTAAGAAGAATATCATTGGTTCTTGGCCATTTGTATTTGTTTGCTTGTCACTTAACTACTTTGGTCAAGGGGTTTGGATTTTAAATAATCCTCATTTCCAGCTTGCCGATGGCGGAGTGCTTAACCCATTCTACGAAATGATTCCAATCAACATCAGATTGTTCGCCATCATATTGGCCACTATTGCCGCTGTTATTGCCTCACAAGCTTTGATCACTGGATCATTCACCTTGGTTGCTGAAGCTAGTGGTTTGAAATTCTTGCCAAGAATGAATATCAACTATCCATCAACAGAAAAAGGTCAGATCTATATTCCTTCTATTAACAAGGGAATCTGTGTTGCAACTATTGCAATTGTTTTGTACTTCCAAACTTCTGCTCACATGGAAGCAGCCTATGGTCTTTCCATCACAATTTCAATGTTAGCAACTACCATCCTGCTTTATGAATGGTTAGCGATGAAGAAAATTAACCCAATCTGGAATTGGATCTTCTTAATTTTCTTCGGTGTTCTTGACATCATGTTCATGATTTCAAGTTTGACCAAGTTCACTCACGGTGGTTATGTTTCACTCTTCATCGCCGGTGTAATTGGCTTCATCATGTATGTTTGGTACTACGGTAACAAGGTTCGTGACAAGCGTGAATCACGCAATGCCTACGTTCGTCTTGACGAATACACCGACATGTTGACTAACTTGAGTCACGATGAAGATTACCCAACTTATGCAACCAACTTGGTTTACATGGCCAACGTTAAGTACAACAAGTTCGTTAAACGTGAAATCTTGTACTCAATTTTGGATAAACGTCCAAAGCGTGCGAAGGCTTACTGGTTCGTCACTGTTAACGTAACTAACGAGCCATTCACTGCCGAATATGCAGTTAATACATATGGCACTAAGAACGTGATCAACATTCAGCTTTATTTAGGATTTAAGAAACAAACTAGCGTTAACGTCTACATTCGTCAGATCGTTCATGATTTGATCGCAGACGGTACGATTGAACCTCAACCTCAGAAATACACCACCACCCCAGGGCGTGATGTAGGTGACTTCTCATTTGTTATCGTAAACGACGTGATTAGTCCACAAACTCAATTAGTTGGCTACGAAAATGGTTAGTTGAAGCTCGTGTTCGTTTGCAGAACCTGTCTTCTAACCCTGCCTCATGGTTTGGCTTGGAATACGCAGATACTGTGATCGAGCGTGTACCATTGATCTTGGGTAAACCAAATCCATCTTACATTAAACGGATTAAGCCTAAAGATTATTCAAACACTAAAAGTAAATAATAGAAGCTAGCAAAAAAGACGCCCATCACGGGCGTCTTTTTTAGTACTCTATATAAGAAATAATGTTGATAGATTAATCAATCATAGAATCTTTTCAGTGCAATAAACTTATGTAAGAAAATATTGTGTGAATGTAGTCATATCTATCCATTTGGCTACATTCCTGCATCTTATCTTTTCTTTTTCGTCAATATCAGACTTAACCTGCTTAATAACACACCAAAAAAGAATAATCTTTTTCAATACTGGCAGGACAACTTTACGAGGCTTTCAACTGACTTAAGCCAAGACAAAACTCATATTCATTTACTAAGCAGGCTCTTAAATGAAAGATGCCTGTTTAGATGGTATCCGATTAAATGGCTGGACTCCACTTAATCGGTCGCAACACTGCGCCCACTATCCCGTCATCTAATGAAAAATTCGGGAATACTTTTTTAATGATCTGCAATGCACCATTTACATCGGCATTGATTAACGTGCCATCATTTGCTTTAAACAAACCACGCTTAATTCTGCGGTTAATAGGGCTTTTGCCTTGTTTCTTTCTACTTTTATTAGCATTGTTCCAACAAGGCTGTTCATGATCTAATGCACTGGTTTGACTAGTATAGGACTCGTTGGTCTGAATAACCGTGATTCCTGCAAGATTTGCCTTATATTTAATCATGTCGATCATAGTCTTATGGGGAATACCAATAAAATTCTGATTATTTCTTTTGCCCATATCAGAAGAACATTTCCATGACTTATTTCTGCCAATGACAATCGTGTTTGTACCACAGCTTAACGCATAATCAACTATGCATTTAGATGCTTTGTGGGCGAACTGCCTAATCTTGTCATTGCGCCAAGCGGTAATTCTCTTCATGGCTTTCGTCTCTTGATAGATTGGTTCTAACCCTTGCTTAGTATTAATCATCTTCTCTAGCTGATGATACTTAGCTTGGAGCTGTTTTAATTCGGCACGTTTTTTGTTGTAGTACTGGTTAACTGATTTTATAGCATGCCCGTTAATTAATAAAGGACGATCACCAGTATTGGTTACGCAGGCAAAAGCATTATCAATGCCAGGATCAATGCCAAGATATTTACCATTATCATACAAATATTTAATTTCCTTATTAGTCTTATACGGCACGATTACCTTATATCCGTTAGCCATAGGCTTAAAAGCTACTCTACCGATCTTTTTTATATCCGTCGATGCGAGCCTAATCTTAATGCTTAGCTTAGGAATAACTAGAAAGCCGGCTTTATTTACCCTAGCGTTTTGACTGGTTACGTAAAAAGTATGACGTTGATCTCGATGCAGGTATTTAGGCATTCTCGGTCTACCAGTAAACTTAGTAGGATTATTGCGGTAGGTTTTTAAAGCCCTAAGCCATGCCTGCCAGACCGTCATGACTTCTTTAAGCGTTTGCTGAGCACTTTGCACGTAGCCTAGCTTGTGGTAGAGCATGTTTTCTTTTAATTCGTAACGTTTTTTAAACATGGCATTTAAATCAGTAAAACTGTTAATGTACTGATGCTTAAAGAAAGCTTGGCGGATATCGTAAAGTGCGCGATTATAAAGATTATGAGCTTGTGTTGCCGTCTCGTCTAAAACAGGTGTAGCCTTAATCAAATATTCGCTTGCTAGCTGTTCATACTGCGTGCTGTTACGAGGAATGGGCTTTTTTCTTTTCTTAGCCATTATTTCATCTCCTTTCTTTTCAGAGTTTCTTAAATCAAATAGCTAATTAAGTAGAATTGTATTTTTAGCACATTTGTTCCCCCTCCTTGTCTAAAAATTATATCAAAAGGGAAAGAACAAAACTAGTGTTTCCTTTAAAAATGCGAAATAAAAAGGGCTCCCTCACGGGGGTCCTCAGTGCAATAAACTTATTATGGGTAGTTAAGTTATACCAACTGCAGTGTAGTAGCAGCACTGCAATCAACCATATTATAGTTTCGACAATGTAAAATAGCTAACATTTGCTCTCGAGAATATTAAAAAAGAGCAAATATTATAGTTGTATCAATTTTCTGTCGATAGAAAATAAAGCATAAAAAAAGCGGTCTTTCGACCGCCCACAATTCTTTCGAGTCGATAGCTAGTCGACTCTCAACATACGTTATAGTGTATCATTTCTTCATACTAGTATTTATACCATCGGACGGTAAGATGATCAAGCGTCTTAAGAAGTGGATCAAAAAACGTCTTAAGTCACTTTTCAATCACTACCTGCGTTAAATCGTAATCCGACTAAACCATACCAGGACAGTTGGCCTCGTTGCCAACTGTTTTTTGATATTATTTTATTACACTAATTTCTATCATCAAAAAAACGGCATTTTTTAACGATAGATAAAGAAATACCCCCATCCATTTGGATGAGGTTATTTCTTTATCTAAACTACCAAATTACCACACGTTTTTCAGGATCAAGCCACATACCGTCGCCTTCCTTAACGTCAAATGCCTTGTAGAATTCTTCTTGGCATTGTGATTGAACGTTGGCACGTTCTGGACCAGGTGCGTGAACGTCAACTGAAACTTGCGTCTTAATAGACTCAGTAAGTTGCTTGTTAGCCCAAATACGAGCAAAGTTTTCAAACAACTTCTTCATATCGCCGTTTTCACCCTTGTTAGCTTGAACAGCAGCAGTCAAACCACCTTGGTCAGCAATGTTTTCTGAAACAATTTGCTTACCGTTCAAAGTTACAGGACCATACTTGATGCCGTCGAACAAGTCGATTTCAGCTTGCGTACGCTTCTTAAATTCTGCGTAGTCAGCGTCAGTCCACCAGTTCTTCATGTTGCCGTATTCGTCGAATTGCGCACCGTTGTTGTCGAATGCGTGTGAAACTTCGTGGGCGATAACAGTACCGATACCACCGAAGTTTTCAGCACGATCTTGCTTCAAGTCGTAGAATGGTGCTTGCAAAATTGCGGCTGGGAAAGTTAAGTCGTTTCTTTGTGGGTCGTAACAAGCGTTAACCAAGTTACCTGGCATGAGCCATACAGTACGGTCAACTGGCTTGTGCAGCTTCTCTACGTTGTACTTAACTTGTTCAATTTCAGCAGCTCTAGCGTTTGAGTAAAGGCTGCCACCTTCGCTAGCTGGGGTTACGTGCAAACGATCGTAGATTTCTTCAATCTTGTCTGGATAACCGATCTTCAAGATCAAGGCACGTAACTTAACGATTGCCTTGTGCTTAGTTTCTTCAGAAAGCCAGTCATTGTTCTTGATACGTTCTTCGTAAACATCAAGCATCTTGTGAATCATTGATAAAACGTCTTTTTTAGCGTCTTCGCCAAAGTAAGTCTTACCGTAGTAAACACCAACAACTTCACTAAAGATGCCGTTAGCAAGGTGGTATGCTTGCTTTTCTTGGCTTTGAAGTTCTGGTTGACCTGACAAAGCTTGGCTAAATGGGAATGATGCTTCACGGAAGTCTTGTGACAAGTAGCTAGCAACACCATTGATGAACTTAACGATCATCCAACCCTTGATTTCATCGAAGTTGTCCTCGTTAATCAATTCATCGAAGTGATCCAAGTAGCGAGGTTCTGCGACGATTACGCGGTCTGGAACTTCACCCAAAGCTTCCTTCAAGAAGTAGTCCATCTTGAAGTTAGTAATCTTCTTTTCAAAGTCTGAGATTGGCATTGGGTTGTACATTGCTGGGTAGTCTGCCCATTCTTCAGATGACTTAACTACCTTAGATACCTTGTCATCGAACTTCATGGCATCGTCAACGTATTCTTCAGCTTGACCCGCTGAAAGACCTGCCATCTTAAGAAGTTCAATTGATTGCTTCTTCAAAACGTCGAGCAATTTTTGTGCCGCATCAGTCTTATAAGTAGTTGTATCTGGCAAGAAAATTGATGAACCGAAGAATTGCAATACATTGATCTTAGTGTTCTTCATATCGGCATCAACGTCGAAGCTGAATGGCAATGCAAAAGCCGCCTTGAACAAGTCTGGAGCCTTCAAGTTGAAGTCAGCAAAGTCACGAATACCTTCAAGCAAGGCTAAATCAGCTTGGATAGGCTTAGCACCATCTTCATCACGACGCTTAAAGTCACGCGCTAACTTGTAAAGTTCAACTGCCTTCTTCAAGTTAGGCACATCAGCAACTTCTTTTTTACCATCGGCAAAATCTGCGAAGTCCTTCATCAACTTCTTTTCAACATCAAGGTCAATGTTGTCGAAGCTGGCAATTCTTGAACGATCTGATGGAATCTTGACGTTTTCAAGCCATTCAGAGTTAACTGCTAAGTATAAATTATCTTGTGGACGAGTACCTACTTTGGGTTCGAGGATGTCGCCGGCACCGCCGCGAACGGCCATTTTATTATTCATTCAGGAAAATCCTCCTTTTTTGGTGTCTAAAAAATTAAATCAAGCTAATTATATCATTTTAATTTAATTTTGTATGCTTTTTACTTACTTATAAATAGTTAATTCTTTGTGCACTCTCATGTAAGTTGGAATCATGACTACGATCATCAAGGCAATCACGATAGCGGCTACCCAGAAGAATGGAATATAACCAGCATGGTCGATGATTAAACCACCAAAGAGCGGTCCAAACGCACGCCCGATTCCGGAAGCCACCATGTTGGCACCTTGGTACTTGCCTTTACTGGTGAGTGGTGACAAGTCGTTGACGTAAGCAGGAATAGCTGGGAACGCGGTTGATTCACCCAAGGTCAAGATGAACATTGATAAAGCGAAGTGCGCGAAGTCTTTGGCAAAAACTAATGTGATAAACGATAGTGAGAACATGCAGATCCCAAAGATGATCTGATGGAAGAGATTTTTAAAAATATTAGGAAAACGAGCCAGGATCCCTTGCATGATGACGATAACGCCGGCATTAAGGGTCCAAAGCAAGCTGTACAAGTGGAATGGAATTCCAAGTGAAACCATGTAAACGGACAAGTTGGATTCCCAGTTCATGTACATCAGCCAAGTTACGCCCAGGGTGGTGAAGAAGACCATCGTCATAATGAAGTTGCGCTTTGGCATTGGTTCTGCCTTGTGCTTTTCACCCTTCTTATGCTTGGCCATTCTTTCCTTGTGGAAGGCGATAATTGGCTTGTAGTTGAAGACTGCATTGATGAAGGCAATTACAAAGAGTAGTGCCGCAATCACGAATAGAAGCGTAATTGAGAAGTCGTAGAGGTATCCTACGATCAAAGTACCGGTTACCACACCCAAGTTTTGTGAGAAGTACAAAACGTTGAAGACGTAGCGGCTCGGATATTTTTTCAAACTAGTGGCAACGGAGTTGATCAAGGTTCCGTTCCAGCCGCCCAAGAAGCCGGTCAAAGTCAGCCAGACCCAATATTCTGGCCAGCCATGAAATGCGGCCATCAAAAATAAGACTGCGGCATCTAGACCTAAGCCCCAGAGCATCAATGGGTACGGATTGTATTTATCATAAAGACGTCCTGAAATAATTGAGCCGAGGATGTTGCCGGCACAGTTACAGAACAGGACCACACCAATGATTGACAGACTGATGTGCAGCTGTTTGTTTAAGTAAACAGAAGTTAATGGCCAAATGAAACTAGCACCGATCCAAGTAGCTAATTCACCTACGATCAGCCAAATTAACTTAATTTCATCAGTTTTAATTTTTCCATGTGCATTTTTCATATTTGCCTCCCTAATGTTCTTTTTCTCCATTGTCTAGCTTATCAAGAAGTACAAAAAAAGAACAGTGCCAAGCTGACACTGTTCGTAAACTATTTAACTTATTCTGTTTTCTTTTGTCCCGTCAATTTTTCAATGTCGGTGATATCTTGCGCCACCTCGAGGCATCCCAGATACTGATCATTGTCATCATGGACGGCGTAGTAACGCAAATAGAGCTTTCTACCCATCTTTCTTGGCGTGAACCAATATGAGATCTCGTTCTTCTTACCTTCATGAAATTCCTTGAAGATCTTCTCGATGATTGGCTTGCTGGCCGGTGTGTGGCAGGAGAAGACGGAGTTGCCGATCGCGTTTTTAGAATGAGGGAAAATATTCGCACCGCCGCCGAAGTAAGCTACCTTGTCGTTAGCATCGACGAAAGTTAAAGCAAATGGCAACATGTCTAAAATTGCGGACAGTTGTTTTAGATTCAATGATCCTTCCTTGAAGTTAATGAACAAGCTGGAAAGATTATCAACCGAAATTGGGCCGGCAGCCTTTGGTTCTGCTTTTGGCTTCCAATTCATTGGTGGGTTGATCAAGGTGTAACCGATTTGCTTTTCTTCTTGCTTAACGTTTTCCCAATCTTCGGGGGATGCCACTTCATCGATCATTGGAATCATGATGTCTTCTTCTTTGAAGATCATCTCGAGTACTTCGTGGCTAGTTTCCTTGATTGCCTTATCTAATTTTTCTGCATCAATTGGATCAGTATTAGCAATCTCATTTGCTTGTTTAATTAAACGTCTAATCTTGTCATCCACGCCCCACATTACTTGTGGCGGAGCAGTGATGCCGTACTTGGTCATTAGTGGAAAAAGCGAGGTTTCTTTTCTCGCATAGTGCTTATCGATCGTGGCTAAATCAGACAATGCTTGTTTGATTTTATCTAAGGTTTCATCAGATTTGTTATCTTCCCACTTTTTCAAGTTAGGCAATAAAAAGTCATTGACCAGCGACTTGATAACCACGTTTTCCTGCTTGATTGTGTTCACCGGATGACCTGGCATGGAAAAATCAGGATTCTCCTTGTTTTCCTTGATATTGCCCCTAAACACATCAGCGTGAACGTTACACAAATATTGAATCTTGCGTGGATCCAAACCTTGTGCGATTAATTCCCGCTCTGCTGCCGTAATTTCAGATACGTCGACCTTATCGAACGCCTCCTGAAACATCTTCTTCGCTGTCGCAAAATCGCCGCCATCTTGGATATAATGCAAGATCTTGAGCAGCGCCTCTTGTCTTTCTTTACTTAAATTCGCCATTATTCAATCACCTTGTAGCCCTTTTCTTCAAAAGCCTGTTTAATCTTGTTTAAATCGATCTTCATTGCTTGTGCACCAAGCGGAATCGTCATTACTCTACCTACTGTGCTGAGCAAGCCTGGAATCTTAATTCTGGTAAAACCGCAGTCATACATAATCTGGATAAAATCAGGATATTCATCAGCCAGCTTTTTAATTGGCACAGAAAAGTCGATGACTTTTTGTTCTTTTTCAGTATCTTCGATCTCTTCTTTTTCACTTTGATCATCAAGCATCCCCAGCTGTTTCTTAGCGGCCTCAGTCATCCTCTCAGGCGACCAAACAGGATACCAGACTAATTGTACCTGACATGAATCAATGCCGTTAACGGTCAATACAGCCTGTTTAATGTGATCTTGCAAATAAGTAGAAAGTGGACAGCCACTGATCGTCAAAGTCATCTTTACCGTGGCCTTCGTACCATCAATATCAATGCCGTAGATCAAACCCAAGTTAACAATGTCAACCTGCAATTCTGGATCGATGACCTTTTGCAAGGCCGTCATAATCTGATCAACTAACTCTATTTTTTCTTCTTTCATCATTTTTCTCCACAAAATAAGGGTAACTGTAAATCTAATTTTACAATTACCCCTTGTTTTTATCTATTATCTATCTTTGCAATTTATCCCAAATAACAACTTTTCCAGCCTTGAGTGACTTAGGAACATCGATAATTCGTTGGTTGCTTGAACCTCTGAATTGCAAGGTCAAATCTTTCTTTGCTTCAAGGAATCGTCCATCAACCAAGATATCGATCTTCGACAGCATTTCTTTTTTATCAGGAGTTTCCTTTTGCAATTCATCCCAAGTGTAGCCTGACCAAGACCAGATGTCTTTGGTATGACCAAATTCTTTTCTCACCCGGTTGATAATTTTCAAGCAAACCCAAGTGTTCAAGAATGGTTCACCACCTAAAAGGGTCAAACCTTGCACATAAGGCTGAGACATATCTTTGATGATCTGGTCTTCAAGGTCTTGCGTATAAGGCTGACCATAGTTGAAGTTCTGCGCTGCCAAGTTGTAGCAACCCGGACAGTCAAACAAACATCCAGAAACGTAAAGGCTACATCTTACACCTTCACCATCAACGAAGTTGAACGGCTTATAGTCCGCAATCTTGTGCAAACTATGCTCTTCACTCTTCCATTCTTGTGGTTTAGGATTCTTAGGCATCGCCTTTTGCTTAAGCAACTTCTTTGCATGATCGACCTGAGGCTTATATTGATTTGAGTCAACAAATACCGTATCACCATCAATATTAACCTTGATCAAACTGCTTCGAATGTCAGGGCCTTCTTGATCGTTTTTATCTTTCTTTGGCATTTTCTTTAGTTTCCTCTTCAGCTTCTTCGCGTACCAAGCCCATGGTCATGTGCTTTACTCTGTGAGCAATTTCTTCATGACGGCCGTGAACCATAGGTCTCTTCAAAGGATTACCAAGGTAGCCGCAGGTTCTCTTTACACAGTCACAGGTACGTGGATCGTGGTTGCCGCAGACTGGGCATTGGAAGCCTTTAGCAGTAGCCTTGAATTCACCGGCAAAACCACACTTGTAGCACTTGTCGATTGGGGTGTTGGTACCAAGGTAGCCTACCTTGTCGTAAGCCCAGTCCCAAACGGCTTCAAGAGCTGCTGGGTTTTGCTTCAAGTTAGGGTATTCGCAGTAGTGGATGAAACCACCAGCAGCGTATTTTGGATAATCCATTTCGAAACTCAACTTTTCAAATGGAGTTGGGTGCTTTCTAACATCGTAGTGGAATGAGTTAGTGTAGTATTCCTTGTCAGTGATGTCCTTAACCTTGCCGAACTTAGCAGTATCAAGTCTGCAGAAGCGGTCGGTCAAACTTTCACTTGGAGTTGAGTACAAGCTGTAGTGGTAGTGGTTAGGATCTTCCTCTTCCCACTTAGCACATAAGTCATGCATCTTCTTAACGATCTCAACAGTGAAGTCGTGAGCTTCCTTGTTGTGTTCCCAATCGGAACCGTAGAAGACAGTACCTACTTCGTAAAGGCCGATGTAGCCCAAGGAAATAGTGGCACGGCCGTTCTTGAAGAGGTCGTTAACGTTGCCATCTTCTGAAAGACGCTTGCCAAATGCACCGTATTGGTAAAGGATTGGTGCGTTGACTGGCTTAGCTTCGGTTACGCGGTGAGCCTTGAATTGCAATGCTTCGTGGCAAGTTTGCATTCTAACGTCGAAGATCTTCCAGAACAAGTCCATATCGCCGTGACTTTCCATAGCGATTCTTGGCAAGTTAACAGTAACAACACCTAAGTTCATTCTGCCTGAGTTAACTTCCTTGCCGTTCTTGTCCTTCCAACCTTGTAAGAATGAACGACAACCCATCGGACACTTGAATGAGCCGGTGATTTCTTTAATCTTGTCGTAGCTCAAAACGTCTGGGTACATTCTCTTGGTTGAACATTCGATGGCAAGCTTCTTAACATCGTAGTTAGGATCGCCTGGGTGCAAGTTGAGACCCTTCTTAAGGGTGAAGAGTAGTTTAGGGAAGATCGCGGTTCTGTGTTCTTTACCCAAACCAGCAATTCTGATTCTTAAAATGTCTTTTTGGATTTCTTTTTCAATCCAAGAAGTACCAAGACCGAAGCCCAAGCTAGTAAATGGTGTTTGACCTTGGCTTGAGAACATAGTGTTGATCTCGTATTCCAGGCTTTGCATAGCGTCGTAGATGTCTTTCTTAGTACGTTTCTTAGCAAAAGCATCTGCTTTTGCTTCATCGTCAATTAATTCTTTAGCCTCCTTTAAGTGCTTTTCGTAGTTCTTTTGAGCAAAAGGAGCTAAAACTTCATCGGCACGGTCGAATGAACAACCACCGTATTGGCTTGAAGCAACGTTAGTAATGATTTGGGCAACTTGGCTGGTAGCAACGCCGATTGAGTTAGGACTTTCCATGTAGGCATTACCAATCTTGAAGCCGTTGGTAAGCATTTCTTTGAAGTCGATCAAGCAGCAGTTAGACATTGGTGAAAGTGGAGTGTAGTCTAAGTCGTGCCAGTGAATGTCGCCGCGAAGGTGGGCTTTAGCGATGTGTTCAGGCATCATGGTCAAACCAACGGTCTTACCTACTGTACCAGCGGTCAAATCACGTTGGGTGCTGAAGACATCACTATCTTTATTTGCGTTTTCGTTAACGATGGTTGGGTCTTTATGAACTAAGCGTTCCAAACGGTCCTTAGTATCAATTTGTTTTTCCCATTCGGCAACGTCGTGCTTGCGGTAAGCAACATACTTTTTGGCAGCTTCAATATAGCCAAGTTCATTCAAGCTTTGTCTAAATGCGGCCGCAACATCTTGTGCCGTTACGGTGTCATCATCAAGCTTGTCCATAATCTTGCTTAAAATAATTGTCTTAACATCATCTAAGCCGAGAGCGTGAATAACCATTTCCAATTTGAATAATTCGAACGGATATTTAGAGCCGTCACGCTTAACGAACATTGTTGGTGTTTCTAGCTTTTGCTCCAATTCTTGCTTTAACATAAAGATCAACCTCTCTAAATTTATGAATCAATCTTACCATAAAACACAATATCTTGTATTCTATACATATAAAGGCGTCTACACCTTGTATTTAGCAAAAGACTGCTGTTAAGAGATTTTTAGCACGAAAAAAAGTTGGGAGAAATTTTTCCCAACTTTTTAGCACCTGTTTGTGGCAAAGGCTTTTGATTTTGTTTCTTGTTAGCTGACACTACACCTTGTGGTTTAGCTGTTGCTTGAGGATGTTGTTTGGTTTGTGTGTTATTCAATACAGTACCTTGTGGCTTAGTAGTGTTCTTTACTGCAACTGCTGGAGCGTACTTTCTACCATGTCTGTTGGTTGCATTTTCTGCGTGTGGCTTGACGGTCTTACCGTTGTCCTTAGTCTTGTTAGGCTTGTTTTCTGGTTTGACTGGAGCCGTGGTTGGTTGAGCCGGAGTCACAGGAGTTTCTGCTAGTAGCAATTTCGCCCAAATGCTTTTGAATTTCGTTTACAGCTTCTTCAGCAGAGTTAAATGCTTTAGCTGGAAGTGTTTCAACAACTTGGCCGTTGATTTCTACTTTGTATAAGTAGTGTTGGGCATTATCTTTACCAAAAACATCAGTACCTCTATTAATATTTTGAGCGCCACTCTTTACAATAACCATTAATGGTGTTGCTACCCGACTTGGGCTAAACATATTATCCGTATGAGCATTATCTTGAATTTCCCAGTTACTTAAGTTAACCAAACATTGAATCTTATAATCACTTAAGAAAGTAGAAGTAAAATTAGTTACTTTAGAAACATCCCAATTTTCCAAACCATCGATTTCAACCAAATTATGATCCATCGCAAAAGTTTGAGCTATCCTATCGACGCCAGTTGTATCCAAAGCACCAACATCAAGCTTCTGCAAGGTACCTGAACTAGCAAAGGCATAAGATAAATCAGCAGTGTTTGGAATGACTACATCGCCAACATAGGTAACGCCAGTCTTTGTCTTTACTTCAACATTGCCATCGCTTAAATTACCATAGTCTCAGTCATTAATATTTACTGCTCTTCCGGCTAAATAACCGTTAAAAGGACCCCAAAAAGGCATCTGAATATGGGCTAGCTTATACACTAGTAGCTGGAGCCGCAACAGAAATCCCCATAATAGCTGCTGCCGCAATAATACCTAACTTTTTAATTTTCATCCTTTTTTCCTCCTTGAAAAAATTCGTTGTCATTATATCATCAATTATTTATTCCAAGGATAGAAACAAAAATAAAAAAGCTTGGAAATAACTTCCAAGCTTTCTTAAATATTCAATTACTTATTTTTCTTGAAGTATTGACCCTTGTTTACTTCGTAGTACTTCTTGTAACGAGCGTAGTAGTTGTGGAACATGTACTTCATCAAAAGCCAACGCTTAAAGTTGCGGTCTTTGTCGTAAAAGACAGTAGTACCATAACGACCTTCGTGAATTAATTCTTCTGCAGTGTCCTTAGCTTCGTTTTCAAAGGCGTATTCTTTAAAGATCTTAACTGGTACACCCATCCATAAAACGTGCTTAGACTTCAACTTATTGCCGTATACGGTGTCCTTATCCTTCAAGCTGTCTTCAACGTAATCGTCGATGTACCACTTAGCCAAGTTGTAACCGTTCAAAGTTACGTAGAAGCTTGAACGACCTTGACGCAAGTTGATTTCGAAGAACTTGTATTTGCCGTCACGAGTATCGTACTTGATATCGAAGTTAGCCATACCAGTGTAGTTCAACTTTTCAAGGAAGGCTTGAACTTGTTCGTATAACTCTTCGTCGTATGCTGGCAAGATAGTCATGTAGTTACCGATTGATTGTGGGGTTGGGTCTTCCAATAATGGGTGACCTAAGCACATCATCTTAACTTGGTGGTTCTTGTCAACGTAAGCATTCAAGGTTCTCATGTTTGAGTCATCACCAGGGATGAAGTCTTGCAAAATAAGGTCTTCAGTATAACCATTGGTGTAGATCTTGCCTACGATATCCTTGAATTCATTTTCATCGTGGATGGTGAAAGTCTTCTTACGACCTTCGAATTGGCAGTTAAGCCATGAAACTGGGTCTTCTGGCTTAAGTTCTACTGGGAATTGGAATGGCACATCAGTGTACTTGCCTGACTTGTAATCATCCATAGTGATGATCTTAGTCTTTGGATACGGCAAACCATATTCTTCGGCAACTTCGTAGAAGCCTTCCTTAGAAATTAACTTTTCAAGCAAGTCGTAATCGATGTAAGGTACGATAAATACCTTGCTCAATTCTTCCTTGTGCTTTGAAAGAAGTTCCGCATAACCATCACCACAAGCAATCAAAATTACTGGTTCCTTGTGATCCTTGTAAATTTCCATCTTTTTACGCATAACATCCATAAAAGTTGGATCTGCGCTAAAACCATGGTGAAGTTCTACGTCAACAATCTTTGAATAACGGGTTGCGGCAAGTTGGGCATCAGCCATTGCCTTAACCTTGATGCCGTATGCTTCGTTGAATGAACGAGCCATACCATAAACGTTAATGTCACTACCAAGTAAAATTGGTGTAAATTTCTTAGTCATTATCTTCAATAATCCCCTAAATTAAAGTAACTTACCTTGCTTAATCAAATTAGCAACTTCAGGTTGAACATGTTGGTACTTCTTAACAGTGTTTTCGTAATCTACGAAGAACAACTTGTACCAAACAAGGAAGGTGTAGATAGCCCAGATTTGTCTTCTGTGTGAGCCATCGCCTTCGTAGTTGTCATCAAGAAGCTTAATGATCTTCTTTTGATCGAAGATATCATTTACGAATTCTTCTTCGAACAAGCTGCGTACTTGCTTGTAGAAGCGTGGTTCCTTAAGCCATTGTTTGATTGGTGTTGGGAAACCAAGCTTTGGACGCTTAGCCCATTCGTCAGGCAATACCTTTTCTGAAGCCTTACGAAGTGCGTACTTGGTATCATGACGGTTTACCAAGTACTTAGTTGGGATTGAGTTAGCTAATTCTGCGATCTTCTTATCAAGATATGGCACACGAACTTCAAGTGAGTGAGCCATTGAGATCTTGTCGGCCTTTTGTTCAATATCGTTAAGCATGAAGTGGTGCAAATCGATGTATTGCATTTGCTTAACGTTGTCGATGCCCTTAACCTTCTTGAAGTCCTTTTGGTAAATGCCGTTAACAGTCAACTTGTTGCGGTAAGTTGGCTGCAAAATGCTGTTGGCATCCTTTGAGGTAAAGATAGTTGGGTAATCCATGTCGTAAATTACTGATTGACCAACGTAGAATTCACTTGGTTCAGCCAAATTGGTGTACATGTGAACTTTACCTGGGAAGTTAGGCATCTTCTTAATCTTGTGGGCCAACTTAACTTGCTTATTCTTAGGCAACTTCTTAAGTTCGCTAGTGAAGACCTTGATCAAATCATTATGGGTGTGCATCCCGTAGTTAACATAACCGGCAAACAATTCGTCGGCACCTTCACCAGAAAGCGCAACAGTAACGTGCTTACGAGCCAACTTACACAAGTACCAAAGTGGGATGATTGATGGGTTGGCATCAGGTTCATCCATGTGGTATTGCATTTCTGGGAAATCACGCATAGCTTCATCGGCGTCAACCTTGTCACTGAAGAACTTCCAGTGGTTGATGTCAGCTAAAGCCTTAGCCTTTGAAGCTTCATCGTAAGTTGAGTCGTCAAAACTTACTGAGAAAACGTCGTCTGGGTTAAGCAAAGTGGTCAAGTATGAAGAGTCGATACCTTCTGACAAGAAGGCACCAACCTTAACGTCGGCGTTTCTGTACAAGTCAACAGTTTCCTTCAAGTCATCGTTGATGCGCTTCAAAGTTTCTTCAAAGCTTAAGCTGTTTTCCTTGTATTCAGCATCCCAGTATTGGTGGGTCTTCATTTCGCCATCTTTGTATTCGAACCAGTGACCTGCTGGGAATCTGTAAACACCCTTAAAGAAAGTTTCTTCAAGGTCGTTGTATTGGTTCATGAGGTATGGCTTAACAGCTTCAACGTTCAATTCACGCTTGAACTTTGGATATTCCAAGAAACTCTTAAGTTCTGAACCAACAAGCAAGTGGCCATCTTGGTTGCTGTAGTACATTGGCTTGATACCAAAGAAGTCACGTGCACCATAAAGGGTCTTGTTGTTGTCATCCCAGATAAGGAAAGCAAACATACCACGTACCTTCTTAAGTAAACCATCCATGCCCCATTCTTCATAACCGTGAAGCAATACTTCAGTATCGGCCTTGGTAGTGAAAGTGTGGCCTGCTTTAATTAATTGTTCTCTTAATGGCTTAAAGTTGTAAATTTCACCATTAAAGATAATTGCTCTAGTTTTATCTTCATTATAAATAGGTTGCGTACCCCCACGAAGATCGATAATTGACAATCTTCTGAAACCAAGGGCAACCTCATCGTTAGTGTAGTAACCGTCGGAACTAGGTCCACGGTGCTTGATCGTAGCCATCATTTTGCCAATAACGGCCTGTTTTTCGTTTATTTTTGGATCATAAAATGCGACAATTCCGCACATATTTAAACTTCCCCTAAGCTAAATTCTCTCTACTTTATCTATACATATTTTTCTACGTTAACCTTTTTATTATAAGCTAAACACTTGTAATAGCCAAATAGCTTTACTCTTCTTTAACTAAATAAAATATACTCGCCGTCTTGCGGCAGCGCCATAGCCAAAGACTTGAATGCGGTGGCGTTTCAAATCAACGTTAACGATATAACCGGCCGCTTCATTGCTGTGGTCGATCTGCCGCTTCAAGTTCTTATTGAATTTGGTTGTTAAAGAATGTTTTGGCCCCATTAAGGCTGAGCAATTAAACAGAATATATTGGATACCATTGATGCGATATTGATCTTCGCGGTGACGGTGGCCGCAGAAGTAGGCAATGATGCGCGCATTCTTTACGTGCGTAAAGTCGAAGTCATTGGATAAACGGAATTCTGCTGGTTCACCATCGCTAGCATGCATGCGGCCCTTTTCTCTTTGATTAAAGGCAACGAGCAATTCATGCAAAGATCTACCGTTATATTTAAGGGCGTTACTGCCCTTGCGATTAATTGGGTTGGCATGGCTCATGAAGATAATCTTCTTGTTGGATGATCTAGTCAGAATTTCGATGATCTCTTCAATTTGGTCTTCACGCACGGCCAAAGTAATCTTGGCATCGTATTTCTTTTGTCCCTTATTATTCAAAACATAAGGCAAATCCGACGTATTAACGGAAATGACGCGGATATCATCGAAGTCAAAGTATGCTACACCATGTTGGCGTGAAATATAATGGATATTCTTTTGCCGGTACATGTCAGGCCACATGATATTTTCAAACTCATTTTCTGGGAATGAAGCCTTCAAATCATGTTGCTCGTCAAACTTATCATTTTCATCGTGGTTGCCCTTAATATTTAAGTAAGGAAGCGTAGCAGACTTAAACGAATTGTTTAACTTGATCAGTTCGCTTTCGCCAAGTAGACCAGCATCAGATCCATCGATCCAATCACCTAGGTGGGCCTTCATGTTAAGCAAACCTGATTTTTCAAGGTAAGAAAATTCTTGTACGTGCTGCAAACCATTCCAGCCGTAAAAATCGATACTATCCTTGTCTTTAAAGTGGGTATCGGTAATCACGCCGATATTCACTGAGTTTCTACCCTCACGAATATGCTTTTTTACTTCATTGGTAAAATCATCAAGATAATCTTCTACTAAATAGCGACGGCCCGTCTTTTTATTTCGGAAAGCACGAAAACGCCCCAGCTTTTCATTATATTTACGCACGTATTCTGGTGCGAGTTCTGCTGTATTCTCAGAGCTTAAGCCTTGACGCAAAACACCATCTTTGTCTTGATAAACGGTCAAGACAAACTTCTTGCCATCAGGCGTACCATCTTCTGGTCCCACATGGTATTCGCCAATGGTCGTGTATTTTTGCATCGGATCGAGCAAGCCCCCCTCTTTCTCGATTGCGGAACGCTTTTTTGCTCCGATGATCCTATCAACTATTCCTTTTGTTTGTTTAAAAAGATTCATTCTTTTCGCCTCAAAGACAAAAAAAGCCGGTCCAACACGAACCGACTCAAATAATTTATTCGTTGTGTGCTAAAGCGTAAGCAGCAAGTCCTATTGATAATACAGCGTCTTTAGATAATACTTCTTGTAAATCCTTGGCAGCGATTGCTTGGACTGCGCCAATAACCTTCAAGCTGTACACAATAACCCGGTAATCAGTTGCTGGGTCGTATAAATCATCTTCATATGGATTTTCATGGTTGTAAGTTAAATTGATTTCGTCCTTATCAACGTAGCCGTCAACGTGGTTCGTTAAAATACGATCATGCAAATCAGTTAACTTGTTTGCCATCTTAATCAAAGTTAATTTATGATCGCTTTCTGCTTCGTAGTATTGTTCTTCGGTCATATCGAAATAATCCTTGATCGGATTATTTAAAACGCCTAAGTTGTCGATCACCTTGTAAACAGCTTCGGCATCAAAGTCTTGTTCACCATTCAAAATCTTGTCTTGTGATAAGGCTAAATCGTCAGCCAACATCATGGTATCTAATTTTTCCATATGATCCTCCTTAAAATTCAACCCTAATTATAACAAAAAAAGCTATTTAGGCCCCTATTTCATGCATAAAAATAAAATTTCTTAGAAAAAAATTGGTATTTTTTGCGTAATAAATAGTGTAGGGTAAAAATATAGATTGAGGAGAAAAATATGAACGATCAAATTATTAGCCGCTGTCCATGGGGCGACGTTAAAGACAAGGCAATGCAAGAATACCATGACCACGAATGGGGCAAGCTTAATTTAGATGAGAAATATCTCTATGAGATGCTGGTGCTTGAACTTTTCCAATCAGGTTTGAGCTGGAGCACGATTTTGCATAAGCGCGAGAATTTTAGAAAAGCATTCAAAGACTTCAACGTGGAAAAAGTGGCGCAGATGACCGATTACGATGCGAGGATGCTCATGCAGGACAAGGGCATCATTCGCAACCATTTGAAAATAAACGCCGCAATTAAAAATGCGCGAGCAATTTTAGCAGCAAGAGAAGAACATGGCAGTTTTGCCAAATACCTGCAAAATTTCATCCCTAGCCAAATCATGCATCATCCCGAAATCGTTGATGATGTCCCTGCTTCAAACGATCTTTCCAAGAAGATTTCTAAGCAAATGAAAAAAGACGGCTTCTTCTTTGTGGGGCCAGTTATCGTTTATTCATACCTGCAAGCGATCGGCTTAATCAACGATCATTTAGAGCGCTGCAATTTCAAATACCGGGCATAGAAAAAAGAGCGAAGAATTATCTTCGCTCTTTTTGAGTTCATTAACAATTAAACTAACTTCTTACGGATCCAACCTGAAATCCAGTCAATAATGACAACCATAATGATGATACCAAGTAAGATGATACCTACACGGTCCCATTGACGATATTGAAGTGCAATGATCAATGGGTAACCGATACCACCGGCACCTACCAAACCAAGGATAGATGCAGAACGAATTGAAACATCAAAACGGTACAAGGTGTTAGAAATCAAAGCTGGCATCAAGTTAGGCATCGTTGAAAACATGATTACGTGGAACTTAGAACCACCGGCTGCGATCACAGCTTCGTTTGGTCCCTCTTCCAAGTTTTCAATGGCTTCTGAGAACAACTTGGCAAGCATACCAACTGAGTGGAAACCTAATGCCAAAACACCGGCTGCAGAACCAGGGCCTACGGCCTTGATGAACATCAAAGCAAGAACAATTTCAGGGAATGAACGGATAATTGCTAAAACAATTTTACCGATTCTCGAAGTGTACCAATGCTTGTGTCTAGTGTGAGCTGCCCAGAAGGCAAATGGCAATGAAATGATTGCGGAAATAAATGTACCTAAGAAAGCGATACAAATGGTTTGCCATAATTGTGAGATCAAGTCTTCACCTGAGCCATTGTAAACATAGCTCCAGTCCGGATGGAAAATGCCGGCGAAGATCGCACCAGCAATTTGACCAGCAGTAGCTTTAATACCACCGAAGTTAATGCCGGTACATGACCAAACAATAATTACAACAGTCGCTATCGCAATCAGCCAATGCGCTGCTTGTTTCTTACGGTCAACGGGTTTAGCGGGTAATTTTTTCATTGTAGTATCCATTATTTCATTAACGCCTCCCGTGACTTAGATGATACATAGTCGATCAAAACAACAACTACGATGATAACGATGATAATCGTACCAGTTTGAGCGTAATTGAAGACTTGCAAAGTTTGTTGCAAGTTAAGACCAATACCACCGGCACCGATATAACCAAGGACTGTTGATGCTCTGACGTTGATTTCAAATGCGTATAAAACATATGAAATGAAGTAAGTGATGATTTGTGGCATAACTGCGTAATGGATAATTTGCAGCTTGTTTGCACCTACAGCAGTCAAAGCTTCAATTGGACCTGGATCAATGGTTTCGATTGCTTCGTAGAACAACTTAACAACCACACCAAAGGTGAAGACTGCCAAAGCCAAGATACCGGCAACTGGGCCGATACCTACGATAGCTACGAAGATCGCACCAAGAAGCAAGTCAGGAATAGTTCTGACGATATTCATAATGACACGAAGTACGCCAGTTACAGCCTTATTCTTAACAATATTACGGGCAATCAATAATGAGTAGATAAATGCGACAACAGATCCAATTACGGTACCCAAAACGGCCATCTTGATGGTTTCAATCAACTTAGGCCAAACAACGTTCAAGTAGCTCCAGTCTGGGTGAGACATTTGCACGAAGATATCAGCAAATTGGTCCCAGTTTTCAAACAAGACGCTAATGTGCGTGTTAGTGACGTTGATTGAAATAAATAGTCCTGCAATCATGATGATTGTCCAAACCAAGTTCATGACTTTGAACTTGCGCTTAGGCAATTGATTTATTTGTTCAGGCATTATTCTTCCTCCTCGCTGCCGTTACCACCATTGTAAATATTAGTGAAGACAGACTTAGGAGTATCTTTCATCTTGCCATCGTAAACCACTTGACCGGCACGAATACCGATTACTCGTTCACCAAATTGTTGTGCAAGTTCGATACTGTGCAAGTTAGCAACTACGGTCATGCCATATTTTTCATTAAGCATCTTCAAGTCGTTCATGACTCTCACTGAAGTCTGTGGATCAAGTGATGCAGTTGGTTCATCGGCCAAGATGATCTTTGGATTTTGCATAAGTACACGCGCAATCGCTACACGTTGTTGTTGACCACCTGATAACTCGTCAGCACGTGCATAAACTTTATCGGCCAAATCAACTTGTTGCAAAGCTTCATAAGCCTTTTGTTTATCTTCTTTACTGAATAAGTTAAAAGTAGTCTTCCAAGTTGGGTAGTAAGCTACGCGGCCTACCAAAACATTGCGCAAAACGCTAGAACGTTTAACCAAGTTAAAGTTCTGGAAAATCATACCAATATCGCGACGTAATTCACGCAAATTCTTGCCCTTGGCACTTGTAATTGATTTGCCGTCAATCAAAATATCGCCTGAGGTAACATCGTGCAAACGGTTGATTGAACGCAGCAAAGTTGACTTACCAGCACCAGACAAACCAACAACTACTACGAATTCGCCTTTATTAATAGTTAGGTTGATGTCCTTTAAACCGACAGTACCGTTGTCGTAGATCTTGGAAACATCTTTTAATTGGATCATTGGCTTATCTGCCATTTAATCGTTAACTCCCTTAATTTGAATTATTATTTCTTAGTTGATTCAACAATCTTGTCGTATTTACGAATAACGTTGAAGTCGCTATCCTTTGCGTATGCGTAACCTTCGTGGCTATATACGCTTTCGATAACTTTCTTACCTTCCTTTGACTTACCTACAGCGATGAATGCCTTAGCAAGCTTCTTACGGAATGACTTAGACATACTTGGAATTACTGAGATAGTGTCGTTAGGAATTGGCTTAGTAAAGTAAATTGGAACAACTTGACTCATGATCTTTGGATTGTCCTTCTTAACGATGTTACGTGCATCTTCAAAGACGAAAGCTGCATCAGTATCGCCGTTTAAGACGTTCAAAACAGCTTGGTCGTGACCAGTTACAGTAACCAATTTACAATCCTTAGTTACGTCCAAACCCTTTTGCTTAAGTTCAGCAACTGGGAATACGTAGCCGGCAGTTGAAGTTGGGTTTTGAACTGAAATTGACTTACCCTTTAAGTCTTTCCAGTTCTTGATCTTTGAACCCTTCTTAACAAGGATTTCTGCACGGTAGCTCTTTACTAATTGGTTAGTTGCTTTACCACCTGGTTGCTTAACGCCGTAACGTTCAGCTTGCAAAAGCAAATCAGCTGCACCTTGCTTGTGAGCTAAAACATAACCATCTGGTGGAAGGAAACCTACATCAACTTTTTTTGATTTCATAGCTTCCACAACAGTGTTGTAGTCAGTTGACATAGAAACGTGAACAGGAATACCCAATCTCTTTGAAAGCATCTTTTCAAGAGGCTTTGCACGAGCTTGCAACTTAGTTGCGGCTTGACTTGGCACAAATTGAATAGTCAATGACTTTGGGGTATAGCCGCCCTTAGAACTATTGCTCTTGTTTGAGCAGGCAGTTGCGACTACTGCTACAAGAAGAGCAACTACTGCTACCAAGATTCTTCTAAATCTCTTCATCTTAATTTATGTCCTCCATAAACATAAAAAATAGTGATAAAACAAACTACCAACGTCACAAAAAAAGACTTAATTACGGGTCGCCAAAGACGATCAATAATTAAGTCTAATTGATAACGTTTCTAATAACTAAACGAACAGAAAAAACGTCTTTTCGAGCGAAAGACACATCATTCATTACGATAAATTGTTCTGATTGCATAAACACTGTCTTTCACTCCCCCTTATTACATTTCCACGTTCATTTTATAAAATAATACCAGAAACATTCGTGTTCTATCAAGGTATTTTGCAACTTTTTTCAAAAAAATAATCGCCAATGACTTTAGGATCATTTGACGATTATTCTTATATTAGTTCTTTTTCATAGTTGGCTTAACTGGATTGTTGGCCATATCGGTTTTAACAACCAAAACATCAGCCAAAGCGTGTTGGTTTACGTATTCAGTAACTGAACCCATCAACATTCTTTCAACGGCGTTCAAACCTGTAGCACCCATTACGATTAAAGTATCGTGGTGGTCCTTGATGAAGTCGTAAGAAATAATTCGTTTAGGACTACCATAACGAATGTGGTAATCAACATCATCAAAGTTGAAGTTGTCATGTGCCCATTTCTTCAAGCTCTTCAAGTATTCTTCAGAGTCTTGGGTCATTTGATAAATGGTATCACCAGAAATCAAGGTATCTTGCATTTCACCCATAAATTGACGTGTATCGATTACGTTTAATACATCAACATGAGCGCCATCTCTTTGGCCGATTCTAACAGCCTTATCAAAAGCTCTTTCAGCTGATTCTGAACCATCTACTGGAACTAAAATGCTTTCTTTTGCCATAATTTTCATCTCCTAAAAATGCATTAATACTTAATTCTTATTTTAGCATAATTTTGTAAGCCGTTACTTTCTAAATAATTGTTTAGTGTGAGTTTTGTTGATAAAATATTGTTCATGAATAGATTAAGGAAAGGGGAGCAATTTTTGACTAAAAAATTAACTAATCAATTAATCGGCGTCACCAGTGGCCGTAACTTCCGCGAACTTGGAGGCTACGAAACCATGTCTGGCAAGAAAATCAAGATGCACAAATTACTAAGAACTGGTAACTTAGCCGATTTATCACCATTCGACAAGCAATTCTTAACTGATTACGGTGTTAAATACGATGTCGACTTCCGTAGTAAACAAGAAGTTGATAACCAACCAGACCGTGTGCCAGATGGCGTAGAATACATCTACGATCCCGTCTTTAGCGAAGACTTGACCAATTCATCCAAGAGTTTAAACGACCTAAACAAGCAAGCTCATGATGATGCAGACTTCGGTTTCAACCATATGCACTACGCATACGAAGACATGATTGAAAGTGAATCTGCCCAAAATGCTTACCGCAAGTTCTTCGACGTTTTGCTTAAAAATACTGTCGATGGTGAAAGTGTAATCTTCCACTGTACTGCTGGTAAAGACAGAACCGGTTTTGGTGCTTTACTTGCTCTTAGTGCACTTGGCGTACCATTTAGCACTATCAAGAAAGACTACCTTTTAACCAACATCACGACTAAGGACTTCATTGACAGCATGATCGAACATGCCCGTCAAAATGGTCGTAATGAAAATGTTTTGCAATCTATTCGTGATATCCAAAGCGTTCGTGCAGAATACCTTGACCACGCAGTCAAAGTTTTAAACGACGAATACGGCAGTATCAACGACTACTTGCGTGATGTCATGAAGCTTTCAAGTGCCGACATCATGGAATTACGTGATATTTACTTAGAAGACTAATTTTTAGTCTTCTTTTTCTTTGTCCTCAAATTTTTGCTTCAAAAAAGCATAGATTGCATGCGGATCGGTGAAGTTAAAAACTTCGCGCAATTCATTGGCTGGCGTGTCGGCCAAAAAGTCCATAACACTGGCCAACAATTCGGCTTGACCATCAGGATCATTGTCTAGCAGCATGAATAAAAATTTTACTTCAAGCGGTTGTTCTGGATTAATCATATTGTGAAAAACAACTGGGGTAGTCAATGAAACTGGAACAATCAATCTGGTATTGACGAACTCCCCTTCCGTGTGCGGAATTGCGATATTAGGAATATTTTTACCCAAGGTTGAAGTGTCTAAACCTGTAGGAAAATTGTGCTCCCGTTCAACAATGTGGGATAAAAAGTTACCCTTTACGTAGCCTTGTTCAAGCAAGTTGTCGTAGACTTCTTTTAACACTAAATCTTGCTTAGGCTGGTCTGACACGAAGACAGCGTTAGGTGCGAAAAGTTTTTTTGAATTAGTCATTGAAATTTCCTCTCTAAATGTGGAATTAACATTTTCACCATAAGTTAACAAGACGTTTTTTTCAACCAAAAAGATGATAAAGTTAACTTAATAGTTGTTTATTTTTTAGGGAGAATATCATGACAAAAACAAAGACTTTATATTTCGGTGCTGGTTGGTTCAACGAAAAGCAAAACAAGGCTTACAAAGAAGCCATGGAAGCTTTAAAGAAGAACCCTACTGTTGACTTAGAAAACAGTTACGTCCCACTTGATAACCAATACAAAGGCATCCGCGTTGATGAACACCCAGAATATTTACACGATATTGAATGGGCATCTGCTACCTACCACAATGACTTAGTTGGTATTAAGTCTTCAGACGTAATGCTCGGTGTTTATTTACCTGAAGAAGAAGATGTTGGCCTTGGGATGGAACTTGGCTACGCATTGTCTCAAGGTAAATACATCTTGCTTGTCATCCCTGACGAAGACTATGGTAAGCCAATCAACTTGATGAGTTGGGGCGTTTGCGACAACGTAATCAAGATCAGCGAATTGAAAGACTTCGACTTTAACAGACCTCGCTTCAACTTTTACGATGGTGCTGTCTATTAATTGAAAAAATAAAAAAGACAAAATAAATGACCCCTCGCAATTTCACTTATATTACGAGAGGTCATTTTTTATTAGAATTTGTCATGTATCTTTTGTCTTTCTACTACAGATTACATACATTCTTCAAGCGACTGCCAAATTATCATTACTCTATGTCCACCTTACAAGGTCCGGACCACTTATATTAATTATTCGTCACTTGGTGAGAAATTATTACTGTTCAATTTACAATGCCCATCGGTATCACAAACCTTTCAACTAGTAATTATTTTTCTCCTCACCAATACTATACCACCTTTTCCAAAAATTAAAAGCGCTTACATAAAAATAATTATAAAAAATGACGTTAGCTTTCTAACGCCATTTTTCTATATCTTTTATCACTAATTAAGCCTTGTATCTTGATTCACCATTCATGTAGGTTTCACTCAAAGTCATATCAGGGTTCAAGATCAAGAAGTCGGCATCTTTATCTGGAGCAATAGTACCGCACTTGTCTAAGATGTGAGCACTCTTAGCTGGAACGTAGCTGGCCATCATTACTGCTTCTTCTGGAGTTACAATGTTCCAATCAACGACATTCTTGATAGCTTGCTTCAATTGCAAAATTGAACCAGCCAAGTTGTCGCCGTCCTTAAGACGAGCCATACCGTCTTTTACGTAAACTGGAAGTTCACCCAACATGTAGTCACCATCTGGCATCATACCAGCTTCCATACAGTCGGTGATTAAAGCAATGTGTTCTGGACCTACTGCATTGATCAAGGTCTTAGCCATTGATGGTTGAACGTGGTGACCATCACAGATTAATTCGTCAGTTACGTTGTTCAAAGCCATTGCAGCGTTTGAAATTGATGGAATGTGGTGGCTTGGATCTGGCATCCCGTTAAAGGTGTGAGTAAACATAGTTGCACCAGCTTCAACGCCTTCAACTGCTTCTTCAAAGGTTGCGCTTGAGTGACCTAATGAAATAACTACGCCTTCCTTAACAGCTTCGCGGATAAATTCCTTTGAGCCCTTTCTTTCAGGAGCCATTGAGATCTTGCAAAGCATGCCGTCTGAAGCATCGCGCCACTTGTTAAATTCGTTGATGTCTGGATCCATCATGTACTTAGGGTTTTCAGCACCAGCGTGTTCTTCAGTAAAGAAAGGTCCTTCAAAGTGAATACCTTGAATCTTGGCACCAGTTTCTTGACCCTTGTGGTCTGCGAACATCTTGCAGATTCTAGTCAAAGTATCGCTACCGGCAGTGATTGTAGTTGGCAGCCATGAGGTTACACCTGCGCTAAGAAGACCATTAGAAATCTTGTTGATGCCTTCCCAGTCACTCTTCATAACATCTTCACGAAGTGAACCATGGATGTGAGTATCAACTAAACCTGGAGCAACCCACTTGCCCTTGTAGTCAACGATCTTACCTTCTGGCTTTTTAGACTCAGGATAGAAAAAGCCAAACTTGCCGTTGTCTTGAACTTCAAGATAACCGCCATTTTCTGTTCTGTTTTCTAAGAAAAACTTGTCTGCATGAATGTAATAAGTCATATGTATCTTCTCTCATCAAAAAAATAATAATCGCTTTCAATATCTTTATTATATCCGATAAAATTGGTCAATACCAGTTTTAATATAATTGAACAAAAAGTTTTCTATTTTTTCGTTATAATATAGGGTAACAAGTAAAATTAGGAAGAAAGCAATATGACACAAAATACTCAAATAGAAAGACACCAATTAGGTCAGCTTATCGGTGCTAATAAACGTGATCATTATTATGAACTCCATTATTCCACTGGAGAAGTTGCTCGTCTTTATATTTTAGCTGAGGGAATATTCCGTTATTTCCTTGATCCTGCTAAAAATTTTGACGAGAATCACTCCTCTTTTGTTGACCTGGCTCAATTTGATAATAGTTACTTTGAAAAATCTAAGCCTAAGGCTACTAGCGATTCATTAATTATTCAATCTGGCAATTACCAGCTTATTTTTCAGCAAAAACCAGCCGTGATGAATATTTTTGATGAGACTTTGCACCGCAACCGCGTAATGCAGCTTAGTCCGCTTGAGCTCGATCAAAATCAAACAACTGAGATTTTGAAGCAACATAAGAATGAATTTTACTTTGGTGGCGGGATGCAAAATGGCTACTTCAGTCATAAAGGCAAGGTCATCGAAATTAAGCGTGACAAGATTACGGGTAAAGGCGGCGTGCTAAGCCAAATCCCATTTTTCTGGGCTAACTCAGGTTTTGGTGAATTGCGCAACACTGAATCAACTGGTAGCTATGACTTCGGTAAAACTGAAGCTGATGCCACGATCTTGAAGCACAACACTAACGTGTTTGATACCTTCTATCTTTTGGGCAATTCTCCTAAAGATATTTTGGCTAAATACTACACTTTGACTGGCAAGCCATTGATGCCACCTAAGTACGCATTAGGTTTGGGCCACATCGGCAACTTTTTGACCACGCTTTGGCAACCTGGCGAAGCCAAGGAAAGAAATGCCACCGTCTTTGAAGATGGCAACTACTACACTAGAACCGATAATCCAGAAGATTCTAACGGTAAGGCTTCTTTGAATGGCGAAGAAGAATATCAATTCTCTGCTCGTGCGATGGTTGATCGTTATGAGAAGCAACACTTCAAGTTAAGTTGGATTGTGCCTAACTACGAAATTCAAGACGTTAACCCAGAAGCAATGGCCAGCTTTAGCGATTATGCTTCTAGCCGCGACGTTAATGCCGGTGTTTGGAGTGGCGACGAAACGCCTAAGACAGCTCCAGATACTCCCTTTATTCAAACAACCAGCAGCAATCCTAAGACTTTAAAAGATGATGCGATTATTTTGCGTGATAACTTAAAGCGCAAGCGCCCGCTTATTTTCTCAAATACGGGAATTGCTGGTAGCCAAAGCAGAACTATTTTAGCCTTTGGCGATATTGGCGGCAATTGGGAAAATATCCCAACTCAGGTTGCCGGTTTCTTAGGTTCTAGTCTTTCAGGCCAACCTCTAATCGGTAGTGCAGTTGACGGTACCGCTGGTGGCGGCAATGCCCAAATCAGTATCCGTGACTTTGAATGGAAGGCATTCACTCCACTACTCTTTAATTTGGATGACCAAGGCAAATTCAGTAAGACGCCATTTACTTATAACAGCAAGATGACTCAAATTAATCGCGCTTACTTGAAATTGCGTGAACAACTTCGCACTTACATGTACACGTTGATTTACTGCGCACAAGTGGGTGAACCAATTATGAGACCACTCTTCTTGGAATTCCCACATGAACAAATCAACTACACGCCTCAAGTAGGTCATGAATTCATGCTTGGACCTAACTTACTGATTTCACCAATCGTTAATGGTCGTGAAGATGGCAACGGCAATTCTAGAAAAGATAACCTCTACTTGCCAAACCACCGCACAATGTGGGTTGACTTGTTCGACGGTAAGAAATACTTGGGTGGCCGAGTTTACAACAAGCAATCTTACCCATCTTGGCACTTACCTGTCTTTGTTCGTGGCGGTTCAATCTTTGACTTAGGTGAACGCAACTACGTCCTTTACCCACAAGGCCACAGCAAAATGGTTACTTACGATGATAATGGCTACAACGATTACTCAAGAAACCATGTTTCTACCCAAATCAGCAGTGATCTTGAAGCAAGCAAGTTAACTATTACGATTGATCCAACTCAAGGTGATTTCAGTACTTTCCAAACGGAAAATACAACTAACTTGAACATCATGTGTGACGGCTATCCTGATGGTTTAACCGTTAAGATCAATGATCAAGTCATCAACATGCAAGAATATGGCACAGTTGATACTTTTGCCCACGCAAAGGAAGGCTTCTTCTTCAACACCAACTACAGCTGGATGCCTGAATTTGATCAATACCAAGAAAAGAAGCAAACGGCTTTGCAAATTAAGTTGGCTAAGCGTGACATCACTGATTCTAAGATTGAAATTACCATCCGCAACTTTAGATATGGTAACGAAACTTTGGTGCACGCAATTACTGACTCTTTGCTTCGTTCACCAAAACAACCAACAGTTGATCCTGATAAGATCAGCTCACACTCATTGACGGTTGTTTGGCCACAATTGACTGATAAAGTTCAAATCGAAGTCAATGGTATTTTGCATGATGGCATTGATGGCAGTTCATTCACCTTCCATGAATTGGTACCAAATACTCGCTACACATTGCGTTTGCGTTACGTTGCAGGTAATAAGGTTTCTGAATGGTCAGATCCATTTGGCGCAATTACTAAGCCGGACCCAATGAATTATGCGATTAACAATATCAAGGTCACTAGCAATTTAACCAGTCAAAAAGACCACCCACTTGAATATTTGACCGATTTGAAATTAGCTAGCGAATGGAAAACAGTTAATGGCGTAAGTGAAGATGAACCACTTGAATTGAACTTCAAGTTTAACCAATTAGAGCATTTAAGCCGCATGGTTTGGGTACCTCGCAAGATTGATCATCAAGGTGACCCGGTTGAGGTTAGCGTTGAAACTTCAACGGATGGTGTCAACTTTAAGCCTTATGGCGAACGTCTCACTTGGAAGTCCGACAGCAAGAATAAAGTTGTGGGCTTACGTGATGTGGCTGTTAAGGCAATCAGATTGAAGGTCTACAAGTCATCTGGTCCATTTATCGCATCTAAGGAAATTATCTTCTTTAGAGAAAAGAAATAAAGCTAAATATAGTCAAACTAAAAAAGAGTTCTCTTAATTGAGAACTCTTTTTTTATTCGCCCCATTCGCTCTTTAGCCATTCCATTGCTAAATTAAACCAATGAGCTGCGTGCGGATTTTCTTGCCATTCACGACCCTTAGTTTGTACATTATGACGTGCCAAAGAAAATCCATGATAGCCGTGATTAAACAAATGTACTTCAGTTGGGACTTTATTCTTATTCAATGCACCAATATATTCAATTGAGTTTCCAATCAAAACAACTGGATCATCCCATGCCTGGAAGATAAATGTATCTGGTGTTTCACGTGTAACACCTAATGCACTATCCAAAAGATCCTTCTCTTCTGGCATCTTATTCTTTTGATCTTCTGGAATAGGAAAACCAATCTTCTCAATATTGATTAGTGGATATCCCAAAATCGTCTTATTAGGTAATACATCATCTTTTTCAAAACCGTATTTTTTTTGATACAAAGGACTAGTTGCCATATTGTTGGCTACACTGACAACATGTCCACCAGCTGAAAAACCAATTGTCAAAATGCGTTCAGGATCTAAATTATATTCTTCCGCATGATCTCTAAAGAACTTTACAGTTGATAAAACATCAAGACCCGCATCAGGATAAATCTTGCCCTCATCGTGCACTAAGTTATATTCCATTACCACGCTATTAAAACCTTCATTGTTAAACGCTAAAGCAACTGGCTCACTTTCTCTTTGAGACAAGTGTTCAAAGCTGCCGCCCGGAACCACAATTGCCAAAGGACGTTTTTGTTCCACCAGCTCCGGATTTTGATCCAGCACGTAAGTATGAATTTTGAATTCACGCTGATTAAAATTAGTTAGCGTCAGATTTTCTATCTTCATGTTTCAGTCCTTTCTTACCCATTCCTCTAGATAACATAAATGATGAAAGAGGTACCGTTAATATAACACCAATTAAAGAATACATGATAATTAATGCTTCATTAACAAAAAGTTTTTCATTAACGACTTCACCTGGTGTATAACCTAAGCGGAAATACCATAAGAACAAGGATAAGAAACTACCAAACATTCCGAATAAAATAGTGTTCATGGCTGTACCTAAAACGTCGTTACCGATCGCCGTACCACTATTCATTAACTCTTCTTTGCCAATATCAGGATTGTGCTTCTTAATTTCAAGCAAACCTGAACTCATCGCTACGGCTGCTTCCGCAATCGCACCTAGAGTTGAGAAGATGGCTACAGTTACCGCGATCATTGGGTAGCTCAAGCCTGGCATCTGTGACAAACCTACCAGCAGTTCTCCTGCCTCTGGTCCAAGTCCTGCAGCTTGTGCCAAATATTGGCAGCCCCAGATAAACAAGCTCACGATCAAGCAGACCAAGAAGGCAGAATAGAATGAATTTTTCGCTACAGTATAATCGTGCGTTCCTAGGAAAATGATCGTCACTAGTTTTAGCGGAATGAAGATCAACGTCAAAATTGCAATATTGATTCCCCATGAAATTAGCATCGCTACCAAGATCAGCAGCAAGGTGTTAATCAAAACACTAAAGAAACTACGAATTCCAGTTTCACCGCCGACAATCGTCATCAAAATCGCTAAAACGATGATTAACGCCATTAGCGTACTCATTTATTCTCACCTTCTTTTTTAAACAAACTCTTCCAATCTCTATTCTTCAAGAAGAATAAACTACATCCCGTCGCAAAAATGACCGTCAAGACAATCCCAATCGCAGAAATTACACTCTGTGTGGCTCCTAGCGACAACGTAAAGCCGAAAGTAGATGCAAACGTGTTATTGTCCCGCAAGTACAAAATCGTCTCAGGCAAGGCCCCAGCGATGAAAATCAAAACCAAAACATTGATCAATGGCCCCATGATTTCTTGTCCCATGGTACGACCACTCTGGATCAATTGCTTCGTTGTGATATCCTTCTTCGTTTGAATCAATTCGTACAAACTAGAAATGATATCCGTTGCTTCATCCATTACCGCACCCAAGATTCCGATCAAGGTTTGGGCTAAAAACAATCCACGTGGATCCTGCGTTGCGTAGTCCCCAGTTTCATACTTCATTTCAGATTCGCCGGTTAACTTCATAATGACATAGCACAAGGCAAAGGAGACGAATACTCCGAGCAGTGTGGCCAGCCACGTAGCCAGCATCTTTTTATTAAAGCCTTGCACAATTAATAGACTCACGAATGAGAAGATAATGTCGGCTAGGCCAAACAATAAAATGATGTGTGCACCATTTAAATGAACGTCCCAGACAATGATCAAGTAAAAGGTAATCCAACTGAGGATCATCGAAACCACCAGCGAGATCGAATGCTTACCTGATACAGCCACCATCAAGGTCAAAGTAATCGTAACTACTAACACCAATACCCAATCACGTTTAGGATTTACGATTGCCGGATCACCTTTTTTGATGTTCACGAAAATTCGTTGCCGCGGCCGGAACTTCTGAGTCGTCAGCTGTGAAGGATAGTACACGTTTTTCGTGGTGTACGTCTCCCCTTTATTCTTACCTGACAGAATCTTCAAGTGCAAAATTTGCTGTCTGGTTTGATCCTGATTCTTATAAACGTCTTCGTTCTTTTCGATCAGCGTATCTTTGATTTGGGCATCTGTAATAAGTGCTACTTCATCCTTATGATAGATGTCTGTTGCAAAGTAGGTCAAAACCGTAAAAATTGCTCCCACTACTGCAACGATAATCGCTGCAGTATAGCGTTTTTTACATTTATGCTTCATTATTACAACTTCCTATTTCTTTGATACTTTTACTGTAAAACAAAAGGCGGCCTAATGTTAGGTCGCCTTTCAATTCTTTAGATTTTCAATAAAATCTTTAGACTTTCGTTTAAAATTTAAAAATTCTTTGCCACCAATGTTCCTTTCTTTCTGGAAGTTGCATATCTTCTAGAGTTCTGTGAACATTTGCAGTTGCACGCTTTTTAGCATTTTCTTTGGCCTTAGAAATAATTTCGTCATGCATCTCTTCTTGACTCTTATGCATGTCTTCTTTTACTTCTTCGCGCTTTTGCTCTGCATCCTTCTTAGGTTCAGCGTCATCGTCGCTAACGACACCAGAAATATCCGGCAATGCGGCGATCTTATCAGAATTATCCTTAGGTGCAGCAAGCTGCTTTTGGGCCTCAATTAAATCTTGATTCTGCTTTTGAATCACGTTCAATTGCTTTTGCAAAGAACTAATAGCCTCATTTTGGTTAGAGATAGTTTGTTGAAGAGTGTTGAGTAATTTTACTACTTCTTTAGTATCCATTACATCACTATTGGTGTATGGAGCTACCTTCTTTGGCTCTTCTTTTGGTCTTTCGTCTTTTTTATCACTAACTGCATAAATTTGACGAGCAGCTTCTTGCAAAGTCAAACCGCTATTCTTAGATAAACGGTGGAGGGCCTTCAAGTCATCAATATCTTTTTGATGGTATAAACGAGCCTTTTGCTTAGTACGAGCAAAGTAGTTAGTATTGCCCGTTACCTTTTCCACGATTAAAGAATATTTCCTTAATGTAGCTACACTAATACCTAATTCTTCTGCGGCTGTTTTAGGTGCAGCTAATTCCTCAAAATCACGCGTGTTAGTCATTACAATCTACCTCTGTACTTTTCGGCATTAATCGTGCTTGTGAAGCAAAGTCTTCTTGTGGTCGAATCTTTCCATACCTGCTTCGATCAATCGAGTAATCAATTCAGTGTAAGGGATGCCAGCTTCTTCGAACAACTTAGGATACATACTGATGTTGGTAAAGCCAGGAAGAGCATTAACTTCAGTTAAAACAACCTTGCCACCTGGGGTAAGCATTGAGTCGATTCTAGCCATACCGCTACATTCAGTAACTTCGTAAACCTTACGAGCGTTCTTTCTAACTGTATCGATAATTTCATCTGGCAAGTCTGCTGGAATTTGCAACTTAGAAGTTGAGTTGTCATCGTACTTGTTTTCGTAAGTGTAGAATGAGCCTTTTGCATTGGTGATTTGACCAACACCTGCTACAATTGGCTTGTCGTTACCCAAAACGGCTGTTTCAACTTCAGTACCTGGTACAGTTTCTTCGACTAAAACTTTATCATCGTACTTGAAGGCTTCTTCTAATGCTGCAGCGTATTCATCAGCGTTAGTAACGTGGTTTACACCAACTGATGAACCTTGGTTGGATGGCTTAACGAACATGTCACGGCCAAGCTTTTCAGCAACCTTTTCATAATCAAGTTTATCATTATTCTTGTCATCGTATTCAAAGCGCTTGATTGAAATCCAATCAGCAACTGGAACACCAACTTTTTGAGCCAAGATCTTGGTAAATTCCTTGTCCATAGTTACGGCAGCGGCTAAGACGTCGTCACCAACGAATGGCTTGTTCATTAAACGGAATAAACCTTGCAATACACCGTCTTCACCTAAGTTACCGTGAACAATTGGGAAGAAGACATCAATTTCTGGTAAGTTTTCTAATTCGATTAAGTTAGAGATGTTGTGAACCTTGTGTGGATTCTTAACTTGGTATGAAGGATCTTCCAATACTTTGAAGCTTTCTTCTTCGTTTGCAAAGTAGCCTTCATTAGTGATCCAGATTGGGTGCACATCAAACTTATCCTTGTCAATCGCTTTATAAATGTTGTGACCCGAAACAATTGATACTTCATATTCTGATGAGTTACCACCAAAAATTAATCCGACTTGTATTTTTTTAGTCATTGTTTTATACCTCTTTTAAATGTTCCAAACCTTTATTATACGCAAAGAATACCAGAAAAACTCAAAATAGTGGAATATTTTTCATTAAAGCCCTTTCACAATAGTTTATAATTAATAATATATTAAGAAAGCCCCAGAAGGGAGTTAAACATGCTTTTACGAAAATTCTCTATCACGGCTATCGTAGCATTGTTATTCGTGCCACTTGTGAGTCAAGATGCGCAAGCCGCCACTTTTACTACTCAAGAAATTAACGAAATCCATAATTTTCAAAAAGAGTACGCTAGTTTAGATAAAACTAATTATAGCGCTTCAAACATTTATGCCGTTAAGCCTCATTTAAGCAAAAAATTTAAAGCTGGTCGCTTACGTTCTAAATACATCAATACGCAAATCGACTACATCAACTACTATCGCTCATTATTCGGCCTGTCGCCTGTTACTACTAGTGACTCTTCAAATAGTGATGCGCAAAAAACAGCAGCCGTTATGGCCGCAATCAATGCCAATCCTTTTATCAATCAACACGGTTTGCCTAGTGAAAAAAGACCAAGCTTTATTTCTAAAGCAACTTGGAAATTAGCAAAAGAAACCTCTGAAAGTTCCAACTTAAACTTTAATGTATCACGTCAATCGGCCGGCGAAGTAATTACCGACTTGGTTACCGATCACTATAACTTAAGCGGAACAGACACCGGTCACCGGGCATGGCTGCTTTCTACTCGTTTGACTACGACCGGAATCGGTGCCGCCTATGGCAATAACGGTTATCGCTACTCCGTGCAGAAAGTGCTCAACGCTAACGATATGTTCCGCGCATCTAGTCAGCCAGTGGTTACCTACCCTAGCGTCCGGCTCTTTCCTTCAGAATTGGCCCAAGGCAAGAACATCGTTTGGTCAATTTATCTATCTAACAGAGTCGTCAGAACTACGCCAACGATCACCATCAGGGATTTAGATACAGATATCGTTACGAATGGTACGCACGTAAGAAATTATAGTTCTGGTGGCTATGGCAACTTCAAGACGATCATTACCTACTCACCTGGTAAAACGGTTATTATATCAGGCCATGAATACGAGATTAACATCAACGGTGTCTACAAATACAGATTTAAACTCTTCAAACAAGATGCCACTAATGACACTACTATCTATGCCACTCAAGAAGAGCAGCAAGCTAACCAAACTAATCAGACTAATCAGACTAACACTTCTTTAGATAGACAAACTGAAGTACAGTCACCGATTTTATTGCAAAATAAAATCTTGAATGCGGCAATTGATGCCAAAACCGTATCACTGCCAACTAATTCAAATAATTTATTTGATCAATTAACTAAAAAAGGCAAATGGAAACAAAACTTCTTTGTCAAAACCATTCGCCTTCAAAAGCATTAAAAAAAGCCAAACATTGTTTGGTCTTTTTTCGTTTATAAAACTTTGGATAAGAAGTCTTTTGCTCTTTCACTTGTAGGATGTTCAAATACTTCTTTAGGCGTACCCTTTCCCTGCAAGTAGCCGTCAGCCATAAACCAGACTTCGTCGGCCACTTCACGTGCAAAGCCCATTTCGTGGGTTACGATTACCATCGTCATCCCTGAGCTAGCCAGATCTTTCATGGTCTTCAAAACTTCGCCAACCATTTCAGGGTCAAGTGCACTAGTTGGTTCGTCAAACAGCATCACTTCTGGGTCCATTGCTAAAGCTCTAGCAATCGCCACACGTTGCTGTTGACCACCTGAAAGACTAGTTGGGAATTGCTTTGCTCGATCAGCCAAACCTACTTTTTCTAAAAGAGCTAGGCCAGTTTTTTCGGCTTGCGCTTCGCTAATTCCTTTAACCTTCATTGGTGCCAACTTAACATTTTCAATGACATTCATATTTGGAAACAGGTTAAAGTTTTGGAACACCATGCCCATTTTCTCACGCAATTGATCTAGTTCCTTGCCATCCTTTAAGCTAGCTAGGTCTGTGCCATCAAAAAGGATTTTTCCGGCTGTAGGATGTTCAAGCACGTTGAGGCAGCGCAAAAAGGTACTTTTACCAGATCCTGAAGGACCAATAATACAAATTACTTGACCCTTTTCGACAGAAGCTGAAATATCCTTTAACACTTCGTTTTTGCCAAAAGTCTTTTTAAGATGTTGAATATCGATCATTTTAGTCATTGTGTTTCATCCTCTTTTCGAAGTAGTTAAGTAATCTAGTTAGAGTAAAGGTCATGATGAAGTAGATGATCATCGCAATAAATAATGGCAAGACGCCACGGTAAGTTGAAGTTTGAATAAGTTCAGTTTGGTACATCAATTCGGTTACCCCGATAACTGAAACTAATGAACTGTCCTTCAATAAGGTAATAAATTCGTTCCCCAAAGCTGGCCAAATATTCTTTAAGGCCTGAGGAATAATGACGTAGCGGTATGCCTTGGCCTGACTAAGTCCAAGTGATCTTGCGGCTTCAGTTTGACCTTTAGCAACAGAGGCAATACCAGATCTAATATCTTCGGCAACATAGGCACCTGAGTTAAGCCCGATAGCAATAATACCTGCAACTACGGCTGACAAATTAGAAATCAATGCCCCAACACCGAAGTAAACGAATAAGATTTGCACCATTTGCGGTGTACCACGAATAAATTCAATGTAGCAAACTGCAATCCAGTGGAGCAACTTGTTTCTAGACAAACGCATAAGAGCAAGTAACATCCCCAGCACAATACCGATTAATACTGAGAAAACAGTAATCACGATCGTGTAGCCGACACCTTTAACAAAGTATGGTGCATATTTTGCCATAGTGCTGGTCTTTTGTGCTGTCTTCATGTACTTGGCAGCTGCTGGCAAGTATTCCTTGTTAATTAAGTTTTTCTTTTCTACACGGTTAATTGTCTTGTTAACTGCCTTAACCAGGTCACCTTGGCCCTTAGCTACAGCTACCGCGTTACCAGCTTGTTGTTCACGTAAGTCACTTCTTACAGCCATTAAACTGTTGTCATTTTGCGCATAAGCTTTAGCAGTCAATTCTTCCATGACTACTCCATACATCTTGCCTGATTTCAATGCCAAGACTAAGTTGTTGATCTTGCCTAAGCCTTTAACCTTAGACTTCTTCATTTGAGATTGGATCAATTGGTATTGGATACTACCTGTTTGCGCACCAACAGTTTGACCAGCGAAGTCCTTGATCTTTCTGTATTTAGATTGATCACGTTTATTAATTAAAAAGTATTCGCCGCTTGGCTTGTAGTAAATCCTAGAAAAATCGACGCTCTTTTTTCTTTCAGGGTTTGGCGTCATGGCTGAAATAACCATGTCGACCTTGCCAGTTTCAAGGGCAACAAGAAGTGAGTCAAAGCTCATGTTCTTGATAACCAACTTGGCGTGCAAGTCCTTTGCGATATCTTTAGCTAATTCAATATCGATCCCAACATATTTAGTATTTCCATTCACACTAGTAGTAAATTCAAGTGGCGGATAGTCAGCAGAGGTACCCACGACGAGCTCTTTTGATTGTTTAATCTTCTTCATGACTGTGCCGTTTTCGACCTTCTTAGTGGCCGCAAAAGTTGGCTGATTAAACAAAAAAAGAGTTGAAATTAGTGTAATGAAAGCAAGAAACAAATGGATTATCTTTGCTTTTTTCATATCAATTCGCCTAACTCTTTCGTTAAATACATATAAAGATTATTAATTATTTTTTAATTGTAAAGAAAGAATAAGCTTTGTGCAAGAGAAAAAACGTAACCACACTGCGTAATTACGTTTTTCACATTACTATTTAGCTGATGTTGCTTGCCAAGGAATGGCACAGATCACGTACATAACTACCCCCGTAATTACGTACTCTAAGAAGACGCTGCTGCCAATTTCTAGCAAGAAACCCAACTCAATATTATCAACGTCAAAAATAACTGGCACTACTGCTAACAATCCTGAAATCAAAATCACCCAGAAACCAGCCCACATGCCAGCTGCCGCGATGTCGTGAATCAACATGCGTGTTGCCGACTTAGTTCTCATATCATTGAGCAGTGAGAACAAAGTAATGATAGTGACAATGATAATAATGATATTAACAATCACTAGCAGACAAGCAATATTGGCACCTAACGTTACTACGCTTAGATTAAATGCCTTAGCTACCGCATATGGTGCGTTAGTCCCTTGTTTTTTCAATTTACTGTCGATTGTTTGGGCTCCACTAGATGAACCCTTATCAATTCCCTTATGAATATCTGTCAGAATTTGATTAGCCAGATCTAGATTATTAACCTTAAATCCATGAATGCCTAGCGAGTAGTCAATAACATGGTCGGCAATGGGTTGAGTTTGCGCATTAGCAAGCAAATTTGCATCATCTTCGCTTCTTGCCCCTACCAAATCAGCAAGATTATCAAAATTTTTATTAATTTGTCTGACAACAACAGCTTGATTGGAGCTAGTTCTAATCTGACCTTTCATAAAAATTGGATTCAGAAAAGTAGCTGTGATTAGGGCTAATGCCGCAATCAAAAAGATTACGAAAGCAAGCGTTCGTTTATACTGATTGTTTTGCTCATGTCCCATTCGTCGCAAATCAGCTCTTTTGCCTTCAACCATGACGATTCCCCTTTAGCTGAAAATTTCTTTACCTTCGTCAAACATCGTATCAATCGCACGATGAACGACTTCCATATCAGCTGATTCAATAATTTCGTGTCCTTCTTTTAAGGCATGATCGATTTCATCAGAAGAACAATGCAAGAAACTGAACATCAATGAACTAGTTGCGTAGTCAGCCAATGCTTCAGCTGTTAATTGATGCTTCTTACGGTCATGGTACACGCGACCAATACCGCTGGTAACAAAAGCAATCCCAGTTTCAAGCTCTTTTTCATCAACATCGATGCCATCAAACAAATGATTAGATTGAATCCAGTCGTTGAGCATTACGCCCCAGTTATCCAAGGTAGCATTGCTTACGAAAGCTTCTGAGATGATTCTATCTAACCCTTCATCGTGCATCCCCAAAATAACAATTGTGTAAATAAAGGCCTTGGTTCTAGCGTATGGAGCGCTACTGTTTGCCATGTCGTAATTATTTACTTGTTGACCTAACGTATTAAAAAGATTGCGGATGATATCATTAGTCAACTTGGCTTTATGCGGATAATATGATTGCAACAGGGATTTGGAAATGCCTGATTTTTCTGCAATCATTTGCAAAGAAACATTATCCATTCCATTTTCTCTGATCAGATGGAAAGTATTGCCAAGAATAATTCTCCGTCTTTTCATGTTTTTCCGTCGTGCCATGTCTATTCCTCTAACTTTCTCTTTCTATACAACTTACATCAATTATATCAATCATTGCTATTTATGAATAGTTTTATGGTTTATCTACTCAACTTTTTAACACAAAAAATAATCCTCACTGTTGATGAGGATTATTATATATCAACTTTGGATTATATTTTACTTTAAGCGATTTTGTTCATCAAAAATTTGGTGAATTGAACGGTCATTGTAAACATAATCAATACCACGAGCCAAAAGTTGATCAACAGAGATACGAACCATTCTGTCTGGGTAACGAGTGTGCTTGATAGTATCAGTTACAACGATTTGTTCAATTGGCAATTCGTTAAGTACTTCGGTTGCATTCTTTGAAAGAAGTGCGTGAGTTGCTGCAACGTAAACCTTCTTAGCACCTGCAGCTAAAACTGACTTGGTTGAAGATGAAATACGTGAACCAGTATCGACCAAATCATCAACAATGATACACTTCTTGTCCTTTACATCCCCAATAATATCGTGAACTTCAGTGTCGTAGCGTGCACCACGTTGGTCAACAATAGCAATTGGAGCATTGAAGTATTGACCAAAGTTACGAGCAAGCTTAGCACCTGAGTGGTCTGGTGAAACAACTACGATATCATCGTCTTCCTTGGTAGCAATACCGTTGTCTAAGAAGTATTGACCAAGAAGTGGAATAGCGTGTAAGTGATCTACAGGAATGTTGTAGAAACCTTGAATTTGTGAAGCGTGCAAATCAACAGTGATCAGACGATCCATACCAGTTAATTGAAGCAAGTTAGCAACAAGCTTGGCAGTGATAGGTTCACGTGAACGTGTCTTGGTGTCTGAACGTGAATATGCTAAGTATGGGGCTACCACGTTAATAGCATGAGCTGATGCACGGTGAAGTGCATCCAACACAATTTCAAGTTCCATGAAGTTTTCGTTAACTGGATCTTGAACAGATTGAATAACGAAAACGTCACAACCTCTGACAGATTCACCGATGTTAACTTGGATTTCACCATCGCTAAAGTGATGAACTGCAGTTTCGATTAGTGGTTGATGCAAAATTGAAGCAATCTTTTCATTTAATGCGGGATTACCACCTAACCCGATCACCTTCATTGGGTGTAATAATTGATGGAGTTCTTCCTTGTTCATAACGACCTCTTCTGAATTCTAAAAATTATATACAGATCTATTATATACAAAAAAACACCTCTTAGAAATAAAAGAGGTGTTTCTTTCTACTTTTATCTACGATACTTAGTGCCACGACCATTGCAAATCTTTACTACATAGCCCTTTTGGATTAATTCTTCTAAGAGATTCAGAACCTTATTTTTACTAAAAGAGGTCTCTTGACTAATGTGAGAACTTATAACGGTGCACTTTGTAAAATTGAGTATACTTCATTGGTATCTTCTGAAACACCCTGAAGTTCCATTTTAACCACTGGCAAAACAATCTTAATTGAGTTTTCGAAAATCGAAAATTGTGGTTGAGTCTTGCTATCAGCATAAGCAGCAAGAATTCTCTGAATTCCTGTACTAAATTGTTCAATTAAACCTAGTCTAAAGAAAATATTCGCAATAATTGGATTACGTAAAATAGATAATTGACCAGCTAAATATTCTTCTTTACTTAGGCCCTTGGGCAAACCACCAGGAGATGTTACTTCAATTCGATCATCAAACATTGCGACCTTGATTTGAGCATTAACATCCCAAGTTCGATGAACAATCGCATTAGCAATCGCTTCTCTAAAGGCATTTTCAGGAATTTGCTCATTTTTTCTGCGGTATGCCCCATCGATTACCTCATTTTGATAATATTGTCGATACTTTTGCAATGCATCTTGACAAAGTTTCAATACTGACACCTTTTCTATCTGAGCGCGATCAAGCATTACATTAATGTTGTCACCGAATTTAACTAAGTCAATGCCTCGATAATCATTTTCACCTGCAAATAATGCACCAGCGTTAGTATATTTTCCATTTTTCTCTCTCAAGCCAAGCGTAATCAATAAATCTGGCGTAAGTTTTTCAATACTGTAAAGCTTTTTCCAAAATAGAAAAGTGTAGATTTGATGCATGAGATGGCAAACTATCGTATGAACAATTTTGTCCTTCTAGAATAAGACGTGATAATTCTAAAGAATCTACTGGTACAGATGCACTATCATTTCTTTTGTAGGCTTTTTTTATATAAATATGGAGGATATAATCCTTGAAAAATTTTCAATGTAATTACATTAGTTTGTTCATCAATATGTAAACGATAATCAACTTGTGGTCTAATTGAATCATTGATTTTATTCTCAATATTCAAACATGTTTGAATTGGATCTTTTACTCCAACTACAGTTCCATCATCTTTAACACCGAAATTAATTTCTCCATCGCTATAATTGGCAAAAGCACTAACTGTTTTTAAAAAGGTATTAGTTATACTTTCTTTAAATTCCAAATTTTTCGTTTCACGCATTTAAGTCACCTGCTTTTCTTTTTTCTAAATTATAGTATTTGCGTCCTTTTTAAAACGTAAATTTCAGATTTTACGTCCAAAAAAGGACGTAAAAAAGGACGCATTTTTTTGCGTCCCTTTTTACGTTTAAAATGAAACGTAAATTCACTTAATACCAGCTTGGTCTGTCGCCTTCAGTACCTGGTTTACCTAAACCGATTGACTTACCAATATCTTCCTTAGGATACTTGATCAAATGGTAAACGTAAGCTGCAACAGATTTACGTGAAACTTCGGTGTCCTTGATTGGCTCGCCTTTTTCACTCTTTTCGTAGTCAACTTCGTTTTTATCGGTCATCCAAGTTGGACGAATAATCGTGTAATCCAAACCCGATTCTTCAATTCTCTTAGCAGCCTTAGCATATTCAGTAATGTAATCGCCTAAAGTTTCCTTATTCCATTCACCGAACTTGCCAGGAACTTCGTCATAAATGCCTAAAGTTGAAATCCAGATCAGTCTCTTTACGTGGGCATTCTGCATTGCTTCAACCGTAGCTTCAGCTTCAAGATCAATATCATCCTTGCCACCTAAGTTAGCATAAACAATATCTTGACCCTTCATTGCCTTTTCAAGTTGAGCAGCATCTGTTGCACTACCTTCAAAAATCGTAGCTTGATTCTTCTTGTCTGCCATACGAGAAGCGTTACGTAAAAACAATGATGTTTGAACGTCTTTATCCGCAAATAAAAACTTTTCTACAATTTGGGCTACTCGTCCGTGAGCACCAAGTACTACAACTTTAACCATAATTTTCTCCTTTTTAATCTAGTCAAAATTCATTATGCATTATTCTATCTACATACTAGACCAAAACGAAAAAATAAGCTAATTTACTTACAAAAATCCTTAATTAAATCAAGCAATTTTAGGCTTCTAACCGCATAACTATTATGTGTTTGGCGGGGCATAATTACTAAGCGCGCATTTGGCATTAATTGACTATACCAACGAACGTGTTCAACTTTTATCCAATCTTTTTCACCGACCACGCACAAAGTTGGTGTCTTGATTTTCTTCAAATCGTCTTCTGAAATAAATGATTCAGTCAATTCAACGCGGCTATCACGATCTAGCTTCAAGAAACGATGAAATCCTTCAGTGAGGTAGTGATATGGGCGAATTCCTGCACCATTTACAAAAACGCCGGCCACGATCATTTTCTTAAAGATATTAGGATGCTGCTTGACAAGCATCATGGCTACTAAGCCGCCTGCATCAAAGCCAAAGCAGTAACATCCCTCAATGCCGACTTGCTTAATAAAAGCATAAACGTCTTCGACTTCGGTCTGATAGTGTTCCGCAATATCACCTTCACTCAGTCCATGACCACGCATATCTAAAACATAAACTGAGTAGTATAGCGATAATGGGGCCACGATCTTATCGAACATGCCGCCATCTAAATGATGTCCATGAAGAAGAAGCAAAGGTGCACCTTTGCCTAATTTATGGTAATAAAATTCAACACCATTGACTTTTTCTTTCATAAAACCCTCTCTTATTGAGCGTCGCTGTCGCGCAAAGCTGGATTATCATCCATCTTCTTACGTAGCTTCTCATCTTCACGATCTTTAAGCATGGTCTTGATAATCTTATGCCATACTCGATAATTGCCACGGAAATTATCTGCTACCTTCTTGATGTTAGGTTGGTGAATAATACTGCCTTTTCTTTGCCAGTAGTGGTAGTAAGGCTTTTGCGTGTAATATACACCCTTGCAGACTGAGATGTACTTTACGTTAAAAATTTGATCTTCAAGCAGTGAAATATCACAATCAAATCTTAAGTGGTATTTCTTAATAATTGCCGTCTTATAAGCTTTGTTCCAGCTGTAGCCCTTCATTGGCGAGCCGAAAACATTGGTCAATTTAAGGTAAGTTTCACCGCGTGTTAAAAGACCACCTTCAGGATGACCAACAACATGAGATTTTTTGTCAGGATAATCCATCCAGTAGCCACAAGATACCAGACTGACATCTGGATGTTCTTCAAAAGCTCTGATAAAGAATGCTGTGTAACCTGGATCTACCCAATCATCACCATCATGAAAGGTGACATATGGCGTATCGATATATTTCATACCGACATTACGTGCGTCGGATGGGCCACCATTTTTCTTTTTGATTAATTTGAAGTATGGAAAACGTTTGGCATAGCTCTGTGCTACCTCAGCCGAATTATCTGTTGAGCCATCATCTACCACGATTAACTTAAAACTCTTGTCGACTTGCTTGAGCAGAGCTTCAAAAGCACGTGGCAGGTATTGTGCCGTATTATAGACCGGCATAATGATAGTTAACTTAGGCACTTGTAACATATTGTCCCCCTTTATTGCTCTTAATTATACCATCTTCAAGTTTTAGGTTGAAATTAAGAAAGTTTTAGGAGAAGATTTACATTCCGTTCAAAATTATCTAGTATAATATTTCGTATCAAACAGAATAAACATTCGATAAGAGGAAAAAACATGAAAAAAACTATTAAAATTTTAACAGCCATTTTGTTTAGTGCTGTCGCGACAATCGTAGTTGGTCAAAATAATCGTGTTTTAGCTGACGATGAAACTCCCGTGGTAACACTTGGTACCTCATTAACCGACTCACAAAAAGATGGTACATTAAAGATTTTGACTGCCCCATTAAATGGCGGCAACTACCAAACCATCACTGTTACCGGTTCTGACTTGGTTAGATATTTGAATCCATCTGGTGACAACTTCACTACTTCTTCTGGCGTTTGGTCCAGTGCCATGATTCAAAAGACCAGCAGCGGTAGCGGAATTAACGTTAAGATTTTGGACTATAACGGCAAAAACAACATTACAACCATCACTGCCAACCAATACAAAAACGCGGCTTTAACTGCCGGTATCACAGACGCTAACATTTACGTTACTAGTGCTATTCCAATCGACGGTTCAGGTGCCTTGGCTGGTGTTTATGCTGCATACGCTAAAAACGGCAATGCTTTGAACCAAAAGCAAGTTAATGCAGCTCAAGACGAAATGAATACTTTGAGTGGCATTACTCAAGACAACAAAGATAAAAAAGGCTACTCTGACGCTCAATTGAACAACGCGGTTGCCGGTGCCAAGAGTGAAATGGCTAAGCAAGGTCAAAACATTTCTGACAGCCAAATTCGTGATATTGTAAATAACCAAATCAATATCAATCACTTGGGCAACACCATTAACAACAATCAAAAGAACCAAATTGTTAACCTGTTGATTGAAATCCGTGATTCTGGTGCCCTTAAGAGCAGCAGTTTCAAGGGTCAAGCTTCTAAGCTTTCTAGTCAAATCGAAAATAGTGCTAAGAACATCTTTAACAAGTTCAACACGCCAGAAAATCGCAGCTGGCTACAACAATTGTGGGACAGTATCGTGAACTTCTTCAGCCACATGTTCGGCGGAGTTATTTTAGGCTAAAAAATTAAGGCCATGATTATCAATGATAGTCATGACCTTTTTTAATTACATATGCTCATCCATGTAGCGATTCAATGCGTGATCGACATATTCGTTGCCGCGGTTATTGGCGTGGCCTTTAGTCCATTCAAAAGTGCTGTCAGGGAAGGATTGCAGCAAGCGGTCTAGTTCTTTCCATTCAGGCACATTCTTTAATGGACCTGATGAGCGTTTCCAGCCGCGTTTCTTCCAACCTTGGAGCCAGTGCTGATTAATAGCATTTAAAACGTATTTTGAATCAAGCACAAACAACAAATGCTTTTCGTTAAAGCCAAGCTCAATTAGCTTTTTCAATGCATTGATCAAAGCAGTCTGCTCCATCTTGTTGTTGGTTGCGCCGTATTCGCCACCAGAACCATCTTCAGAGCCGCCATCCCACTCAATTAAGTAGGCCCAGGCAGCCTTATCTGTCTTTTTAACGTGGCCGCCCTTATAAACACCGGTATTTCGGGTACCGCCATCAGTATAAGTAGTCGCAAAATACTCACTAGATTGGGTATTTTGCTTTTTTGTTTTCTTATTTTTGGTTGCCTTAACCGGCTTTTTACTGTTATGTTTTATTTTTTCTATGGCATTTTCTAGCGTGTCATCTTTGCGGTTGATTGTTTCTTCATGTGACTTTTCTTGCCAGCCCAAATAATCAATTGCATCGGTGATATTCTCAAAGGATTTATATTCAGCGCCGGAAAAACCATCCACTTGTTTTTTGGTCTCATCCCAATTGCGATAAACGCCTGGAACGCGACCTTTTTTTACTGCATAAATTTTCATAGCTACCTCAAAAATCAAAAAACTTCCACTAAATGTTAAAATGTACTTGTTACTATTCACATTATATAGAAAAGAAATGAAGGTGAGCAAAAGTTGTTTTTCAATACTAAAAAATACGCTGAAGAAGCGGAAAAGAACCATAAACATGATCTAAAGCAAGAACCAACCATGTTTAACATGATTTCATTGGGACTACTGGCAACTTTTGCCCCAACCCGTATTTTCTTGCGCATGCATAAGCGCCATATTACCGATAATGTGGTCGTTGAAGAAAGCGACGTCGAGCAAGTGCCGATCATTTATTTCCACGGCTTCCGCGGCGGTGACTACACCACCAATGTCATGGTGCATCAGGCAACTAAAGACAAAGGAAACGAGAAATTTTTAAAGGTTACTGTCGATTTACTCGGTAATTTTAAACTTGAAGGTACCTGGACAGGTGACAAGCATCCCATCGTGCAAATTGCCTTCCGGCAAAGAATCGTCGGCATTTATGGCATCGACTATTACCTGAGTTTTGTCCTGCCATTTTTATCTAAAAGATACCACTTCAAAAACTACATCGCAGTGGCCCACTCACTTGCTTGTCCTTGCATCATTAGAACCGAGATGAAGCATTCTTCAAGTAAAACTTTTCCGCATTTAACTAAATGCGCTCTTATTGCTGGTCCATTTGACGGGGTAACTTATCTTGGCGACATCCCTAACGTTAATGTTTTAAACGAAAACGGACGTCCAAGCATGATGAACCCACATTATCTCTATCTTTTATTCAACCGCAGAAAATTCAATCCCAACATTTCCGTCTTAAATATCTACGGCAACGTCTTGGACAATACTAATACAGATAAATTTATTTCCGTCGTCTCAGCTAAAAGCATTCGCTACATTTTGGCCCCTAAAGCTCATTTTTACCAAGAAGTCGAGGTCCGTGGCAAAAACGATGCGGAACACAGCTGGATGCACGATAATCCTTTCGTAATTGACATTATTAATAAATTTCTTAACTTAAAAAAATAGTTTTTATGGAGGAAGAAAATGATTTGGTGGCATGATTTTATCAGAATTATCTTTATAACTAATACGATCTTAGCCTTCTACATCGTTTTCCACCGGAAGCGTTCAGTTTCTACAACTTGGGCTTGGCTGATTATTTTGCTTATTCTGCCAGTAGTCGGTATTACCCTTTATGCCTTTTTTGGTCGAGGCATTTCCCAGGAAAACATTTTTGCCATCAATAAACAGAAACACATCGGCCTGCACAATGTTCAGGAGTCAATTACTGAGGCCCCTAAGCATGTCAGCCCTTCTGATACGTCAAGTGCCGGTGAGATAGCCATCCGCTTTTTTAACCAGGATGATGAATCTCCTTTGACCAAAAACAATAATGTTGAGCTTTACACGGAAGGCGAAACCTTCTTCCACGACATGCTAAAAGACATTGTTCGCGCTAAAGAAACTATTAATATCGAATTCTACACTTTTTACAGTGACAACATTGGCAACCGTGTTTTGCAACTGTTGATTAAAAAGGCCCAACAAGGCGTTAAGGTGCGCGTAATCTACGATGCCTGGGGCTCAATGGGTGCCACTAAAGCCTGGTTTGATCAATTGCGGGATGCGGGCGGCGAAGTTTTGCCCTTTATTACTTCTAAAAATATGATCACCAGATACCGTATCAATTACCACTTGCACCGCAAAATCGTGGTCATTGACGGTAAGATTTCTTGGACTGGCGGTTTCAACATTGGTGATCAATATTTAGGCAAGAAAAAGAAATTCGGTCATTGGCGCGACAGTCAGGTACGCATTGTGGGTTCTGCCTCTCTGCTTTTACAAGAACGTTTCGTGATGGACTGGAACGCTTCAGTTAAAGAAGCAGATCAGATCATTCGCTTTAACTCCACTCTTTTTCCAGATCTTGATGAAACCAACATTCATCAGGGCGACATCGCTACGCAAATCGTCTCAGATGGTCCCGACCGTTACACGCCATACATGCGCAACGGCATGATGCGACTCATGCTACTGGCTCGAAAGAGATTATGGATTCAAACGCCTTATCTGATACCAGATGACGCCGTTTTTGCGGCATGGCAAACGATTGCTGCATCGGGTGTCGACGTGCGCATCATGATTCCTTGCAAACCGGACCACCCATTCATTTATCGCGCTACGCAATGGTACGCTAATGAGTTAACTCGTTGCGGTGTCAAAATTTATATTTACGAAGATGGCTTTTTACATGCGAAAACGACTATCATCGATGACAAATTTTCTAGCGTCGGTTCAATGAACCAAGACTATCGTTCATACGATTTGAACTTTGAAGACAACGCTATTTTTTACGATAAAGATTTCAACGAAAAAATGGCTCAGGTCTTTGAAGAAGATATGAAGAAATCTCATTTGCTCACACCTGAGGAAATAAAAAAGCAAGGTCGTTTATTACGAACCTTGCAGAGTTTTTCTCGTATGTTATCACCAATTTTATAATTATTGGATTTCGACTGAGACATTTTTGCCCATATATTTTTGAAGGGCTGGTACAACTTCATTCACTTGATTGCGGAAACGCATCATGTATGACTTGTTGTCCTTCGTTCTAAAAAGAGCCACAATCAATGGCTTTCTTTGATTTTGCATATTGATCAAAGTGATGTCAGCAATATCTTCATATTTGACAGTGCGTTTGAAATAGCCGGAAACGACTAATCTCTTAGGACTGAAACCTGAGAAACCATCAACGATACTGATTAATAGGAATAAAGCTAGGAAGACGTTTAAGCCTGGATCACCTTTTTCAATGTAGTTCCAGGTAAAGCCTAGCCAGATAAAAATGACGGCCCAAACAATTGAGGAAGCACGGTAGTGACCACGGAATTCGACCTTTGCTTGCCAGTACCAACTGTAACAAGCATAAGCCAACATTAAGATGTTAATTACTATATAAAAGTAGGACATGTATGTCATAAGAATTCTCCTCAACATTTTATTTGTTTTATTATAACAAAAAGTCGATATATAATTATACATAGTAATTCTTTCAGAGGCAAAATAATGAATCATGATGATTTAACTGAATTGCAGCAAGATTTAGATAATGCAAAACATGTTGTCTTCTTAACGGGAGCCGGTGTTTCTACACACTCAGGTATCCCCGATTACCGCTCCAAAAACGGTATCTACAATGGCGTACAAGAAAGTCCCGAGACGATTTTAAGTGAAAGTACACTCTATAATCGCCCCGAATTTTTCTATCATTTCGTGATGGACAATATGTACTTTCCCGATGCCAAGCCAAATCTAATTCATGAAAAAATTGCGCAAATTTGCAATAAAAAAGGCGATTTGATCACGCAAAATATTGATAGATTGGATACGAAAGCTGGCAATGAACACGTAACAGAATTCCACGGCAATTTGTATAATATATACTGTACTAAATGTCATCAGCCAGTTTCCTATGATGAATACGCCAAGGGCTACATTCATCAAAACTGCGGCGGAATTATTCGTCCAGGAATTGTGCTTTACGGGGAATCAATCAATCCCGAAACGCTAAACAATTCGGTCAATGTTATGCAAAAATCCGACTTAATTATCATCAGCGGTACTAGTTTTGTGGTTTATCCATTTGCCCAACTATTGGCCTACCACAAAGAAAACGCAAAAATTTATTCGATTAACAAAACTGAAATTCCGGCTCCTGGCGTAAAACAAATCATTGGAGACGCGCTTGATGCATTTAAACAATTGAATTAGAATTTTTGTTTTGTTATTCTTATAAACAATAACTATATGGGTGTTGAAAACATGGCAAAGGTTTTTTATTATGATTACGTCACGATTGAGCCGAGAACTTATTTTTTAACGGCTTCAGAGTTCGGTTTAACATATGTAGGGCTTAAATGAGATGAAACTGTTTCTCCTATCTTCAGTTTCTATCCTCACCGGATGTTCGTGCGTGATCCTAAAAGATTGGCACCATATGTTCAGCAGCTAAAAGAGTATTTCACTGGAACAAGAAGAGTATTCGACGTTCCGATTGATATTTCAGAATTTGGAACTGAATTTCAGCGAAGAGTTTTGCAAGCGGTGCAACGAATTCCTTATGGAATGACTATCAGTTACGAAGGTGTAGCAACCAGTATGCCTGATGCAAGTTCTTATCGCTCAGTTGAACACGCTGTTGCTCTTAATCCGGTATTATTTTTCATTCCAGACCACAGAGTTGTTTTATCTAACAACCAAGTGGGCACCTATCGTTTAGGACAACAAGAAAAAATCAGATTAATTAAACTAGAAAAGAGTCATTTGCATGGCAATTCTTAAATTGTACACACCCTTTTTCGATGGCAATAACTGGTTGCACGTTTTAACCAGTGGCAAGGACTGGATGATCATTCTTACTTTAATCATCATGGAATGTCTGCTCTCAGTTGATAACGCAGTAGTGTTAGCGGCTCAAACTCAAGTATTACCTACTAAAGCTGAAAAGGAAAAGTCCCTGATCTATGGTCTTTGGGGCGCATACCTTTTTAGATTCATCGTTATTGGGATTGGTACTTATTTGATCAACTTCTGGGAAATCAAATTAGCCGGTAGTATTTATTTGTTCTACCTATCATTCAAGTTCTTCTATAATCAGCGCCACCCTAAGCAAGCAGCTGAACACGAAAAAGAAAAGGAAGAGCGTGAAGAAGCACGTCATAAAGGAAAGAAAAAGAAGAAAAAACACGTCCTTTCTCTTTTCTGGCGGACAGTTATTTCGATTGAATCAATGGACATCGTCTTTTCAATCGACTCCGTTCTTGCAGCTTTGGCTATTTCAGACAACCCAGTAGTTGTTTTAATTGGTGGTATGATCGGTATCCTCTGCATGAGAGGTGTGGCCGAAATTATCATTAAGTTGATGGACATTATTCCGGAATTGCAGCCAATGGCTTATGTTTTGATCGGAATTATTGCACTTAAGTTGTTATTGGCTTTGCCACCACTAAGATGGGAAATGCCTAATACAGCATTCGCAATTCTCGTCTTTGCAATTTTAGGTATAACCATTATTTTCCACTTCTGGCGCATCAGAAAGCATGGACATAAACATTTATAGAAAGCAAAAAGCTTATCTCAATTGAGGTAAGCTTTTTTAGTTACATTTTACTTTCAACATATTCCTTAAGCACAACTGCTTGATTATGTTCCCTATTCTTAGCACCATAAAGAAACAGAACATCGCCAGACTTTAACTTATCCTTTACTGTCTCAATAAATTCAGGCGTAAAGTCATTTTCATCCAATTCCTTGATGTACTTTTCTTTAAATTCGGAAAATTTTTCATCTTCATGGTTAAACCATTTTCTTAATTCGTTTGTTGGGCCGATCTGCTTATCCCATTCACCCAAGTCTGCCTTAACTTTACTCATACCACGTGGCCACATCCGATCAACTAAAATTCGGTAGCCTTCGGGTTGTTCATGACCATAAATTCGTACTAATTTAATTTCTGTCATTTGAAATTCCTCGCTTCTTTTTTTAGTGTATTACTAAAAGCAAAAATTAGAAACAACGAGGCACTTTATGGATTACGCAGAATATTTTACTAACCGTCCCACTGATGAAATCACCCGTGATTTAATTGGACGACCACTCACTTTTAATAATGGAACAGAAAAACTTGGCGGCTATATCGTAGAGGCCGAAGCTTACATAGGAAAACTCGACCGTGCTGCCCACTCTTACGGTGGTCGCCGCAGTCCCTCTAACGAAGGCCTTTATCGCACTGGCGGCACCATTTATATTTATGCTCAACGACAATACTTTTTCTTCGATGTTGCCTGCCAAGAAGAAAATGAACCACAAGGAGTTTTGATTCGCGCAATTGATCCTGCTTGGGGTATTGATACTATGGTTAAAAACAGAAATGGTAAAAGCGGAGTTCTCCTCACCAACGGTCCTGCTAAAATGATGCAAGCTTTTGGTATCCACAATAAAAACTGGAATCTACATTTTCTTTCAGATTCGCCATTTATCATCGATTTAGACGATAATCATAAACGTATTGCCCAGGAAATAATCGCAGATAAACGCGTCGGGATTAATCAATCTGATCCTGTCTGGGCTAACAAAAAATTACGTTTTTACGTTGCTGGTAATCCTTACGTTTCAGATATAAAAAAAAGAGATTGCGCTTACAGCAACGGTTGGGCTTGACAAAACTTCATTTTTCTTTTAATCTTTTTATCAGTTAAATAATTTTCCAATGCAATAGAGGTTGCGACAACCACAAGATAATTCAGAGTCCGCGAAGACAATGAAGGTTATCTTAGGGCTGCCGCCGAAATGGATTTAACATTCGCGTGTTGATCTGTTGGGCTATAGAACAATATTCTATAGACTGTCCTGGTTAGTCCCCAGGGAGCGCTATAAGATTTGGTTTAAATACTGATGATTATGACCCTCGTTTGTTTTGGCAAACGAGGTTTTTATTTACGCTTTATTGTATTGGCTTTATGTTAAAACTATTTTTTCGGAGGTTTTACAATTGAAGTCAAGATTTAGATGGATCGCTGCATTACTTACAGTGCTCCTCAGTATATTTATCGGTTTCAGCTTTAGTAGTAATTCGACTCAGGCTGCTAAAAAAGATTCCGGCACATTAAAGATCGGTATGGAAGCTAACTACCCACCATATAACTGGACTCAACCAACCAAAGCTAATGGTGCGGTTCATATCGATGGTTCTAACTCATACGCTAACGGTTATGATGTTCAAATTGCCAAGATCATTGGTAAGAGACTTCATAAAAAGGTTATCGTTGAAAAGACCCAATGGGATGGACTTTTACCAGCTTTAACTTCAGGCAAAATTGACTTGATCATTGCTGGTATGTCACCTACTCCTGAAAGACGTAAGGCCATCAACTTCTCAGAACCTTACCGTAAGAGTACTTTCGTTGTTATCACTAACAAGGCAAGCAAGTACTCAAATGCTAAGAAATTAACTGACTTTAAAGGTGCTAAGTTAACCGCTCAACAAGGTACTTTGCACTACAACTTAATCAAGCAATTAAAGGGTGCTAAGCGTCAACCTGCGATGCGTGACTTCTCAGCTATGCGTCAAAGTTTAGCTTCAGGCACTATCGACGGTTACGTTGCCGAAGACATCGAATTTGAAAGTTACCACAACGTTAACCCTAACATCGTTGCCATTAACTTGAACAAGATGGCCGGCTTCAAGGTTGACCACGACGATTCCGTTACTAGTATCGGTGTCAAGAAAGGCAACACTAAACTTTTAAACGAAGTTAACGCTACTTTGAGAACTATTTCTAACAAAAAGCGTGATCAATTAATGTCACAAGCCGTTAAGGAACAACCTAAGGCTGGTAACCAAACTAAGAAGGAAAACTGGCTTGTTACTACCTGGAAGCAATACGGTGGCATGATCATGTCAGGTATCGGCATGACTTTGCTCTTAGCTTTAGTTGGTACTATCGTTGGTTTCTTCATCGGTTTGCTCGTTGGTATCGTTCGTACTATTCCAACACCTACTACTCGCGGCAAGCGCTGGGCATTAAACTTTGTTAAGTGGTTATTATCAGTTTATGTTGAAATCTTCCGTGGTACTCCAATGATGGTTCAGGCAGCCGTAATTTACTACGGTATCGCTCAATTCTGGCACTTGAACTTGAACAGAACCGTTGCCGCTTTGATCATTGTTTCCATCAACACTGGTGCCTACTTGGCCGAAGTTATCCGTGGTGGTATTATTTCAACTCCAGAAGGTCAATTCGAAGCAGCTAGTGCACTTGGTATGACCCACAACCAAAGAATGTGGCATATCATCTTGCCTCAAGCTATTAGAAACTGTTTACCATCAATCACCAACGAATTTATCGTTAACATCAAGGATACTTCAGTATTGAGTATCATCTCAGTTTCTGAATTGTTCTTCGTTGGTACTACTATTGCCAGTCAATCATTCAAGTTCTTCCCAACTTACTTAATGATTTCAGCAATCTACTTGATTTTGACCTTTACTATTACTAGAATCTTCAACTTCATTGAAAAGAGACTCGAAGGTAACAAGAACTACAACTTGATGGCTAACCAAGTTCAAGTTGGTACTCCAAAAGATGCGGAGGCAAACAATTAATGACTGAATCAAACGAAGTAATTTTAAGTTTAAAGCATATGCAAAAGTCCTATGGGGCTCACAAGGTATTGAAGGACATTTCTTTCGATATCAACAAAGGCGAGATCGTGACCATCATTGGTCCTTCCGGTGGTGGTAAGTCTACTACCCTTCGCTGCATCAACTTGCTCGAAGAACCTACTGGTGGCGAGATCGATTTCCACGGTGAAAACATTTTGGCACCTGGTTACAACCGTAATACCTTTAGATCCAAGGTCGGCATGGTATTCCAGCAATTCGACTTATTCGAAAACAAGAATGTTTTGGAAAACTGCATGATCGGCCAAGAATTGGTCCTCAAGCGTTCAAAAGACGAAGCACGTAAGATTGCTATGGAGAACCTTAAAAAGGTTGGTATGGATCCATTTATCAAGGCTAAACCACAACAATTATCTGGTGGTCAACAACAGCGTGTTGCTATTGCCCGTGCGATTTCAATGAATCCAGAAGTTTTATTGTTCGACGAACCAACTAGTGCCCTTGACCCAGAAATGGTTGGCGAAGTACTAGACGTTATGCAAAAGCTTGCTACAACCGGTTTGACGATGGTGATCGTTACCCACGAAATGGGCTTTGCCAAGAGCATTTCAGACCGTGTATTGTTCATCAGTGACGGTATCATTACTGAACAAGGTTCACCTGATCAAATCTTTGATCATCCAAAGAACGAAAAGACACAAAAGTTCCTGAGTAACTTCAGAAAAATGGACTTTTAAAATTTTAAAAGCAGAGAAGTTTGATTACTTCTCTGCTTTTTTAGTTTATAATTAATAAAAAATTAATTGGAGGAATATTTATGAATGAAAGAGTGTATTACTTCGTCAAATCGTATGATGAAGATTTACCAAAACCACCCGCAGAAAGTTTTGGTCAAATTTTAAACGAAACCTACTTGCATCCCTTCGATTGGAGCGCAAGAACCACTCGTAAGTCCTACTGGTGGAGCGTCTTAACCAACTTCATTATTGCCATTTTAGCTATTGTAGTTGGATTCTATGCTTTCAATGAAGGCCTTAATCCAGGTATCAGAGTAATCGACGCTGTGGTTGCGATTGCTATCTATGTCTGGGTATTTCTAGCTGGCCTTGGTCAAATGATCCGTCGTTTGCATGACGTTGGCTACAGCGGCTACTGGTACTGGGCTACCTTCACTGGTTATGGAACAATGTTTATGTTTTACTTAGCACTTCAACCATCTGTCCAACACAAGGTTAAATGGGGCAAGTACTTGTTCAGCGATCAAGATTATCCTGAGGGCGGCGCAAAAAGTAATGTTCCTGTACCAACTATTGGTCAAATCTTGAAGGAACACTTCTTTGACTGCTTCAAGTGGGATGCTAGATCTACTAGAACCTCATTCTGGGTAGGTACTGCAATTAGCCAAGTTATCATGACAATCGGCGTACTTGCTTGTTACCTACTTGCTTTCATGCTTTTAGCTCCTTTCAGCGTTACTGAATCTGATTCTGGCGATGCCAAGGTAATCGGTGTAATCTTCATCATTTTTATTATTTTCTTTATTGCAGCAGCTATTTGGGCCTTTTTAGCACAATTAGGTCACACTGTTCGTCGTCTGCACGACGCAGGCTTTAACGGTGGTTGGTGGTGGCTGGGCGTAATTCCTTACGTTGGTCAACTGTTGCTAGCATTCTTGCTCTTCCACCCTACTGTTCAAAATGAAGTTAAATGGGACAAATATTTATTTGATCCAGAAGATCGAATTAGATAGATCAAAATTAAAAAGATCATTCCTATATGGGGATGATCTTTTTAAAACTCATTTTCTATTTTGAATTGAGTTTACAAAAAATAGCGCTTTTTTACGTTTTAAATAATATCCTTATTTTCCTTAATGCGAGCTAATTTCCAGCCCGTATCAAAATACGTCTTGCGCGTTTGACGCAAATCATCATAATCACTTTGTAAACTATCAATGGCATCCTGTAAGCTCTTATTTTGCTTTCTAATCGCATTTAGCTCAGGATCATTGATCACACCCTTAAGGTGTACTTGAGCCGCTAAATAGCGCCGACGATGCTCAAATTCTTCTCTCAAAGTACCCAGCGCATCTTCATACTTAACTAGCTTTTTATTGATCTCAGAAATTTGATCATTCAGTTGAGTAAACAACTTATATGGCATATCCGACTTAATTCGGTTGCATTCCGCACAAGCTAAAGTTAAATTATCTAAGCTGTTGTTGTGACTAAGAGAAACAGGATCCTTATGATCTACGCTGTGGCCACGTCTGCCGCAATATTGGCAGCGGTATTTATACTTGGCCCGAATGCGTTCACGATCAATAAAATCAACTTCGTTTAACTGGAAATTGATCTCCAAACCCATTCCCTTTAAATTTTGCTCAAAAGTTACGCCTTGGTTAGGCACATAATTAAGCTTGCCATCTTCGCTTTTAATTACCGCCAAATTCAAATCAGACCTTTTAATCTGTTGGCGGGCGATTTCATTACCATCATAATCTTGTAAAAAGGCTTCGTATTTTTTACGGTCCTTTTTATTTTTCACAATAAAACCTGATTGATCTTGTTTCTTTGCACCGACAAACGTGTAAAGCAAGCTTTGAGCAAAAGTTGCGACCGCATCATTTGCGTAATCTTCCGGATTCAGGTTGCGCGTGATACAAATGTCGCAAATACTGGTCAACTTAGGATTCATTAACCCCTCTTGCTTAAAATGCAAAGAGTCCATGCGCAGCCCGCATGAACTACATTGAAATTTCACCTAATCATCCCCTAACAATAGAATGCTAAAAGCTATTCGTTGCATCTTATCCTTTCCCGCGAAATCACCTTTAAAAAGATCTGGCAAAATTTTCTTAATAAAGTATTGTACGCAAACTAAATCGTCGAACTTCTTGATCGTTTCAAGACTTTCCTTGAACATTTGCATATAAACCGGGTTAGGATTACCTAATTCGATTTCTCCATAAGCTTCATATAACAAATCTAATTTATCACAGATTGATAAAATTTTACCCTCTAAAGTATCATCTTTGCCTTCTGAGAGACGTTTAGTATAAATTTCTTGAAATTCTTCTGGAATCTCATCCTTAATGAACTTAGTGGTCATTGTTTCTTCAACATCACCAATCATCTTTCTAAGTTGAGGAGTAGCGTATTTAACTGGTGTCTTAATATCACCGATGAAACGTTCAGTATAATCGTGATTCAAACTCTTTTCGTAAAGGGCCTTCCAATTGATCTTCTTATTGCCGTGAACTTCTTCGATATCACCCATCATTTGTGCGAGTTCAGCTGTTCTGAAGCAGTGATCAGCTACTGAGTGGTGGTGGTACTTGAAGTAACCTGGTGCACGATCGATTGACTCTAAACTGTTAAAACCTTGAATGTATGCATTTAATCCCATTTTTTGTCCTCCTCTTAAAAATTTATTGCTAAAAATGTTTAAAAATTTTTACTATGTTATCAAAAATCAAAATGAGATGCAAATATAGCTGGATTTTGGCAGCATTGTTCGTGTTTTATATAAAGTGTTTCTCTTGACTAGATAATAACTAATAATTTATCTTTTAGATGACTAATAAATTATTTAGTTTCATCAATATTTGTTCATGTTTTGTGGAGAGAATCAATGATAAAAACTAGAAATAGGTACGTTATCGCCTCAGCCGGGATCACACTGCATTTAATGATCGGCGGCGTCTATGCCTGGAGCGTTTTTACCGGTCCGATTGTTAAACAAACCGGTTGGGCAGAAACCTCCGTTTCTTTTGCCTTTAGTTTAGCTATTTTCTTTTTAGGGATGTCAGCAGCCTTTATGGGACGTTTAGTTGAAAAGTTCGGACCCACAATCACTGGTACAATTTCTAGTGTTTGTTACGGTTTGGGTGTCTTTTTAACTGGGATTGCAATTAGCAACCAACAACTATGGCTACTTTACTTAGCTTATGGTGTAATCGGCGGATTAGGCCTTGGAGCAGGTTACGTAACTCCTGTTTCTACAATTATCCGCTGGTTTCCGGACAAGCGTGGCCTAGCTACCGGTTTAGCCATCATGGGCTTTGGCTTTGCGGCTTTATTGACGGGTCCGATTGCTCAAACTCTAATGGCAAGTTTTGGTGTTTCCAGCACCTTTTATATTTTGGGTATCTTTTATTTTCTGGTCATGATTATACCCAATTTATTAAAAAGCCGCGTCAAAATGAATTGCCAAAAGCAGTGATCAAAAAAGCAAGTCATTTCAGCCTAACTGGTCAAAACATGACAGCAAATACCGCTGCCATAATGGTCGGTATCCTAGGTTTATTCAACGGTTTTGGTCGTTTAATTTGGGCAACTTTATCAGACTATATTGGTAGGCCTAGAACTTACAGCGCCATCTTTATTTTGGATATCGTCATGTTAATCACCTTAATCTTGTGCAAAGTACCCGTGATTTTTGCTCTTGCCCTTTGCCTACTCTTATCATGTTACGGTGCTGGCTTTTCAGTAATTCCAGTATATTTAGGCGACGTTTTTGGTACTCGTGAATTAGGAGCAATTCATGGATATGTCTTAACGGCATGGGCCGCAGCGGGAATGGTAGGTCCAATTTTGTTATCCTACACTCACCAAATACTGCACAACTACTTTGTGACCCTAGTCGTCTTCATCGTCATCGATCTTTTAGCTCTAATTGTTTCCCTAGCTTTGCAACGAGCACTTGCCAGGATGCAAGAACAAGTGAATAAATAAAAACAAAAATAAAAAAGTCCCACTTTTGTGGGATTTTTTATAACTTATCAGCATCTAAAGCAGCCATTGTCGTCAATGCGGCATCATAATAATTATTTTGCGGTAAATGACGCGTAAAAATATACTGCTGAGACATGAACAAATCGTCATAGCCTTCATTTCGATTGAACGATACGGCATAGAAAATCGGTGCACTGAAGCTGGCAGACTGGTACTTGTTTAATGGCTTGCCTTTTAGAGTATAGCCTGCTGTTATGGTGTTTTGCTTACTAAAGAATTTAAGCATCCTCTTTAAAGTGTTCTGTGCTGAGCGATCATTGCATCCCGCCAGCATCATCGGAACACGACAAGCATTAGCAGAATAGTAGCCATCATTTTCCGTTGAAATAGTCTTAGGCTTAACCGGTTGGGCGTCATTTTTGCTTACCCAAGCAAAATCAGGCACTAAGCCAGTTTTATTTTGATGACTGAGCTGGTTAAGTCGCTTAAGCATCGTATTTTTGATCACGAGCCAGCGCTTATCACCTGTTTCTTGATAAAAGTTGTCGAAGAATTCCGGCATCACATCAGAAGTCCGCATTAAATTGTAGTACTTGGACTTCGAATCAGCCCAGTCTCCGACAGTCAGCGTTTCAGTATCAGGATTGTACTCATAGCGCAAAATATCTTGCAAAATGGCATGCGCTTCTTTTTGATACTTATCATCATGCCACTGCTTGCTGGCTAGTAATAATGCCTGGGCAATAAATAAGTCACCGTCTGTGGCACTATTTTTATTAATCGTCCAGTGACCATTATTTTCAACGGCACGCCAAGACATTAATGCTGTCTTGTCTTTATTAATCGTTTCGCGGTGCTTGAGATAAAAATTATTCAGTTGATCAAAATATTCTTTCTTGCTCCACTTTCTTTTAGCAGACAAAACAGCAATATACATGCCGTAGCCTTGCCCTTCAGATAGCGCGGTTCTGGTTTCTGTTTTTGGCGTCGTATCAATAAAACTCTCTTGTTGATTAACTTCAACAACGTAATCTTTGTGCCATTGTCTATAAAAATTGTGGCGCAATTGGCTACTGTTTTGCAATCGTACATATGCCATAATCCCTGAAAAAATAGCGATAATCACTATAAAATACAGGGATAAATGATGATTATGATTTAGTCTCTTCATTTTTCTTCCTTAATCGGCAAATCTCTTCGTCTTAACCCACTTAGTACTATCACGGTGGAACAATCTATCGGCCGTAACTGAACATACTGCATGAACGGAAACTACGATAAACAATTGCGAATATGAGAAATATGAGGCCAAGGCTAGCCAAATTTGCCCAGTAGTTGCCTGACCCAACTGCGTACACATGGCCGCATAAATTTGCAAAATATAAAGCAAAATCATCAGTAGCCAATTAAGCAACAAAATCTGTGCCAGCAAGATGTTGCTTGAAGTAATTGTGAATGGCAATTGCACTCCTGGCTGCCAAATGTGGACGATCATTGCAATCACATTGGCTAAGAAAATAATGTCAGACAAAATAATTGCGGCATTAAACCAGAAGAAAGTACATGAGTAATAAAACGTTTCTAGTTTTACGCGCCAATTGCTTCGATCAAACAAGTGCTTGAAGTTGTTGATGACCACTTCGTAGTTGCCTTTAGCCCAGCGCAAACGCTGGAAGTAATAGTCCTTCAATCTTTCTGGTTCTTGCTGGAAAGCTTCAGAGTTATAAGCCAGTGCAATCAATTTGCCTGAGCCCATAATCTTAAAGGAAATATCGGTATCTTCGGTCAAGGCACCATTACGCCAGCCACCGATTGATTCTACATATTCTTTATTAATAATGAAATTAGTACCTGGAATTCGGCCAATTTTGAATAATTGCCAAATACCGCAGTGTTGAATTCGCTGCGTTACAACGATCTCTTGGTTGATACATCTAGTTAAAAAGTTCTGCTTAGCGTTACGCGTTTTATTTCTACCAAAAGCCGCCATATAACGCTTAGGATTTTCCAACACTTTTCGAACTAAAAAGTACAGTGCATTGCTTTCAGGCATGGCATCCGCATCATAAACGCCTAGGTATTCACCGTGAGCAATTTTCAAGGCATCGTTTAAAACTCCGGCCTTACCACCGGTACCAGTTCGTCTAATTACTTTAGCGTTACGATTTTTAAACCTTTCTTCTGCTAAAACATTGTCTAGAACATCAGCAGTATGGTCCTCACAGTTATCCGCGTAAAATAAGACTTCTAATTTATCCTTAGGATAATTAAGATTCAAAATTGCTGTCGCCGTATTTTTAATTACCAATTCTTCGTTATGGGCTGGGACAACGATCGTCACTTTAGGATAACGAGGAAGCGGTGTAATTTTAACTAAAACCTTGCTGTGCTTTAGCCAAAATGCAATTGCCCCACTTAGAGTAACCATCGACATGAGCAGCGATAGCCAAATCGAAATCAACGTAATTATCTGCATTACATCACTCATTGTCATTCTTCCTCTTCGATTTAATCAAAGTCTGTTCCACATTACTTAAAATTTTTAATGTACAAAAGAAAATGATGAAAAAGCAGATGATAAAAATCAACGTAATGCCAACTGCCAAAAAGTAAAACCAATTAGTCATTTTGATCATCCTTCAAATATTCCACAATGATATCTGTTTCTAGGCCTCGTTCCAAATGCTTAAGGAGCTTGTCCAGATCAGAAAACTTTTCACAGTTTTGCAAGTCTACACTCTGAGTTGCTACCTTAAGCATCAACGGAATTCCGGTATCCAATTTTTGCAAAGCAATGTAATCTTGCTCATCTAATTCCTTGTACATCTCATCTGTAACTCTAGGTGAAAGGATCAAGAATTTACCATCGCCAGTGTAATAGATAAACTCGCTTTTTAGGCGTGTCTCCTTTAAAATCTTGGCAATCTCACGTAATAACTTGGCATGATATTGTGGATGGTGCTCTTCGACTTGTTGGTGATGTTCCCAACTGATCAATTCCGTATTAACCCACATATTCATGTCAGGGTAACGTTTAATCTTTTTCAGAACATCTTCATAGAATTTACTTGCATTGTAATACGTCTGCAGCTTCACGTTTAAATCATAGTGGCCTATCAAGCGCTTAGCATCGCTTTCACGACCAGAGACAATACTCCAGTCCAAAATATGGTGTCGCACTACACTTAATAAACTTGCTTCAACCGGAAAGGCAATAATCAAGAATGTCTTTTCAGTACTTGCCATTACCACATACCCCAGCAGCAAAAAAGCAACTGCGACTGTAGTCAAAATAATAATCAGCCAACTAACTAAGTATCTAGCTGAAAATAGGCCAACGAAGATTGCTAATACAAAAATCATTAACAAACCGTTAATCACGTTAATTTGGAAGGAATCCGCTAGCCAAAATGTAATAATTGGAAAAAGCAGTGCTGCCAGCAGTGCAAAATATACTAGTCTAATATATTTTTTATTCATAACCTAACCTTCTCAAAACTCCCATTGCATGAAAAAAAGGCTACTAACAAATCTAACGATTTCTTAGTAGCCCTCCTCTGTTTCTTAATTTTAAAAAACGAAATTACTTGTTTTCGTCTTTTACGGCCTTGTTAAGAAATGCAACAACTGCTGCTACGTGAGCAACACGCTTCTTTGCGTTTCTCTTGTTCTTAGGTCTTTGGTTTGGTTCACAACCAGTGTTGTAGTTTTCACCTTTACGCATAGTACTATACTTCCTTTCAGATTTTCGAAAATCTAGTATAGTTTACCATGATCAAACGCGTTAATCAAGTATAGGAAAGGCAGTCATGTAATTTAAGAGTCGTTCCGCATAACTTTTACGCCCTTCAAAGTCTTCAATCGTAGTATTTAATTTAGCCACATCATCGGTAATAAAGCCATCGACGTGTTCATACATCATCTTTTTCATTTCGGCAGTATTATTGACTGTCCAAGCATATACCACGTGATTTTGTAAATGAGCTTGCCAAATGAAATCAGAACTTAAAGTGGAATATTCCATGGAATAGCCATCGGCCGCACTGCGCGGATAAGTTAGGTTGTAAGGCTGAATATATAAAACTGGAATTTTTGAATTAAGCTGGTGCATTTTTTTGACAGCAGTGTAATCAAGCGACTGCACTTGGTACTTATTCTTCAAAATTGTTTGACCGTACTTTTTATTAAAGTTCGCCACAAAGTTCTTGGAATCATGCTGTGTAGTCTTAATCTCTATCAGCAATTTTTGCTTTAACTTTTTAGCGGCTTTTATATATTGATCTAGACTAACAACCTTGCCACGATGGCCATCTTCTTTAGCAGTTAACTGAGTTAATTGTTTTACGGTTAAATACTTCGGCTCTTTGTCTACCCCAGTCAGCTTTTTCAGATTTTCATCGTGCATAATGATAAATTGATTATCTTTAGTTTCATGGACATCAATTTCTACATAGTCCGGCTTAAATTTGGCTGTCTTCTTTAAAGCCTCGATCGTGTTTTGCACACCATTTTTATCATTTACTCCCCTATGTGAAATGGTGACTGGCGCATGGTCGTCTATCCCCGTCAGATAAAAAACATTCTCGACTCCGTTGACGATTATGGCTAAGATCCAGATGATCATGATTGGTGTCACGATTGCTTTATTGTGGGATGCATTAGGTAATTTTTCTTCTTTTGTGGTAATTTTAATTAAAAATAATAGTGAAATAGCACTAGTCCAGATCAGCAGTAGTTCACTGATCACTTGAAAGAGTGATAGATTTATCGTAGCTAGTATTAAGGCTAATTCCCTGGGAAATATGTCCCATAATAGCTGCAGTAAATATGCCAGCACGCTGTTAATTACCATGGCCAAAATAGCGATTATTCCCAAGGTAATAAAGAAGCCCAATACCTTGCGCCAACTCTTTTTCATTAAACTGGCGCTTTTCTTCATTGCCTCTCTAGTGGTCGTTTTATCCAGCACCATAATTGGCAAAGTGAATAAAAAGCGAAGTGCCAAAATAAAAATCACGACATAAAAGACAACTAAAACCGTCAGTAAAATCCAATCTCGCGTCATGTAGTCCACAATAAACTGTGGAATTTTTAGCTTGGCTAAAAGTGGCGTTCTAAAGACAATATTGGCAAAAGGTATAATTAACAAAAAATAAATTACCAATAAAAGTAGTGAGCCTAATCGAAAATGTTTCAAGCATTGCCCGTACTCACTGAGGCTCTCTTTTAAATCAAATTGATTTTTGATCACCAAAATAAGCAGCGCAAGTTGACTGTAAATGACAAATAGCAATGCAGCTAACTCAATTAGCAATGCTAAAGCCACAAAGGGATGCTTAGTTAAAATAATTTCTAAATTAGAAAGCGAAACAAACGGAATGGCACCCTTTTGCAGTACAAATGTAGTGATATAACGAAAAAACGGAATAAAAACAAACTGGTTTAATACACTAATGCCCGTAAAAAGGACTAAGTATTGTAACCAATTTTGTTTAAATTCCGCTGAAAAATTCTTTATTTCATTAATTGCTTTCATTACCTAATGATTAGCAAGTTTTACCCTCTTGCATTTCCTTCTTAGTTAATTCTTGCGGTGTGTATTTATCAATTGATACCGCCCCATCAAGAATGCCACTATCATCGGATAAACTCAATGTATAATTTCTTGCGTTGACTACTAGGCCGCCTTCAAAGAAGCTAACTTCGTCTGGTGAAGTCCATAAATCAAAACCGGCATTGTTTTCTACTTTAATAGTATATTTAGGATCCTTTTCATCAAGAATCACGAATTGAAAGTTGGCACCAATTGTACAAGTACCACCAAGTCTTGAATACTTGTTTGAACCATCATTTAAAGCTAATAAAAGTGGCTTGTTTTCTGGATTTTTCTTTTCAATAATTTCTTTTGCTTCTGGTTTGATGTTAATTGAAATAGTTTCTTGTGTCATAGTTGTGTCCTCGCTCTAATCTGTTACGTTTACTCATTTTCTTAAGTATAGTATTTTTAAGCAAAATCCCCTATTAAAATGCTCAAAGTGGCCTAAATCTTTAGTTTTTTCAAATTTATCATTGCAAGCTATCCTAAAAAAGCTCAAAATGATACATAGGGTTTTTAGACGATTGTAATACGTAAGGGGGACCTTTTATGACCGTCTTAAAGAATATTGCTAAAGATAGAATTTTACAGATTACAGTTTTAATTACAGTAGTAAGTCTTTTTTTCGCTAGGCCGCGGTTAGCAGATATTAATTTTCACACTTTATGGTCTGTTGCCGCAATGCTGACGCTGATCCAGATCTATGCTTATTTGCACGTTCTGGATGTTTTAGCGTACAAACTTACGAGTATCGCAGATAATACGCGTAAGTTGAACATGCTGTTCACGGTTTTGGCCGTTATCGCCGGTATGTTCTTAGGTAATGACATTACTGTATTAACTTTAATTCCACTTTATTTAAATATCGCTAAGCGCTACAAGCTGCCACAAATTTTGCCTGTTACTTTAATCGGTATGGGCGCAAACATTGGGGCCGCATTTACACCTTGGGGTAATCCCCACAACATCTTTTTAGTTAGTCGCTTCGATATTAAGCCACTAGTTTTCTTCAAATGGTCAGTACCTTACTTGATCATTTCAATGGCGATCATGATTTTGGTCTTCATATTTATTCCGAAGAAAGAAATTCCGGTTCAAAAGACTGAACCAATTCGAATCAGCTGGCGTCCTACTATTATCACGACCGCTGTCTTTATCTTCTTCTTCTTTGGAGTTTTCAGAATCGTGAATATTGTTTGGCCAATGTTGATCGCAATTATCTTGGCACTAGCAATTAATCCAAGAATCATGCTTAAGATCGACTATGCGTTGCTCTTAACCTTCACTGGTTTCTTTATCTTTATCAGTGATATCCAACAGATTCCAGCAATCGTGAACTTGATTCATATGACTGTTCACTCTGAGAGCTCAACTTACTTCGCATCAATTCTTACTAGTCAAATTATGAGTAACGTTCCATCAACTATTTTGGTTGGTAAGTTCACTAATTATGCGCAAGCGTTGTTCCTTGGATCCAACATCGGTGGTTTTGGTTCCGCAATCGGTTCAATGGCCAACATGCTGGTAATGAAGACGTTCAACCAACACGCTACAGTCAGCCGCAAGAAGTTCTTTATTCAATGGACAATCATGCAATTTGCTGGCTTGATCATTTTGACAATCGTTGGTTTAGGATTGTTGATTTTCAGAATTTAAGAAATGAAAAAGAATGCTTTCAAAGCATTCTTTTTTATTGTCCAAAAGTATACAATCGGCTAAAATTTAAATAATATAGTGTGGAGGAGGATACAAAAATGTCACCACTTTTATGGATAATTTTAGCCATCATCGTATTAATTGTGGCTATTTACATTACTGCCTACAACGGCTTGCAAAGAGCCAAAGTTTATACAGAAGAATCTTGGAGTCAAATCGACGTTCAATTGAAGCGCCGTAATGACTTGATTCCTAATTTGGTAGAAACTGTTAAGGGCTACGCTAAGCACGAAAGTGAAACACTTGAAAAGGTTGTGCAATTACGCAACCAATTAACTGAAATCCCTGCTGGCGATCACGAAGAAACTTTGAAGGTTTCTAACCAAATTACTGACTCATTAAAGACAATTTTTGCCTTATCAGAAAATTACCCTGACTTAAAGGCCAACCAAAACTTCTTAAGCTTGCAAGAAGAATTGACCAACACTGAAAACAAGATTGCCTACTCACGTCAACTTTACAACTCAAGTGCTGCTCAATACGACCAAAAGCTTTTGACCTTCCCATCAAATATTGTAGCTAAGATTCACCACTTCACTAAGGTTGACTACTTAGAAACACCAAAGGAAGAAAAAGAAGCACCAAAGGTTAAATTTTAAAGGATACGAAAATGCTATACCAACAAATTGCACGTAATAAACGCAAAACTGTAGTGGTTATGGCTGCCTTCGTTATCATCTTAACTTTAGTCGGAGCAGGTTTTGGCTATTTATTCAGCAATACGCCATGGACGGGAATTTTTATTGCTTTAATCGGTAGTTTGACCTATCTCTTTTTAGTAATGCGCGATCCTGCCAACATGGTGATGAGTTTAAACCATGCTCAAGAAATTCACGAACAAGACAATCCGCAGCTTTGGCATATCGTAGAAGATATGGCAATGGTGGGCCGCGTGCCTATGCCCCGCGTTTTTATCATTAATGATCCTAGTCCTAATGCCTTTGCGACGGGCCGAGATCCCGATCACAGCGCCGTAGCGGTTACGCAAGGCTTATTAGACATGATGGATCGTGAAGAGCTGGAGGGCGTATTAGGACACGAGATTTCCCACATTAGAAATTACGACATCCGTTTATCAACGATTGCTGTTGTCCTGGTTGGGGTAATTTCATTTCTTTCAGGTCTTGCTAGCCGCTTCATTTGGTTTGGCGGCAGTGATGACGACGATGACAATAACAATGCTTTTGAGATGATCTTTAAAGTTGTTGCGATTGTTTTTGTTTTGATCTTAGGTCCATTATCTGCATCCCTAGCCCAAATGGCACTTTCCAGAAACCGTGAATTTTTAGCAGATGCTAGTTCCGTCGAATTAACCAGAAATCCGCAAGGACTCATTTCTGCTTTAGAAAAAATTGAAGGCAGTCAGCCAATGAAACAAGCCGATCGCTCAAGTAGCGGCATGTATATCGAAAACCCATTTAAACATAGTGGCAGTCTTTTTGATACGCACCCACCTACAGCCGAGCGAATTAAACGTCTACAACAAATGTAATAAAAAAAGAATCCGGAATTTCCGGATTCTTTTTTAGTTTTAGCTACTTCAAATTGATATTTGCTTGTCTAAACAATTCTTCTCGCATGGCAGCAGGTGTCATGTGATAATATTGATTAAATTTTTTGTAGAAGAATGACTTGCTTGAATATCCAACTCGTCCAATAATTTCCTTAAGTGAAATATCAGGTTGAGCAAGGAGTTCGCGTGCCTCTTGCATTCTTCTTTCATCAACATGATCGACAAAACTCTTGCCTGTTTTTGCCTTAACCATGTTTGAGAAATAATTTGGATTGAAGCCAAAATACTTAGCAGCGTCAGCTAGCGATATATCTGCAAAATGTGCATCAATATAATTATCTAATGACTTCTTTTCGAATTTAGTCTTGTCTAAATTAGTTGGAGTAGCCATTCGCTGGGTTCTAATCGAAATGATTAGCATTACGGTCAATTCGGCCTGAATTAAGGCCGTAGCGAATAAATCATTGTTCAAATAACCGCCGATGATGTGTTGCATTACTTGGGATGCACGAGTTATTTGATTGTTCTTTAGCCACAATACGTGTTCATTGTCAAGGCTATCAATAATTTGTTCAATAACCTTGTTTTCACGCTTTCCTTTGTAACTAAAGTACTTGAAGTATTCACGATAGGCAAAACCTGGCTTAAACTTTAACTTAACAAGGACTGAGTCTTCTTTTTGACTCTTGACCTCATACTTCCATCCCTCTGTTAACAGAAGCACGTTACCAGACTTCATGGTAATGATCTTTTCACCACTCTTAATTGTCACAGTACCTTTAGCAACATAGAGTATTGTTGATACATCCATCTGATAACGGTGGATTCCAGTATTATGATTTTCAAGGTAGATAGTAAACAGATCAAAATCTGGATTTCCTGCTTCTAGCTTTATTTCATTCCTGTCTGTTGAATTCGACTTTAATATGCTAGCCAGATATTGGTCCAAAGCAACAGCTGCCATATCCATGTCCACCTTCCTTACAATAAATCAAATTATAGTACTATTATAATTATATTATAATGCATTATTATAAGTTATTTGATTACAAATTCGACCATCTTTATAGTGAAAAAATTTCTTTTACGAATTAGACAATCAAAAAATCATCTTGTACAATCAGAATTATGATAGTAACACTAGATAATATTACTTTTTCCTATAAAAAAGAACCTATAATCCAAAATTTATCATTAAAAATTCCAGCAGGCTTCTCACTGCTGATGGGACCTACGGGCTGCGGCAAATCCACACTGCTTAAAATTATTGCGGGCCTCTACCCTAAATATGCGGGCAAATTGACTGGCACCGTGGAATTAAATGGGCAAAAAACAGCCATGATGTTTCAGAATGCGGCTGAGCAGTTTACGATGGCGACCCCACGTGAAGAGATCGTTTTTACCTTGGAAAATTTGCAAGTTGAGCAAAAGGACTACGAAAAAAGATTAGCTAAAGCAGTAGAATTTACACAAATTTCGGACCTACTTGATCAGAAGATCAATACCATGTCGGGTGGCCAGCAACAACGTGTAGCTTTAGCTGTTTTACTCGCTATGAATGTGGACGTGCTTTTGCTTGATGAGCCTTTTGCCAGCTGCGATCCAGATGCACGGAGCTTTTTGATCAGCAAATTGGCTTTACTGGCTAAAAATGGCAAGACCATCATCTTGAGTGACCACGTTTTAGATGATTATGAGCAGGTCTGTGATCACTTATTTGAGTTTAAAGCTAAAACTGTGCAGGAATTGTCAGCTGACGAGAAGGAAAAAATATTTATGCAAAATAAGCAAATGCATGCACACGAATATTCATTTTCTTTGCCAACCGGTCAGCCAATTTTCACCTTAAAAAACGTGCAGATTACGCAAAATAAATTGTTGCTTAAGCAAGCTGATCTAAATCTTTATTCAAAGAGCACTTTGATCACTGGACCTAACGGCGTGGGCAAAACATCCCTGTTTAAGGCGATGACGAAGATGATTCCTTATAGTGGGAGTTTTACTTACCATGATCATGAAATAGCTAAATTGCATCAACGTAAGTATTTAGCTCAAGTTGCGCAAGTCTTTCAAAAGGCAACGGATCAGTTTTTGACCGTGACTGTAAAAGATGAACTCAAGCTCAGTAAGAAAGATCGCAATAGCTTTTTTACGGACCAAAAAATAGAGGAATGGTTGGATAAATTGGGACTAGCTAATCACTTGGATCAGGTCGTTTATACCTTGTCAGGCGGTCAACAAAAAAAGTTGCAAATTTTACTACTACTCATGACCAAACATGATGTACTTTTAATCGATGAACCACTCAGTGGTCTAGATCATAATTCTGTAAAGCTGGTGTTGAACCTAATGCGAGAAAGCCAAGAGAGGCTCCAGCAGACGTTTTTAATCATCAGCCATCAGATAGACGAGTTAGCTGATTTCTGCTCTTATCGCCTTGTTTTTGACCAGCAGCAGCTTAAATACGTGGAGAAGTAACTATGAATCCCAGTTTAAAATTTATCTTAGCTTTTATTGTTTCGCTGGAAATATCGTTAAAAGCTAGTTTAACTACCAACATTTTAGTAATCGCGTTTGCGTTAGTTTATTTACTGGTCACTAAGACTAAACTCAAAGAATTGCTTTTACTGATCATTTTGCCCTTCATCGCGGCCTTTACGATCTTTGCGACGCTTTATTGGTTCTCGCCTACGCCAGACCCCTATTATGCCTGGAATTTATCAACACGTGTCTACGTTTATACGTTGACGATTGCCTGCGTGACTCGTAAAGTCACTGCGACGGATTTTGCTCGTTCGCTGGAACGAAATTTGCACCTGCCGAGCAAGTTTGCGTACGGCGTTTTGGCAGCGATCAATATCATTCCGAAGATGCGTATGGCGGTCAATCAAATCCGCACCTCGGCGATGATGCGCGGGATGTACCTTAGCTTTTGGTCACCAGCTCTTTATTTTAAGGCGATCTTAGTTGCGCTAAATTCAGCCGATAATCTGGCCCAAGGCATGGAATCGCACGGCTATGTTGAGAATCAAAAAAGATCTACAATAGTGGCAATTCCACTGACTAAAAAAGATTGGTTGATCTTTTTTACATTATTAATTTTGGTAAATATCTCATTATTTTGTTTTAAGTAGGTGAAGAAATGGAAATTATCGAAGGAAAAATGCCCTTCATGGGCTATGAAACTTACTACCGCATTGTTGGTAAACGAAGCGAGAAGCCGCCACTAATTCTGCTTCATGGTGGCCCTGGTTCAACGCATAATTATTTTGAAGTTTTGGATAAACTCGCAGAAATCGACGATCGTCGCATCATCATGTATGACCAATTAGGCTGTGGCAACAGCAGCATCCCTGACGATCATCCAGAACTTTATAACAAAGAAACTTGGGTTAAAGAATTAAAAGCTCTACGTGAACACTTGGCCTTGCGCAAGATCCACTTATTGGGCCAAAGCTGGGGCGGGATGCTCGCCATCATTTACATGTGTGATTACCACCCAGAAGGCATTCAAAGTGTGATCTTATCAAGTACCCTTTCATCAGCTTCATTATGGTCAAAAGAACTCCACCGTATGATCAAGTACTTGCCAATTGAAGAACAGGCTGCAATTCACCGCGCCGAATTAACGGATACATTTACCGAACCTGACTACTTGAAAGCCAACGAACATTTTATGAACCAACACGCCATCGACATGACAAAGAAGTGGCCAGAGTGCGTGATGCGTGAGAAAAAAGGTGGTACGGTTGCTTATGAGACTGCTTGGGGTCCTAACGAGTATACCCCTGAAGGTAACTTGCACGACTATGAATATACCGATCAATTGGGCAAAATAAAAGTTCCAACTCTGATTACGAGTGGAACCGACGATTTGTGTACTCCATATGTTGCTAAGATGATGCAGGGCAACATCCCTGGCAGTAAATGGAAGTTATTTGAAAATTGTGGTCATATGTCATTTGTCCAAAAGACCGACGAATATATTGCTATGCTTAAAAAATGGCTTGATGCCAATGATTAACAAAAACGCCTCTGATTTTCTCAGAGACGTTTTTTAATAAGGAAAATCTTTAAGACGATCTTTTTCAGTGATCTTTCTAATTACCTTACCAGGTACACCTACTACTAAAGAATTATCTGGAACATCCTTAGTCACTACTGCCCCTGCTCCGATCACGCAGCCATTGCCAATCGTTACCCCTGGACACACAGTAACATTACTTGCTAGCCAGCAATTATCGCCAATGGTTATTGGGGCACCATATTCAATATCATCAACTTCACCATCAGCTTGTTTTCTAGGGTTACGTTGTTCATACATTAAAGGATGAAGCGGCGTGATTAAAGAGACATTAGGACCACACATTACATTTTTACCAATTGTAATTGGACAAGTATCAAGAACCGTTAAATTAAAGTTGGCATAAAAATTATCTCCTAAATGAGTAAAGCAGCCATAATCAAACTGAATTGGACCTTGGAGAAAAACGCCTTTGCCATGATCAGGCAATAGCTGGTCTATAACTTTATTTCTTTCTTCCGCATTATCTTCTGGAATTTGATTATATTTTTGACTTAATAAATGAGCTTTTCTTCTCATTTCAGATAAATTACCTTTTCCAGGGCGATACGGTTTACCAGCCAGCATTCTTTTAGTATTCTCTTCCATAAAATCTCTTCCTTTACTTAAGCAATTAACTTAATCTTATCATGAAAGCGGTTTAAGCGCCTCTGATTTCTCAGAGACGCTTTTTTCTACTTATGATATGGACTACCCGAGTTAATCATGAACGCACGATAGATCTGCTCAATCAAAACCACCCGCATCAACTGGTGTGGCATGGTCAACTTACCAAAACTGATCAGATCATCCCCGCGCTTATTCACTGCATCGCTTGTTCCCAAGCTACCACCAATGACGAAGGTAATATCCGAATGGCCATACGTTGCCAAATCCTGAATTTCTTTAGCAAATTCCTCACTGCTACGCTGCTTTCCCTTAATCGCAGTAACGTACACGTACTCCTTATCCTTGATCTTGCTTAAAATTCGCTGGCCTTCAATTTCCTTAACCTTTTCGTCTTCAGCCGCACTGAATTTTTCCGGTGCTTTTTCGTCAGGCACCTGCACAATCGATACTTTTGCAAAACGATTTAGTCGCTTTTTATATTCCGCAATCGCATCTTTAAAATATTTCTCTTTTAATTTTCCAACACAAACAATCTTAATATTCATACCCACTAGTTTACTACAAAACTACTCAATAGTTTTCCACATTTATCATGAAACACAATCCATATTTTGTGGTATGATTTTAACTATACTCTATAACTTGTGGCTAAATAAATTCCAAAACTTTTTTGAAAAATACTTTCCCACATTTTTATTTTGAAAGCATTTTTTCACAAACTTTATTTGTTCTTTCCCGATATAACAGCATGAACATTTGTTTTAACAAATTATTTTTACTAACTTTATGAACATTTTTCTATTTTTTCCACAGGTGAATAAAATTATAATTCCTTAGTTATGCACAATCCACAAAGTTATCCACACTTATCAACAGGTGTATATCTATTTGACAAATTTTAAAGCCGAACTTTTCGGTGTTACACATTTAAATAGTTAACAAAAAGGCTATATCCGCGTTCAAAGCGCATGATATAGCCTTTTATTCTTGTAAACTTTTTACTTTACTTATTAATTGCCTTCAAGTTTAACCTTTAAGCTGACATTTCTACCATTTCTGTTCACGGTTACATTTACGGTATCACCGACTTTGTGGCTGTACAGAATGCTGTGTAACGATGCCACATCGTCGACCTTCTTGCCGTCAACTGCAGTAATCACATCGCCGCTCTTCATGCCAGCACGTGAAGCTGAACTGTTCTTGTTAATTGAAGCAACATAAATACCATTCTTAAGGTTTGACTTGATCTTCAAACGGCTTCTGTATGCTTCAGGAATACCATTAAGTGCAACTACTCTTACACCAAGTTGTGGACGAGTAATCTTACCCTTCTTAACCAATTCATTAACGATAGTTACAACTTCGTTTGAAGGAATCGCGAATCCCATACCTTCTACAGAAGTACCGTCACTTGATTGAGCAAGCTTCATTGAGTTGATCCCGATAACTTGACCAGCTGAGTTAACCAAAGCACCACCTGAGTTACCTGGGTTAATTGCGGCATCAGTTTGGACAACTGTTTGTTGGTGGCCTGATGAAGTTTCAATTGTTCTAGCAGGAGCTGAGACAATACCTTGCGTTACCGTAGAAGCATATTCACTACCAAGTGGTGAACCTACAGCAATAACAGTTTGACCGGCTTGTAAGCTCTTAGAATCGCCGAATTCAGCAGTTTGCGTTACATACTTAGCATCGATTGATAAAACAGCCAAGTCGGTTGTGCTATCTTTACCAACAACCTTAGCACTTACAGTTTTACCATTAGCAAGTTGAACTTGAACTGCGTCACTACCTGAAATAACGTGGTTGTTAGTTACGATGTAACCCTTACCGTTTGATTTCATGTAGACAACACCTGAACCTTCACTGTAGGTTTCAAGCTTGCCGTTCTTTTTGGATGAACTGCCCTCATCATCGCCAAACAAGCTGTTATAGAGCGAATCCGTGCTGCTTGATGATTGACGCTTTAAGTTAATCACGGACACTACAGCGCCTTTAACGCTGTTGTAGGCGCTTGTCATAGTGCCGCTTGTCTTGGCACTCTTTTGTGAGACTTTGCTGCTGCTTGATGAGACGCTGGTTTGAGCTGCACTATTATTAACTGATGCACTGTTCATTTGATCAGCTGCGTAATATGAAACTCCACCACCGATAAGTCCACCAACTACACCAACAATAGCTGCAGTGGCAATAATTTTACCGCTGCCACTTCTTCTTTTTGGCATTTGACTATTATTGTTTTGATTCTCTGTCATACTTGTCTCCCCTCAATTTTACTTTTTAATATCATACCTATTAAATTTGAACTTTGTATGAAAAAAAGGTGCTAAAATTGCTAAATTTGAATTAATTTCGTAGGCTTAGCAGGCTCTGTATCAATTATCTTAGCATCATCGCTTAAATCTGCATCCCCTTCAATCAACATTTCCTTCGCCGTCTCATGAGCGAGGTACTCCGTATTATTATGCTGGCTGCGGTGTGCTAAAAAGATGTGCTTGGTCTTCGACGTCACCACGTCCACCAAGGCTTGAGCAGCTTGATCATTAGATAAGTGCCCTACATCTGACAAGATTCTCTGCTTCAATGGCCAAGAATACGGTCCATCCCGCAACATCATCGTATCATAATTAAATTCCATCATGTATGCATCTGCGTCTTCGATCGTGCCTTCAACTTCTTCAGAGACATAACCGGTGTCGGTTAAAAATGCGACACGTTTGCCACCACTAGTGAAAACGTAGTATTGGGGTTCAGCTGCATCGTGGCTAGTCGCAAACGCCATAACATCTAAATCGCCAAAAGTTTTTGTCTGTCCCGGCTCAATCGTGTTCATCTGCTCAGCCGGCAATTTGCCAATTTTTTGCGTATCAAGCAAGTACTGCCACGTGCCGCTGTTGGCAAAAGCATCAATTCTAGGATAGCGTCGCATTAACACACCAAGGCCGCCACTATGGTCCGTATGATCGTGGCTTAAAAAGGCCATGTCGATGTCATTGATGTCTACTCCGACATCTGCTAGCAAATCTTTAGTCTTTTTACCAGACAGGCCAGCATCCATAAGGATTTTATGCTGGCCTGTCACTATTAAACTGGTATTTCCGGTTGAACCACTTGCCAAAACGGAAACTTTCATTATTTACTTCTACCTTTCTACGTTATAGGTACTCGATTGCAGCATTTGTGCTGTATAAGCATTCACACGCTTTAAAGTAATATTCTTAGTCGTCTTGTTTTCTACCCAAACTAACCAAGTTGGTAATAGAATCGTGCTGCCACGAACTTCAGTTAACTTAGAATAGCCTAACTTAATGCGGGCAACGCGAGAATTGTTGGTCAATTCACGGTCGATGTACATGGCACGAATCGCACGCCAAGCACTGATGGTTGACTGCAATTCACGCACAGGACTAGCTGGCCCCATGTAAGTTTCGGTGTAGTTAGTAATCTGATTGTCCTTGACACTGATTGTCAATTGAGCCACATTGGCATAAATTTCACCATAGTCAGAAGTTTGAACAAACATGTAGTTGTCGGCACTCGACATATCCGGTTCATACTTGAACTGCTTGCCATAAGGCACGTTTTTCGGATCATTTTTAAACTCATTAACCTGCTTCAACGCGGTCTTTTCATTCTTAGACAAAGTTGTAGCTATCTTGGGTGTAGCGTAAAGCGTATTGTCAGTCTTTGAGTAGCGTGCAGTAACATTAGTTAAATCACTTACCTTAGAAGACAAGTAATCTCTATTCTTAGTGGCTAAATAGTAGCCTGAATCCGGCGTATTCGAAATTGATTCGGGCAGATCGATATTGTCCGACTTCATCTCTGAGCGAATGCTGGCCACACTTTGCGTTGTGGTATCCGCATTGCTCAAGTTAACAGGTGAATGCAGAATTTCGATTCCTAAATAAATATCAATTAGTAAGAAGACAATGAAAAACAGCCATTCAATTCGTTTATAGTCCATTGAATTACTTCGCCTCCCCGCTAGTTACGGATTCGCTAAATTTACGGTAAGTGGTCAAATCTTGCTTTTCCCACTCGCTAACGCTCTTCCATTCATCATAGGCCTTCACATAATAAGTTGGCACTAGGTTAATCAAACCATGACGACTAGAATCTTTTTCAGTCGTAAAGCCAATCACGATTCTTTGAATATCGTCTTGCTTCAAGCCGTGTGATGCCAATTCATCAACTACGTCTTGCGTCGGCTTAATCGTTTTAGTCTGTCCATCAAATGGAATTGGAATCTGAAAGTTGATGCTGTTAAAAGCTACATTGATTGAATCCGTTGAGAAAGTAGTTTTAACTTGTAAATCATGCTTATTCAAGAAGACTGGAATTCCTTCGATGTAGTTCAAATAGCTGACGTTTGAACCATCTGCGTCAAAGAAACGCAAATCTTGTTCGGTCAAACCAAGTTGGTGCACATAGTAGACACTATCGAGCAAACGACTCGTTGCGGAAGGAATCTTATTCTTTTCGTAATGAGTGTAAAGATAGTTATGCTCGCCGGACTTAGGAGCCGGCACCTTCAATCTGGTGTAGTAGCTAAGTGAATAAATTGTTTGACCGTTTTTATTCGTCTTACTGGTAACACCAGAAGTACCTAACAAACGTGAGACAAAGTAAGAATATGATTGATGGTTAGTCAAATAGCTATAAACCTTACCATCGATTTCTCGACTATAAAATGGTGAGTAACCTTCTCTTAAACGTACCAGACGTACTGGTGACTTGCTTTTGGCATTTTGCGCATATTTACGCAAACGATCAAAGTTAGCGCCCTTGATTTTAATCTGGTAAATTTCGTTGTTTTGGTCATTGCCCAGATAAATCCAGTGATTGGATTTGGAAACGAAGAAACGGTTGAATTCACGATCATCATTAGCAGATTTGTTCAATTGGTTAAATAAAGAAAAGGTAATCTCATCTGGATAAACCAATTGCACGTATTCTGGGCTATTCAAGTACTCTTGATATCTGGCTTGTGAATGAACGATTTTCTTGATCTTGTTAACAGCCTTAGCCTTCTTGATTTCTTTAGTAAATTCCAAAGTTAAGTTGTTCTTGGAATCATAAAGCTGACACAAGTTGCCGTTAGGAAAACCATAGGAAGTCGTTGGAATATACAGATCATAAAGAGATTTTACGCTGCGGTTGCGTACCTGCTCCTTAGTCGTCGTATTTTCTTGATTCTGTTGACCGATGTTACTGAAGCGTTGGTCACTGGTCATAATGAAGATCCACAACACAATGGACAAAACTATGACGATAAATGTGCCTAAGCCCAATAAAAAGTCGCCTAGCTTGAATCTAAACTTCATCCCAGTCGTCCTCCTCTGTCATTGGTTCATAAGGTAAGGAAATGTAGAAGGTAGAACCTTTGCCTTCGCTACTGTCAGCCCAGATACGACCATGGTGGGCTTCAACGATTTCTTTAGCAATCGCCAAACCCAAACCGGTACCACCTTGAGCACGTGAACGAGCCTTATCGACTCTGTAGAAACGATCGAAGATCTTGCCCAAGTCTTTACGTGGAATACCCAAACCTTGGTCGGAAATACTCAAGATGACGTGGTTTTTGTTTTGCGTCAAACGAACCGTAATTACACTACCATCTGGTGAATATTTAATTGCATTGTTCATGATATTGTCGATTACCTGCATCATCTTGTCGGTATCGATTTCTACCCAAAGAGCTTGATTGCCTAATTCACGCTTGATCGTGTATTTCTTCTTTTTATCATTGTTTTTGTCAGTCTTAACGATCATGTCGAATCTATTCAAGATGTGGTTAACAAAATCGTTCAGGTTAACAAATTCAAGGTCCATCTTTGAAACGCCACGGTCCATTCTGGAAAGACTGAGCAAGTCGTTGATCATACGAATCATTCGACTAGTTTCTTGTTGCGTTACTTCCAAGAATTTTGGCGCGATGTTTGGATCCTTCCAAGCCCCTTCGTTTAAGGCTTCAATGTAGGCTTGCAAACTAGTAAGTGGCGTTCTAAGTTCGTGCGAAACGTTAGAAACGAATTGCTTTTGTGAATCTTCGTTCTTTTGTTGTTCCGTTACATCGTGCAAAACGCATACGCTACCGGAAACAAAGCCCGTTACTCGCTTAATCAAAGAGAAGCTAGCGTGCAGGATCATTTCATCACGCGTATTTGGATCGATTGTAACGACAATTTCTTTTTGACTAGAAATTAAATCTTGTGAGGAAGTATCCTTCAAGCCAAGGACTTCCGCGATTGGTTTGTTAATGACGTCTTCTTCTTTAACATTTAAGAAGTTCAAAGCCATCTGGTTAACAACGCTGACGTTGCCGTGACGATCGGTAGCCAGCACTCCATCGCTCATGTGCGAAAGCACGCTGTCCAACCTGCGTCGTTCACTATCGGACTCTTCTTGCGAGCGTTCGATTCGAACAGACAAAGTATTAAAGGCACGACCTAATTGACCCAATTCATCGTTTGAATAGATCTTTACCTGGCTAGAATAATCACCATCGGCAATATGCAAGGCCTGCTTCTGCATTTCTTCGATAGGCTGCGTAATTGCCCGGGAAATGACTAACGCCAGGAATGCGCCAAGCAGTGCCGCAATTAAGGATGCAATCAAGAATGTTAATGAAATCTGCCGCAGGTTGTTAAAGACATCCTGCATGCTGGCTTTCACATAGATCGCTCCGACGTTATTGTTAGATCCGTTTCCACTAGTCAGTGGAGAAATCTGGATCATGTAATTGCCGTGGTCATCGATTACCTTGTTAATCTGATGCCCGGTTGAAATTACCCGCTTAACATCGGTGTTGTTGATTCTTTGACCGATCTTGCTTTTATCATTCAAATTAGAAACGGCACGAATCGTATCCTTGTTGTCAACGACGATAATTTCACTGATCGCATCATTATTGTAGTCATTAACGATCTGGTTCAAACGGTCGTTGGCATTTTTACTGTCACTGGTCAGTTGATTAGCTAATTGATTACTTACAACCGTCTGAATTTGAATTGACGATTGAAAGTTCTCAATACTGGTTTGTTCAAGCTGTCTGGTAAAATAAGCTCCAATAACTTCGATTGTTGCCAGCAGCATCAGCATGAACACGATCGCTAATTTCATATTAATGGAATTAAACGTATCATTTAACTTTTTTCTGAGTCTTTTCATTTCTCACTCAACATCTAAAAAAAGAAAGCCACTTACTTCTTCAGTTCTGTGGCTTTCTTTAACTATCCCTCACTTGGCTGTTTTACGTAATAACCTACACCACGGCGAGTAACTAAAACTTGAGGTTGAATTGGATTATTCTCAATCTTTTCTCTTAAACGGTGAACGGTTACGTCAACAGTCCGCACATCACCAAAATAATCATAGCCCCAAACAGTTTGCAATAAGTGTTCACGGGTCATAACTTGTCCCATATGTTGTGCTAAGTAGTAAAGAAGTTCAAATTCACGGTGAGTAAGTTCGATCTTCTTACCATTCTTTTCAACAATATAGGCATCTGGCATGATTAATAGATTGCCGATCTTAATATTCTTATCGGGCTCTTCTTGGTTAGCAGCCTCAGCCTTCTTAACGATATCACGGCGACGTAAGTTAGCCTTAACACGAGCAACTAATTCGCGGTTAGAAAATGGCTTAGTTACGTAATCATCTGCACCCATTTCAAGTCCTAAAACTTTATCAATTTCAGTATCTTTAGCAGTTACCATGATAATTGGCATATCGTGCGTTTGACGAACTTCACGAGCAACCTCGAGTCCGTCTTTCTTTGGTAACATCAGGTCCAGAATCATTAAATCTGGATCATATTCGTCAACTTTTTGAACAGCTTCTTCGCCATCATAGGCAGTGTCGACGTCAAAGCCCTCCTTAGTTAGGTTAAATTTGATAATATCAGATATAGGCTTTTCATCATCGACGACGAGAATTTTTTTTGGCATCGGGAATGCCTCCTTTGCTCTTACATTATACTGAATTTTGTAACATTAGCCAAAAAATTTGAGTTTTTTTCAAAAAAGTCTTGCATTTTTTTACGTTTCAGAGCATAATAATATCTGTTGATTGATTCAACGCATGGGTGGCTAGCTCAGCTGGCAGAGCAACGGACTCTTAATCCGTGGGTCCAGGGTTCGATCCCCTGGCCACCCATAACTGTAAGAGATATGACAGAAGTCATATCTCTTTTTTTGTTCATTCATTTGATTAGCGCTTGTAAGCTCTTTCTTGGTAAAATAGAAGAAAAGAACTTATTCAAGGGGGCTTTACTATGAACGAAGCTGTATTTTTCAATCCGGGGGATGCCATTGCATCTTCACACGACTTCAAGGAAGCACGGCGCAGTGCACAGATTATTAAGGCAGAACGTCCGACTGGCCGTCAGATTGTCATTGCTGAGAATGATAAAAATGGCGTGTATGCTGTCTACTATGCCGATAGTGCAAACAAAGATCAAAGCGGAATCGCCCACCACATTAAGGATCAAATTTAAGAAGAAAGCCACTTTTTGTGACTTTTTTTATTTTTTTCAAAAAAAGGGTTGTCAAAACCTATTTCAACTGGTAATATATTTAATTGTCAGCACGAGAGCTGATGAAACAAATATGGGTGGCTAGCTCAGCTGGCAGAGCAACGGACTCTTAATCCGTGGGTCCAGGG